>Ga0073934_10009257_pt1 | contig 12693 bp, 8 predicted proteins | sample LarsenN4metaG_FD_76834 | JGI IMG/M metagenome (GOLD analysis project Ga0073934, IMG submission 76834) | Hot spring sediment bacterial and archeal communities from British Columbia, Canada, to study Microbial Dark Matter (Phase II) - Larsen... ...
CGAGGACCTTCGGAGCCTGGCGGAGGAGGAGGGTCCACGCACGATGCAGGCAGGGGGCCGATCCTCCGGGCGCTATGACGGCGCCTATTCCAACTTCGGGGTGCTGAACTGTGTGGCGGACTTGCGCGCCGCGGCCCGGGGACTCGCCGCCCGGATACGCCCGGGCGGAGTGGCGGTGCTCTGCGTCATGGGTCCGGCCTGTCCGTGGGAGTGGGCTTGGCAGCTGGCCCACCTGCGGCCTGGCAAGGCGTTCCGGCGGCTGCGGCCTGGGGGCGCGCGATGGCGCAGCGCCGTGATCCGCTATCCGTCGGTCCGAAAGGCCGCGCGGGCGTTCACCCCCGAGTTCCGAGTTCTCCGGGCTGCAGCGGTGGGCGCGCTGGTGCCGCCGCCCTGCGCGGAGGAGTGGGCCCGACGGCACTGGGCGCTGGTGGAGCGGCTGAACCGGCTGGAGCGCCGCTGGGAGTGCGCGCCCCCGCTCCCCGCGCTCGCCGACCATTATCTCCTGGAACTGGCGCGGAGATGAGCGGGGCAAGCGCGACAATCCGACTGCAAGCGCGTTCGGGACCCGCCTCGACGGGCCGACGCAGAGTGGTGCTCTACAACCCGCGCGCCGTCTTCTACACCATGCCGCTGGCCCTGGTAGCCGTGGGCTCCCATCTGGACCCGGCCCGTTGGGAGGTGGCGATCGTGGACGGACGGCTGGAGTCCGATCCGGTGGGGGCCGTGCTCTCCCTGCTGGACGGGGCGGTCTGCCTGGGAGTGACAGTGCTCACGGGAGGGCCCATCGAGGACGCTGTCCGCATCTCCCGCGCGGCCAAGGCCGCCCGGCCCGACGTGCCCATCATCTGGGGCGGCTGGCACCCGTCCATGTTCGGCACGGAGTGCTTGGAAGAGCCCGCCGTGGATGTCACGGTCCAGGCACAGGGCGAGGAGACCTTCGCGGAGCTGGTGGAGCGGCTGGCGGGCGGCGAAAGCGTGGAGGGATGTCCGGGATCCACATGCCGGGACAAGTCCGGCCACGCCGTCGCCGGACCGCCGCGGCCTCTGGCGAACATCAACCGATTCCGGCCGCACAACTACGCCCTGCTTCCCATGGACCGGTACTTCGCCCTGAAGGGCAAGCGCCAGCTGGACTACATCTCCTCCCAGGGATGCGCCTTCCGCTGCGCCTTCTGCGCGGACCCGTTCGTCTACAAGCGCCGATGGGTCGGGCTGGAGCCCGCCAGGGTGGGGGAGGAGATTGAGGCGCTGTGGCGCCGGCATCGATTCGAGGACGTGAACTTCCAGGACGAGACCTTCTTCACCTATGCCGACAGGGTGGCGCGCATCGCCCAGGAGTTCCTGCGCCGGGGAGTGCGCATCACCTGGGCGGCCACCATGCGGGCGGACCAGGGGGCCCGGCTGCCGGAGGAGGTGATGGCGCTCTGCCGCACCTCGGGCCTCCGGCGCGTCATCATCGGGGTGGAATCCGGGTCCCAGCAGATGATGGACTGGATCAGGAAGGACATCAAGCTGGACCAGGTCTTCGTCAGCGCCGAGAAGTGCCTGCGCCACGGCGTGGCCGCCTACTTCCCCTTCATCGTGGGCTTCCCCAACGAGACGGAGGAGAGCGTCCGGGCCTCCCTGGATGTGGCCAAGCGGCTCCGCGCCATGAGCCCCGACTTCACGACGCCCTTCTTCTATTTCAAGCCGTATCCGGGATCGCCCATCACCGAGCAGGCCGTGCGAGACGGTTTCGCCCTGCCCTGTTCGCTGGAGGAGTGGTCCCGGTTCGACTTCGTGGGCTCGTCAGGACCGTGGGTGTCGCGCAGGCGCTATCTCCAGATTGAGCGGTTCAAGTTCTATCAGCAGTTCGCGTGGGAGCGGGGCGGGGTGTGGCTGCGGCCGCTTCAGCGGATCGCCCGATGGAGGCTGGCCCGAGACTTCTACTCTGTCCCGATTGAGAAGGCGGTGAGCGCGTGGCTCCGGCCCACGCCGCGACTGTCATAGGCGGGTGACGCACCGAGCGCGGGCTGGGGTGCGGAGCACCATGGACACTATCGCATCGCTCAGAAGTGACGCCGTTGGGAGGCCGTTGCATCCGGCCGCCAGATGGCTGCTCAGGCGGAGCCTGCCGCTCCAGCGCGTGGTGCTGAGAAGGCGGGTAGGCCGCCTCGTGATCGAGCGCCTGGACGGGGTTCCACTGGTGATCCTGCCGGAGGTGTTCAACCCCGTCGTGTTTCGGACGACCGGTCCGCTGGTGCGATCGATTCCGGTGCCGCCGCCTGGAGCGCCGCGGCCCCGGGCGCTGGACATGGGCACCGGGTCAGGTGCGGGCGCGGTGTTCGCCGCCCGCGCAGGCTACGAGGTCGTGGCGGTGGACATCAACGAGGCCGCCGTGCGGTGCGTCCGAATCAACGCCCTGCTGAATGGCCTGCACGACCACATCGAGGCCCGCCATGGCGACCTGTTCGCGCCTGTGGAGGGCCAGCGCTTCGACCTGGTGCTCTTCAACCCGCCGTTCTTCCGCGGCTCTCCGCGGAACGCCCTGGACATGGCCTGGCGCAGCGTGGATGTGCTGGAGCGATTCGCAGACGGACTGGCAGGGGTGCTGGGGCCGGGGGGCCGGGCGCGCGTCGTCCTCTCCACGGATGGGGCGTGCGCGGCCCTGCTGGCGACGCTGTCGGCCGCGGGGTTCGATCTGGAGCCCGTCTACCGAAGGGATCTGGGCAACGAAATCGTCACGGTTCACGACGTGCGAAGGGGGCGCGGCGCATGAGCACGGCGGGTGTGGTGCTGGTGAACCCGCGCATCTGCCGGCCTCAGAACTGCCGGCTCCCGCTCTCCCTGCTGGCCCTGGGCGCGGTGCTGGAGGGCCGGCATGACTACTGCATCGTGGACGGCAACCTGGACCCCGACGCCCCTGCGTCGACCGTCCGGGCGCTGGACGCGATGGGGCGATCAGGCGCAAGTCCCCTCGTTGTGGGCATCACCGTGATGCCCGGGCCCCAGGTGGCGTCGGCCATCGAGGTGTCGCGGGCAGTCCGCGCCTCCCGCCCAGAAGTGCCCATCCTCTGGGGCGGCTACTTCCCCACGCTCTACCCGGACGCCGCGGTGAACGCGCCGTATGTGGACTGCGCGGTCCGCGGCCAAGGAGAGGGGACGCTGCTGGACCTCCTCGAGCGCATCCGGGACTCGGGCGTCGGCAGCCTGTCGGGGTTGTGGGGCGTTACGTGGAAGAACGGATCAGCCATCGTGCACAACCCTGACCGGCCCCTCCAGCCCCCGGACTCCCTGCCCCCACTCCCCTACGGGCGCCTGGGCGACCTGCGTGCCTACCTGCGTCCCAGCTTCATGGGTGCGCGCACAGCGGTGCACCAGGCGGCAGTCGGCTGCCGCTATCACTGCACATTCTGCGGCGTGGCGTCCATGTTCAATGGCCAGACGCGCCTGCAGTCTCCGGGCCGGCTGCTGAGCGCTCTGGAGACGCTTCGGGACCATCACGGCGCCACCGCAGTGCAGTTCTATGACAACAACTTCTTCGACCGGGAGGAGACGAGCGTGCCCATCCTGGAGGCGCTGGAGCGGGCCGGCCTGCCCTGGTGGTGCTATGCACGGGCCGACACGCTCGCAGGATTCTCGCCCTCCACGTGGCAGCTCATTCGCCGCAGCCGGCTCCGAATGGCTTACATCGGCGCCGAGGCGGCCAGCGATTCCGTGCTCCGGGCCATGCGCAAGGGCACGCGAGTGGAGCACACCCTGGAGGTGGCCGCACGCTGCCGGGAGCACGGCGTGATCCCCGAGTTCTCTTTCATCCTGGGAGGACCGGAGGACCCGGAGGAGGAGACCGAGCGCACGCTGCAGTTTGTGCGCCGGGTGAAGCGGGCCCATCCCGAGTGCGAGGTGATCCTCTACTTCTACAGCCCCACCCCCCAGCGCGGCGCGGCACGGGCAGGGGAGGCTGCTCAGGAACCGCCCGTGATGCACCGCTACGGCCCGGCTGGACCGGAGCTGCCCGCCACGCCGGACGAGTGGGCGGAGCCGCAATGGGTGGCCTGGGTGTGCCACCAGGACGCGCCCTGGCTCTCTCCCAGGATGCGACAGCGTGTGCGGGACTTCGCCCGCGTGCTGGCCTGCCGCTTTCCCACGGTGCAGGATGTGCGGACTCCCCGGTGGGGGCGGGCGGTGCTGCGCGCTGCGGCTTCGTGGCGCTATGCGACGGGGCGCTTTGACAACCCTTGGGAGCTGGAGCGGCTTCGCCGCCTGATTCCCCTGAAGGAACCCCAGACGGAGAGCCTCTGACTGCCCAGACCGATCCTCAAGAGCCGGCGCCCACGCCGCGGCCCCGTGAGGAACGCCGGTGGTTGATCAGGGGTGAGCGGCGAGCCTGTCTGCCGCGCCTCCACGCACAAGGGGCCGTCAGGAGGAAGGGATGCGCTGCGGAGGATGTGGCCGGTGGGACCTGGCGCGCGGCTCCTACCGCCGGGAGGCGAGAGCGCGGCCCGAAACGCCCACGGCCCGGGGCGCTGCGAGGCTGCGGCCCGCCTCCACGAAGTCATCCACCGTGAGCCCGCACAGCTTCTTCAGGATGTCGGGCGAGCCGTGCTCTATGAAGTGGTCGGGGATCCCGAAGTGGCGCACGTTCACGCCCGTGAGGCCGCGCTCGGCAAGGAGCTCCAGCACGGCCGCGCCGAATCCGCCCGCCTTAACGTTCTCCTCGGCCATGACCAGCCGGCCCGTGCGGCGCGCCGCTGCCAGGATTGCCGCCTCGTCCAGGGGCTTGGCGAACCGCGCGTTGATCACCGTACAGCGGATACCCTCCTCCTCCAGCCGCCGGGCAGCCTGGAAGCAGGGCAGCACCATGGAGCCGATCGCCACGAAGGCCACGGCGTCCCCCGTCAGCAGCGTCTCGGACCGGCCAATCTCCACGGGCGCGCTGGTCCGGCCCCAGTCGACCGGTGCCACGGCACCGCGCGGGTAGCGGATCGCCACGGAGCGGCCGTCCCGCGTGTCCAGGTGGCGGCTCGCCAGACGGAGCATCTCGGCCAGCTCGTCGCCGTCCTTGGGGGCGGCAATGATCATGTTGGGGATGCAGCGCAGGTAGCTGATGTCGAAGGCCCCGTGATGAGTGCCGCCGTCCTCGCCCACGAGCCCCGCCCGGTCGATGGCCAGGATGACGGACAGCTTCTGAAGGGCCACGTCGTGGATGATTATGTCGTAGGCCCGCTGGAGGAACGTGGAGTAGATGGCGGCCACGGGTTTGCATCCCGCCGCGGCGAGCCCTGCGGCGAAGCAGACGGCGTGCTGCTCGGCGATCCCCACATCGAAGAAGCGGTCCGGATGCTTCTCGTGGAGCTTGTTCAGTCCTGTCCCGTCTGGCATGGCGGCGGTGATGCCCACGATCCTCGGGTCCGCGTCGGCCAGCTCCACCAGAGTGCGGGCAAAGACGGAGGTGTAGGTCTCCCCACTGGACTTCTTGTGGGCCTGGCCGGTCTCGGGCTCGAACGGCGTGACTGCATGGAACTTCCGGGCGTCCTCCTCGGCATGCTCGTAGCCCTTGCCCTTCACGGTGAGCAGGTGCACCAGTACGGGGCCCTTCATCTGCTTCACCTGGCGGAAGGTCTCCAGGAGCAGGGGCAGGTCGTGGCCGTCCAGGGGTCCGATGTACTCGAAGCCCATCTCCTCGAAGACCACGCCGGTCTGCTCCGGGGCCACCAGGTGGGTCAGGGAGTGCTTCAGCATGCCGCCCGCCGCCCGTGACACGGCCTCTCCGGCAGGCATGCGCCGGAGCATGTCCCGCGTGCGCCGCTCCACGTCCTGGTACCAGCCCGACGTGCGGATCTTGGCCAGATACCGGGCCAGCGCGCCCACGTTGGGGGCGATGGACCACTCGTTGTCGTTGAGCACCACCGTGAAGTTGCGCCCGCTGTGGCCCGCGTTGTTGAGACCCTCCAATGCCAGGCCACCCGTGAGCCCCGCATCGCCAATCACGGCGACCACCGACTCGTCGCGGCCGGCCAAGTCCCGTGCGACGGCGAAGCCATAGGCGGCTGAGATGGAGGTGCTGGCGTGCCCCGCCCCGTAGAGGTCGTACTCGCTCTCATCCCGTCGCAGAAACCCGCTGATCCCGCCGTACTGGCGCAGGGTGGGGAAGTCCTTCAGCCGGCCGGTGAGCATCTTGTGGGCGTAGCACTGATGCCCCACGTCCCACACGATCTTGTCGCGCGGCACGTCGTAGACGGTGTGCATCGCCAGGATCAGGTCCACCGCTCCCAGGTTGGAGGCGAAGTGCCCGCCTGTCTTGGAGAGGTTGTCCACGATGGCCTGGCGGAGCTCGACCGCCACCTGCTTGAGTTCGTCCACCGAGAGGTTCTTGAGGTCCGCGGGACAGTGGATGCGGTCGAGAAGATCGGGCATGATGGCTTCCCTCATGGCACGCGGAGGCTCCGGTGCGTCCGCCGCGCTGTGGATCGCGGTCTGCCCTTCCAGGGGCGGTGTACGAGTGGCTCGAAGATCGGATTAGTGTACCAATTGGAGCGCCGGGATGTCAATCGAGGCGCGCCCGCGCTGCAACCGAGTTCTCGGGTGTGCGCCCTGGTTTCAGCGAATCCGACGCCGGGCCGCGGGGGAAACCGCGCGGCCTGCAGGCGCGTCCGCACCTTGCGCCGGCAGCGGGCGTTGAGTATACTGGAGGCTGGCGAGCCGTTGTCGCGGCGCCGCAGCGGAGACGCGCCCGGGATTCCCAGCCGCCTCACCATTCTGGAGCCCATTTGTTCGTAATGAAACGCAACGCCTTTCAGCCCTTCCTCAGGACCGTGCCCGTCGCCGTGCTGAACGTGCTGGCGGCAGCCTGGACGGGCGCGCTGGGCGTGGGCGTCCAGGAGAGCCCAAAGAACCCGGCGGGACTGCCTGTCCAGACCGACACCATCGCCGGAACCCTCGTGAAGTGGGAGATGATCCAGTTGCCGGCGGGGGAGATCGCCCTGCCGGACCCCGCGGGCAGCGGAGCCGCCAAGACCGTGAAGGTGCCCCGGCTCTGGATGTCGAAGACAGAGGTGCTGTGGGACCTCTACGACATCTATGCGTTCCGCCAGGACTTGACGGACGATGAGAAGGTGAAGGGCGTGGACGCCGAGTCCCGCCCCAGCAAGCCCTACGGCGCGCCCGACAGGGGGTTTGGCCATCAGGGCTATCCGGCGCTCTCGATCCACCACAACGCCGCCGTCCAGTTCTGCCAGTGGCTGTCCCGCAAGACGGGCAGGAAATACCGCCTCCCCACCGAGGCCGAGTGGGAGCATGCCTGCAGGGCTGGTGCTCCCGCGCCCGTGAAGCTTCCCGAGGACGCTCTGGACGAGGTCGCCTGGTTCTGGGAGAACGCCGACGACAAGACCCACGCCGCCGGTCAGAAGAAGCCCAACGCCTGGGGACTTGTGGACATGCTCGGCAACGCCGCGGAGTGGGTGGTGATGCTGGACGGCAGGCACGCGGTGGCGGGGGGCTCCTTCAACGACAAGGCGGAGAAGATCTCAAGCTCCCTGCGCGAGTTCTACCGGCCCGAGTGGCAGGCTCAGGACGCCCACACGCCCAAGAGCAAGTGGTGGCTCTCGGACGCCCCCCACGTGGGCATGCGGATCGTCCGCGAAGACTGAGCCCTCATTCTCCGTGCCCGCTCTGCGCGGTCTTCCCGGGCGGCCCTCCGGCTCAGCGGGCCAAAGGGTCATCAGGAACGACCTCCCAGCCGGCGGGCTCGTCACTACGCTGAAAGGCGGAACCATGAACGGTCCCAATCCGGTCTCCCGCAGGGACTTCCTGCGGAACTCCGCGGCCTCGGCGGCCTCGGCTGCCCTGCTCGCCTCTGGCAACTTCGCCCATGCCTCCGTGGACGACACCATCCGCGTGGGGGTGATCGGCTGTGGCGGCCGCGGAACTGACGCGGCCCGCAACGTGCTTGACACCAAGCTGCCGGGCATCGAGATCGTCGCCCTGGCCGACGTCTTTCCCGAGCGGCTGGAGGGTGCCAAGAATAGCCTCCGGTCGTTCGGCCCCCAGTTCAAGGTGAAGGACGACACCTGCTTCCTGGGATTTGATGCCTACAAGAAGCTGCTGGCCACCAACTGCAACTACGTCATCCTGGCCACGCCGCCCGGGTTCCGGCCCGAGCACTTCCGCGCCGCCGTGGAGGCCGGCAAGAACGTCTTCACAGAGAAGCCGGTGGCGGTGGATGCGCCGGGCGTGCGCTCCTTCATTGAGAGCGGGGAGAAGGCGAAGGCCAAGGGGCTGAGCGTCGTCGCGGGCACCCAGCGCCGCCACCAGGCCCAGTACCTGGAGACCATCAAGCGCATTCATGACGGAGCCATCGGCGAAGTGGTCAGCGCACAGGTCTACTGGAACCAGGGCGGCCTCTGGATGCACCCCCGGCGACCCGAGTGGTCGGACCTGGAGTGGCAGATGCGCAACTGGTACTACCTGACCTGGCTCTGCGGCGACCACATCGTGGAGCAGCACGTCCACAATCTGGATGTGGCCAATTGGGTGCTGAATGCCCACCCGGCCAAGGCGGTCGGCGTCGGCGGGCGCCAAGTGCGCACCGACCCAGCGTACGGACACATCTGGGACCACTTCGGCCTGGAGTATGAGTACCCGAACGGCGCCCGCGTGCTCAGCATGTGCAAGCACTGGGACAACACGGCAAGCCGTGTGTCGGAGCACGTCATCGGCACCAGGGGCACCTCGGACCCCGGCCGCTGGATCCGCGGCGCGGTGCAGTATCGGTTTGACGGCGACGCCCCCAACCCCTATGTGCAGGAGCACGCGGACAACATTCAGGCAATCCGTTCAGGCAGGCCCCTGAACGAGGCGCGCCAAGTGGCCGAATCGACCCTGACCGCCATCCTGGGCCGGGAGGCCTGCTATACGGGTCAGGAGATCACCTGGGACCAGATGATGGCGTGCAACACCGTGCTGGCCCCGCCGGCCTTCCGCAACGGCGCCCATCCCGCCAGCATGAACATGTCCCTGCCGGTGCCGCCCGTGGCCATGCCAGGCAGGACCCAGCTCGACCGCAACGACTGGTAGGGGGCGCTCCCCGCAGCGCAGCCGAATGGCGCCTGCGGTCTTGCGGTGGCTTGCCCGCCGAGCAGTGGGCGCGCGCCCCGCGCCCACTGCTCGGCGGCCCTTTCTCTGCCGGGCCCGCCCGCGCGGGCCTGACACTTCACTGGAGATCGACATGCCCGTGGTGATGGGTTCCGGCGGTCCACGGCCCGCCGGACCTGGAGGACGCGCGCCGCGCACCGGCGCGCCGCTGGTGATTGCGGCCGTGATTCTGATCGTGGCGGCCGTGGTGCTGTTTGCGATGCGCATGGCGGGCAGCGGGGGCCTGGGCGGAAGCGGCGAGTGGCAGAAGCCCGCGGCGGGGATGCCGGCCAGCGCACCGGGTGCCGGCGAGAGCGCGGGATTCGCCATGCCGGGCAGCTCTTCGGGTGACGCGCCGTCCGTGCCCGGCCTGGGAGTGCCCCCGGGCGGGTCGACGGGATCGGCGCCAGCCGCGCCCGGCAGTCCCTAGCCGGCCCAGCCCCTGCACGTCGGTTCGCTTCCAGCCGAGAATTCGGCCTGTGAGCGGTCAATTCGTCAGACTCGCCGGGCGCTCAGCCGTCCTGGCGCGGATCCTCTGGCTCGCTTCGTGCGCCGCCATCCTCCTGCTGGCGGGCGGAGTCTACCTGCCCGCCATGACGGGCGGGTTCATCTGGGACGACCTGGAGATCCTCAGCGGCAGCGCCATCGGCGGGGGAGAGTCGCTGGCGGACTGCTTCACACGCCCGTTCCTGGAGAACTACTACCGTCCCTTCGTGTCCGCGTCGTTCTACCTGGAGCGGACTCTGGCGGGAAGAACTCCGTTCTTCTACCACCAGACCAACGTCCTCATTCACGTCCTCACCACCCTCGTCATCATACTGGCTGCGCGCGATCTGTTCCGTCGCCCGGCGGCCGCGCTGCTCGCCGGGGCCCTCTTCGCGGTGCAGCCCGCGCAGGTCAGCGCCGTGGCATGGATCGGGGGACGAACCGACTCGCTCTCCGCGCTCTTCCTGGCGGTCTTCGCCTGGCTGCTGCTGCGGGGCGTGCAGCTTGAGGGCGCGGTCCGCGCCGGCTCTCTGGCCGGCGGCGCGCTCGCCTTATTCGGCGCGCTTATGACCAAGGAGCAGGCGCTTCCCGCGGTCCTTCTCGCGCCGCTGGCGGGCTGGCTGTGGACGCCAGGGAGCCGAAGAGAGCGGCTGGCCGCGGCGGTCCGCGTCGGCCTGCCCTATGCGGCGATGGCCGCGCTGTTCGTCGTGCTGCACCTTCGCTTCGGCCCCCCGCCGCCCCCCGCCCTCGACGAGCCTGCGGCGTTCGTGGCCCAGCAGGCGGGTCGCACCGTGGCCCACTACGCCCACCTGCTCGCCGCGCCCACACCCCGCGTGCTGCACACGATGACGCTGGGCGCCTACGTTCGGGCGGGATGGGGATGGACCATGGCAGGGGCGGCGGTGGCGGTCGGGGCGTTCTGCCTCTTCCTGCATTGGCGGCGCGCGCAGCCCGCTGCCGCCTGGTGGCTGGCGTTCATCGGCGCCAATCTCCTCCTCGTTTCAAACCTGTATCCGGTCCCTTCAATGGCCGTGACCCCCTACCGCGCGGGAGCTGCGGGTGTCGGAGCCGCTGTTCTCGGCGGATGGCTCATCGTGGCGGGATGGGAGGCCCTGCGCCGCGCCCGTCGCGGCCGCATACTCCGGCCCATGTGGGCGGCCGGAGTGGGAGCGTTCCTGGTCTGGTGCACGTGCCTGAGCGCCTGGGGCACAGCCCAGTGGACCAGCGAGGAGCAGGCCGCGCGGGCCTTCGCGAGACACGACCCGGACAGCGTGTGGGCGGGCTACAACCTGTCCACCTCGCTGCTGAACCGCAGGCGCTTCGCCGAGGGCGCGGTCGTGATGGAGCAGCTGCTGGATCGGTTGTTCGACGGTCCCGGCTGGCGCGACCCCGCGGCTGCCGAGCACATCGCCCGTACAAGCCCCCGCCTGCTCCGCCGAATCCATGAGGCGCAGGGCACGCGCGCCAACCCCCTCCTGTTCCTTGCGGCGGCGCTCTCGCGGCTCGGGTTCGCGCGCCTCGAGTGCCGCGACTTTGCGGGCGCTGCGGAGGCATTTCGGTCCGCCCTGCGCATGGATCGGGCGCATGCAGAGGCCCATGCAGGCCTGGAAGAGACACGACTGCGCCAGAAGCGACCGCGCCCCGCGGCGCAGCACCTGCGGCTCGCGGTCGCGCTGGACCCCGGCAACGCCCGGGCCCTGGCGAGACTGGGCGACGCCTGCGCTCAGCTCCGCGAATGGACCCAGGCCGCGGACGCCTACCGCCTGGCAATCCGCCGCACTCCCTGGGCAGCCAGCCTGTACATGGACCTGGCGCGGGTTCAGGTCCACCTGGGAGACCGGGCTGCGGCCCGGGCCACTCTCGAGGAGGCAGTTCGTCGCGCGCCGGCCCAGGACGATCTGTGGCGGATGATCGCCTCATTGCCCCAGACAGGCCTGGCACCCTGACCGTACCGGCCCGACAGGCGCCACGGCGCAGTCCGCCCTTGCCGCACGCTCCAGAAACATCCCCGCTCGCCCGCTCGTATTCAGAGGTGAGAAGACCGGACAATCCGGTCGAACTATCGACAGCGCGCGGCCGTCTGTACAGCAGTGGCACCCCGCCGTGCCGCGCTAGGGGAGGGCAGGGAATGAGCGAGCGGGACACGCGCACCAGTCAGGCGGAAGAGAACCCCTGGAGCCTCAGCCTCGGCAAGGTGTCGGGGATTCCCATCCGGATCCACTTCACCTTCTTCCTGCTTCTTGCCTGGGTGGCCCTTGGCACCAGCGGCCCCGGCCGGTGGTTTGGCTTGCTCTACATGCTGTCCATCTTTGCCTGCGTGGTGCTGCATGAGCTGGGGCACAGCCTGGTGGCCCAGCGGTACGGAATTGGCGTGGCTGAAATCGTGCTCTACCCCATCGGCGGCGTTGCCCGGATGGAGCGGTTGCCGCGACCCAGGCAGGAGCTCTGGATCGCCCTCGCGGGCCCGGCCGTGAACGTCGTGATCGCCGCTGTCATCTACACCTGGCTTCGGGCGACCAACACCTTCACCCCGATCGCCGAGATGGAACTCATGCGGGGAAACCTGCTGCAGAATGTGCTCTTCGCGAACATTGTGCTCGCTGTCTTCAATATGTTGCCCGCGTTTCCTATGGACGGCGGGCGCGTGCTGCGGGCACTGCTCGCAATGCGCATGAGCGAGGTGCGCGCCACCGAGACCGCTGCGGCGATCGGCCAGTTCCTGGCCATTCTGTTCGGCTTCTTCGCCCTGGTTCAGGGCAACTTCCTCTGGATGTTCATCGCGTTCTTCGTCTACGTGGGTGCCGGGCAGGAAGCGGCCATGTATCGCAGCCGCGAACTCGTCCAAGGCCTGAACGTGCAGGCCGCCATGATCACCGACTTCCACACCCTGCCCGTGGGCGCCACGCTGGGTGAAGCCGCCGAGCTCCTGCTCAAGACCTCCCAGCAGGACTTCCCGGTGATGAATGGAGAGGAAGTGGCGGGCCTGCTCACCCGGCAGAACCTGCTGCGGGGGCTCGCCGAGCACGGCCCGGGCGGCTACGTGGCCGGGGCGATGACCAGGGACTTCATCGCGGTGCCGGCGGAGCACGCTCTGGA
>Ga0073934_10009258_pt1 | contig 12692 bp, 12 predicted proteins | sample LarsenN4metaG_FD_76834 | JGI IMG/M metagenome (GOLD analysis project Ga0073934, IMG submission 76834) | Hot spring sediment bacterial and archeal communities from British Columbia, Canada, to study Microbial Dark Matter (Phase II) - Larsen... ...
CTTCTGGTCCTCGGCCTGAAACCATAGGCGGCCGCCTTCCGGAATGGGGATCGTGTAGCAGCGGAGTAAAGCTTCATTCTCGCTCGCCGGCGCCGTCGGGTCGATCGTGTCAAAAAACACGCGGCGCACGAAGGGGTGGAAAAACACCATGTCCTGATAGGCCTGCGAGTCCATGTCGAACTGCCTGTAGGCGGCGCGCTGCCAACGCCCCAGCCGCTCCACGACCGGCGCGCCGGCGCGCGAGCCGTGCGCCGCCAGCCACTCGTCCAGACCGTCAATCCAGTGCGGGTGGCGCATCCAGATGTTGCCGTGAATTCTCAGGACGGCTTGCTTGTCGATGGAAAAAGGAAAGAAGAAGTAAGTGTGCAGGTGGAGAACCTCGGGCGCCATTGGGGGCATTATAGCGCAGCCTCCCCTGTCAATCCCTTGTCTTTAATCTGGCATTTTCGATTCCCCGCGGCGGAGCGCCTTCTGCAATGTCGAATCCCAGATCTGCTGCCCGGAGTCCCGCCGCCCCTTACCTGTCAGTCCGAAATCTTGAGCCTGGAATGCTGAGTCCGGAATCTTGCGACTGGAATGTCCAGTCTTCAACCCTGAACGTGGAATGTTGAATCCGGAATCTTGAATAGGACCTCGGAAGCTCCTCGTTGCCGCGCCGCGACCGGGAACAGGGGAGGGGGCAGCCCCTGCCCCGCGGGTGCTCGGAAGATCATGGCGTGCCACCGCTCGATGCTCCGTCACCGTTCTGCTTGGCGGCCTTGGCGGCCTTGAGGTCGAAGGGGGTGGAGAATTCCTTCTCAATTCTCTCGCGGTAGCAGGGGCCGGAGTTGTAGGTGCAGAAGGGCGAAGGCCCGCAGAGCGAGATTGGACCCCCTATGCCGAGATGCGGACAAGGTCGTGAAGGAACTCCGGGGCGAAGTCGGCGCCGTTGGGCCAGACAACGGTCCCCAGATCGGGTCGCACCTGGAACTGGCGGAAATAAGTGGGGTCGCGCAGCGGCTCGAAGACTTCCCCGAAAAGTTCGCCCTCCAGGTCTACGTCGCCTTCATTTCCATCCGCGAAGCGCACGTGCAGAACGTAGTCGCGGACATGGTGGGCTTCCGTTACTCGCGGCGTCATGCAACTACTCCAAGGGCGGAATGCTCTTCAGTGGTTTGCGTTCGCGTATCAGCCTCCAATTCTCCTGCAATTCCGGCTTGTACAGTCCGTACCATTCGAGTAGATGCGTGAGGGCCCGCCGAGGAAACTCGCCGGAAACCACACCCGTCTCGATCTGGATCGTGACCTCAAACTCGCCGTAGAAGGCATGGAAGTGCGCCGGCTCATGGTCCCGGTAGAACCTCGCAATAACCATCCCCAGGAACCGCGAGATTTCCGGCACGCCCTCATCATAGGAGAGAAGTTGTCAGGTATCAATACGCAGCGAAATTCGCCGGCGCGTGCCACTTTCGGCGCGGGCACAAGCCGGACTTGAGGACGCCGCTATGTGACATTCACCAACCCGCTCTGATTCCCATTCGAAGGCGAAGCCTTGGCGGCCTTGAGGTCGAAGGGGACGGAGAATTTCTTCTCAATTCTCTCGCGGTAGCAGGGGCCGGAGTTGTAGGTGCAGAAGGGGTAGACGCGGCCGTCGGGGGCCGAGTAGTGGATGACGCAGCGCTTGACGCGCTCGATGTCGTAGTTATAGGCGTCCATGAAGTGCATGCCGGCGACGAGCAGGGTCTTGTAAGTGAATGTGCCGTCGCCCTGGCCGCGTCCGTAGCGATGGTCGGTCATCCCCTGCAGGGTTTGGAGGAAGCGTTCGAAGCTGAGGCCGGGCGGCGCCAACTCGGGCCGGAAGAACTTGCGGAGTTTCTGCCAGACCTCGATCTTAGTGAAGAGTTTGATTTTCGCGCCTGCCGCGGTGCGGGCGAGCATATCAATCTCGCGCAGCATGGCGGGCATATCGAAGAAGCGCGTGATGGGCACGGCCCTCTTTGAGTTCGTATCGACATAAAGATATGTCCCGATGCCGCAGTGCGGATGGCAGGTTAGGTTCGGCCGGTTAAAGTTTTGGAGCCCTGACAGGAGCTTCGAGAACGGCGAGGTGCAGGAGAGCGGGAACCAGTCGTGGTACGTGTCGGTCAGGCCGGTTTGATCGGCGACGGCGTGGGCCAAATCGGACTGGGTGAAGCGCTTTTGCTGGAGCTCGCGGCGATTGATGCGCCCCGTGAAGCACACGGGCTGGAAGCTAAAGCCGCTGACGCAATCGACGTTGTCGATGGCCAGGCGAATCATCGCACCGATTTCGTGGTCGTTGACGCCCTTGACAAGGGTGGGCACGAAGACGATCTTGAGTCCCGCCCGTCGGCAGTTCTCAATGCACGCCAGCTTCTTTTCGAGCAGCCGCACGCCGCGCGTGCGCAGATAGACGTCGTCCGTCACGCCGTCAAATTGGAGGTAGAGCGTGTGCAGCCCGGCTTCCTTCGACTGCTGCGCAAATTCCAGGTCGGCGAACAGGATACCGTTCGTCGCGCACTGGATGTGCGTGAAGCCCATCTCGGTCGCCAGGCGCAGCACGTCGTGGAAGCGCGGATAGAGGGTAGGCTCGCCGCCGGAAAACTGCACCACCCGGTTGGGCGTGGGGCGCTGGTCACGCAGCGTCTGGAGCATGAGGCGAATCTGCTCGAAGGAAGGCTCGTAGAGGTAGCCCTGCACGTTAGCGTTGGCGAAACAGACGGGGCAGGTCAGGTTGCAGCGGTTCGTCAGGTCCACGTTGGAGAGGACCGTGTGGGAAGTGTGCAGCGAGCACATGCCGCAATCGGCGGGGCACGTGACGGCGTCGGAGATCTGAGGGTTTTCCAGACCGCGATTGTCGCCAAATTCGAATTCCTCCATCTTCAGGTAGAGCTTGGCGTCGGAGTAGATCTTGTCGCGGAAGTAGCCGTGCTCGGCGCAGGTCTTCTCCATATAGACGGCGCCGTTCTCCTCAAACAGCCGCGCTGCGATCACCTGAATACATTCCGGGCAGAGCGATTCGGTCCACTTCGGCAGCCCCTTCGCCAGCGGCTTGATCGGCGCGCCCGTGAAGGTCGTCTCCGGCTGGATGATCTGGAATTCGGATTTCGAGCGCGAGTTGGTCTTCGGCTCGGCGGTGAGAATCCCCATGCTTCCCCCAAAGAGTCAGAGATGAATCGATAAGTGCGCGCACCTAAACGGTGCAAATCGTTATGAAGGTGGCGAGCTCAGCGGGTCCGGCGCGTCTGCGAGGCGAGGGACAACCTCGAACCATACGCATTCTAGGCCCGCGCGCCATCGCCCGGCAACACTTCGGTTTCGAAACGGGAGTAATTGCAGCGAACGGTCGAAAATCGGGGTCGAATGGGAACAGACAATTTGTTGATTCCAAAAGGGTTAGAGACATTTTGTCCGAAGCATGAATTCGTCCCCTTCAGCGTGCCGTTTGGGGGAGCGAGGTATCGCGGAAGTCCATCGGGAATCTTCGGCCTCATCCTTCGAACTGCAAGATTTTCCACCCTATCATCTCGCGATTGCCCCCGTATTTCGGGTCGCCCCAGAAACCCTCGATGGTGTGTCGGCGCACGAGCTCGAAGAACTCGCGGCCGGTAGCGCCCGCGCCCTCGCGCAGTTCGTCCTTCTCGAGCTTTTCGAGAATCTGCGTCTGCACGGCAAAGTCGAGTTCGGGGAAGGAACGCGTGCCGATTTCCCTGGTGAGCGCAGCAAGACGTTTCAACCCCGCTTCGTAGACGGGCCGGTATTCCTTCAGGTCGCCCGCCAAGCCGAGGTCGATATAGTGCACCACGCCCGCCCACTTGGCCCCTGGGTCTTCGTCCGCGGGAATGATCTGCTCGCAGATGGCTTCGATGGTCGCCGCCTGCTCGGGCGTGAGGTACTGGAATTCGAGAGGCGCCTTCGGCCCCGCCGCCTTGACGTGACCCTCGGGGTGCTGCCCGGCCGCAGCGGCAAGCTTGGCCCAGGCGGGGGGCCACGCGACCGCCCCCGCGCAGATGGCGCAGCGGTGCAAAAAATCACGTCGCGTCGATGTGTGGGCATTGTCGAAGGAGCGGTTCATCCCCTCAATCCTCCTCCCTTCCAATCGCGTACGATGTGCTCGCTCACCCAGTAGGCGAGCGCCTGAATCGTCAGGCTGGGATTCGCGCCGCCGGCGTTGGTCATCAAGCTGCCATCGGCGATGAAGACGTTGGGAACGTCGTGGACGCGGCCGGTACGGTCGGTGACAGAACTGCGCGGGTCGGTGCCCATACGGCAACTCCCGCACTGATGCTGCCCGACGCCGCCGGCGCGCTCCGCCACGAATGGCCTTTTCACCGTGAACTTCGCGCCCGCCTCCCGGAGCAGCCGCTCGACCTGTCCCGCGAGCCACTCCTGCTGCGGGGCGCCCCAGGCGTGCGTGCGGTGTGTGATGCGTGAGACCGGCACGCCGAAGGCGTCGCGCACATCGGGATCGAGGTCCACGCGATTTCCCTCCCGCGGCACCCCATGCACGCTGAAGTAAAGGCGGATGTGCCGCCAGAAATAGCGACGGTAGAAATCCTTGAACCCGTGTCCCCACCCCTTCACGCCCGCAGGGCGCGGCACGGTGTGGATAACGCGGAGGGGCAGGCGGCTGAAGCTGTTGTACATCACACCGCCACCCGGAACGGGCGCGTTCTCGAATTGGAAATCGACAGCGCAGCTCGGCCCCGGGCCCAGCGCGTCGCCCACCACGTCATCGAAGAATCCGAAGACGGCGTTCGCGATATCTTCATGAATGTGGCGGCCCACCTGATCGTGCTGGTTCCCAATCCCTGCGGGGAACCATTTCGATTTTGAGTTGAGCAACAGGCGGGGCGTTTCCGTGGCCGAGGCGGCGACGACAATCAGCTTGGCGCGCGTCTGCTGCCATGCGCCCTTCGAATTACGATAAACGACGCCGTTCGGCTGCCCGCGCGCGTCCACCGTGATTTCGCGGACGAAGGCCTCTGGCCGCAGAAGGCAAAGCCCCGTCTTGATCGCTCCGGGAATCACGGTGACCGCGGTCGAGGACTTGGCTTCCACCTCGCAGCCGTAGCTCAGACAGTTCGGGCAGCGGACGCACCCCGGACGCCCGCGATACTCCTCGGACGTGATGGCGAGGGGCGGATGGAACGGCTTCCACCCGAGGCGCCGCGCGGCGGGGAAGAGGACTTCGGCTTCCTTGTTGTCCGGCTGGGGCGGCATCGGGAAGGGTTTCGAGCGGGGCGGGCCATAAGGCTCTCCGCACACGCCCAGTTCGTATTCGGCCTTGGTATAGTAGGGCTCGAGCTCCTCGTAGGTGAGCGGATAGTCTTCCACCGTGGACTTGGGAATCGCGCCGCAGAGCGACCTCAATCGGAACGTCCCTGGATGGAACCGCCAGGCGAGCGCCTGATAGCTCAGCGTGCCGCCCCCCACGCACGCTGCCAGGGCGCTGAACTCCCAGTCGCGCGGTGTCACGATTCTGGCGGGCTTGTCGGGGTCGGGACGGTAAGTGCGCACTTCCTTCGGGCCGGGGCCGAAGCGCAGCCCTTTGCGATTCCATGGCTCCTGAGAATCCGCCAGCTCGTCATGGCCGAAATCGGAGGCGGCAAAATACTGCCCGCGGTCAAAAAGTACAACGCGCAACCCGGCCGTCGCCAGCTCCTTCGCCACCACGCCGCCGCCCGCTCCGGCGCCGATCACCACCGCATCAAATTCCTCAACCGCCATACCGGGACCCACTCAATCTCAAGCAACACGGTGAAGTGCCGCGCGCATTATAGTATGATGCGCGCGCGGAGGAGGTTCTGTTCTTGTCATCCGTTTCCTCGCAAAGTGGGCCACAACCCCTGCGGACACTCTACACGTTGGGGCATTCCAATCTGGAACTGCCGCAGTTTCTGGAGCTGCTTAAGGATGCCGAGATCGAATTGCTGGTCGATGTACGCAGCCGGCCGCAGAGCGCGCGGTTCCCGCAATTCAACCGGGCAGTGCTGGAAAAGCAGCTTGAGTCCGAGGGTATCTCCTACCTCTTTCTGGGTGAGGAGTTGGGCGGGCGTCCGGATGACCCGGAGGTCTATCGGCCCGACGGGCGCGTGGATTACCGGGCGCGGCGCAAGTCGTACGCGTTCGGCACGGGCGTGGAGCGGCTGCTGCGCGAGCTGCAATCTCGGACGCTCGCACTCATGTGCGCGGAGGAAGACCCGCTTGAATGCCACCGCTTCCTGATGATTTGCCCTGCGTTGGTCGCCCGCGGCATTCAGCCCCTGCACATCCGCAAGGGATCGAAGATCGAGACTCAGGAGGCCGCCGAGACTCGGCTTCTCGAATCGAATGGCTTCGGCGACGTCGCCGCGAACACCCTCTTCCCCGGCGCCCGCGCCGAAGCCCTCGAACAAGCCTACGACCTGCAAGCCGGGAAATTCGCATTTCGCGTGGACCCCATGGCCGTGGACCGTTGGTAGCCTCTCCATGACTTCAACGCTCTTCACGATTGGCTTTACCAAGAAAACCGCGCAGGAGTTCTTCCGGCTCCTCCAAGAGGCAGGTGTCCAGAAGGTTGTGGATGTCCGCGAGAATCGAGGGGGACAGCTTTCGGGATTCGCAAAGTACCCCGACCTTGCCTTCTTCCTCGAGCGGATCCTCGGGGTCGCGTACGAGCATCAGCCGCTGCTTGCCCCCAGTCCGGAGATTCGTGATGCCTATCGCAAGAGCCGCGACTGGGGGCAATACGAGAGGTCTTTCCTCGAGCTGATGGGGCAGCGAAACGTGCTTGGGCAGATCATGCCAGAGGATTTCGCTGGAAGGACGGCGCTGCTTTGTTCGGAACCCGGCCCCGAGAAGTGCCACCGTCGCCTGGTGGCGGAGATGTTCGCGAACCATTGGAGTGGCCTTGGCCACCAGGTAGAGGTCAGGCATCTGGTTGTCGAGAAGCCCCTCCCTCGCAGAAAGCGAAGGTCCACGCCTGATGCGCGAGTTGATCCTCTCTGATATCACCCTGATGGGCCCCGGCTACTGCGTAATTGGGCTGGAGAAAGCGCAGGCGGATTCGTTTCGCTCGGTGCGGCCCATGCCTCCCTGGGGATTCGCCTGGCGCGAGCCGTTTCCGTACTCGCGGGGTGATCAGGTTCGATTCCATGTGTCCCGCGCCGCTCTCGCTTCTCCCCATGTCGAGGACCTGAAGTCGCAGGGCCTGTTCCGAACTGGAAACCCCATAGGTGAAGGTCGACTGGTAGGATGCCTGCGGAAGGCAGAACTGGCGAAAAACCTCCAGGACCTGTTTGGCTGCGCCGTTCAGACAAGCGATCGTGGCGGTCGCGCTCTATGGGTCAACCCCGATGAAGCCCGGCGCTCCATCTGTGGATGCGAATACGACAACCTGCGGTTTCGGGTCTATCCGGAGACCGAGGGATATGCTCTTCGGGCGGAGCTGGTTATAGGCTCCAATGAACGTATCAGCAGCATTCCCGTTGTTGACCGAGATTGGAGCCGTTTTGTGGCACAACTCGTCAAACGCATTCAACGGGCGGACGCGTTGCCTTTGGCAGAAAGGTTTCTGAATCGGACCGTCGCCGGCAAAATGCTGTTATCGCCTCTGCGGTTCGCGAGGATCGGCCTGCCCCGGCCCAGGTCCGACCGCCAGTGCTGGTTAATGCTTGACTCTCTTTTCCCCCAGCCCAACGCGGCGTGGCTGGACTTATTGTGATTCGGCCCAGACACCGCTTGCCGATGACCTCAGGAGCATGTCATGTCTCCCAACCAATTCCAGAACGATGCGGCGATTCGGCAACTTATCCTGAAACTGATTGCGCGGGAACTTCAACCGGGAAGCCCTCTGCCCGGCGACGACGAAGACTTGGTAGCGACCGGGCTCCTTGATTCGATGGGCTGGGTGGGAATTCTGGCCGGCCTTGAGGAGGCCACCGGCATCCGCAATTTCGGCGCCTCCTGGCCCGCAGGGCGCGCCCGGTCGATTCGTGAGCTTGTCAACGCCGTGCGTGCTGACCTTGCGAAAGCTCAAACCCACATTAGCAGTTCGGACTCGCAAGGTGGGGGGCGCGCGCATGGCCCGGTATCTGTCGCGGGCTGGGGATGGGCGCTGGGGTCCGAAAAGGTAAGTGCGGCCACCGTCGAGCAGGAGTGTGCATTACCCCCAGGGACCATTCGGGATCGCGCTGGTATCGAATCCGTGTGTCGCGCCGTCGCAAACGAGGCCGAGATCTCGCTGGGAGTGAAAGCCGCGGAACTGGCCATCGAGAAAGCTGGACTGGGGGCTGAAGCCATCGATCTTCTTGTGGCCACCAGCGCCACATGCTTGGGTTTCCCATCCTTAGCAGCGCTACTTCATAATCGGCTGCTGCTGCGCGAGTCGTGCGCGGCGGTGGATGTAGGCGGCGCCTGCGTGGGAGTGATTCACGCTTTTGCAGCCGCCCAAGGATGGTTGGCTGGAGGGCGGCGCCGAGTCGCCCTGATCGTGGCTTCGGAAGTGAATAGCCGGGCGCTCGCCCGCCCCGGCGTGCCCGGCGAATTCCGCGGACTGTTTGGCGACGGCGCGTGCGCCTTCGTCCTCCAGGCCGCGGGCAGCACATTGGCAGAAGGAATGAGGGTGGGCGATTTCGTGTCCGGATGTTCCGGAGCGTTTTCCTCGACGCTGGGTGTTTGGCAGCAGGACAATGGCGCGCTGGAAGTGGCCTTCAAAGGTGAGCCACTGGCCAGCGCCGCCGTCGCCACTCTCAATCAAGTCGTCGGAAGTCTTGAAGCCCTCAGTACAACGCCGCGATCAGCGGTGGACTTCTTCGCTATCCACGAACCGAATCCACGGCTGACAGAGATCTTCGCCCACCGCGCCGGCATTCCATTGGAGAAGATCGCCCGCGTCGCGCACATGGCTGGAAATCTTGCATCCGTAACTTGCGGCGTCAACTTGTGCAAGGCCCTCTCTCGCCTCGAGGAAATGCCCGGTGGTTCCCCCAGGGGGATCATCTTCGCTGCCGCTGTCGGACCGGGGCTTCTCTGGGCAGGCACCTACCTGAGTTAGGCCAATGGCAAACCACCGAAAGGAATCTGCTTTTTCTTGACCTGGCTTTCGAAGACGCACGCGGGCCAGAGGATGGCTCTGTGCGCCCCGCGCGAACTGGCTCTTTTCAGGCCGGCGGGGCGAGGGTAATCTAGCGATTCACCTGGGACTCTGAAGCTGCCATAAATGTCGAGGTGTGGGATGAAGAATGAACAGCAGTTTGCGACGCTGGCGGTGCATGCGGGCGAAGCGCCCTGCCCGGCGACGGGGGCGCTCGACACGCCCATTTATCAATCCACCACGTTCGTCTCCGCCGACGCCGATGAGATGTCCGCCGTGTACGGCGAGGAAAAGTTCGGCTACATGTACACGCGCTACGGCAATCCCACGGTCCACGCGCTGGAGGAGAAGGTGGCGGCGCTCGAAGGCGGCGAAGCGGCGCTCGCTTTCGCGACGGGCATGGCGGCAATCTCCTCGGCGATCATGGGCTACGTCAAGGCGGGCGATCACGTCGTGGCGACGCGGATGCTCTACGGCGCGGCCTACAATTTCCTCAATACCAAACTGCCGCGCATGGGCGCCGCGACCACGTTCGTCCCTTCTAGCCGCGTTGAGGATTTGGAGCAGGCGATTCGGCCCAACACCCGCCTGATCTACTTCGAAACGCCCAGCAACCCCACACTCGAGATCGTGGACATCGCCGCCGTCGCCCGCATGGCCAAAGCGCGGGGAATCCCCACGATCCTTGACAACACCTTTGCTACCCCGGCCTTGCAGCGGCCGCTTGAGTTGGGCGTGACGGTTGCCGTGCACTCGGCCACCAAATACCTCTGCGGCCACGGCGATGCCATGGGCGGCTTGGTGATCGGCCCGAAGGATTACATCTCTTTTCTGATCCACGAAGTGATCCGCGACTACGGAGGCGTCATCAGCCCCTTCAATGCCTGGCTGATTCTGCGCGGCATTCGCACGCTGCATCTGCGCATGCCGGCGCATTGTGCCAACGCACAGAAGGTGGCGGAGTTTCTCGCTCGACATCCGCGCCTTGAGCGCGTGAATTATCCCGGCCTGCTGACTCATCCCGGGCATGAGATCGCCCGCAAGCAGATGCAGGGCTTCGGCGCCATGATCAGCTTCGAAGTGCGGGATGGATATGAAGGGGGCAAGAAGGTGATGGACCGCGTCCAACTCTTTTCCCGCGCCGCCAGTCTGGGCGATACGCGATCGCTGATCGTCCACCCGGCTTCGACCAGCCATCGCGCCGTGCCGCGCGCGGAGCGTCTCGCCATGGGTATCACCGACGGCCTGGTGCGGCTGTCGGTCGGCATCGAAGCGGTGGAGGACTTGCTCGCCGACCTCGATCAGGCCTTGGCCTTCTGACGCGAGGAGTTGTCAGGGAGGAAAGGGGCGAGCCGCCGCCCGCCCCTACGGCGGGTGACGTTTATCGAAAAATGCCTGCGGCCTTGCGGCGATATCCTTAAACTTGGCGACGATCCGCTCGTCGTCCTGTTCGGTGAGAAGATTTTCCACCACGGGAAACAGCGTGCGCTCCTCGCGGCGTTGGAGCTCGCGTAACGCCTCAGTCAGTGCGCGCCCGTGGTCGCGGACGCGGACGGCGGCTGGCCGCTCGTGGCGGGTTGTCGGCCCAGTTTACGGATGCCTGCGGTGCTCAGCGCGCAGGATTTCAATCGAGCGCAGCGGCATGGGTTCCTTTCCTTCCATTGCACACCATAGTTCTCCCAGTGAGACCTGCCGATGAGTTTCGTCACAACGACTCCCATCCATCCGGCCCTCTCCCTTGGGGAGAGGGTGGTCCCGCGAAGCGGGAACAGGTGAGGGGAGGTCGAGCCATGAAGGAAGAATGTTATTCGCTGCTTTCCACTTCCCCGCGCAGCTTTTCAAGGTCGGGGATGACGATCGTCTTTCCTTCGAGCTTGATGAAGCCGGTTGCCTGCAGGCGGCTGAGGTTGCGGGAAACCAGCTCGCGCACCGTGCCGATGTGCGCGGCAAGTTCCTGCTTGCTGGAGGTGAGGTGGATTTCCACGCCGCGCGGCGTGCGCTGGCCGCGCCGCTCCGCGAGGCGCAGCAGTAACGAGGCGAGGCGGTGATAGACCGTGGTAAAGGAAAGTTCTTCGATGATGCCGACCAGGCGCCGCAGTCGCGCGCCCACCACCCTCAACACCTTGAGCGCCACCTGCGGGTGTTCCACGCAGAGGCTCTGGAAATCGCGCTTGCGGATGAACAGGACGGAGGCTGCGGTCATGGCGGCGGCGGAAGCCGGGTAGTCGCCGCCGTCGAAGACCGGCAATTCGGCGATGGAACCGCCCGTGCCCTCGATGGTCAGGACTTGCTCGCGCCCCCCGGCGGAGGTCTTGAAAACCTTGATCGCGCCTGACTCGACCACGTAGAGCCCTTCGCAAGGTTCTCCTTCAGAGAAGATCATTTCGCCTGAGTCGAAATGATGGGGGATCGCACGCTCCGCCAGATAGGCGAGCTCCTTGTCCGACAGGTCGGCAAAGAGCGCCACTTTCTTGAGCGCGGCCGCGCGGCTGGTTTTCGCCCCCCGCATCCCACCTATTTTACCCGGGAATGACAAAGGGATGCAGGCTGCCATAGAATGCCGGAGGCGGGGTGCCTATGAAACTGGCCTGGGTGGCGCTGGTTCTGATCGGCTACACTGCCTTCGCGATTCACCGCGTGATGCCGCGGCTGCCGGAGCGAATTCCCACCGGCTTCAATTTCCAGGGATATCCGACGGCCTGGAGCAGCCCCGAGACCCTCTGGCTTTTGCTGGCGGTTCAGGTAGCCGTGACCGCATTGCTCCTCGCCGTGCCCGCTATCGGCCGCCGCGCCCCAAAGCTTGTCAGCCTGGGCCGAAAACGCCTCAGCGATTACCCGCCGGAGGCGCGGGAACGGATCCTGCCCCTGCTGGAGGATATGTCCGGCTGGATGGCCGTGTTGTTCTGTCTTTTCTTTTCCCTCCTAATTCGCGACCTCATCCGCGCCGCGCTCAACCCCGGCGAAAGACCCAGCCTGTGGCCGCTCCTGGCCTTTGCGGCCGGCATGATCGGGGTGATTCTCTACTACTTGCGTTGCATCCATCGAGTCGGGAAGGAGAGAATTCTTTCCTCCGCCAGCCGACCCGTCCCACGGGGATAGTTGGATCCCCCAATCTCTCTGTCTTGCCCCCTGAACCCCGATTGACGCTCATTGGAGCCGTTGTTAATATGGAAAGGTTAGTTTACCCGCGGGAGAGTTCACTGTGGCCCACATCAGCCGCCACCAACTGAAAGCCGACCAGCTTCGCACCACTTACGAGGAATTTGAGGATTTCGTCAAGGCGCGCTACAAGGAGATCGCGACCGTGGCGGGGATTGTGATCGTCGTGGTGGGGCTGGCGGCCGGCCTGAAGCAATCCCAGAGCCGGCGCGAGGCGGAAGCCAACGAGGCGCTGGGCACGGCGCTTGCGACTTTCCGCGCCTACGTGGGGACATTCCCGCAAGGCAGCGTGATGCCCGGCCTGCAGACTTTTCCGACGGCGCGGGACAAATACAAGAAGGCGCTCGAGCAGTTTCAGGAGGTCGTCCACAAGTACTCGCGGGTGCCCGAACCCAAGGCCGTGGCGGTGGCTCGCTATCACGTGGGATTGTGTCAGTCGTTGCTCGGCGACTCGAACGCC
>Ga0073934_10009259_pt1 | contig 12692 bp, 12 predicted proteins | sample LarsenN4metaG_FD_76834 | JGI IMG/M metagenome (GOLD analysis project Ga0073934, IMG submission 76834) | Hot spring sediment bacterial and archeal communities from British Columbia, Canada, to study Microbial Dark Matter (Phase II) - Larsen... ...
GGCGGCGCCCGCCGGGACGCCGAGCGTGCGTGCGAGCGCCGTCCCGGCGAGCGCCCCCGCCGTCCGGAGGAAGTCGCGGCGCCGGAGCGCGGCCATCACGGGCGTCCGGCGCGGGCGAACGCGAGCGCCGTCGCGCGGGCGATGCCGTTCGACGCGCCCGGGATCGGCACGCGCCGACCGTCGAAGGGTCGCGCCATGGGCGGCAGCGTCGACCGTCCCGTCGCGCCCGCCAATCCCCCCGCGTGGGGGAGGGGGGCGTGCACGAACGCGCCGGGATTGCGGGCGGGGCGGACGTCCCGGTACGGGCCGTCCATGGAGCGCAGGCCGGCGCCGGCGCGCGACGAGCGGACCGGGCGCGAGGAATGCGAGCAGGGGCAGGTGCCGCCGCGCGATCGCGACGCGACGAAGTAGCTCCGGCACCATGCGGTGGGCGCTCGCCGTCGGCGTCGTGCTGCTTCTCGCCGGGGGCGGGCTCGGGTGGTGGAATCCGACGCTCCCGCTCGATGCGCCGGCGCCGGACGCCACCGCGACGTCCGAGGTCCGCCCGCCGCCGGGATCGGGCGCCGGCCTGCTCGCCCGCCTGGACGGCGGCGTGGAAGCGATCGACGGCGCGGGCGCGACCGCGGGGGCGGGGCCGGCGGCGCCCGCCGGCGCGGTGCCGGTGACCGACGCGCTCCTCGCCGTCGGACGGGACGCGTTCTACCGGGAGACGTTCGGGAACGAGGTCGTTCACCGACGTGCTCGGCGTGTTGGACGGCCCGCTCGACGCCTGGGCGGTCGCGCGGGCCGTGCTGGCGCTCCGCGGCCGGCCGACCGCGAACCTCCGCGTGCGGCTCCGCGGCGACGCGCGGCTCGGCGACCGCGTGCTGCCGGCGGGCACCGTGGTCGACACCGGGCTCGACGTGCCGCCGGGGACGCTCGTACCGCTCGGGCTGCGCGTCGGGTTCGCGCGCGGCCGCGTCCGTGCCGGCGTGACGTGCGCGCTCTGCCACGCCGCGGTCGAGCCGACGACGGGACGGATCCTCGAGGGGGCGCCCAACGCCGACCTCGAGACGGGCCTCGTCCTCGCGCTCGCGTCGAACTCCGCCGCGATCTTCCGGGCGACCGGCGTCCGTCCCGACGCCGTCCCGGCCGACGGTACGCCGTACCGGGATGCCGACGGCGGCGAGCGGCGGCTCCCGTCGCCGGAGGCGCTCGAAGCGGCGGTCGACGCGGATCTCGCCGCCTGGCCACCGGGCAGCTTCGACTCGACGGCGGACCTCGTGAACGACCCGACCCAGATCCCGTCGTCGTACACCCAGGGCGCGTGGCCGTACGGGTGGAGCGGGTTCGCCGGCCTCGGATGGTTCCACGGCCTCACGACGCTCAACAACGACGTCCACGCGGTCTACTCGGATCCGACGACGGGCGCCGAGTCGAGCGCCGCGCTCCTCGGCATCGACCGCGAGCGCTACCTGGGCACGATCCTCCAGCGGGCGGCGCACCGACGCTACCGGCTGCCCGCCGGCGCCCGGCCGTCGGAGTTCCTCGCCGGCGTCGATCCGACGGCCGGCCTCCCGGCGATCAACCGCGTGATCCCGATGCCCGGCTACCCGAAGGGGTCGCCGTTCGCGCTGGACGGACTCCTCGCGAGCCGGCCGGGCCGCCCCGTCGGCGAGGCGTTGAACGGCATGTCGGCGTGGCAGAACACGCTCGCGCCGCCGCCGCGCGACGACGCGGTCGCGGGCGCGCTCCTCGCGACCGGTGCGGACGTCTTCACGCGGGCGGGCTGCGTCGGGTGCCACGCCGGCCGGTGGCTGACGAGCAACGCCGTCGTGGCGGTCGGCGCCGTGGGGACGCAGCCGGCGCGCGCGGCGGCGCTCGCCGCCTTCCCGCGCACCTTCGTCGCGCCGCGGACGTATCGCCCGGACGTCCTCGCCCCGCCGCCGCCCGACGCGCCGACGCTCCCGGTGCCGGACGCCGACCCGGTGCCCGGCTGGCGGCGCCTCGCCTACGCGCAGGACGGGCAGGGCGGGTACAAGGTGCCGAGCCTGGTCGGGCTCGCGGTGACCGCGCCGTACCTCCACGACGGCGGCGTCGCGGCGCCTGCCGCCGCGGTCGATCGCGCGGGCCGGACGCGTGACGACGTGCCGGTCGGCCTCCCGGCGACGCTCCTCCAGGGCCTGCGCGCCGACCCGCGGGCGAGCCTCCACGCGCTCGTCGACCGCGGCCTCCGCGCGCGCGTCGTGGAGGCGAACCGCGCCGAGCCGCGCCTCCGGCGCGCCAACGTCGACGGCTCGGGTCACGCGTTCTGGGCCGACGCCGAGGCCGGCGTGGACGACGCCGCCCGCGTCGCGCTGATCGAGTTCCTCCTCTCGCTCGACGACGCGCCCGCCGTCCTGCCGGCGCCCGCCGACGCGGCGCGCCGGTAACCCCGCGGCGCTAGATCCGCCGGCCGGTGCGTTCCCAGTACCTGTCGCGCAGGAGCCGCTTGTAGAGCTTCCCCGTCGGATGGCGCGGCAGGGCGGGCTCGAAGTCGATCGAGCGCGGCGCCTTGTAGCCGGCGAGGTGGCGGCGGACGTGGGCGATCAGCTCGGCGGCGAGCGCCTCGGACGGCGTGGCGCCGGGCACCAGCTCGACCGCCGCCTTCACCTCCTCGCCCATCTCCTCGTGCGGGATGCCGAACACGGCGGCGTCGGCGACCGCCGTATGGGTGACCAGCACGCTCTCGATCTCCGCCGGGTAGATGTTCACGCCGCCGGAGATGATCATGTCGATCTTCCGGTCGCTCATGAAGAGGTAGCCGTCCTCGTCGAGGTAGCCGACGTCGCCGAGCGTGCCGACGCCCGGCTCGAGGTGCGCCGCCTCCGTCTTCGCGGGGTCCTTGTGGTAGTGGAAGTCGGCGCCGGTCCGGCTCCGGAAGTAGATCTGCCCCGGCTCGTTCGGCCTGGCGAGCGTACCGTCCTCCTTGACGACGAGGATCTCCGCGAGCGGCGTCGCCCGGCCGACGCTGCCCGGCTTCCGCAGCCACTCCTCGCCGGTGATGATCGTGAGGAAGCCGCCCTCGGTGCCGCCGTAGTACTCGGTGATCTTCGGCCCCCACCAGGCGAGCATCCGCCGCTTCACCTCCGGCGGGCAGGGCGCGGCGCCGTGGATCGCCGCGACCAGCGAGTCGCCGCGGAAGCGGGCGCGCTCGGCGTCGGGCAGCTTCAGGAGCCGGATGAACTGCGTGGGGACGAGGTGGACGTTCGTCACCCGGTGGCGGTCGATCAGCTCGAGCGTCTCCGCCGGATCGAAGCGGTGGCGCATCACGACCGTCTGCCCGGCGACGAGCGGCAGCATCGAGAACGCCCACTGCGCGCTGTGGTACGCGGGGCCGGCGAGGAGCGCCACGCCGTCGGGCGGCACGCCGAAGAGCCCGAGCACGGCCCGCGCGAGCATCACCAGCACGGCGGGATCGGCGCCCGCCGGCACGAGCGTGGTGCGGACGCCCTTCGGGAAGCCGGTCGTGCCCGACGTGTAGAACATCGGGCCGCCCGCGGTCTGCTCCTCGGGCTCGTCCGCGGGCGCGGCCGCGAGGAGGGTCTCGTACGACTCGAAGCCGGCGGGCGCGTCGTCGGTCATGGCCACCCGGAGCCGGCAGCGCGCGCTCTCGTCGGCGGCCGCCGCCTCGACGGCGACCGGCAGGTGCCGGTCGTCGACGACGAGCGCGGCGGCGTCCGAGTCGTCGATGACGTACGCCAGCTCGCGCGCCACCCAGTGCCAGTTGACCGGCACGACGGCGAGGCCGGCGTGCATGCCGGCGGCCATCACCTCGAAGTACTCGCGCCGGTTCTCGGTGAGGAGCGCGACGGTGTCGCCGGCGCCGAGCCCGGCGCCGCGGAGCGCGTGGATCAACCGGTCGACGCGCGCGTCGAAGGTCTTCCACGTGGTGGTGCCGCGCTCGTCGACGAGGGCGGGCGCGTCGGGGCGGGCGGCGACGGTCTGAGCGAAGGCACGGGCCATCCGCGCGGGCTACCATCGGCGCGCCCGCAGCGGCAAGCCCGCGCGGTCGCGCCGGCGGCGGGGCACCAGGGAGCGGACGGCGCGCTTCCACGCCGTCCGCCGGGCACCGCGTCGCGCAGCCGGGGGACGACGGCCGGCCCCGATGTGACCGCGTTTTGGAACGGCGCGCGCATTCGACCGCGATCTGTGGCAGGGTGCGCGCCGCTCACGCTCGACTGACGGAAAGCGAGGTCCCGTTCGATGCTCACGTCCCGCGTCCGACTCCTCGGTCTCCTCCTGCCGCTCCTCGCGGTCCCGCTCGCGCGCGCGCTCGAGCCGGCCGACGCCTTCGTCGACGTCGACCGGAACGGCGTCTTCTCGGGCGGCGACGTGCCACTCGCGAACTTCGCGACCGCCGACGGGATCGAGTTCAACCAGCTCCAGCCGGGCCCGGGCTGGACGCCGGGCCCGCAGCCGGTCGACGTCGTGATCGCGCGCCCGCTCTCGCTCCCGCTCGCGAAGACCCGGGAGCCGGTCTACCTCACGATCCTCGTCGGCGGCGACGTCACCATCGCCGGCACGCTCACGGTCCGCCGCCCGGAGTCGGAGGTGTTCATCGTGAGCCTCGAGGGCGACGTCCGCATCGCGCCCGGCGCCCGGACGAGCGTCGACGGCGACTTCGACGTCCGCGCCTACGGGCCGAACGGCCGCGTCACGGTGGGCGCCGACGCCGTCGTCTCCACCAGGGGCGACTCCGCCTCGCTGTCGCTCGTCGCGCCCCTCGTCGAGGTCGAGCACGGGGCGCAGTTCGTGGTGAAGGGCGGCGGATACAGCCACCTCCACCTGGGCGGCGGCCGGGTGGCGATCGCCCCCGACGTGCGGATCACCACGCCGCACCGCGGCTCGGCCGCGATCGTCTCGGGCGCCGACCTCACGCTCGCCCGGCTGGCCGTGAAGGCGGGGTACGTGCACGTCGAGGCCTACAGCGACGAGACGTCGCCGACCGCGAAGCGCGTCCGCATCGAGGACTCGAAGATCGCCCAGACGTACGTCCACGGCGACCTCCGGATCCTCGCGGGCGCCGACCGCGCGACGGGACGGTTCGCGCCGGACGCGATCGTCTTCGCGCGCTCGAGCATCACGGCGAAGGCGGTCCCGCTCTACGTGCCGCTGCCCGAGGTCGAGTAGACGCCGCGGGCGCGCGACCGCACACCGGTCCCGGCACGCCGCGCGCGGTGCTACGATGCGCCGCAACCGTCCCGCGCGGCCCGGTCGCGCGGGCTCACCACGGAGGTGACGATGGCGAAGTACGGTGCGCAGGCGAAGAAGTCCGTGAAGCGCGCGATGCGGGGCCGGAAGCGGGGCACCTTGAAGAGCGGCCGCTCGGGGCGCCGCGTGAAGAGCCGCAAGCAGGCGATCGCGATCGGCCTCTCCGAGGCCCGGCGCAAGGGCGCGAAGGTGCCGCCGAGGACGTCGTCGCGCCGCCCGCGCGGCGGTACGAAGCGCCGCCGCAAGCGCGCCTCGCGCTGAGGCGCCGCCGGGGGGCGCGGGGCCTCAGCCCGTCGCCGACGCCGGGGCGTTCGGCCCGTACTGCGACCACAGGTACGCGACGATGTCGTCCGACTCGTACATCGCGCGTCCCGTGTTCGGATCGGCCAGCCAGGGGACCTGCATCTTCCCGCCGCGCTCGACGAGCGCCGCACGCTTCGGGCTGCCCTTCGGGACGTTGCGGACGACGAACGCGAGGTCGAGCTCGCTCAGCGTCTCGCGGACCTTCCGGCAGTACGGCGAGCCCTCCATGTTCCACAGCTCGAGCGGCTCGACCGCCGCGACGCCGCCGGCACGACAGGCGGCGCCGCGGCCGAGCCGGACGGCCGTCGCGAGCGCGGAGTCGGCGTCGTTCAGGAGGCCGGGGACCGGCGGCCACCATCCGCGGCCGCCGCGGCCGTACGTGCGGTCGAGGTAGGCGACGATCTCGTCCGACTCGTAGAGCGCGACGGCGGTGTTCGGGTCGACGAGGTACGGCACCTGCACCTTGCCGCCGAGCGTCCGCAGCGTCTCGCGACGCGCGCTGCCGCGTGCGGCCGGCAGCGAGAGGAAATCGAGGTCGAGCTCGCAGAGCACTTCGCGGACCTTCCGGCAGTACGGACAGGCCTCGAAGTCGTACAGCTCGAGGAGGCGGGCGGGCGGCTCGGCGATGCCGGCGTCGGCGCGTCGCACGGTCCCGCGGCCGAGCCGGACGACCGAGGCGGCCCAGGACGTGAGGTCGTCCGCGAGCGACATGGTAGCGGGACGGTGCCCGGCCCGGCATGGGGCCGTCAAGGGGCCGATATACCGGCTCCACCGGATTGCCGAGGCGCACGCGGCGTGGGAGGGGCGGCGGGCACGATGGCGGCTTCGATTCTCGTGGTCGACGACGATCGCGACGCACGCGATGCGATCGCGTTGGCGCTCGAGGAGCGGGGCTACGCGGTCACGACCGCCGTCGACGGACAGGACGCGCTGAACCGCCTCCGCGCGGGGCTCCGGCCGTCGGTCATCGTGCTCGACCTCCACATGCCGGTGAAGTCCGGCTGGGATTTCCGGACGCAGCTCCGCAGCTATCCCGAGCTCGCCGGCATCCCGGTCGTCGGCTGCTCGGCCGATCCCTTCCTCGCCCAGAAGGCGGCGGCGCTCGGGTTCGCGGACGCGTTCACGAAGCCGTTCGACATGGAGACGCTGATCGGCTCGGTGGCGCGGCTCGCGGCCGCGTCGTAGGCGCGCGTCCCGTCCTTGATCCCGGCGCGCGGGCGGGATACGGCCGGCGCATGGCGATCCCCCGATTCGACCGCACGGCGAGCGGCGCCGACGTCGCGGAGGCCCTGGCCCGCGAGGGGTGCGCGATCGTCGACCGGCTCGTCGCACCCGACGTCCTCGACCGGGTGGAGGCCGAGCTGCAACCCTGGCTCGCCGCGACGCCCGTCGGCACCGACGATTTCGCGGGCCGGCGGACCCGCCGCACGGGCGGTCTCGTCGCCCGCTCGCCGACGTGCCGCGAGCTGGTGCAGCACCCGACGGTGCTGGACGCCGTCGGGACGGCGCTCCGCCACGCGACCACGTTCCACCTCCACCTGACGCAGGTGATCGCGATCGGCCCCGGCGAGCCGGCGCAGCCCGTCCACCGCGACCAGTGGGCGTTCGACTTCTTCCCGTTCCCGCGGGGGTACGAGGTCCAGTGCAACACGATCTGGGCGATGACCGACTTCACCGCCGAGAACGGCGCGACGCGGCTCGTCCCCGGAAGCCACCTCGCCGAGGATCGGCTCGAGCTCGGGCAGGACGCGACGGTGCCCGCCGAGATGCCGAAGGGCTCCGTGCTGTTCTACACCGGCGCGCTCTACCACGGCGCCGGCGCGAACCGCTCGGGCGCCGTCCGGCGCGGCGTGAACATCACCTACGCGGTGAGCTGGCTCCGCCAGGAGGAGAACCAGTACCTCTCCGTCCCGCACGACGTCGCCCGCACGCTCCCCGACCCGCTCCTCCGCCTCATCGGGTACGCGCGCGGCGCGTACGCGCTCGGCTACGTCGACGACCTGCGCGACCCGCTCGCCGTGCTGCGCGGGACGAGCGCGCCGGCGTTCGGCCTGGGCGACCTCGAGCGGGCGCAGGCGAAGCTCGGCGACGGCCGTCCCTCGTAGGGCCGGAGGACGCGATGGAGCTCGGCATGATCGGCCTCGGGCGGATGGGGGCCAACATGGTGCGGCGTCTCCTGGCGGGGGGGCACCGCTGCGTCGTCCACGACGTCGCGCCCGACGCGGTCGCGGCGCTCGCGGGCGAGGGGGCCGTCGGCGCCGCGTCGCTCGACGAGCTGGTCGCGCGGCTCGCCCCGCCGCGCGTGGTCTGGCTCATGGTGCCGGCCGCGGTGGTCGACGCGACGCTCGCGGCGCTCGTTCCGAAGCTCGCCCGCGACGACGTCGTCGTCGACGGCGGCAACTCCTGGTATCGGGACGACGTCGACCGCGCGAAGCGCCTCGCCGCGTCCGGCGTCCACTACGTCGACTGCGGGACGAGCGGCGGCGTCCGGGGCCTCGAGCGCGGCTACTGTCTCATGATCGGCGGCGAGCCGGACGTCGTCCGCCGGCTGGATCCGCTCTTCCGGACCCTCGCGCCCGGCCGGGGCACGGTCCCGCGCACGGACGGCGCCCGCGGCGACACCACGGCCGAGGAGGGCTACCTCCACTGCGGCCCGAGCGGTGCCGGACACTTCGTGAAGATGGTGCACAACGGCATCGAGTACGGGCTCATGGGCGCCTACGCCGAGGGCCTGAACGTGCTGAAGCACGCGAACGTCGGGACGCGCGCGTACGACGCCGACGCCGAGACGACGCCGCTCCGCAACGCCGAGTACTACCGGTACGAGTTCGACGTCGCGGCGATCGCCGAGGTCTGGCGGCGCGGGAGCGTCGTCGCGTCGTGGCTCCTCGACCTCATCGCCGGGGCGCTCGCGCGGGACCCGGAGCTCGCGGGCTTCGAGGGCCGCGTCTCGGACTCGGGCGAGGGGCGCTGGACGCTCGCCGCGGCGAACGACGAAGGCGTCCCCGCGCACGTCCTCGCCGCCGCGCTCTTCCAGCGCTTCGCCTCGCGGGGCGCCGCGGACTTCCAGGACCGCCTCCTCTCCGCGATGCGGTTCGAGTTCGGCGGCCACCGGGAGAAGCGGCGCGGATGAGCGACGCGCCGCGGTCCGACGACGAGGGCCTCCGCGCCGCCGCCGCCGCCGCGGTCGCGCTCGTGGCCGACGGCGCGCGCGTCGGTCTCGGCACCGGACGGGCGGCGGCCGTCTTCATCGATCTCCTCGGCGGGCGCGTGCAGGACGGGCTCCGCGTGCGCGCGGTCGCCACGTCCGAGGCGTCCGCGCGGCAGGCGGAGGGGCACGGCATCACGCTCCTCGCGCTCGCGGAGGACGTGGAGCTCGACCTCACCGTCGACGGCGCCGACGAGGTCTCCCCGGACCTCGACCTCGTGAAGGGGTTCGGCGGCGCGCTCGTGCGCGAGCGGATCGTGGCGGCGGCGTCACGCCGGCAGGTGATCGTCGTCGGACCCGACAAGCTCGTGCAGGGCCTCGGCGAGCGCGGCCGCATCCCGGTGGAGGTGATCCCGTTCGGACGCGGGCCCGCCGTGCGGCGGCTCCGTGCGCTCGGGCTCCGCCCGAGCGTCCGCGTGGCGTCGGGCGGCGGCGGACCGTTCCTCACCGACAACGGGAACCTCATCCTCGACTGCGGCGGCGTGCGGCCGCTCGACGGCGCCGCCGCGCGCACGCTCGACGCCGCGATCCGCGCGATCCCGGGCGTCGTCGACACGGGGCTCTTCCTCGGCACTGCGGAGCGCGTGCTGGTGGGACGTCCCGGCGGACGCGTGGAAACGCTCCGCCGGCGGAGCTGACGGACTTGGGCGAGTCGGACGGGCGTGGCAGGCTGGACGACACGCGCGCGGCGCGTGGAGGAGGACACATGAAAGCGACCGAGGCGCTCCACCGGGCGGGACAGAGCATCTGGCTCGACAGCATCAGCCGGCCGCTCCTGGACGGCGGCGGGCTCGCGCGCTGGATCGCGGAGCTGTCGGTGACGGGGCTCACCTCCAACCCGACGATCTTCGACCTCGCGCTCGCGGGCAGCGACGCGTACGACGCCGGGATCCGCGAGCACTCGGCCCGCGGGCTCGCGGGCGAGGCGCTCTTCCTTACGCTCGCGCTCGAGGACCTCGGCCGCGCCGCCGACCTCTTCCGGCCGATCCACGACCGGACCGACCGGGTCGACGGATGGGTGTCGCTCGAGGTCTCGCCGAAGATCGCCTACGACACCGCGGCGTCGATCGCGGCGGCGAAGGAGCTGTTCGCGCGCGGGAGCCGCCCGAACCTCCTCATCAAGATCCCGGGCACCCGGGAGGGCGTGCCGGCGATCGAGGAGGCGATCTTCGCCGGCGTCCCGGTGAACGTCACGCTCCTCTTCTCGCGCGAGCAGTACCTCGCCGCCGCACGCGCGTATCTGCGCGGCATCGAGCGGCGGATCGACGCGGGGCTCGATCCCCGCGTCGGCTCGGTCGCCTCGGTCTTCGTGAGCCGCTGGGACACCGCCGTCGCCGGGAAGGTGCCGCCGGCGCTCCACAACCGGCTCGGGCTCGCGGTCGCGACGCAGACGTACGCGGCCTACCGCGACCTCCTCGACTCCGACCGCATGCAGCGCCTCGCGAGCCTCGGCGCCCGCCCGCAGCGCCTCCTCTGGGGCAGCACCGGCACGAAGGACCCGAAGGCGTCGGAGCTCCTCTACGTCCGCGGGCTCGCCGCGCCGAACACCGTGAACACGATGCCGGAGAAGACGCTCCTCGCGCTCGCGAAGGCGGAGGGCGTCGGCCCGCTCCTCCCGCGCGACGGCGGCGACGCCGACGACGTCCTCGACGAGTTCACGCGCGCGGGCGTCGACCTCGCGGCGCTCGCCGAGAAGCTCCAGCGCGACGGCGCGGCGGCGTTCGTGAGGTCGTGGGACCAGCTCCTCGCCCGCCTCGCCGAGAAGACCGCCGCGGTGCGGAGGAGCGCGTGAGCGAGCCGCCCGGCGCCCGGGCGGCGTGGCGGGCGCTCGCCGCCCACCACGCCCGGGTGCGGGACGTCCACCTCCGCACGCTCTTCGCCGAGGACCCCGGGCGCGGCGAGCGGCTCGCGTGCGAGGCGGCGGGGCTCCACCTCGACTACGCGAAGCACCGGATCACCGACGAGACGCTCCGCCTCCTCGTGGCGCTCGCCGAGGAGGCCGGGCTCGCGCGCGCGATCGCGGCGATGTTCGCCGGCGAGCGGATCAACGGCACGGAAGGGCGGCCGGTCCTCCACGTCGCCCTCCGCGCGCCGCGCGGGACCCGCATCGTGGTCGACGGCGAGGACGTCGTGCCCCGCGTCCACGCCGTCCTCGACCGGATGGCCGCCTTCGCCGACCGCGTCCGGCGCGGCGCCTGGACGGGGCATACGGGGAAGCGCATCCGCGCCGTCGTGAACGTGGGCATCGGCGGCTCGGACCTCGGCCCGGTGATGGCGTACGAGGCGCTCCGCTGGTACGCGGTGCGCGACGTCGCCTTCCGCTTCGTGTCGAACGTCGACGGCGCCGACTTCGTCGAGGCCACGCGGGACCTCGATCCCGCCGAGACGCTCTTCATCGTCGCGTCGAAGACCTTCACCACCCTCGAGACGATGGCGAACGCCCGGGCGGCCCGGCGCTGGCTCGTCGCGGGGCTCGGCGACGAGCGCGCGGTCGCCCGGCACTTCGTCGCGGTCTCGACGAACGCCGCCGAGGTGGCGCGGTTCGGGATCGACCCCGCGAACGTGTTCGAGTTCTGGGACTGGGTGGGCGGCCGCTACTCGCTGACGTCGGCGATCGGCCTCTCGACGATGATCGCCGTCGGCCCGGACCGCTTTCGCGCGCTGCTCGCCGGCTTCCACGCCATGGACGAGCACTTCCGGACCGCCCCGTTCGCGCGGAACCTCCCCGTGCTCATGGGCCTCCTCGCCGTCTGGTACCGCGACTTCTTCGGCGCCGAGACGCTCGCCGTCCTCCCGTACGCGCACTACCTGAAGCGGTTTCCCGCCTACCTCCAGCAGCTCGCCATGGAGTCGAACGGCAAGCGGGTCACGCACGCGGGCGCGCCCGTCGACCACGGCACCGGCGCGATCGTCTGGGGCGAGCCCGGGACGAACGGGCAGCACTCGTTCTACCAGCTCCTCCACCAGGGCACGACGCTCGTGCCGTGCGACTTCATCGCGTTCTGCCGGCCGCTCGACGCGGAGCCGCCGCACCAGGACCTGCTGGTGGCGAACTGCTTCGCGCAGAGCGAGGCGCTCGCCTTCGGAAAGACGGCCGACGAGGTGCGGGCGGAGGGCGTGCCGCCGGCGCTCGTCCCCCACCGGACCTTCCCGGGGAACCGTCCCAGCTCGACGATCCTGGCCGAGCGCCTGACGCCCGAGACGCTCGGCGCGCTGGTCGCGCTCTACGAGCACGCGGTGTTCACGCAGGGCGTCGTCTGGAACGTGAACTCCTTCGACCAGTGGGGCGTCGAGCTGGGGAAGGCGCTCGCCGGACGCCTCCTGCCGGAGCTCGCGAGCGCGACCGAGCCCGCGCTCGCGCACGACTCGTCGACGAACGCGCTCGTCCGGTGGTATCGCGCGCGGCGCCACGGATGACGGTCGCGATCGCGCCGTCGATCCTCTCCGCCGACCCGCTCCGGCTGGGGGCGCAGGTCGAGGAGGCGCTCGCGGCCGGCTGCCGGCGGCTCCACGTCGACGTGATGGACGGCCGGTTCGTCCCGAACCTCACCCTCGGGACGCCGGTCGTCGAGGCCCTCCGCCCGCTCGCGGATCGCGCCGGGGCGCTCGTCGAGGTGCACCTCATGGTGGAGGATCCGGACCGGCACCTCGCGGCCTTCCGGCGCGCCGGGGCCGGTGCGCTGACGGTCCACGTCGAGGCGTGCCCGCAGCTCCACCGCACCGTGGCGGCCATCCGCGACCTCGGCGCCTCGCCCGGCGTCGGCCTCAATCCCGCGACGCCGATCGGCGCGCTCGACGAGATCGCGCCCGACATCGACGTCGCGCTCGTCATGGCGGTCGACCCGGGGTTCGGCGGCCAGCCGTTCATCGCGGCCAGCGTCGACAAGGTGGCCCGACTCCGCGCCCGGCTCGTCGCGCGCGGGCTCGACCGCGTCGACGTCGAGGTGGA
>Ga0073934_10009260_pt1 | contig 12691 bp, 11 predicted proteins | sample LarsenN4metaG_FD_76834 | JGI IMG/M metagenome (GOLD analysis project Ga0073934, IMG submission 76834) | Hot spring sediment bacterial and archeal communities from British Columbia, Canada, to study Microbial Dark Matter (Phase II) - Larsen... ...
ACCAACACTCGAAAAAAAGACGGCTGTTTAATACTGGATAGTCATTTTTGGGCAAGTCCCTCAAGATGTATTTGAGAATCATGGAGAATGAATATTTAGTCATGCTTAAACTCCTTTTTTTTTTATCTGCGGCTCTCATTATAACATAATTGTGGCTATTTTTACCACTTTTTTATTGACATTCAACACTTCTGGTGGGATGGATATTTGATATTCCACTTTTCAAGAGCGTGTTACCGGGATTGGTGACGATGAAAGCTAATACAGCGATCGGGTTCGTTATGGGCGGACTGGCGCTGTGGTTTATGCAGGAAAAAACCACAAGTTTAGGGGGGCGAAGAACGGCTGGTTGTTGCGCAGTCGTCATGCTAATGATTGGGTTACTGACCCTAATGCAGTACGGATTAAACAGGGACTTTGGCATCGACCAACTAATATTTAAAGAATCAGCAAATGCAGTAGCCACAGCCCACCCAGGACGGATGGCACCGAATACAGCCTTAAATTTTCTTCTCCTGGGTGTGTCTCTGGTGTTGCTGTGGTTGCCCACAGCCAATTATTTAGCCGCCCAATGTTTGACTTTAGTGGCATTTACCATCGCCTTGTTTGGGTTGCTCGGATACATTTATGGCAATTCCTACTTTTACCATTTGGATCGCTCCTTGACAGCGATGGCGCTACACACGGCCATTGCCTTTATACTACTGTGCGCCGCCATCTTATTTGCTAGCCATCACCGAGGGGTGATGGCTGTGGTGACAAGTGTCAGTGCTGGCGGGATGATGGCACGTCAATTGTTACCAGCGGCAATTGTGCTGCCCCCAACCGCCTGCTGGTTGATTTTATCCGGCTACCGATCGGAAATTTACACTGCCGAAATGGGAATATCTCTGTTGGGGATATTAAATGTGGGTATTTTTAGCAGTTTGATTTGGTGGAATGCTGGCAAGCTGAATTTAATCGATCGCCAGCGACGAACCGCAGAAAAGGGAATGGCTCAGGCGCTAGAAGAGCTGAATTTGCGGGTAGAAGAGCGGGAAAAAATGACCGTGGAGCTAGCAGCAGCAGTACATCAAATTACAACTACAATGGACGAGCTGGCCGCATCGGCGGCGACAATGGCGGAGCAAGCCTTGGCAGCAGATGCTCAAGCAAAAACAGCATTTTCTCTGTCGGATCAGGGGATAGCGGCGGCGAGCAAAACCCAGTCGGGAATGGAATTGCTGCAAGAGAAAGTGAGGGGTATTGCCACGGAAATTGCCCGCTGCCAACAGCTTTCTAGTCAAATCAGCAATATTTCTAAAATTGTCAGCGATATTGCCAGTCAGACGAATATGCTGGCTTTGAACGCGGCGATAGAAGCTGTGCGAGCTGGAGAACATGGGAAGAGCTTCGCTGTGGTGGCTAGTGAAATTCGCAAACTGGCGGATCAAAGCCAGACATCAGCAGTAACTATTATGAATTTGGTGGGGGATATTCAGAAAGCGATCGCCTCTACGGTACGGGTGAAAGATGAGGGGATACAAACAGTGACATCGGGGGTGACAGCAGTGGTGGAGACGGCGGGAGCGATCGGCGGGATTTCCAGATCGATCGAGGAAATTTTTGTCAGCAACAAGCAAATTGCCATGACATCCCAGCAGCAAGCCGCTGCTATCAATGAGGCATTCAACGCCATGAATGCGCTTAACCAGCTCGCCCGAGAAACCGCCTTTGGCAAAGGGGACTAATCAGAAATCCCAGACATACAGCAGATGGCAGATTTATGCAGTTACAGGAGCATCACCTCTCGCTCAGCCGTAAGGGTGAAGCATTCGGGGGATAAATTTTGGGTTTTTTGCCTAGAAATGAATCGCCCGAATGCTATGCGCTGCGCGCAGGCAACGCCTACGCCCCTACATGCGGCGGGATTGGCATTGACCACAAAGAACACAAAGAAAGATTCAATCATAATCAGTCTGTGTCCTCCGTGTATTTTGGTCTCGTCTAGACTGAGGGCATATTACAGCACTTTATGAGTCCATTCGTGCTGCTTCACATTATCCTCATTGCGGACAATATTTTCCGCATTGAGTAACCGCTTGCGGTCGAGAGAATATTTGAAATCCCGATAGTCAGTTCCGAGAGGAATTAAAGATTGAGATACAGGACGACGTTTGTAAGTGCGAGCCGCCGCTACTGCCCGATCGGCAAAATCTTCACATAACTGTAACGGCAATCCCCCATTGCTTTCCCCCGTCTGCGCCACAAAACTTGCCGGAATTTTCGCCGTTGTCCCGTCCAGTACCACGCCCATCGTAGTCGCCAAGGCGACTTCATAAGAGGTGGGAATTCCTTTCACCAAAGCCTCCAAGGCGGCTGAGGGGATAGGCTCAACAATTTTCACTTGGTGAACTTCCCCATCTTCCTTGATAAAACAGGTGGATAAACCCACCACGATATAATCTTCAGAAGAAAGGTCAGGGGCGTTGGGATAAGTAGTTGTACCAGTCATATTTCATCCTGTCTCAAAAACCGGCAGACATTGGGTCCGGGTTTCTCAAATGATAAATCTGTTTCTAGAACAGATTCTGGCTGAGAAACCCGGTTTCTATGCCGTACCAAAATTATCGCAGAAAAGCGGTTTCTTGGGTTAGTCGCTCGTAAGCCCGATCGATATACCTTTGACCCCGCAAAAACCCCGTATTGGCACCGGGACAAATAAACGCCAAAGTCTCCGGTGTGAACCGCTCTAGCAAGGCTCTAGTGCTGCGGATCTGGCGGGGCCAGTGAAAAGTTTTGGCAGTACGCAGGGGTACTGGTTTTCCTTCCTGGTTGGGGAGCAAATGGCGTCCGGTAAACAGCACCCCCCCCAAACCGCTATAGTACAAACAGGAACTACCAGGACAGTGGCCCGGAGTCCAAATAGCGGTAGCGGTGGGACTGACGATGTACTCGCTGGCAAAAGTCGTCACCGTCATTTTGGGCAGCAGGTAGGCAATTTGCTCTTGGATGATAATCTCGCAGTTCGTGGCGGTTTGGATTTCTCGGACATGACCGATCGCCCCCCGATGCGTGATAAACAGGGACTTTACCCCTCCCTGGTTCCGCAAGAATTCTTGCACCGTCTCATCCCAAGGGGGACAATCAATCAGGATCAGAGCTTTATTTTCTACAATAAGATAGGCGGTGCCACCTAAAGTCTCCCGGTTGGGGGGAAAGGCAAAAATGCCGTCAAGTACCGCCCGTGGTTGTTTGGACATAACATGGCTTTCTGGTTACTCCTAATTTTAGGATTGATTACATATATAATTTTGCAGCAGCGCGTGGCCAGCTTAACCCGCACGCCGGTGTGGGTGTTGTGGTTGGTGCTGATGATGCCTGCTTTCATCTGGATTGCCTGGATAGAAATCTACGGCAATACTCCCGCCAGCGGTGGCGCCCCTGTAGGTCCCCGTCCGGCCATGCCTCCGGCACTGTTCCTGGGCCCGTTTATTATTTGCCCGATACTGTATTGGATATTGGTTCATCTGGGGCGGCGAGACATGGGGAACTCAGCCAACAGTAGGGGCGAAGAGGGAATCGCCCCTACAATTACCCCCGACGGGACAGAGCCAACACCCCCAACACCGGTAAATGTAGGCGAATCCCCATCAGTGCGGCTCCTCGATGCCCAAGAAGAAGCCCAATTGCGATCGTGTTTTTCTTGGAACACCTATGCGCTCCATCAAATAGACTACCGCCCCCAAGCCGCGATTTGCAAAGGTGCTTTGCGGACGAAGCCGGAACTAGCCTATGAAAGCATTTCCCACAACATCGAGGCCAAATTTAGCGATCGCTTCTGCGTCGTCTTTCAAGAAGATTTCGACGGTAAACCCCTATTCATCCTCGTTCCCAACCCCTACGGAGCGGGCAAGATGCCGCAGGCTCTCAACCAACCGGGTGTATGTTTAGCTTTAGCGGCAATTACCTTATTTACTACCACCGTCGCCGGGGCTCAAATTGCCGGATTTGCCCCTAATGCCCTCAGTGCGGATCCCAAATTATTACTCACTGGCTTGCCCTACGCCCTCGCGCTGATGACCATTCTGGGCTGCCACGAACTTGGTCACTATTTCGCCGCTCGGTTCTACAAAGTCCCAGTGACTCTACCCTACTTTATCCCCTTCCCCATTGTTTTAGGCACTTTTGGCGCCTTCATCCAAATTCGCTCCCCCATGCCCGATCGCAAAGCCCTATTTGACGTAAGCATTGCCGGTCCCTGCGTGGGCTTACTTCTCACCCTGCCGATTCTGATTTGGGGTTTAGCCCACTCCACCGTGGTAGATTTACCAGAGCGTGGCGGCCTCTTTTCCGTTCAAGCCCTCAATCCCAGATTCAGCCTCCTGCTCACCCTGCTGAGCAAACTGGTCATCGGTTCTAGCCTCACCGCTGCCAATGGGATTCACCTTCATCCCGTCGCCGTCGCCGGATATATCGGCTTAATTTTCACCGCCTTAAACCTCATGCCCGTGGGCAGCTTGGATGGGGGCCATATGGTTCATGCTATGTTTGGTCAGCGTAATGGTGCCCTCATCGGCCAAACAGCGCGGATGCTGATGCTGGTTTTAACTTTCGTGCAACCGGACTTTTTGCTCTGGGGGGTGTTTTTATTCCTCATCCCAATTATTGACAGTCCCGCTCTCAACGATGTCACCGAACTTGACAACCGGCGGGATTTTTGCGGTTTATTGGCTTTGACAGTCTTGGCACTGATTATCCTACCCGCACCGAGATTTATTTGATTGTTGCTTGTCTCTGGTCATTTGTACTGGTGACAAAGGACTCTTGGACAAAGGACAAACGACAAAGGACAAATGACATTGGACAAATCACAAATGACAATTCATGTAGTGGGCGGCGGACTGGCGGGAACGGAGGCAGCATGGCAAATCGCGGCTGCAGGGGTGCCAGTGGTCCTGCACGAAATGCGTCCTGTGCGCCTAAGTCCGGCTCATCACAGTGCGGAACTGGCAGAACTGGTGTGTAGTAATTCTTTCGGAGCTAAGGCGAGCGATCGCGCCGCCGGGTTACTCCATGAAGAACTCCGCCAGCTCAACTCCATCATCATCGCCACCGCCGATAAACACCAAGTCCCCGCCGGTGGCGCTCTTGCCGTGGACCGAGGCGTTTTTAGTAGCGAACTCACCGCCACCCTCGCCGCTCACCCCCTCATAGAACTGCGTCGGGGTGAAATCACCCAAATTCCCGAAGGCATCGCCGTCATCACCACCGGTCCGCTCACCACCGAGTCCCTCGCCGCCGACTTGCAGCGGTTTACCGGCATGGAATATATGAGCTTTTTCGACGCCGCCAGTCCCATTGTCATGGGCGAATCGATTAATATGGATATCGCCTTCCGCGCCTCTCGCTACGACAAAGGCGACGCCGACTATATTAACTGCCCCATGAATAAGGAGCAGTATCTGCATTTCTGGACTACTCTGTGCCAAGCCGAACAGGCGGAGTTAAAAGAATTTGAGCGCGAAACGGCGAAATTTTTTGAAGCCTGTTTGCCGATCGAAGAAATGGCGAAACGGGGAGAAGATACCATGCGCTATGGGCCATTAAAACCAGTGGGGTTAACCGATACCCGCACCGGGGAACGGTCCTATGCCGTGGTGCAACTGCGCCAAGAAGATAAAGCCGGACAACTGTGGAATATGGTAGGTTTCCAAACTAACCTGCGTTGGGGGGAGCAAACGCGGGTGTTTCGGCTGATTCCCGGTTTAGAAAATGCCGAATTTGTCAGAATGGGGGTGATGCACCGCAATACTTTTATCAATTCTCCAGAATTGCTTCATCCCACCCTCCAGTTTCGTCAACGTCCCACCCTCCTCGCTGCTGGTCAGATTAGCGGGACCGAAGGCTACACCGCCGCCGCCGCTGGGGGATGGTTGGCGGGGACCAATGCCGCCCGGTTGGCTCTAGGGTTGACACCAGTGCAGTTGCCCCCCACAACGATGATGGGAGCTTTGTTTGAGTTTATCAGTTCCGCTTCGCCCAAGCATTTTCAGCCGATGCCCCCCAATTTTGGAATTATGCCGGAATTAGGGGTGAAAATTCGGGCTAAGCAGGAGCGTTATGGTGCCTACCGCGATCGCTCCTTAGCCGACCTCACCCAATGGCGTCGCTCCGTCCTTCAGCTCCCCCTCCCCGTTTAAACTGGAAAAAATTAAGTATTTATACTTATAGACAATTGACTCTATCCATGCTATATTAGAAATTCGTGAGGGCATGTAGCTCAGTGGATAGAGCATCAGATTCCGGTTCTGAGGGTCGGGGGTTCAAATCCCTCCATGCTCGTTAGATAATTGATAATTGACAATTGATAATTGACAATTGATAATTGTCAATTGTCAATTGTTAAGGTCAAGTGGCACTGACAGGATGAGAAGCGAAGCGGGAAACCAGCCAAGCTAAGCTATCCTGAGCAGTACCAGGCCCAACGCCGTAACAGGAACGCTTGCGCCAACCAATAATGGGGAGATGACCAACTCTGGCTTCCAGGGAAAAGTTGATCTCGTCGTAGTAGAGCCAGTTGTTATTGATGCGCCAACCGACTCGATCGCAAAACGCCGTATAATCCCCCCCCGAATTATCCCAAATTCCCTGCTGCACTCGGAAACCAAACCGACCGCCGCTGTAATTTTCCCATAGCCAGTCGATCGTCCCCAAATCCGTACCCGGAAAATTATAAATATCCTCCCAACTCAGCCAACCTTGCTCCTCCCGCTGCGCCAACCGCAGAAAAATCTCCCAAGTTTTTTCATCCGCTTGGCGCCATTTCCCCTTCGCCAGTAGCGCTTCCAAACCGCTATAGTCCATTCCCACTTCTGACGCCAAATGGGAACTGTGAGTTTGCTGGTAATAATTAGCATGGAGCCATTGCTGCAACTCCCAAATATTTTGCTGCATCTGCTCTGGGGAATTCTGCTCTAGGCGGGAAATCAGCCACTCTACCTGAGATTGGATGTAATACCGATAGTCCCTTTCCGTGGTTAACTCCCCCCTGAGCGCCTCCCAATCTCGCGCCGCCTCATTAATTTGCCCTTGCAACTGCTCTAAACGCTCTTCCAGAGGAGATTTTGGCGAGATGGAGGGAGATAATTTATCAGCCAATGCCTGATACTTTTGCCACATTTCTCTAGCCCAGTCCAGATGGGAACGTTGCTGCTGCTGAAACATCAGGCGAAATTTACCCGTGCGCGGTAAATCCACCGGTTGCAAATCCCAATTGCAAACAGAGCAACGCTCCGCCTTCCCCTCCATATATTCAGTATTGCACACCGGACATTGTGTCATATCCCGCACACCCGCCATAATCTCCCTTGAATTGCGTTCTTAGTTGGGCTTCAGCCCAAAAAAAAGTTCGTAGTTGGGCTTCAGCCCTCTGGCTTAAACTACTTTCCCAAGATTGGGCTAAAGCCCAACTACGAACCTATATCCTGCTGATTCTAAACTCCCACGAGAGCGACCTCTGGGGTACTCGTGATAGTCACCATTTCTGCTAAATCAGCAGCATATATTTCACAAGAATTATTCGGACTTTCTATCAATTTCACCTTATGCAGTTCTGCACCCAGGTTTATGATAGGGTTTTTGAGGATACTAGCGATATACACAGCGATATTTTCTGCCGTAGGTACTACTTCCGCAAAATAGGGAATATCTTTGTTAAGAAAAGTGTGGTCTAGAGGTTCCACCACTAGGTCTTCCAGCACTTTTTCCAATGCTACCAAATCTACCAGCATCCCGGTGCGGTTGTCTATCTCACCTTTTACCGTCACTTCTAGGTGATAGTTATGACCATGACCATTAGGACGGGCGCACTTACCATAAATCTCGCAATTTTCCTCATAAGTGAGAGAATTTAAAGCTAATCGGTGCGCCGCACTAAAATGAGTACCTACCGTCAAATATGCTTCCATCCCTTTTCCTTCGTAATCAGCCCAGAGTTGGGGGTGTTCAAATAACTGAATATTCACTAGCGGTAAGTGAGGCGCTAAGCGCTGCCAAATTACCCGCGCTAGATTTTCCGTGGTGGGTAGGGTCTGGCTGAATTCTGGCCACACCTCATTTAAGTGAGAAAAATCTAGGGGTTGGGTAACTTCTCGTTTAATTACCTGCTTGACATCGGAGAGGTTTAGTACCATGCCGTAGCGATCGAGTTCCCCGAGCATAGAAACATACAGAACATAATTATGGCCATGTCCCATTGGCTGAGTGCATAAACCAAACCGCTGCTGGTTTTCCGTTGCACTCAGTTCTGGGAGCCAGTATCTGTGACTGGCCGAAAAGAGCGATCGCCGCTTTATGATACATTTCATCAGGAGTTGTAAATTTATGTAAACTTACGCTAATTTCAGCATAAACCAATTCCTGACTGAAAACTCAATGACAAACTCCAAAAAAATCGCATTTATTTGCGAAACCAATCACAAACAGCGGCATTCACAGCCTAGCGCAACACATCTCTCATGGCAGCTTGAGCCTCTTCGCGCAAACCGGCGGCGATTCCAAACAGCTCTTGGCCATTGTGCAAGTAGTGTTCATCATAGCTGCGGGTGAAAAATTCCAGCTCATCGATGCCATCGGTGAGGCGATCGAGACAATAATACAAATGAGCCGCCACCCCAGCCACATTAGAAGGGTTAGGCATCGAGCGAAAAGACTGCTGCGCTCGTCCCAAAGAAGAGCGGCACATATTGAGATAACTTTGAAAAGCCCCCAGTAAGTCATCATCAAAAGGGTCAGCCGATAGCTGGTCCACCTCTTGCTCCAAAGAATTCAGAATCGTTAACAGCATCCGGTTGACCGGTTGATAGACCTGAGTCAGCCATTGGTGCAAATGTTCATCAGCATGGCGAGCCGTTTCTCGATGCTGCCGGTGCTGGCTGCTTTGCGCCCCCGCCGCCCTCCTATTCGCACTATAGCCGTTACTGGCACTGTCCGATCGGCCAGACTGCCGCTGCTGCAAATCATAATGCTGCCGCCGCTGTCTGTCCTTTAGCACCTCATAAGCCGCATTAATGCGGATAATGTCGCGATCGTCCTCCAACTCGTGATTACTGTCGGGATGAAACAACTTCACCAAGCGGCGGTAGGCTTGCTTGATTTCCTCTGGCGTCGCCGAGGGAGAAACCTTCAGCGTCTCGTAGTGATTATGGTATTCCGTCATAATCTGAACTTAACTTTGACTTACCCTTTAGATTTTAAGAAGCAACACCCCCAGCCACCCAAAAGCCACAACCAGACCCCCCAGGTATCTACCCCCTCCCAAATGCCGCCACGCCCTGATTTCCCTAATTTCCACAAACCTAGGAACAATTTTCCCATACTATCCCGTCCCCAAGCCCGTTGCCCCAGAGCTGCCATAGCTTTTGCTGTCGCGACATCAAACCCCCCTACCCCATACTCTCGCTCTTACCCATCCAGTTAATTGATGGATGCTACCCCCGAAAGCCAACCATCGCTAACACCTATTGGCAGGCACTGAGGCGAAGTGCATGTTACCATCAAAACCGGAAAACTGGACTTAAATTCTTGGCGGGGTCCAAGTTTTCCTCCCCAAAACAATGGGTGCTACCCCCCAAAGCTGAAGTATCCCCCACACCCGAAGGTACAACTAGCAGGAAATCAAAATCCTGCAGTTTCAACCTTCCACCCAGAGGCTGGTGTCTAGTTTAGATATTTAAACTGCACACCCTCCCCAAGGCGGCATTAGTCAGCCCAACCATAGCCAACAGTTGTTACCCCCGCTATTGGGAGTTTTAGGAGTGAACGTGAATTCTCATTTATTACGTCTCAGTTTTTTTAGCAGCTTGGTTTCCTTGGTGCTGCTTGACCCAAGTCCCAGTTTAGCCAACGCCGACTTACTGACGGGGGTTAAACCCGCTTCTGGTTCTGCGACATTACCCATAAGCGACACCACGGCAACACCCATAAGTGACACCATCCCCACCCTCGCCTTTCAAGCTCAAGGCGCCATCTACACCCGCGAGCAACTCTCGCAACTGCTGCTGGTACTGCGAGAAATAGACAACCTCCGCCTCCGCCGCGAACAAACTGAGGAAATCCAAGCTCTAATTAAAGACCTAGAGCAACTCCAAGCCCGAGGCCGTGCCGAGGTCCAGCTATCTCCTCCGCAAACCGAACAAATCGCTAAACTCCTGGAGTCCCTCACCCCAGAAGAAATACAACGTATCGACCAAGCCTTGCAGCAGCCTCAAGTGCAAGTTGCCCTCCTCAGCCAGCAAGAGCTGCAAGACCTACTATCCCTCTTCCGGCAAATCCAGGAACAACAACTCAGACCCCGCCAAACCGAAGAAATCCAATCTTTAATTGAATATTTGGAACGGCTACAAGCGGAAAAACCCGAAGGCGAAGTCATCCTCTCTACTGATAGAGCTGAAGAAATTCAGCGAATCGTTGACTCTCTCACCCCAGCGGAGAGGGAGAGTCTCGGTGACAGCAGGGAATCGTTACTGGGAATACCCAAGCGCCTTAACCCCGAGCAAATGGAACAGCTCCTCCTGGTGATGCGCGAAATCCAAAAACTCGACCTCAACCAGGCGCAAAATCAGCAAGTCACATCGATCATTGCTGACTTAGAGCAGCTCCAATCCCGAGGAGACGCCGAGGTAGAACTGACTACGGCTCAACTCGACCAAATAGATAACCTCGTCCAGTCTCTTACTCCCGCTCAATTTGACCAGTTGAGCCGCGCTCTCCCGGAAACTGAAGCTCGAGTTTTTACCGCCGAAGAGTTCGATCGGCTCGTCCGCATCTTCCGCGCTGCTGAAGAACTAGAACTCGATTCCGCACAGGCGGAAGAAGTGCAAAAGTGGCTGAGAGTCCTAGAAGCTCGCCAAGCGGAAGAGCAAGAACTCTACCTCCTCACTGGTGACCAAGTAGCAGCTCTAGAAAATATCCTCAACTCCTTTAACCAATCCCAGCTACGCAAAATCGGCAGAGCGATCGGCGGCGTCGGCGTCAGCCCCTCCGTATCCATTCTCACCCCCGTAGGTTTTGGCGGTTACTATGGCAACGCTTCTGCTGGTATCGTCTTCGTCCACCGCACCCGCTTTACCCGCAAAGCCGATGCCTCCTTCTCCGCCTCCGTCGGCTTAGGCGACCCAGAAACATATCTCGGACTAGATGCGTCAGTTGCGGTGACTGGGTTAAGCGACGACGTGGGCGAACAAGATAACTTTGGGGGTGGCTCCATCAGCTTCCAAGTCAGCCGCACCCTGCCCAATAACTTTGGTATTGGCGCAGGAATGCAAAATATCATCAGGTGGCGTTCCGGCGCCAGCGACAACGGCGCCAGCACCTATGTGGTACTCAGCAAAATCCAGCCCCTCAAGCAGGATTTAAGCCAACCCCTGAGCCTTGCCTATTTTTCCGTAGGATTGGGCAATGGCATCTACCGTTCTGAAGATGATTTCACCCCAGACGACGACTTAGGCGGAACCCCATTTAATTTTTTTGGTAGCTTCGCCGTCAACTTACGGGAAAATATTAACGGCATCGTGGAATGGACTGGTCAAGACTTATCTTTGGGTATGTCCATCATTCCTATCAAAGACGTGCCATTAGTCTTCACCCCTTCTTTTATTGATGTCACAGGCACTGCTGGGGATGGGGTGCGATTCAACGCCAGTTTAGTTTACAGCATTGCTTTTTAAATCAGTAACTGCCCATTTCTCCCCAATAGACGAGACCTCACTTTCTTCAATTCCAAATTAAACGAGTTGGTGGGCAATTACCACCAAAAGGCGAGCTTAAACTTAGGTGGGCAATGCCCACCCTACAAACTAAACACCAGAATTTATGTTATAATGAGGAGGTGAGGTAGTATTTAATATTTATTTCATAAATCTGAACCATCATCCCTCGACCAATGTACCTGGTGAAACTGCATTCTTGGGGTAGTGTTTATCCGCTCATCAAGTAGGGTGGGCAATATCCACCAAAAAGCTATAACTTGGAAGTTGAGGCAATGATGGGCAATGCCCACCCTACAAACTAAACTGTAGAGAAAAATCCCCGCCATTCCCCAAGGCGTTGGGAGATAGGGCGCTAAACCAGTGTTTGCGAAGCGAAAAAGATCAGTTACTACAGGTTTTTGCCGGTTACTACCTGTATTTGATAAAAACCGGCTAAACTGTCCACAGGAAGTGGCCGCACCCGCCCTGCTTCCTCCCCTGAATATCAACAGGGGCCATCAGCGGGATTTGTGAAGATGAACGGAAAACAGCGATTCTCAGACCTAAAAGCGCCTATCAGCCGCGTCTTGTTGGTGGGCATGGCTGCCAGTGCAGCTTCTGTGGTGACGGTGACACCCCCTGCCGGGGCGCAAACAGTATCTCCCGTCTCCCCCACAGTGGTTAACCCCACAGTACCTAGCACCCCTGACCTGGGTGGCACCCCCTTAACTGGCGGTAGCCCGGTAACTCCCCCAGTAGAACCCCCGGTAACTCCACCAGTGGAACCCCCAGTAACTCCACCAGTGACGCCGCCCGTCGCGCCACCAGTGACGCCCCCAGTCGCGCCACCAGTGACGCCGCCCGTCGCGCCACCAGTGACGCCGCCCGTCGCGCCACCAGTGACGCCGCCCGTCGCGCCACCAGTGACGCCGCCCGTCGCGCCACCAGTGACGCCGCCCGTC
>Ga0073934_10009262_pt1 | contig 12689 bp, 11 predicted proteins | sample LarsenN4metaG_FD_76834 | JGI IMG/M metagenome (GOLD analysis project Ga0073934, IMG submission 76834) | Hot spring sediment bacterial and archeal communities from British Columbia, Canada, to study Microbial Dark Matter (Phase II) - Larsen... ...
GACGTGATGGACGGCCACTTCGTCCCCAACATCAGCATCGGCGTGCCGGTAGTGCGGGCGCTGCGCCAGGCAACCGATTTGCCGCTCGACTGCCATCTAATGATTTCGGAGCCCGACCGCTACGTGGAGGCTTTCGCCCAGGCCGGCGCCGACATGATCAGCGTGCACCAGGAAGCCGCGCCGCACCTGGACCGGACGCTCGCCGCCATCCGCGCCGCCGGCTGCCAGGCGGGCGCGGTGGTGAACCCGGCCACGCCGGTTGAAACCCTCACGGAAATCCTCGAGCAAGTGGACTTCATCCTGGTGATGTCGGTCAACCCCGGCTTCGGCGGGCAGAAGTTCCTCCCCAACGCGCTGGCCAAGCTGCGGCGCCTCGCCGAGCAGCGCGCCCAGCGCGGATTGCATTTTCAGCTTGAAGTGGACGGCGGAATCGGGCTAGATACTATCGGCGAGGTTGTGCGCGCGGGAGCCGACATTGTGGTGGCGGGCACTTCTATCTTCCATACTCCCAGCCCGCGCGAGAGCTTCGAGAAACTGCGGAGGGCTGCCGAACTAGCCACCGCCGAGAAAGTCTGACGGCAACAGCAGTGACACGCGGAGCCAACCGGTCTCTTCTCTTCGGGGTCATCCTGGCGCTGGCCGCCCTGGCGGGCTGCGCCCGCCACCAGCACGCCGGGCCCGACCTGGCCGCCACCGCCGAGCCCGACAAGGTCCTCTACGAGAAGTCGGTCGAAGACATCAAGAACAAGCGCTACGACGTGGCCCGGCTGACGCTCCAGACTTTGATGAACACCTACCCGGACAGCGACTACCTGGCCGCGGCCAAGCTCGCCATCGCCGACTCCTACTACCAGGAAGGCACCACCGCCGCGCTCACCCACGCCGAGGTCGAGTACAAGGACTACATCACCTTCTTCCCCAACACCGCGGAAGTCGGCTTGGCCCAGTACCGCGCCGCCATGTGCCACTACCGGCAGCTGGAGAAGCCCGACCGCGACCGCACCCACGCCTTCCGCGCCGAAGAGGAGTTCCAGCTCCTGCTCCGGCGTTACCCCGACAGCCAGTACGCCGACGACGGCGAGAAGAAGCTCCTGCAGGTGCAGGAGCTGCTGGGGGAGAGCGAGTACCGCGTCGGGCGCTTCTACTACCTGCGCGAATCCTGGCGGGCCTCGGCGGCGCGGCTGGCCAACCTGGTCGAGCGCTACCCGAACTACAGCCAGCGCGACGCCTCCCTGTGGATGCTCGGGCAAATCTTCCAGAAAAACACCCTCCCCTACTGGCCGGGCGACCCGGAGCGCGCCGCCGCCTACTACGCCCGGCTGGTGCGCGAGCACCCCTTGAGCCCGTACGCCCAGGACGCCAAGACGGAGCTGGCCAACCTGGGCAAGCCCGTCCCCGAGCCCGACCCGGTGCTGCTGGCGCGGGCGCAGTCGGTGGAGCTGGTGCCCACCGAGGCGGAGGAGCGGCCCGGACTGCTGGGGCGGCTGTTCGGGATGTTGAGCGACCGGCCGGACACCTCGGCCGCCGCCGCGCGGCTGGGCCCGCCGCCGCTCGAGCACCCGGAAGAAGTGGACGCCCTCCCCGCGGTCATCTTCCGCCAGGACCAGCAGAAGAGCAGCGTCACCGTCGAAACCGTCGAGAACGCTCCCGCCGGCACGGTCATCCAGACCGGCGGCAACGGCTCGACGCCGGGCGCCGCTCCCGCCGACCCCAACGCCAAGAAGGACGACGACAAAGAGCCCACCAAGAAGAAAAAGTCCTTCTGGCGCAAGCTCATCCCCTTCGCTTAGGCCGCGGTTTCCTCCGCAGGCCCGCCTATCTGCTTGACACTCGGGCAAGGGGCGTTTAGCATCGGGTCAACCGGGGAGTGGCGCCGCCGGGGGGTAGCGTGCCCAGCAAAGTTCTCATCGCCGACGACAGCCTGAAGGTGCAGAAGGAGCTGACCGCGCTCCTGAAAGACGCCGGGGTGGAAGTCGTCACCGTCTCCAACGGCGAGCACGCCGTGCGCAAGCTCGCCAGCGTCCAGCCCGACCTCGTCCTGGCCGACGTCTTCATGCCCGTGCGCACCGGCTACGAAGTCTGCGACTACATCAAGTCGAGCGAAGAGTTCGGCCACGTCGGCGTGCTCCTGCTGGCGAGCAAGATGGAGCCCTACGACGAGAAGGAAGCCCAGCGAGTACGGGCCGACGGCAGGATCGAAAAGCCTTTCGCCGACTCGGCCGCCGTGCTCGCCGCCATCCAGCAGCATTTGGAGAAAGCGGCGGGCAAGAAGCCGGCGCCGCCGCCCCCGCCCATCGAAGAGTTCGCCGCCGCCGTGCCCTCGACCCCCGAGCCGGAGCCCGAGCCGGAGCCCTATGAGAGCCGTCCGGCCCCGGTCAGCTTCGGGGCGGCCGCGCCCATGGGATTCGCCGACGTCGAAGAGGCCGCGCCGGCAGCGCTCGCCCAGCCCGAATCGGGCGCGCCGGTTGACCTCTCCCAGTCTACTTTGTTGAGCACCGCCGCCGAGCTCACGCAGCGTCTGGAGGCCGCGCCGCCCCCGCCGCCCGCCGAGGCCGAGCCGACGCCCGAGCGGCCCTATGCCCCGGAAGAGTTCGCCGCCGCTTTCACTGCCCCTCCGGCTCCGGCAGAAGAAGCTCCGGCGCCCGCCGAGGAAGCTCCTCCGGCCGCGCCGCTCACCGGCTTTGAGCCGACCGAGCCGCCGCCGGCCGCCAGCGAAGAAACAAAGATCGAAAAGCCCGAGCTGGCCGCCGCCTGGGAAATGACCGGGCCGCAGCCCGGCGCGCCTCAAGTCCCTGTGGTCGGCGGCTTCGACAGCCAGTGGGCGGGCGGTGGAGAAGAAGCCACGGCCGCCCCGGTCGAGGCGGCGCCCGTGGAAGCGGCGCCCGCCGCCGCGCCCGCGCCGGAGCTCGATCCGAAGATGGTCGAGCAGGTGGTGGACATGGTGCTGCAACGGCTCTCGCCGCAGGTGCTCGAAAGCCTCACTCGCGAGCTCGTCCGCCCGCTCGCCGAAAACCTTCTCAAAGACAAGCTGAAGAGCTAGCCCCCGCGACCATCAGTCTTTCCGGAAAGCTCCCGGCTTGACTTGGCAGGAAAGCAGGTAGGCGCCTTCGCGCGTGGGCGAGCGCTGGTAGCGGCGGCAGCGCGACCCCAAACGCTTGTCCACGTTGCTCAACTGTTCGACACTGCCCGCCAGCCCGCGCACTGAAATCACATCCAGACGCGGGGCGCCGGCTTCGCCGCTCGACTCGAGCGCAATCTCCGACCAGCCCACCGCGGCGGTGTCGAAAAGCCGGATGGCATCGGCCAGGCTCACCCCGGCGCGCCGCTCGTAGTCGTTCGCGGCACGCTGCCACTCGTCGAGCTCCGCCCGCTGCGCTTTGAGCTTGGCCGGCGAACTCTCGGCGACCGCGCGCCTGGCCTCCGTCGCTTGCGCTTCGAGGTGGCCACGATAGAGCAGGCCGGCGGCGACATTGGCCGCCAGGAACACCGTGAGGCCGACGAGGATGAATGGGCGCTTCATGGGTTGCCCTGTGCCGGCGGCGCCAGGGTCCAGCCGCTGATACGTCCCACGCCTTCCAAGCGGAAGCGCGCCCGCAATGCCTGGTCCTGCTTGACCTTGCGAAAGTAGAGCACGGCCGGCAGGCGTCCCGGGACGGAAGGCTTCTCCCAGGCCGGCAAGGCCTGGCCCAGGCCGTGGGCGCTGCCTTCGACCTCCAGGATGAAGGCGCCGATCTCTTCCCCCGGCTGCGCCTTGCGGAGAGCGACGCTGTGGGCTTCCAGCTGCTTGGTCAACTCGGCGGAACTCGTGGTGTCCCAGCGCCCAAGGAGCGTCGCCAATTCTTTTTCCGTGGAGGCCAGCTCCCGCTCGGCCCGCGGCGTCGGGATCTCCTGCTCGAGAAGCGCCTGCGCCGCGCGCAGGTCAGCCAGCTCTTTCTGCAATGGTCGCAAGGAAACGAGGTACAACACGGCCCAGAAGGCGGCGCAGAACACCCCCGCCGCTACAACCCACTTGAGCCCGCCGCCGCGCCGGGGGGCTTCGTCCGGATTCGGTTCGCCCACGGCGCGTTATTCTACCCGCAGGCGCGGCGGTTCCCGCCCACTGTTTTTTTGCGCTATAGTGAGCGGGTTCGCTCCGACCCGTCGGGGCGCTTCGGGTGACTCCCATGGCAGGGCGCGACATCCCCAAGGCTTACGAGCCCGCCCCGATTGAATCGGGGTGGGCGGAGGCCTGGGTCCGCGAAAAACTGTTCACGCCGGAGGTGGCGGCGCGCCTGCGCCCGCCCGACAAAGGCACGTTCTCGCTCGCCATCCCGCCGCCCAACGTCACCGGCTCGCTGCACATGGGCCACATGCTCGAGCACACCCAGATCGACATCCTGATGCGCTGGCGGCGCATGCAGGGCTACCGCGTGCTCTGGCTGCCGGGCACCGACCACGCCGGCATCGCCACCCAGGTGGTGGTCGAGCGCGAGCTGGCGAAGGAAAGCAAGACCCGCCAGCAGCTCGGCCGCGAGGAGTTCGAGCGGCGCGTCTGGCAATGGAAGGCCGCGAGCGGCGACACCATCAAGAAGCAGATGGTGCGCCTGGGCGCGTCCTGCGACTGGACGCGCGAGCGCTTCACGCTCGACCCGCCGCTCTACCGCGCCGTGCTGGAGGCCTTCCTGCGGCTCTACCGCGAGGGGCTCATCTACCGCGGGCGCTACATGATCAACTGGTGCCCGCGCTGCCGGACCGCCTTGAGCGACCTCGAGGTCGAGCACCGCGAGCGCGACGCCCAGCTTTACTTCATCAAGTACCCAGTGCCTAGTGCCGGGTACCTGGTGGTTGCCACTACGCGCCCCGAGACCCTGCTGGGCGACACCGCCGTCGCCGTCCACCCGGAGGACACCAGGTACAAGAAGTTTGTGGGAAAGAAAGCGGTCCTGCCGCTGCTCAAGCGCGAGATCCCGATTCTGGCCGACGCCTACGTCGACCGCGAGTTCGGCACCGGCGCCATCAAGGTCACCCCGGCGCACGACCCGAACGACTTCGAGATGGCCCGCCGCCACGGCCTGCCGGAGATTGACATCTTCGATGAGGAAGCGCGCATCACCGCGAACGGCGGGCCTTACGCCGGGCTCGAGCGCGCCGCGGCGCGCAAGCGCGTGCTCGCCGACCTCGAACGCGAAGGCCTGCTCGAAAAAGTCCAGCCCTACCGCCACGCCGTCGGGTTGTGCCAGCGCTGCAAGACCGCGGTCGAGCCGCGCCTCTCCGTGCAGTGGTTCTGCCGGATGCAGGAGCTGGCCGCGCCCGCCCTCGAAGTCGTCCGCCACGGGCTCATCCGCGTCGTCCCGGAGAATTACGGGAAGATCTACCTCAACTGGATGGAAAACATCCGCGACTGGTGCGTCTCGCGCCAGCTCTGGTGGGGCCACCGCATCCCTGTCTGGCACTGCGCCTGCGGCGGGATGACCCCGGCGCGGGACTCGGCGGTCGAAGTCGTCAACGGCCGCCCGCAGCCCGCCCACCCGCCGGAAAAGTGCGAGAAGTGCGGCGGCCGCGAGCTCGCGCAAGACCCGGACGTGCTCGACACCTGGTTCAGCTCGGCGCTCTGGCCGTTTTCGACGCTGGGCTGGCCCGACGACACCCCCGACCTTGGCGCCTTCTACCCCACCACGCTCATGATCAACGGCTTCGACATCCTCTTCTTCTGGGACGCGCGCATGATCATGACCGGGCTGAAGTTCATCCCGCGCGCCAAAATCGAAGAGCGCATTCCTTTCCGCGCCCTGTACATCCACGCGCTCGTCCGCGACGCCGAGCGGCAGAAGATGTCGAAGACCCGCGGCAACGTCCTCGACCCGCTCCAGGTGACCGAGCAGTACGGCACCGACGCCACCCGCTTTACCCTGGCCGTCATGGCCGCGCCCGGCACCGACATCGTCTTGAGCGAAGACCGCCTGCGCAGCTACCGCGCCTTCGCCAACAAGATCTGGAACGCCGCCCGCTTCCTGAACGTGAACCGGCAGCGCGCCGAAGAGGCCGGCGTCATCAGCGCCGACTTCATCGCCGACCTGCTCCGCCAGGGGCGGCCCGACCAGCGGTCCCGAAGCCTCGGGAGCGCGGCCTGGGTCGACCAGTGGCTCGCCTCGCGCCTGCACCGCTTGAGCCTCGGCCTCGGCCAGGCTCTCGAGGAGTTCCGCTTCCACGAAGCGGCCCACGACCTCTACCACTTTTTCTGGGGCGACTTCTGCGACTGGTACCTAGAGTGGATCAAGCCGGTCATCACCGGCCACGGCTCGCCGGCCGAGCAGCAGGCCGCCTGGCGCGCCCTGCTCACCCACTTCGAGTGGGCCTTGCGCCTGCTCCATCCCTTCATGCCGTTCCTCACCGAAGAGCTCTGGCGGGACATCTTCGACCCCGAGCATTCCCTCGCGCTCCAGGACTTTCCCGACGGCGACCGGCGCGGCGTCGACGAGAAAATCGAGCAGGAGATGGCGCTCTTGCAGGAGGCCGTCACCTCCCTGCGCAACATTCGTGCCGAGATGAAAGTGGACGCCAAGCGCCGCGTCCCCGGCGAGCTGGCCTCGATCGAACCGGGCGTGCTCGAGCTTTTCCGCGCCCACCAGGACACCATTGTCCGCCTCGCCAGCCTCTCCGAGCTGAAGCTCGCCCGCGGACCGCTCGCCGCGGAAGGCGGCAGCCTGCGCCACGCCGCCCGCTTCGACGCCCGCCTGCCGCTCACCGCCGCTGACCTCCAAGCCGAAGTCGCCCGTCTGCGCAAAGAAAAGCAGAAGCTCGAAAAAGAGCTGGACGGGATGCGCGCGCGCCTGGCCGACGGCGAGTTCCGCCGCAAGGCCCCCGGCGACGTCGTCCGCGGCCTCGAACAGCGCCAGGCGGAGTACAATATGCAGTACCAGAAGGTCACGACTCTCTTGACCCAGCTCGAAAGCCGGCTCGATGGCGGCGACGAGCGAGGCAAAGCGCAGCCATGAGCACCGCTTACAACGCGGGCCCCACCACCCGGGAAGACTGGCGCGCCAAAGAGGTCACGGAAATCCTCGAGCGCGCCCTGGCCGAGGACCTGGGCTCCGGCGACCTGACTACCGCCGCCACCCTGCCCGCGCCGGTCGAAGCCGCGGGAACCTTCCTCGCCCAGGAGGTGATGGTGGTGGCGGGCCTGCCGGTGGTGGAGCGGCTCTTCGAGCTGCTCGACGCGAAGCTGCGCTTCCGCGCCCTGGTCGAAGAAGGCCAGCTCGTCAGCCGCGGCGTCCTGGCCGAAGTGCGCGGCGACGCCCGCTCGCTCCTGCGCGGCGAGCGCACCGCGCTCAACTTCCTGCAGCGCTTGAGCGGCATCGCCACGCTCACCCGCCGCTACGTCGCCCGCCTGGAAGGCACCAAGGCCAGGCTGCGCGACACCCGCAAGACCACTCCCGGCCTGCGCCTGCTCGAGCGCTACGCCGTCCGCGTCGGCGGCGGCTCGAACCACCGCTTCGGCCTGTTCGACGCCGTGCTCATCAAGGAAAACCACGCGCGCCTGGCCGGCGGGGTGGGCGAAGCCGTCCGTCGCGCCCGCGAAAAGTACGGCTCCCGCCAGCCCATCCAGGTGGAAGTGCGCGACGAAACCGAGCTGCGCCAGGCCCTGGAGGCCGGCGCCGACGCGGTTCTGCTCGACAACATGACCGTCGAGCAGGTGGACCTCGCCGTGGACGTCGTCAAAGCCCGCGCCGTCGTCGAAGCTTCCGGCGGCCTCAAGCTCGACAACCTCCGCGCCTACGCCGAGTGCGGCGTGGACTACATCTCGGTCGGCGCCCTGACCCATTCGGCCCCGGCCGCCGAAATCAGCTTCGATTTGGTCCCTGTTGGGGAACCTCGGCCCTAGCCCGTTGTCGAGTTTCGAGTTTCGCTTTTCGAGCTTCGTTTCCATGCCCAAGCGCACACCGCCCCGCAACGTAGCCGGCGCTACGGACCGCCGCATTGACCGGCTGCTCGGCCTCCTGGTGGACAACGCCACCGTGGTGGTGAGCGGAGCCAAGATCGCCCGCCAGGTCGGCGTCAGCCGTTCGGCCGTCTGGCGCTGGGTCGGGACCCTGCGCGGCCTCGGCGTCAAAATCAAAGGCCACCCCAAGACCGGCTACCAGCTCGAGACCGTCCCCGACATCCTGGTGCCGCAAATTCTCCAGCCGCGCCTGAAAGGCACGCCCTTCGCCCGGCGCATCCACCACTTCTTCAAGACCGACTCGACCAACGCGGTCGCCCTGGCGCTCGCCGCCGAAGGCGAGCCGCACGGCACGCTCGTCGTCGCCGAGGAGCAGACCGCCGGGCGCGGCCGCCTGGGGCGAACGTGGCATTCGGAGAAAACGAGCGGGATTTATCTTTCCATCATCCTGCGCCCGGAGCTGGCGCCGCAGCAGGCGCCGCTCCTGACATTGGTAGCGGGCCTGGCGGCCCGCGACGCCGTCGTGCAGGTCACCGGCCTGGCGGTGGACTTGCGCTGGCCGAACGACCTGCTCGCCGGCGGCCGGAAGTTCTGCGGCATCCTGACCGAAATGCAGGCCGAAGCGCAGCGCATCCATTACGTGGTCGTGGGCATCGGCGTGAACGTGAACCACGCCAAGCTCCCCGCGGAGCTTGAGCCCATCGCCACCTCGCTGCGGCTGGCGACCGGCCGGGCGGTCTCGCGCCTGGAGCTGCTGGCCGGCTTGCTCGCCGCCTTCGACCGCTACTACAATCAGCTCTTGCGCGAGGGGAGCGCCCCGCTCATTTCTCGGTTCAGCGAAGTATCCAGTTACGCAACCGGGAAGCGGGTTCTCGTGAGTGGCCCCAAAGAGAAAATGAGCGGGGTGACCGAAGGCCTGGACGCGACCGGCACGCTGCTCGTCCGCCGCGACGACGGCCAGCTCGTCCCCGTCCTCGTCGGCGACGTCACGGAAGTCTAAGGCGAATCTTTGAAGAAGCTTGTCATCCTGAGCGAAGCGAAGGATCGGTAGCGGGCTACAGCGATGCTGCTCGTCATCAACGTCAACAACACCAACACCCTGCTGGGGGTGTACGAGGGCGAGCGGCGGCGCGCCCACTGGCGGCTGATGACCGTGCGCGAGCAGACGGTGGACGGCTTCGGCATCCAGGCGCGCAACCTGCTCGAGCTGGCCGGGCTCGACGCCGGCAAGATCGAAGGCGTCATCGTCAGCTCGGTCGTCCCTCCGCTCGACACCACCGTGGCGGAGATGTGCCGGCGCTACTTCCACCGCGAGCCGCTTTTCGTCGGCCCCGGCATCAAGACCGGCGCGCGCATCCTCTACGAGAACCCGCAGGAGGTCGGCGCCGACCGCATCGCCAACGCCGTGGGCGCTTTCGAAAAGTACGGCGGGCCCACCATCGTCGTCGACTTCGGAACCGCCATTACCTTCGACTGCATCTCGGAGCAGGGCGACTACCTCGGCGGCCTCATCATGCCCGGCCTCGGCATTGCCGCCGACGCGCTTTTTGCCCGCACCGCGCGCCTGCCGCGGGTCTCGTTCGCCGAGCCGGACAAGCTCATCGGCTCGAACACCGTCGGCTCCATCCAGTCGGGGCTCTACTACGGCTTCCTCGCCGCCGTCGACGGCCTGCTCGACCGCCTGAAGACCGAGATGGGCGAGAAGACCCGCGTCATCGCCACCGGCGGCCAGGCCGGGCTCCTCGCCGAGGCTTCGCGCCACATCGAGCTGGTGGACGAATTCCTCACCCTCGACGGCCTCCGCCTCCTCTACGCCCGCAACCGCGAAGCCCAGAAGCCCGCCCCGCGTCTTTCGGCGGGGCCCGCCGCCAAGCCCGCCCCCAAGAAGTCCCGCCGCCGCTAGAAGGGTGACTCGGCTCCCGTCCCCCGCCCCAACCCCTGTACTAGACCGCCCGATAGATGGAGGGTACCGACGGTCATCCTTTCGAACTCCGTCAGCCTTGCCCTCCAATCCAGCTAGCAGGAGAGGCAAACTATGCTTACGCTAGACGAAGCAATCCAGCTTATCCAACGAGGCAGCCAGGTGGAGGTCCCTTACACTACGCGCAAGGGATGCCGGGGGTTGGCTCGTCGAGTCGAGACCGATGAGTATTGGATCACTTTGTCCGTTAGCGAGAAACCCACCAAGGCTTGGCTTGACAGGGTGATCGAGGAAGTCCTCCGAGACGGCCAATAGCCCACCTCAACGGCCCGCCGTTCCACACCAACCTCACCTCAGGGGCTAAAGCCCAAAACTAGTTCCTGCTCTTTCGGCATGCCTGAAGGCATGCCCTGACGGATTTCTTGGGGTCAGCCGAGGTCCCGTCAGGGCACGGCTTTAGCCGTGCCGAAAGAGCGACCCAAAAATTCCGGGCTTTAGCCCCTGAGGTATTCTGCTGTATGCTCCAACTGACATCGCAAGGGATTGTCATTCCGAGCGCAGCGAGGAATCTGCATTTCGGTTCCCCGTTGCCCGGGGCATGATTGCCGAGAGGGACGACGGGGCAGTTCCCTTCGGGAAAGACCCTCACCCCTCGACTGTCGCTCGGGGTGCCCTGAGCTCAGTCGAAGGGCAGGGCAAGCCCGTGGCCTACAACTACTTCAACTACTACACCGAAATCGAAGAGTACTTCTGCCAGAAGCGCGGCGCCCACCTGCTGGTTTCGACGCTCGACTGGGCGGTCATCGAAAGCTGGCAGAAAGCCGGCGTCCCGCTCGAAATCGTCCTCAAGGGAATTGACCGCGCCTTCGAGAAATACGACGCCAAGCGCCGCGGCCGCCCCATCAAGAGCCTGCTCTACTGCGTGGACGCCGTGGCTCAGGCGACCGAAGAAGCCAAGGAAGCCGCCGCCGGGCGTCCGCCCCAGGCGGATGCGCCTCGGGCGCACGGGCCTGCTTTCGACTCCGAAGACATCGCCCGTTACCTCGGCGCCAACTCCGCCGCTCTGCGCCTGGCTGCCGCGCCGGCTGGGAAGTCGGCGCTGGCGCAGGCGTTCACGGAAACCGCCGAAGCGCTCGACGCTCTGGCCGCCCAGCCCGCGACCGCCGCGACGAAGAACCTTGAAGACCTGGAGCGCCACCTGACCGTTTTCGAAGAAAAACTCCTGGCCGCGCTGACCCAGGCGGCGCCGGCGGCGGAGCTCGTCGAGCTGCGCCGCGAAGTCGAGCGCGGCCTCGCTCCCTACCGCCGCAAGATGAAGGCCGAGCAGCTCGCCCTCATCGAAAACCAGTTCCTGCAGAAGAAACTCTTCGAGCGCTACCGCCTGCCGCGTTTGAGCTTGTTTTACCTGTCCGCGGGCGCGCCGCCGCCAGCGGCCGAGGAACGGTGACGATGGACTCCTTCACCGTCCGCGTCGAAAAGCTCGTCTACGGCGGCGACGGGCTCGGCTACCATGAGGGCAAGCCGGTCTTCGTCCCCTTCGTGCTCCCCGGGGAAGTGCTCGAAGTCTTTCCGGTGGAAGAGTCGCGCAAGCTGATCCGCGCCCTGCCCGGCGCGCTGCGCGAAACGGCCAGCGACCGCATCGAAGCCCGCTGCCCGTATTTTGCCCGCTGCGGCGGCTGCCACTACCAGCACCTTGACTACGAAAAGCAGCTCGCGCTCAAGGCCGGCATCCTGCGCGAGACGCTGCGGCGCCTCGGCAAGATCGAGTGGAGCGGCGACATTCCCGCGCACCCCTCGCCGCCCTGGAACTACCGCAACCGCATCCAGTTGAAGCTGGCGCCCTCGTCGGTCGCGGCCGAGGCCGTGGCCGTGGGCTTCCACCGCGCCGGCTCCCGTCAACTCTGCGCCGTCGACCACTGCCCCATCAGCTCGCCCAAGCTCAACCAGCTCATCGCCGCGCTCAACCGTTTGAGCCGAGAGAAGGTGCTGCCGCGCGGCCTGCGCGAAATCGAAGCCTTCGTGGACGACCGCGACGAGACTCTCTGGCTCACCGTGAGCGCGACGAAACTGAATTTCGACCGGGCGGCGCTGGCCGAGCACCTGCGCACGGCGCTCGACGGCCTGCTCTCCTTGCAGTTCCTCGAAACCTCGACCGGCCGGCGCCAGACGGACGGCCTGGGCTGGATCTACGCGCACCGGCTGCGGGTGAGCCACGCGAGCTTCTTCCAGGTGAACCGCCACCTGACCGCGCCGCTCGTCGCCCGCGTCACCGGCGGGCTCGAAGGCCGCGTGGCGCTTGACCTTTACGCGGGTGTTGGCATGTTCGCCCGCGCGCTGGCGGAGAAATTCCCCCGCGTGGTTGCGGTCGAGAGCGACCCGGCCGCCGCCGCTGACCTGGCTGCCAACCTGGCCGATGTCCCGGGCGCCGAGGCCCGCGCCGCCGCCGTGGCCGACTTCCTGGCCGAGCAGCCGGAAAAGTGCGACGCCGTCGTGCTCGACCCGCCGCGCGCCGGGCTCGAGCGCGGCGTGCCGGAAGCGCTCATCGAGCTCGCCCCGCCGCGCCTCGTCTATCTTTCCTGCGACCCCGCCACACTGGCGCGCGACCTCGCCCGGCTCTTGCTCCCTCGGGGCGAGCCCTCGGGACAAGCCGCCTACAAGCTCGCCGCGCTCGAGCTCATTGATCTTTTCCCGCAGACTTTCCACATCGAAACCCTGGCCCGCTTGGAACGGGCCTGACGCCGATGCGCTTCCCCGTCTTCTGGCTGGCGCTCGCCTACGCCGCGGGCCTGGCGTCGTTCTACGAAGTGGACGACTCCCCGCGCTTGCTCTTCCTGCTGGCCGCGGCGGCTC
>Ga0073934_10009264_pt1 | contig 12685 bp, 13 predicted proteins | sample LarsenN4metaG_FD_76834 | JGI IMG/M metagenome (GOLD analysis project Ga0073934, IMG submission 76834) | Hot spring sediment bacterial and archeal communities from British Columbia, Canada, to study Microbial Dark Matter (Phase II) - Larsen... ...
CAATAAAGGATGCAGCATCATTGGAGTTTCCCCTTGGGCCGCGGTGGGCCGGGTTGGAGTGAAACTGATGAGCACAGACAGAGCAACAAACAGCATCCCCACTTTTGTCCAAACACTTTTTCGAACCATTTCAAATACTCCTTTCGAATAACATGCCTGGCGATCACCAAAGTAACAGGGGCTCGTCGAAGTAGCTGAAGTAAGGCTGAATTGCGGGGAGATGGGGATTTTAAGTTAGCGGCAGCACTTCGTGACTTTGCACACTTTCAAGTGCCGCCAGACATAGAAACGGAAGCCGTCTCCTTTCAGGAGTGGCTTAACATCTGCTAATATTTACGCACTCGCGAGAAAACTGGATGTATCGGAAAGGGCGAATTCAGGGACTAAAAAGCGGTCCGCCCAGCACTTGTTTTCCAGTGGGCTGGGGGCTACCACCCTGCGGTTCGATGGTGATCCCAACGGCCGAATATTCGAGCAACGAAAGCGGTGCGCGAATCCGCGTCCCGCCATAACTATTTTCGTCGGTCGAGAAAACGGCTCCGCTCGTTCGCTGTCCATCGCGGATCAGCCACAATTGATACTGCTTACCTTCCTCGAGAGGCGGCAACCCATCCACAACCAGGGCTCCATCCTCACCATCCGCGCTGATGAGAACAAAGCCGGTCGCGGTGGAGCCGGCCACGGATGCACTGAGCGGTACGGCCCGCATCCCCAGTGAAGTGGTGCCGACTGGCAATTGATTTAACCGCTGCCACAAAAATAGATTGGAGCCTGCCAGACCGATCAATAAACATAAACTTGCCAGTCCCCAGGCCGGCAGGAGTCGTTCGAGCCACGGGCGTTTTGCTGGCTGCGCCTGGACGCGTGGCGCCAGACGTGTTGAATGAACGCGCTGCATGAGCCTCTCTTTCAGATCCGGAGAGGGAGCGGCTGCAGGCGCGGCAAAACTCAATTGCTCCACGACCATTTGAAAGGAGTTGGACTCGTCCCGGCAGATCCAACAGCTTGACAGATGTTCATCGACGCGGCGAGATTCCTCAGCCTCCAGGCTGCCGAGGGCATAGGCAGGTAATGAGTCAAGCACATGCTCATCAGACATAAAAACTCTTGCTACTCTTCCTTAGAAATATTATACGTGCGCTGGGCTTCAACGGATTTATCCTCGCTGTTTTGTTCATCACGCAGGAAGCTCTGTAGTTTCTGCATCGCGAGGCGCACACGAGTCTTGATGGTGCCAAGAGGTTGTTTCAATGTTTCGGCGATCTGACTCTGCGTCAGGCCGCCAAAATAGGCCAACTGGATCGCTTGTTTTTGATCGGGAGGCAACTGGGCCAGCGCAGCATGGACCCGTTCCCGGCGCATGGACAGCTCTGCCGATTCCTGAGGGTCCTGCTGGGGCGATTTAGCATAAATCGCCTCCTCCCACTGGACCGCGTATTGATCTGACCTGACCGCCCGCCGGCGCAGCACATCGATGGCATGGTGACGGGCAATATGAGTCAGCCAGGTGCTCACTTTGGCCTGGTCCGCGCGGTAGGTGCCCGCTTTCTGCCAGACGCGCATGAACACATCGAGCGTGATCTCCTCCGCGGTGGCGCGATCGTTGACAATGGTGAGCGCAAGGCTAAAGACCAGGCGGTTATAGCGGTCATATAGCTGATCCAATGCCTCCTCACGCGCTTCCGTGATCAGACGGATCAGTCGTTCGTCATCGTATCGGGCATAATCTGATTTCATAAAATGAGAGAAACAGATGGGTTCAGATTCAATTCCTTATCGAATCATACTTCTGTTTTTGCCACCATGTATGCGATATTTGGTATTGTACCTTGACTTGGTTCTCATGTTCGTTAGGCTTTTTTAATGAGTATGGCTTGCTCAAAATCTGGTCCAAGCTTCGTTTTATCCACTAATCTTTGCTAACACCTGTACTGCACCTGCTCCAAATTAGAACTATGCGCCCCGATTCTGCGTGCAGGTGCAAGTGTCGGCGCGAATTTGTTCATCATTAGCGAGGATTAGAGCAGATTGGCGGACTAATTTCTAAGCCTGTTTCGCTTGTTTTCGACTTTGAGAAGACCATGTTTAATGAGCAGAGATTTATAATCAACGAGAAAATTGATGTCTTGTGGAGTGGTGAAAATGACTGACTGGGTACAATGGCACGGGAGTTATAAGGATCCCAACTCTACGCTTTCTCAGCGGCTGAAGGTGGTGCGCCGGCGGATTGCCGAGGCATTGGATCGATCTCCTGCTGGGCCGATTCGAATTGCGAGCATGTGCGCGGGGGATGGTCGTGACATCTTAACCGTGCTGCAAACCCATCCACGCGCGGGAGATGTATCGGGACGGCTGGTCGAATGGCATGAGCGCCTGGCGGAACGTGCGCGTGCCGCCGCACCATCTACGATCGAAATCGTTTGCGGCGATGCAGGGAACAGTGATGCGTATGACGGCGCAGTGCCAGTCAACCTGCTGCTGTGCTGCGGTGTATTTGGCAACATCACAGAGAGTAATATTCGAAACACAATCGACTCTTGGCCCATGCTTTGCGCTCCCGAAGCGACCGTGATCTGGACGCGCGGTGCTTTTGATCATGATCTGCGCCCGCAGATCCGCGAGTGGGTAAAACTGGCTGGCTTCGAGGAGCTTTCATTCGATGGAATAAATGAAAAGTACGGTGTCGGCGTTGCAAAGATGATCCGAGCCAATGAGCCGTATCGCAAAGGCGTTCACTTCTTTCAGTTCCTTCCTGAGAAACAAGGAAAGTAGGATCTTCCGTTTTTAACGGGAAAATATTTTCAACCACAAAGGTCACGAAGGAAAAATGCTCATCGAAAGGCATCCCCTAACCCCTTTGTGTACGGAGTGCCCTTCGTGTTTAGGCTTTTCCCGCCAAGCACGGGTGAGCCGGAAAGTAAAAATGTCTACCGAAAACACCTCAGACAAATCACAGTTGCTGACCGACCTCCCTCCATACATCTACGGAACGACGCGGCTTGGCGACGACAAGATTCCCTTCGAGAAGCGCGTGAAAGTTGCACGCGCGGCCATGGAAGGAGTGGATTGGTTCCACACCAGTCATACCTATGGCAACGCGCTCCAGGTCTTGCGCGCAGCCTTTGATCAGGACCGAGCGCGCGTCCCAAAGTTGATCGTCAAGATCGGCTGGGGCAGCGTGGACGAGCTGCGCGACGTGATCCATCAGAACATCGATCCGCTGGGGCTGGAGGGACTGGAGCTGGGGCAGCTCTGCCTGACGGGGTCATTTGCCGAGGACTATGCAAATGGCGGTAAATGTTACCAGCTGTTTTCCGATCTTAAACGAGAGGCGCTGGTGAACCGTTTTGTTCTGGAAGTCTTTCCATGGTCATCCGAGGTGGCGCTGCGGGCCATCCGCGGCGGCTACCCGGAAGGCATCGTGGATGGCTACATCTTTTATCTGAATCCGCTCCAACGCTTCCCTTCCAATGAGTTATGGGATGTGCTCGTCGAGCGAAAGGAGCCAATGATCGCCATGCGCACGGTCGCAGGCGGGGATATTTATCGTTTGCGGGATGTGCCCGGTTACGCCTGGAAACCCTACCTTCAGGAGCGCGCCGTACAAGTGGCACCGATCTTCGAACGCTCCGGCATCAAGAGCTGGACCGAGTTCTGCGTCCGTTTTGCGCACAGCTTTCCGCAGGTCCGCGCGACGGTGGGCGCGACAAGTACATTGGAGAATTTGAGAGAATTTTTAGGCGCTGCCGCTACGCGGAACATCGAACCCCTACCGGAAGACATCGTCAATGAGATCGCTCAACTGTACTATCACTGGTCTGATGAACTGGACATGAAAGCAGAAATCTGGACGTTGTAAAGGAGCCACTATGAATCATTCCAATCAAACCATCCATGCAACAAATCCTGAAATCCGAAGAAATCGCATGGCGGATGCTGTTATCACTGTTGTGAACGCGGATGGCAATCCCCTGGCAAATCAGGAAGTGACCATCACTCAGGTCCGGCACAAGTTTCTTTTTGGCACCGCGGCCTTTGACCTTGTCCCTTTCACAAATGGGGAATACCAGGATGAGAAGTTGGAACAAGCTCAGCAGCGTGCGGAAAAGCTGCTCGCGTTATGCAATGCTGCGACCCTTCCGTTCTACTGGGCCCGCTTTGAGCCTCAGCCCGGCAAACCGCTGACCCAAGAAGTGCAGAACGCGGCGCGCTGGTGCCTGGATCATCACCTCGTCACCAAAGGTCACCCGCTTTGCTGGCACACACTGACCGCGGACTGGCTGCTCGAAATGAGCAACGAGGAAATCCTGCAAGCACAGATCGCCCGCATCCAACGTGACGTATCAGATTTTCAGGGGCTGATCGATATGTGGGATGTCATCAACGAAGCGGTCATCATGCCCATCTTCGATAAGTACGATAACGGCATCACGCGTCTGTGCAAGGAAATGGGACGCATCAACACGATCAAAGTAATGTTCGAGACAGCCCGTGCAGAAAACCCATCGGCAACCTTATTGCTGAATGACTTCGACATTTCTCCCGCTTACGATATTCTGGTCGAAGGCTGCCTTGAAGCAGGGATCAAAATCGACGTGATCGGGATCCAATCCCACATGCATCAGGGTTACTGGGGCGTGGAGAAAACACTGGAAGTCCTCGATCATTTCTCCAGATTCAAGCTGCCGATCCATTTTACAGAGACAACTCTTGTCTCCGGGCAGTTGATGCCGCCCGAGATCGTCGATCTCAACGATTATCAGGTGGAGGAATGGTCCACTACGCCCGAGGGAGAGGAGCGTCAGGCGCAGGAAGCTATCCAGCATTACAAAACGCTCTTTGCTCATCCGCTCGTGGAAGGCATCACCTGGTGGGACATGTCCGACGGGCACTGGCTCAACGCACCGGCCGGTCTGCTTCGGAGAAATGGCTCCAGTAAACCCGCCTACGATGAATTGTTGAAACTTGTGAAAGGAGAATGGTGGATCAACCCCACTCGTTTCGCCACAGATGAAACTGGAAAGTTCCGATTTAGCGGGTTTCTGGGTGACTATGAATTAACGCACCAGGGGAAGCAAACATCGTTCGAGCTCACTCCCAAAAGCGCACCTGAGATTGAGCTTCATCTTTAAAGATGGCGATTATTTGACTTAATCTGTGAGTTCATTATAATTTAATAAGCTAGTTTGTTTCCATAACGAGGTATTCATATGCCCAAAAAGATAGTTAAAAATATACATGTTATTCCACATAATAATGGTTGGATCGTAAGGCGTGAAGGCGAGAATCGATTAATCTCCACGCATGATACTAAACAGGAAGCAGAGAAATTTGCCAGAAGAATAGCTCGCAATACAAGAAGCGAGCTCGTGATCCATAATCGCGATGGGCGAATCAGTTCAAGGGATAGCTATAGTACGGATCCATTGCCTCCCAGGGAACCTCGTGAAGTATTATTCCCCGTTCTAGAGAGCAAAACCGATGAGCAAACCATAAGAAAAGCTGTAAAGAAAGTTATACAAGAGGCTCAAAGTAAGGCTGCAAATTCATCGTAAAGGGCCAAGGATTCATGACCAAAGTGCCTGTCGGTTTTAATAGAAACGTGTTTATCAACTGCCCTTTTGATAGTCTTTATACATATTTATTCCATGCGATCATTTTCTCCATACACGATGTCGGTTTTAGACCCAGGTGTGCATTAGAAGCCAGCAATGCGGGGCAGTTTAGACTTAATAAAATCCTTGATATCATCTCTGAATGCAAATACAGCATACATGATCTTTCTCGCACAGAACTCGATGCAAAAACCGGGCTTCCACGTTTCAACATGCCTCTCGAATTGGGTCTGGACCTGGGTTGTAAAAGATTTGGGAAATTACATCAGACCGAAAAAGTTAGTCTCATTCTGGATATTGAGCGCTTCCGCTATCAAAAATTCATCTCAGATATTTCGGGGCAAGATATTTATGCGCACGATAACAAGGAAAGAAAAATAATCAGTATCGTCAGAGATTGGCTTCGTCTCGAACTGGACCCCAAGACCACAATCATCCCCAGCGGCAACAAGATTTTTCAACGATATAAAGATTTTCAAAAGGCCTTGCCTGCTCTTTGTGATAATCTAAAGTGGAACCCAAAAGATCTTCCATTTGCCGACTTTTCGTATGCAGTAGCAGTATGGATCAGCGAAAACCCATTCCAGTGATTAACGGGAATGCGCTGAAGTTCCTAAGCCTCTCAATTGATTGCCTTACACTTTCAGAAGCTGGACGCTGATTCACGCTGAAAACGCAGATTTTACCTTTTTGAATCAGCGTTTTTCTGCGTCCTAAAACATTGTGTAAGGTAATCAGGCCTCTCAACTAAAAACTCAAGAATGTAAATGGTTGTGTCAGGGTTGGGATTCAACAGGGTAGTCAGCATGCAAAGGACATTTCTTTTCCTAATGAAGCACAGATTTTCGTTCCTTTGCAAGCATAGATCATCAGAGTAAATTCTTTCCTCTTTCCATCTTTCCTCACGAGTATAATCACCCCACCGCCTTCCTCACGAAAGGAGATAACCATGCCCTTCAAACTGGTTTACCTCTCCCAGCAAGACCCACAGTGGAAACAGGATATCCTTGGCTTCGGCGACCCGAGCGATACGATTGGTTATGTGGGCTGTGCGCTGACCAGCGTTGTGATGCTCCTGAGTGGACACGGCTACTCGGAAACTCCCAAGTCCCTCAATCAAAAACTCAAGAATGTAAACGGCTTTGTCGGCGCGGGGATCCGCTGGGGCGCGGTCAGCCAGATCTACCCAAATGTGACTCTTAAGGCATTCATTCCGTGCTCTACCAGCGATGCGCCGCTGGCGCAGATCGACGCGGTCATTGCAGCCGGGCAGCCCGCGATCGTGCAGGTGGATCGCTCGCCCGCGGAGGGGATTCAAACGCACTGGGTAGTGCTCTATGGCAGGAAGGGGGATGATTACCTGATGCTCGATCCCTGGCCGTATCAGCCGGACCTCACAAAAGAAGATCTGTTGATGAAACGCTATGCACAGGGACGGACTCTCCAACGCGCGATCTCGCACGTGATCTTATACGAGGCCTATGGCTCCGGTGGAACCATTCCGACTCCCGGTCAGCCGACCACGACTCCTACTTCGGTGAGCGGCGTTTCGGCGCGCGTCAAGGATTCGGTCACGTGGGGATTGAACATCCGCTCGAGCGTGGATACTTCGAGCACGGCCAATGTGGTCGCGGTCGTTCCCGCGGGGACACAGCTCACGCTGCTCGAAGCGGATGGCGCCTCGAAGATCGGCGCGATCAATCAATGGGTGCGCGTCCGCACGCCGCAGGGACAGGAAGGCTTTGCCGCGGCATGGTATCTGGAGATGGTTCCAGAGGCAACCCCCGCGCCGGTCACGGAACCGGCTCCAATTCCAGTAAGCGAGCCGCCCATATCTGTTCCTGCAACTCCGTCAACAACATCCACCCCATCTATGCCAACGCCTGTCGAGCCTCCAAAGGAGGAGAAGGAAGATAAATTAACCGTCGTTGTATCCAGAGCAGTGGGCACCAGCGGATTACGATTGCGAAAAACTGCCTCGAAAGGCGGCGCGTTGATCACAATTCTCAAAGCCGGGACGCACCTGCCCGTGCTCGAACCTGCACAGAGAGCCAGAGCCAAAATCGGGAAACCCAATCAATGGTTATATGTGCGCGGACCCAGCAACCAGCGCGGTTATGTGAGTGCAGAATACGTTACCCTCCCGTAGCATGGTGCGCGGCATAAACGTGTTATCATCCAGAAATGAGAGTGAGGAGTAGATGATGAGCAGCGATTTGAGAATTTCATCTGAACAAATACAAGCAAATGTGCCAGTGACCGTATTCCATGTGCGCGGCTGGCTGGATGCCCAGAGTGAAGATCAATTGCTGGAAGCTGCGCGTACCAGTTATGATGAGGGCGCGCGTTATCTTCTCATTGATATGAGTGAACTCGATACCCTCACCAGCGCGGGGATGCGGGCTATCCAAAAGGTCTATCAGATTTTTACGCCGAAAGAAGACCATTTTAAAGTGGCGCATTTGAAGTTATGTAACGCGCCGCCACAAATTTATAACGTACTGGGTATCACAGGATTTCTACATAATATTCCCATGTATGAAAGCATGGATGCCGCGCTGCAGTCTTTTGGGAAGGAATGATCTCCCTGCGTTGTCCCCGGCAGCTCGAACCATAGTATTGGCTTCTCGTCTCGAGGAGCCTTTTTCATACGCTGTGTTTCGCCCAAAGTCGTCGGAAGAGAAAACTCTCAAAATCTCCCACGGCACTCCCTGGCACTGTCCGCCAGGGCAAGTGTGTGTGCTCTGCGGCGCAGCAAAAAACCACTCATTTAGCTACTCTCAAATCAAAATTGTTTTCGCCGGGAAACGCCATCACCTTCTTCAATTGTAAACACCTTGCAAAGTTAATAAATGTGTGGGCAGATAAAATTAAAACATATCGCCTGCACCTTGAGCCTTTCAGTTTGAATTTCAACCTGCAAATCCATTCAAATCTTTTCATAAGCCATGAGACAGGCGGTCATCGAAGAGCTGGCAGGCAATGCATACACACTTACACTCTTACGCTGTTTTTTCGATTTTTTCTGCATTAATATCGCTGATTGCAGCAGTTATCGCCTGGCGTCGAACAGCGTCAGGCTCTTTGATGTTAAGTCTGCTTCTGGTTTCCATGGGCATCTGGTCTGGCTTTTATTCGACGCGCTGGTTGGATATTTCACTGGCTGCCAAGGTGGTCGGGTTCAATGTCATGTACCTGGGAGTGTCGGCTTTGCCCACCCTCTTCCTTCTGTTTGTCATCACATTCACTCATCGCGACACCTGGTTGACCAGACGAAATTTAATCCTGCTCTCTGTGCAACCCATTGTTTCCCTGTTACTGGAATGGACCAATAAATACCATCACCTTTTTTTTTCTTCTTTTCAGGCAATCCAGGGACAGGACTTTATCACGATAGACTTCATTCGTGGACCCTGGTACTTCGGAAATGTCGTGTATTCCTACGCAATTCTTGCGATCGGATTCTTCCTGCTGAGTCAGGGAGCCCTGCGTTCGAGCCCTCTATATCTTAATCAATACCGCCTGCTCCTGATCGGTTCCATTCTCCCGTGGGCGGGGAGCCTCTATAGTGAATATAACTTCCACGAGTGGGAAGGAGTGGATCTTGCTCCACTCTTGTTTGGAATTTCTGGAGTGATCTTTGCCCTGGCTGTGTTCCGTACGCGCTTTACGGATTTGATCCCTGTGGCACGCAGTTATCTGATCGAGAACATGAGCGATGGACTCCTGGTGCTCGACGAGCAGAACCGTATTCTGGATATCAACCCCGCCATGGGAAATTTCCTCAAAAATAAAGTTTCTTCTTACATTGGAAAAAATGCTTATGAGGTATTCGTCGAATGGATGGAGCAAATTGACTTCCTTGATGAGAAAGTCGAGACGCGCATTGAGCTGAAAGTGCCCAGGGACCCCTCTCGCTATCTGGACTTGCGCGTGACTCCGTTGTATGACAGGAAACATACCCTGAACGGTCACCTGATGATCTTCCGGGATATCACACAGCGTAAACAGGTCGAAAAGAGATTGCGATATGTGAACGACCGTCAGCAATCGCAATTGATCGAAATCGGGCTCCTGCAGAGCAAACTGCGCGAGCAGGCCATCCGCGACCCGCTCACGAATCTATTCAATCGACGTTATCTCGAAGAAACCCTGGATCATGAAATTGCGCGCGCCTCCCGCGAAGGATATTCGATTTGCATTATGATGATCGATCTCGATCACTTTAAAAAAGTAAATGATACCTATGGACATGAAGCCGGCGACCATGTCCTGAAAGCAATTGCAGCAACTCTCTCGATAGAGACTCGCCGTGGCGATTTTGCCTGTCGCTACGGGGGCGAAGAGTTTGTCGTTGTGATGCCAAATATGGATCAACAAATTGCTTATGAGCGCGCCGAGAAATTACGCAATGCCTTGAATTCCCTCTACATCCCTTATGGAATCTACAGCCTGACAACAACGATTTCGATGGGGATCGCCTCCTATCCAGCCAATGGATTGACGCGTGAGGCAATCTTGCGCGCGGCCGATAAAGCGATGTATGCCGCCAAGGAAGCAGGACGCGATCACATCCTTTGCTATGATCAGATTTCAGTCTCGGAAGAGGCCCTGGATGATTAGTTTTTCCAGTGAATCAGGTTAAGTAGATTTGCAGCAAGGGCCAGTTCACGCTGAAGTCATAGATCCCCACGCTCAACAATAACAGACCACTGATCACATTGATGAGGCGCGCCCGTATCGCAAACTGACGGGTGATCCAGCGCTGCGCGGCTCCTGAGAGGAAAGATAACAACAGGAGCGGAATCCCAAACCCTAACCCAAACCAGAAGAAGATGTTAAGTTTGCTGAAGGCTTCCACAGCCGTCAGGGAGAGCGCAAAGATGCTGACCACTAGCGGCCCCGAACAAGGCAGAGCAATGGGACCATAGAGCAATCCATAAATAAATGCATTCACAAAGGGGTGAGAAAGCACAGGCACCTGTATTTGCGGCAAGCGTTTAAAGGGATTGATATTCAGCAATAACAAGATGCCGAACAAAATAATGATTAAATCCGCAATGGGGATCACTACCGATAATGCCCTGCCGATGGAAATGGAAAGCAAAGCGATGATGGCGCCCAGAGCAAGCATCATCGTCAGCACGCCTGCCAGCACAAAAAAGCCCAGGAAATAACGGCTGGTCTTATTTTGCAGTCCTTCCTGCCCGCCGCTGATATACGCCAGGAAGCCTGGATACAACGGCAAAACACACGGGCTGGTCGTTGCAAGCAAACCAAGGGATAGAGATGTGAGTATTGTTTCCATAAATATCTCCCCTCTCCCCGCTTCGACTACGTTAACGCACCGCTCAACGCGGGGAGAGGAGACAGGGGTGAGGGCTTTACATCGTCTCATCCAGAAACGGCTGGATCGCCTTCATCAAATCCTCCGCGCTCTTGATGCCGAAAGGCAGTGGATGTGCAGCGCCGTGACGATCGATGACCAGGACAGGCGCGGAAGGCGGGTTTAAAAATTGATCTCCATATGTGTTCCCGATTTCACGGGAAACATCCGGACCAGCGATAGCGTACCGCCAGCTAAACTCACTGTTCTTTTGAGTATACCCTGCGAGAACAGATTCATCTTCGTTGGGATCGATAGCCAGCGAGACAATGACCAGATCATCTCGCATCCCGAGTGATTCATAGTAAGCTTTGATCTGTGTCTGCTGCTGGTAACAGGTCGTACACCAGACAGCCATCGTCTCTACCAGGACAACTTTTCCCTTGAAATCGTTGATCGTGAACGATTCACCACCGCGCACATCCTTGAACGAAGCCCCAAACCAGGCAGGCGCCTCCATCATTGCTTCTTCGGTCGGGTTCTCCATTGCATCTGGCATGGCCGTCTCGTGTGGCATTGCTTCCTCAGTGGGTTTCTCCATCATCGCTTCTTCTGTTGGCTTGTCCATCATCGCTTCTTCCGTCGGTTTTTCCATCGCCTCCGGTGCGGTTCCTCCACAGGCCGCGAGAAGAAAGGCAAATAACAACATCAGGCTCAACACAGTATTTCGAGTTTTCATTTATTTCTCCTGTCTGGATTTATCTGCATCATAGCAAGTGTCTCTTACAAAATGGCTGTAAAATGATTATGGAAGTATGAACAAACTCACCGCTGATGTAAGGTTTTGTTAATCCCTTAAAAAAACCGTTCGGTTATCATTGGAGAGCAATGAACGACAAAACGATCCTGGTTGTGGAAGATGAGTCCAGCATTGCCGAGGTGGTCAGCCTGTATCTCAAACGCGCTGGATACAGCGTTCAAATCGCCTCCGATGGCAAACAGGCAATGAATCTCTTCGAACGACAAATGCCAGATTTTGTGATCCTGGATTTGATGCTGCCCGAAGTGGACGGTCTGTCGCTAACGCGCTGGCTACGGGACCGTTCCAATGTGCCGATCATTATGCTCACGGCGCGGCGCGAAGAGATCGACCGCATCGCAGGACTGGAAATGGGTGCGGATGACTATGTGGTCAAACCGTTCAGCCCTCAGGAACTGGTCAGCCGGGTCCGCGCGGTGATGCGCCGCCTCGGGCGGGAGCAGCCCGACAGTCAAAATGACCGTTCCCTGGAATTTGACGATCTCACGATCGATCCGCGCAGCCGGGTCGTGACCGTCCATGACTCTCCGATCGAATTGACCGCCAAAGAGTTCGATATGCTCTATCTGCTGGCGCAGCACCCGAAACAGGTCTTTACGCGCGAGCAGTTGCTCGAGCGCGTCTGGGGCGGCGCGCAATATATCGATCCCGGCACGGTCACCGTTCATGTACGTCGCTTGCGCGAAAAGATCGAACCGGATCCATCCCATCCCACGCGGCTGCTGACGGTGTGGGGCGTGGGCTACAAGTTTGAACCCTAGTGTCATTGCGAGGAGGGCGTTGATTGAGACGCAAGCAGTCGAAACCAACGCCTGACGAAGCAATCTCCTTATCAATGATGAGATTGCTTCGTCGCAGCAAACGCTCCTCGCAATGACATAAGAGAGAATTATGAAAGCATCTCTTTCTCACACCCCCATGCTG
>Ga0073934_10009265_pt1 | contig 12684 bp, 13 predicted proteins | sample LarsenN4metaG_FD_76834 | JGI IMG/M metagenome (GOLD analysis project Ga0073934, IMG submission 76834) | Hot spring sediment bacterial and archeal communities from British Columbia, Canada, to study Microbial Dark Matter (Phase II) - Larsen... ...
GACTCGCCGAACCCGATCGACATGGACGACTGGGAGGTAGGCGATCCGGGCTGCAGCACGACGATGCAGGGCGATCCCTGCACGACGGCCTACGAGTGGCGCTGGCGTCTCGCGCGGGAGATCGACCGTCTCTACCCCGCGCCCGCGGGCAACATCATCCTCGTGGGGCACAGCAACGGCGGCCGGGTGATCTGGGAGGTGGCGGCGAACGTCGGCACCGGCGGCGTCGGCAGCCACGACTGGGGCGTGCAGAGCCGCATCGCGGGGGTGGTCGGCATCCAGGGCGTGGTCGATGCGCTCGGGTCCAGCAAGTACAACGTGGCCGGCATCACGAGCTTCGAGACGGCGTGCAAGAACGGCGATCCGATCGTCGGCTTCGGGCAGTCGTGCGCTCCCGGCAACGGCTTCTGCGAGTACGCCGGCCGCGTGGACGCGTTCGGGGCCGCCGACTGGGTGGCGAAGAACAAGCGCGCGCTCATGCTGACCTCGTGGGGCAGTTGCTCGCCGTCCGCCTGGACGGGACGGAGCGACGGCTCGCTGCCGTACGATGCCCAGGGCAGCCCCTGGGCCGTCGGCCTCGACATGACGCCCGCGCCGGGCAAGACCTGGCGGCCTGCCCACGGCCAGAAGTACGGGAGCTTCTGCCACAGCGCGGTCACCAGCGCCGGCGATGCGAACCACGCCGCCGCTCTCGCCGCCGCCAAGAAGCGCATCCTCGACTGGCTCTTCGTCGCCGCCCCCCGGGTCGCCGCCGCCGGCTCGAACACGACCGCGTCGGCGGTGCCCTACAACGGCTTCAGCAGCACCTTCACCATGGGCGGCAGTTGTCCTGCGGGCGAGATCGACGACACCGCGACCTCGGGCACGAAGGGTCCCGGGATCGACGTGGTCGGCGTCTGCAAGCATCCCGGCTTCTTCGACGGCGACGACCACGCGATCGCGCCGAGCGAGATCACCGTCACCGACGGCGCGGCCTGCAACGGGACGTACAAGTGGAAGCAGGCCCACGACTCGCGGAACTCCCACAAGGCGACGCTCTGGTGGAAGACCCGCTCGGAGCGATCGGCGGGTCCCGATCTGCTGTCGAGCCTGCCGGCGGGCTAGCCCGCATTTCTCACCCGGCCAAGGTTCACGTTCGTGACGGGTGTCGCCAAGGTCGGCCGAACGGGACTCGGCGTCCGCGGGGCGGCTACGTGGGCCGTCCCGCGGCGGCCGGGACCTACATCCCCTCCGGTCGCGGCGCTGCCGCGCGGACGAGCGCGAGCATCCCGCCGCCGTCGCGCGGTCAGCAGCGCAAGGTACCCGCCTGGATGTCGCGCAGCGCCTGGACGAAGAGCGCGCGCAGCGGAAAGACGCCGCTGAGCGCGATCACGAGCCGCCGCACGCTCAGCCGACCCCGCCGAGTTTCAGCAACCGTGTCCGGATCGTCACCACCGCGCCCGCGCGAGCGCCGTCCCGCGCCGCCCACCCGCCGCAGCTCGTGGACCAGCACGTACGCCACGCTCGCCAGCCACAGCCGCAGCCGGTTCGCCCGCATCGTCGCCGCACTCGTCCGGTCGGCAAACAGGCCGAGCTGCTCCTGAAGCGACGCGGCGCATGGGGTGAGGCCCGCTACCCCTGGCGTGTGCGTAGCTTGATTAGCCTCCACCTCCACCAGGGAACGTACTCGGGAGGATCGACGTCATAGAACCGAGACGACATCTCTCCGTGGCGCATGGCATATCTGTGACACTTCCAACCGCCTGCGTAGTTGCCGCATTCGCTGCACTCCCAATTGAGGCGCCCAGCGACTTTGCACGTGAGTCCTCGATCCTTCGTGAGCGATACGAGGGCACCGTAGCCATCGTAGGTGAGAACGTCCTGTGCGTGCACGAGCGGATAGAATGTCTCCGCGTCAAGCGCGACCACCCCGCGCCCGCGTCGCTCCGTCGGATACACCGTCACGCTTCGGGGATCGCAAGCGGACAACAACGACGCGCCAGCGAGGGCGAACACGTAACGACCCACGCTGAATCTGGTCCTGAGACGCCGTGACCGCGGCCGACACATGAGGGAACCTCCCCGGGTATCGGGGCTGTCAGAAATGTCGGCGCGCCGCTTGCGTGGCTTGAACCGCGCCGCGCTGTTCTTCAAGTTCGTGCGCGCCTCTGCCGATGCTCCTAGGCGGAGCTATCCTCATGCGCACCGCGGCCCTCGTCGTCTCCCTCTTCGCTGTGGTCTCCTCAGGTGCCGAGGCGGTCGTTCTGTGCCGACGCAATACCGGCGCCCTGATGGTCCGCGAATCGGCATGCCGAAAGCGCGAGACGCCCGTCGACCCGACGACAGTGCTCCCGCAGCCGCCGACGACGGACATGCCGGCCATGTACGTCACACCGCCGATCAACGAGGACTACTTCAACAGCAACACGCGCATTCAAGAGCTGTCGGTTCCAGCGGGAACCTATTTCATCAGCGTCACACTCGACGCGGGCCATTGGATGCGCTGTACGCTTGCAGCATCGGCGGCGTCAGGATTCGTCACCTCGGGGGATAGTGACCCGAACCGCCGAACGTTGATGACGCTGAGCGGCTGGGCGACCTTCACGACGCCCGATACGCTGGCGCTCTCGTGCCGCGATCTGAACGACGGACCGACGGTACTGGTGACGACTGAGGGAATCACTGCGCTTGCGGCCGAGCGAATGAACTAGCCAGCTCGCGGCACAACGTGTGTCGCATCGCCACGAATCGGCACACACCGTGCTCGTGAATTTGGTGACTGACACGGACACCGTGGGTCACGGCACGTTCCGCGCCCGGTGCGAATCGATCCCCACGCCAAGCTCGCCAGTCTGCCGATCGGCGCCGTGCGCGACTTTCTGCGGCGCGGCAACACCCTGACCGTAGGAGCTCTCGCCAAGGCGCTCAAGCTGACGCTCGACGAGGCGCGGCGGGTCGCGGAACAGCTTCGGGCTGACGGCCTTATTCAGCGCAGCTACGTCGCCGACGACGAGGACGTATTCGATGTGACCCCTGAGGGTGGGCGTTTTCGGGCGCCTCCGCCGCGCCAGCGCTCAAGCGACGATCGGCCGAGAAGAAGCTCGATCAGCTCATCGACCGTGTGCGACATGTGAACGACGAACGGCCCTTCGCATTCCTTGTTGGCCGAGCCGTCCTCTTCGGAAGCATGCTCTACGTGAGCAAGGCGCGCGTCAGCGACGTCGATGTAGCTGTGGCGCTCGTGCCGCGGGAACGAGACGGATCGCGTCAGGAGCAATTGGAACAAGAGCGGGTTGCAGACGCCGAAGAAGGGCGACTTGTGCGCTCGGACGCTGACGCTTTCCTGTGGCCCCGCCATGAAGTGAGGCGCTTCCTCAAGTCGCGGTCACGTGGTTTGAACGTACACGACATCTCGGAACTCGAACGGCTCGGCAACGTTCCAACGCTCACGATCTTCGACGCCTCGGCGGAGCGCAGCGCCGCGGGCGACGACCAGCGATAGAGAGCGGCCGCTAGCTAGCCGCTCGGCCCCGCACCGTCGCGCTCCTCCGCGTGCCGAGGAGCACGACGGTGGGCGCGCAATTCAGTGGACCGCGGGATGCGCCGCCGCGGCGCGCTGCGACGGGAGACCGATGACGCTTCCCGCCCAGCTCGCGTGCGACAGCTCCGGCCGGAACATCGTCATGTGGCGCTCGAAACGGTCGATGGCTGCGAGCGCCGTCCGGTGGATGAGCGCACCCTCGGCGCCGAAGGCCTTCGTCAGCAGCTCTTCGACGGGCAGCATGCGATCGAGCTCCGCGACGTCGGCGAGCGGCGTCACGATCCAGTAGACGCGCGGGTCGCCGATGAAGGTCTGGCAGGCCACCATCCGCCGCGGATCGTTCACCTGCGGGATCGCCTGTGCCACCTTCCGGATCAGCTCCTCGCACGCGTCCTCGCCCCCGGGCCTCGCCTGGAGCGTCGCGACCGTCGCCATGGCGGTGCGCGGGGCGTTCTCGGGCGGCGGACAGCTGAGATCGGGGCGGTCGCGGCCGACCACGTAGCGCTCGCCGACGATGCACTGCCCGAGCTCCTCGAGCAGCTGCGCACCGGCCGCGTCGCCGAGGATGCGGCGCACGAGCGCGTCGATGGGCTCGCGCGCACCGAACGTCGCCCAATCGGAAGCGCTCGAGACGAAGTGCAGGGTGCCGAGCGCACCCGCCACGACCTGGTAGGCCGCCCACTCGAATGCTTCTTTCTGCTCCTCGGCCTGCCGCGCGAGGCGCTGCACGCCTGTCTCGTACGCGCTCATCCGGTCCGGGCGAACGGATACCATAGGACCGTCGTCAGGGACATGGGTACTCCCTCCTCATCGGAAAACGGGGGACGCGAGACGCTTCGCCGGGGGGCCGGGGGCGGCGCACGGGCCGGCGGTCCGCCGTCCCGGAGAGGACGAGCTCGCGCGCGGGGACATCGCCGCATCGCTCCGCTCCCGCCTCCCCGGCCGCTACCACCCGCATTCCACCGGGTCAACGGACTCCCGCTCGTACGCTTCGGATTGCGGAGACGATCCAGCCGACGGCGCGTCGTCGTGGACGAGCCGGCCTCCGCCGGTCAACCCGGGAGCGTCGGGAGCGAGGCGCACCCGCCGGGCGGCCCGAAACCCGCGTTGCCGACGCGGCGGACCTCACCGCTGAAGTACGCGACGTAGTAGAGCGCGCCGTCGGGACCGAAGACGAAGTCGACGGGACCGCCGGCGCCGGTGATGATCTGAACCGGCGTGCCGGCAATCGCCGTGCGCCGGGCGTCGAGGGTCGCCTGCCAGATGCGGCTCATCACGAAGTCGCCGAAGAAGTACTGGCCGCGCGCGAGCCGCCGACCGCGAACGCACCGCCGGTGACGGAGGCGCCGGCGCCGTGCGCGTACTGGTACGCGGGCGGCACGTCCCCCGCCTGCGCGCACCCCGGGGGCAGCGACCCCTCGCAGTACGGCCAGGAGTAGTTGCCGCCGGCCACGAGGCGGTCGATCTCCTCGACCGTGTTCTGGCCGACGTCGCCCACCCACGGCACGCCCGTGAGGGGGTCGAAGCCGATGCGGAACGGGTTCCGGAAGCCGTACGCGTAGATCTCGCCGCGCCGGCTCTGCTGCCCGAAGAACGGGTTGGACGGGACGGGGCTCCCGTTCAGCTCGATCCGCAGAATCTTCCCGTTGAGCGAGCTCAGGGACTGCGCGTAGGGGTTCGTCGAGTCGCCCGGTTCGCCGAAGTCGCCGACGCCGCTGTCGCCGACCCCGACCCACAGCTTGCGGTCCGGGCCGAGACGGAGCCCGCCGTCGTCGTGGTTGCCGTTGTCGGTGCGGATGCCGGAGAGGATCACCTGCGGCGGGGAGAGGGTCGTGCCGGAGAGCACCGTCCTCACCACCTGATTGAAGCGGTCGGTCGCGCTGGTGCAGCCGCCGTCGTTCTCGGTGCGATAGAGGTAGACGACGCGGTTCGTCGAGAACGCGGGGTCGAGCGCGACGCCGAGGAGCCCCATCTCGGAGCCGGTGCAGACGCCGATCGTGCCGACCACGGTGGTCGTGCCGCCGTCGAAGAGCTTCACCGCGCCGCCCTTCTCCACGATAAGGAGCCGCCGGTCGGGGAGGAAGGCGATCGCCGTCGGGGCCGTGAGTCCGGTCACGTAGGGCGTGTCGGTGTAGCCGGCGATCGGCGTGCCGGCCGCCGCGGCGTGTGCGAAGAGCACGACGCACACCGCAGTCGGGAGCGCCGCGGTCGTCGCACGTCTCCGTCCTCGCTGCATCGTTCCTCCTCGGGAGGCCCGCACGCCTTCCGTCCGGGTGCGCGACCGCACCCGCGCCGCGCGCCGTCTCGTCCGTCCATCGCACGCGGGGTTGCGCGGGGGAAGCGGGGGGACGTTCGTCGAACGCCGCGGCGGGCCGGGCCGGCCGGTCAGCCGAGCGCGCCGGACCGGCGGAGGGCGGCGATCCGGGCGTCGTCGTAGCCGAGGACGTTCCGGAGGACGTCGTCGGTGTCGCGCCCGGGCGCGCGGGCCGCCGGGGCCGGCACCGGCAACGCCTCCCCGATCGGCTTGATCGGCGACGGCATCAGGTCCGTCCCCGCCTCCCGCCACGACCGCATCGGCATGCGCGCCTGGAACTGCGGGTCCTGCGGGATCGTCTTCACCGAGTTCACCGGGCAGATCGGGGTGTTCACGCGCCGCCCGAACGCGACCCACTCGGCCGTCGTGCGGGTCGCGAAGATCGCCGCCAGCTCGCGGCGGAGCGCGACGTTGCCGCGCGCGTGGTCGGCGTAGCGCGCGCCCGGGTTCCGCTCGAAGAGCTCCGGCCGCCCGATGCCCTCGCAGAAGTTCTTCCAGAACTCGCGCTCGGAGGCCATGAAGAGGACGATGCCGTCGCTCGACCGGTAGTACTGGTAGCGGACGGCCTCCTTCATGCTGTCGTCGCCGACCGGCCGGCGCGGGCCCTTGCCGTCGCCGTCGTTCCCGGTGACCTCCTCCTCCGGGCGCTCGTACGCCTTGTTGCCCTCGATGCCGTTCCAGTTGAACGCGGCGGCGGCGTCGCTCTGCGCTACCTCGAACCAGCAGCCCCGCCCGGTCGCGCGCGCGCGGATGATCGCCGCGCAGATGCCGAGCGCGGCGTAGAGCGGGCCGGCGTTGATGCCGATCGCGGTGTAGGACGGGATCGTCGGCAGCCCGTGCTCGTCGAACGTCGGACGCGCCACGCCGGCCCACGCGTCGTACGCGATGCCGTGGCTCGGCATGTCGCGATACGGGCCGGTCATCCCGTAGCCCGAATGGGTGCAGAGGACGATGCGCGGGTTGGCCTGCCGCAGCGCCTCCCAGCCGAGACCGCGACGCGCGAGCGCCCCGGGGCGCATGCCCTCGATGACCGCGTCGGCGCCGCGGACGAGGTCGAGGTACGTCGCCACGCCCTCGGGCGTCGTCAGGTCGAGGACGACGCTCTTCTTCCCGCGGTTCAGGTGCCAGTGGAGGAGCGAGATGCCGTCGACGATCGGGAAGGCCATCTTGCGGACGTAGTCGCCCGCGGGGCTCTCCACCTTGATCACCTCGGCGCCGAGGTCCGCGAGGTGCATCCCCACCCCGCCCGGGCCGAGCAGGGCGCTCTCGACGATACGGACGCCCGCCAGCAGGGCGCCGGTTTCTTCCGTCTTCGCCATGACCGCCGGGCTTAGCACGCGCCTCCGTGCTGGGCGACCTCGCACCGCTGGACCTCCCCACGGACGGGAGCGCGCGACGGCGTCGTCTCCGGTACGAGTGCCACCGGAGGAGGCGACGACATGACGATCCGATCGTCGACCGGTACGACTGCGCTCGTGCTCCTGCTCCCGCTCGCCGCCGCGTGCTCGCGCGGCGACGAGATGCGGAGCGCGACGACGCGCGCGGAGAGCGCCGCCGTCCGCGCGGAAGAGGCGGCCAGGCGGGCGGAGAGCGCCATCACCCGTGCCGAGCAGGCGATGACGCGCGCCGAGCAGGCGGCGGCCCACTCCGAGGGGTCGTTCTCGCGGCGCATGCGGAAGTAGCCCGCTGCGTCCCACGTCCGTTCGCCGCGCATGCGGCTCTCGCGCGGCGCGTCCGCTACCCTGGCGGTATGCGGATGCGTTGCCCTCCGATCGGGATCGGCCGCCGAACGGCGGGCGCGCTCCGCCCCCGCGAACCGGGGGCGGAGCGGTGCGACGGTCGTTCACGCCGTCGTGATCGGGATCCGCTTCGTCTGCTCGCGCGCGCGAGCGGACTTCGGGAGCGTCACGCGGAGCACCCCGTGCTTGAACTCGGCGGACACCCGATCGGTGTCGACCTCGCACGGCAGCCCGATCACGCGCTCGAAGGAGCCGTAGGAGCGTTCCTTCCAGCCCTGGGCCCGGTCCTCGCGCTCTTCCCGCTTCTCGCCCTTGAGGACGACCGCGTCGCCGGCCAGGCTCACCTCGAAGTCCTTTTCGGTGAGTCCGGGAAGCTCGGCGGTGATCCGCACCTCGCCGTCGGTCTCGTCCATGTCGACGCGCGGGGTGAAGTCCCCCCACTCTTCGAACGGGACGGGCAGGTAGAAGCCCCGCCAGAAGTCCTCGAGCAGCCGGTTCAGGTCACGCTGGAAACCCAGAAACGGATGCTCTTCGCGCCGGGCCGGCACGGACCGAGCGCCTCGCGTGCGGCGGAGGAGGCTCGGAAGCGCCATCGACGTCACCTCCTTTCCCTCGGTGCTGTCCGATGGCTGGATAAGACGCCGACCCCGCCTGTCAAGGTTGCGCGCGCCGCCACGTAGCGCGAACGCACGCGCGGGTCCGCGCGCGGGCGCCCCGGGCGTCGCAAGCCGAGCCGCCGGGATGCGGAGGTGGACCGCGGCCGCGTCACGCCCGCTCGACGACGCCGCGACGTCACTCCGCCCGCGCGACGAACGGGGTTTGCAGTCCGAGCGCGCCGAGCGTCGTGCGTTCGGCCGTGGCGAAGCCCGTCACCGGCACCTGGCCCGGCTGGTCGACACAGCAGCCGCCGTGCGCCGTGATCGTCGCGCACCCGCCCGACTGATCGGTCCTCTCGATGCTGCGCAGCACGGTCGGTGGTGCGGCGGCGGTCGGGTAGAAGACCGCATCGTGAACGATCTGGAGCATCGGCAGCAGGGTTCCACCCGGCACCAGCGCCGTCCCCGTGCAGCCCGGTCCCGGGTAGGCGACGACGCCCGCGCCGGCGCCGGTGTCGTCGATCCCGAGGACCGCCGGCCCCCCGACGGCCTGGTGGTCGAGCAGCGCGAAGGCGATCGCCACCGACGGGCCCGCGTTCGCCGGCAGCTCGAAGAGCCACACCACGGGACCGATCCGCGTCCCGGCGGCGTCGAACAGCGACGCCGCCTGCCGTCCCGATGCGCCCGCCGGCCCCGCCGCCCCGCCGGGGCCCTCCGCCGGGGGTTCCACGTCGAGCGCGGCGCGCGGGATCGGCGTCTCCCGGGGCCGGCAGGCCGTCCGCTCGACGACGGTCCGGGCGCGGGTTCGACAGAGGACGGCGGCGTCCGCCGGGCGGGCGACGCCGAGGATCCCGGTGGCGAGCGCGAGCGCGATGCGGATGGGCGTCACGGCGATCTCCTTCCTAGCGCGCGACGGCGCGAAAGGGGGGGACGAGCCCCAGGCTCGCGAGGTCCACCCGCACGGCCGGCTGGACGAACGTCACCGTCCCCGTCTCGTTGCCGCAGCAGGCCCCCCGGGCCGTCGTCGTCGACCCGCTCGGACACGGTCGGCCTCCGGGATCGACCTCGTACGACGCGATCTGGAGCTCCGCGATCTGCGGTGCGCGCGAGTAGTACGCGGCGGTGCCGTACACCTGCGCCCGCGCGACATCCGTGCCGTCGGCGTGGATGTACGGCGTGCCCGCGCAGTCGGCGGCCCTGTAGAACACGGCGAGGCCGCCCGCGACGGTCGGCGCGAACCCGCGCGCCTCGAGGGAGAACAACACCGGCTCCGGGAGCGGTCCGCGCCGGATGCGGACCCACGCACGGGCGGGATGGAAGTGGGCGATCTCGCCGGCGTCCTGCTGGTCGGCATCGACGATGCGGATCGGGAACCGTGCCGCGTCGCCCGCCGGGCCCGGCGGGCCGACCGGCCCCTTCGGGCCGGTCACCGCGAGCGTGTCGCCGGCGAACGGGCGCTCCCCGGCGCGGCACGCCGCGCGGAGCACGAGCTGCCCGTTCTTCCTGGCGCACACGCGCCCCTCGACGCGCTCCTCCCCGCTCCGACACGCGGCGCGAAGCACCGGCCGCCCCCGCTTGCGGGCGCAGAAGGTGGCGCCCTCCGCGGCGGCGACGCCGAGCACGAGCGCAACGGCGGCGACCAGGATCGTCTTCATCGCTCCTCCACACGAAGCGGCGGCGTGAGGCCGAGGGCCGACAGCGCGATCGCGCGGGCGGCGCCGCGCCGATCGAGACGGGTTGCGTGTAGTTCTCGCAACAGGTGCCGTGCGGGGTCGTGGTGCCGTTCACGCACTCGCTCCGCACCCTCTCCTGGGAGAGCGCGATGACGTCCGTATGCGGCCCGGTCGCGAAGAACAGGCGGTCTCCGAGCAGCTTCCCGCGGGCAAGGGGGGTCGCCCGGTCGGAGACCAACGGGGCCGTCCCGCACCCGGGCGCATCGTAGTAGACCGTGGGCGACTCCGCGTCGGTCCCGTCGGTGAAGAGGACGAGCTGCACCGGCCCGGCCTCCGGGTCGGGCTCGAGCACGCACTGCCACGCGGCGGCGAGGCGGGCGAGCGGGGTGCAGGCCGTCTTCCCGTTCGCATCGAGCACGCGGAAGAACCGCTCGACGGGCGCGCCGGCCGGTCCCGGCGGTCCGACCGGGCCCGGGGGGCCGGCGCGGTCGACGAACCCGAGGTCGCGTGCAGCGAGCGGCGTCTCGCGCTTCCGGCAGCGCTCGTCGGCGGCGACGGCGCCCCTCCGCGTGACACAGAACACCATGGCGCGGGCGGGCGGGCCGAGCACCGCGACGAGCAGGGCCGCCAGGGCGAGCCGTGCGAGACCGGCGGAAGCTCTCATGCGCGTTTCAGACGACGAGACGGGCGTCCGCGATTGCACCGGGCGCCGGCCGCGCCGCGACGGGCGGGACGTCGGGGCGGTGCGCGTCGGCGACGCGCGGGCGCCCGGGAAGCGCCACGGGAGCGCGTCGCCCGTCGTCCCGGCGCGCCGCACCCCGGAACAGGTCCGTCACGAGCCGGGCGACGATGACGCAGATCAGGCACGCCTGGAGGGGATGGGTCAACGCCACGAGCGTGATCGCCCCGAACGTCGTCGTGCTCATACGGCGAGCAGACGACGGGACGCAGGTCCCTCATTGCGTGCCGAACGAGCCCGGCGCCCGCGACGTACGCGCCCGGGCGCCGCCGGCGTCGGCTACTTCGCCGGGCGGTCGGGCCGATGCCGCTTCCGGCCGGCCTCCCACTCCTCGGGCGTCCAGGCGCGCACCTGAATCGACCAGTGGTCGGCCGCCCCGGCGTCGTCGGTGGCCGTCACCTGGACGTCGTACTTCGCCGCCCGGGTGTAGGTGTGGCGCGGGTTCTGCTCGTCGCTGGTCGTCCCGTCGGCGAAGTCCCAACGCCAGCGGACGGTACCCTGCGCGTTGGTCGCCTCGCCCGTGAACTGGATCGTGAGCGGGGCGGGTCCGGCGCCCGGCTCGGCGTCGACCTCGATCTCGAACGTCCCCGGCTCGCCGAACTGCGCGACGGGCTCCGGCCGGGGTCCGCGACAGGCCAGCGCCGCGGCCAGGAGGAGAAGCCGCGCGCCGCGCAGCGCGCGCGGCACGCCGGGTCGCGGGCGCGGCGGGGCCCCGGGGACGCCCCCGGGGCCTCGCGCGTCGGACGTCACGGAATGAACAGACCCGAGACGAAGGCCGCGTTGCCGTCGGGGTCGTTGACGATGATCGGGCCGAGCGCGACGTTCGCCTGCGCGCCGGGGAGCACCGAGCCGGGCACCGCGACGTTCGCGAACGTGGTGGCCTTGCACGTCCCCTTCACGCAGGTGAGCTGGACCGGGAACGGGAAGGAGACCGCCGTGCACTCGTTGCCGCTCGCCGGCGGGGCGCAGTTGCCGTCGGTGATCTGGATGTTCGAGTAGGCCTGGATCGAGCCCTCGAACGGCGCGTCGGTGCTGTCCCGGACGTCGAGGAGCTTGGCCACGATCTTCACGTCGGGCGTGCCGGTGACGACGAGCAGCCCCTGGCCCTTCCCCTTCGGCCCGAAGTGCAGCGCGTTGGCGCCGGTCGACGTCAACACCGGAGGCGTGCAGCCCGGAATGGCGATCGACGGATTGTGCGACGTGTTGGGGGCGGTGCACGGCGCGTACGACACGACGAGCATCACCGACTGCTTGTTCGCCATCTTCGGAACCGGGTGGGCGGCGAGCGCCGGCGACGCGGCGCCCAGGACGGAACACATGCCGAGCGTGAGCACGAACCTCTTGAGCTTCATTCCCTCGATCCTCCCGTTCGAACCGGTTGGACTGCCGTTTCGGCCTTTCGACCCATTTCGAAAGGCGCAGCGCCCTCTATCCGGCGCGTCGCGTGCTGGCAAGAACTTTCACGAGCCGACGCTCGCATTTCGCCTCCGCGCGCGAACGCATCCGCCGATGGGAGCGCCCCGGGGTTCAGGTACTCCACCGCGGCCGCCCGCGTCGTCGCCGCGCGGTGGTCCCCGGCGTGGTACCCGGGGCGCCCTCGACGCGGGCCGCGCCGGCGAGCGGGGACGGATTGACGCCGCATCCCATCCCGAGTAGCGCTCGCGGAGCTCCGCAGCTCGTGGCAGGAGGCCGACATGCCTCGACTGGTCGCCGTCATCGCACTCGCCGCCGGGCTCGTGCTCGCGCACGGCGCCGCCGCGACCCCGATCTGTCCGGACCGGGCGCCCGCGCGGATCACCGCCGCCGCCTCGGCCTCGCGCCGGTGCCAGACGGCGATCGCGCGCGCCGGGATCGAGTTCCTGCGTACGAAGACGAAGGTGCTCGGCGCGTGCAGGCTCGCCCAACCGGCGGGGGCCTGTCCCACGGCGCGCGACACGGCGGACGTCGAAAAGGCGGCCGCGCTCGCCGCGAAGCGCATCGCGAACGCCTGCCGCGACGACGCCGCGCGCGCCGGGCTCGCCTCGTCCTATGCCGACGCGACCGATCCCGCGATCGTGTCGAGCTGCATGCTGTCCCAGCACAACGTCGCCGCCGAGCTGGTGA
>Ga0073934_10009266_pt1 | contig 12683 bp, 9 predicted proteins | sample LarsenN4metaG_FD_76834 | JGI IMG/M metagenome (GOLD analysis project Ga0073934, IMG submission 76834) | Hot spring sediment bacterial and archeal communities from British Columbia, Canada, to study Microbial Dark Matter (Phase II) - Larsen... ...
CTTCTTTATCCTCTGGATAACATAACGGTAGAAGTCTACATGAGTAGACAATTATTATCAAGAAAATTCTTAGGACCTCTCTACGAAAGCAGTCTCAAGCGACTTTCCTCCTGACAAAAGATACGTAGCCGAGGCGGTTTCATCGTTAAAACGGATAGCTCCTCGCTCTTGAGGGTCGTTGTTGGACGGTTATTAACTTATCTTCCATTCTATTTCTATTCTACTACTTTATACTTTATTTTCAATAAGCCCTGGCCTGGCCGACGCAGGGAGGGATGAGGGCAGACGGGTGAGGAGTATGCGAGGTTTAAAGTACAGATGCTTCTTTTTTATTTACAAATATCCAGGTGTTTGCTACATTTTTCCCTATGATGAGAAAACATCTGATCAGTCGATTTTTTCAGACCCTGGTGGTCCTGCTCGGGGTATCTATGGTCACCTTTGCCATTCTTCACCTGACCGGAGATCCTGCTGCACTTCTCTTGCCTCTGGACGCCACCGCCGAAGATATAGCCAAGCTCCGCCACGAAATGGGATTCGATGATCCCCTCATCGTGCAGTACGGGCGGTTTCTCAAGGGCGCGCTCCGAGGCGATTTTGGGCTTTCATTTCGCCACAATGAACCCGCCCTCCAACTCGTGCTAGATCGTATGCCTGCGACCCTTGAGCTGACAGTGGCTGCCATGCTGATCTCCATCTCTGTGGCCGTCCCGGTGGGAATCCTCTCCTCTCTAAAGCGAAACTCGCTCCTGGATCATGCGGGTATGGTCTTCGCTCTTTTAGGTCAGTCCATGCCGGTCTTCTGGTTAGGCATTATGCTGATCCTCGTTTTTGGGGTCAAGTTGCACCTTCTCCCTTCCTTCGGTAAAGGCGGGATTGAGCATCTCATCTTACCCGCCTTAACTTTAGGTATGTTTACAATGGCGCGTATCGCCCGCCTAACACGGTCCGGGATGCTGGAAATCTTGGGGCTGGAGTACATTCGGACCGCCCAGGCAAAGGGGGTCCCTCCCCGGTCCGTTATTCTCCGCCACGCCCTTAAAAATGCGGCGATTCCGATCATCACGATCATCGGCCTCGAGATGGGAACGTTGCTGGGCGGAGCGGTCATTACCGAGACGATTTTTGCCTGGCCCGGCGTGGGACGCCTGACCATCCAGGCCATCTATAACCGGGACTTTCCCGTCGTTCAAGCTGCCGTGTTTACGCTGGCCTGCATTTTTGTTCTGATTAATTTTGTCGTGGACGTTCTCTACACCTATCTGGATCCAAGGGTGAGGTATGAATAGGACCTGAAGTTTGCGGGCGTTAAGCGTCTGCTTTTCAACGTGAGACCCTTTAGCTCCTTGAAGTCCTTTTAGCTCACTGCCATGGAAGTACTGGAAGCGGTAGATAAAGCTTACGGCGATGGACACGCGGCCTCTTTGGAAAGGAAGGCCGAGTTCATAAAGATTGTACGAAGCTTATTTAAAAGCAAAGCGGCCTTAGCAGGGCTTTTTATCCTTTCCGCAGTTATCTTCTCAGCTCTTTTAGCTCCGTATCTGGCTCCCTATGATCCCACCGTTCAGGACATCAACAACCGTCTTAAACCCCCCGCCTGGGATCCCAAAGGGAGTTGGGCCCACCTGCTGGGAACCGACCATCTCGGTCGAGATATCCTCAGCCGGTTGATTTACGGTTCCCGAATTTCTCTCATCGTAGGGCTTTCGGCGGTCCTGGTCTCGGGAACCTTGGGGATTCTAATCGGCTTGTTGGCCGGGTATTATGGAAAGTGGCTGGACGATATTTTCATGCGCGTGGTCGATATACAACTGGCTTTTCCTTTCATTCTCCTGGCCATCGCCGTGGTGGCGGTGCTGGGACCCAGTTTGAGAAATATCATCATAGTCCTCGGGGTCACGGGTTGGGTCGTTTATGCCCGGGTGATACGGGCCGAAGTCTTATCGGCCCGAGAAGCGGAGTTTATCCAGGCGATCCACGCCCTGGGCGGAGGAACCCTCAGGATCCTCTTCCGCCATCTTCTGCCCAACGTGGTGAGCCCTGGGATCGTTATCGCAACCCTGGAAGTCGCCCGAATGATCATCCTGGAGTCTGCCCTGAGCTTCTTGGGCCTGGGCGTACAGCCTCCTACCCCTACCTGGGGGGGAATGTTAAGCGACGGACGCCAGTATATCTACAACGCCTGGTGGCTAGCTACCTTTCCCGGCCTGGCCATTATGTTGACCGTGCTGGGAATTAACCTCTTGGGAGACTGGATCCGGGATCTGCTGGATCCAAAGCTGGAAATTTAAACGGTGAGTTTCCCCCCTAAGCGGCAATTGCCCATGAACCTGGATAAACGCCAATTCCCTCCGGGCTCATCGGCGTTTATCGATGGTTGCCGCCTGGGGGGAGAAATCAAAACGTATGAAAAGATCGGCCTTTTTGATAACCGTCTTCTCCATGATGATTTTGAACCTCCCTGTAGCTCCTGCAGAACCTAAAGGTCAGGTGGTGGTCGCCCAGGGGGTGGATCCTTCAACCCTGGACCCTCACAACCACCAAGAAACTCCGGCCTTTAATATCCTCTCAAATATGTTTGATCACCTGCTTCAACGCAGCCCGGATCTCAAGATCGAACCTTTGCTGGCGGAGTCTTATCAGTTGATCGACGATAAGACCTGGGAATTCAAGCTCCGGAAAGGGATTAAGTTTCATAACGGGGAAGACTTTAATGCCGAAGCGGTGAAATTTAGCCTGGAGCGGATCGCCAATCCCGATAACAAAATGAAGCAGTTCACCAGCCTTAAATTCATCGACCACGTGGACGTCGTCGACGCGTACACGGCGCGCATTGTTACCAAGGAACCCTTCGCCGCCCTCCCCGCCTTTTTGTGCCTGTATGGAGCCATCGTCCCCCCCCAGTATGTTAAGGAAAAAGGCGATACCTACATCGCCACCCATCCCGTAGGGACCGGGCCTTTTAAATTTGTAAAGTGGAATAAAGACGATCAACTGGTCATGGAGGCTAACCCCTCCTATTTTCGGGGAGCGCCTCACGTTAAAACGGTCGTCTTTCGGCCCATCCCCGAGGCCTCAACCCGCTTGGCCGCCCTTTTAACCGGAGAGGTAGATATCATCACCAACGTGCCCCCTAACCTGGTCCCTCAAATAGAGGGGAGCGGTCAGGCCTTTATCTCCACAGCACCCAGCGTTCGGGTTATTTTTCTTGGTATCGATACCCTCAAAGGAGGCCCTATGGCCGATAAACGGGTCCGCCAGGCCCTCAATTATGCCGTCGATGTGAACGCTATCATCCAAAATGTCCTGGAAGGGCACGGCTTTCGGGTGGCGACCCCCTTGACCAAAGACCACTTTGGGTACAACCCCAACGTTAAGCCCTACCCTTACGATCCGGATAAAGCGAAAAAACTCCTGGCGGAAGCAGGATACCCCGACGGACTGGATCTGGTTTTAAATTCCCCCGACGGGCGCTACCTGAACGACAAGCAGGTCGCCGAAGCCATTGCAGGGCAATGGCAAAAGGTGGGGATCCGCACCCAGGCCAAGACCCACGAATGGGGTAACTATGTCACCATGGCTTATTCTCGCAATGCAGGCCCCGTTTACCTCCTCGGCTGGGGAAATTCCACCTACGATGCGGACAATACCTACTTTCCCTGGTTCCATACCGGGGAGCTCCTGGCCACCTACTCCCATCCTGAGATCGATAAACTCCTGGAAGAGGCCCGCGGAACCATGGACGAGGCCAGGCGGCTGGAGCTGTACCACAACGTCGCGGAGAAGCTCGCAGAGGACGCCGCCTGGGTCTTCCTCTACCAGCAGGAGGATATTTACGGCGCCAACAACCGACTGAACTGGAAAGCGCGGCCCGATGAGCGGTTGGTTATGTTCGATGTGGCGATCAAGGAGTAAGGAGGCGCCGCAGCAATGCTAGGGACTTAAGGAATCCCCCCTCCTGCTCCCTTTCCAGGGGATTTTTTGGACCTGACCCCTCCCCCTCTCCTTCCCTCCCAGGAAAGGAGAGAGTTCAGGCAAAGGCCCTTCCCGCGTCGGGGAGTCAGGTTCCTAAGAAAGAGACCCGAGGGGTCGAGGAAGAGCCGGGGCTTAAGTCAACGCTATGGCCCGTCGGGGCTGCCCTTACACCGGCTAACGGACGCCATATTTATCGCGTGCGGTCCTCCGTTCATCGTTCGAGGTGGAGTCGATATGAAAAGTCAATACCTGAAAGGCCTTGCTTCCAGGGTCGCCTTCCTTATAATGATGATCCGTATCCAAGAGGCTGGGGCGCAGGTTCAAACTTCATTTTGGCTTGGAGTAAGCTATTTTGGAGCCCTGGGCGACAGAACCAATCCCCCCCACGGACCTGGCTTCAACGTACAGAGGGATCTCGATCATCTCGGAGCCCTGGGGTATAAACTCATCCGTGTGTGGGCCACCTGGGATATGCCGAGCCCGATCGCGGCCTCCTTGATACTTGCCGACGGAAGCGTGAACCCAGGCGTGTTAGAGCGCTTAAAGGGCCTCATCACTTACGCCGATAATAAGGGCCTACAGGTCGATTTGACTTTCAGCTACAGAAAGTTCACAGGACCTATCGGAGGTACCGGTTTTAATGCCTATAAAACGGGCATCGCTAATGCGACCAGGGAGTTAAAGGCCTCCGCATATTCAAATGTCATCTTTGACCTGTGCAATGAGTGCCCCCTCAGTCCCGGTCAAATACGACAACTGATCGATACCGTCAGATCCCTACACCCAGGGCGGAAGGTGTTCGTGTCGTTCTCGGATCCAGACCCCATCCACAACGTTATTAATATCGCCCGTAAATACAACCGCCTGGGCAGGCGGCTGGACTACCTGGCCCCTCATTTCTTTCGCAACTGTAGCTCCGCCTGGGCGACCCAAACCAGAAGCAGGCTGAATGCGTTTCGGATGGGATTAAATCCGAGCTACCTGGCCATACCCATTTATCTGCAGGAAGAAAACCGCCGCCATTATGCGGGGGACGGCTGTGACTCGGGCCCCCCACGTAAAGGGAACGGATACGAACCCTCTCCTAACGATTTCGACACGGCATCCTCCCAGGCCCAGAACAACGGGGCCAACAGCGCTCAAGCCTGGGTCCTCCATACCAGAGCCGGGTTTAACTTGAGCGCCGCTACCCTGTGCAGACAACTTGACCCGGTGGAACTCAACCTGCTTTATGATCTCCCGTGCCACCGACTAGGTATTTGCCTGCCGCGCCGGCCATGTCCCTAAGCCCGGACGATTTATCATACCAGACTGGGCAGAAAGGGCCGGGAGGGAGGGTGCGCAATTATAAAAGAAAAAATCTTGACAAACGCTTTTTCTACGGATTCTCATGGTGGGGGTAAGTCCTTTTTCCACGTTTTATGTTTTACAGGGTAACCCTTCAGATCCTTCCCTGACTCCTCTCCCGTGCCGTGAGAGAGAGGCCGGGGGGGAGGGCCTTTAGGGGTATCTTTTTTACTGACCTAACCCCCTTCCCGCATCGGGAAGGGGGAGCCTGGGGAAGGCCTATGGCCTAACTCTCCCCTTCCCTGGGAGGGAAGGGGAGTCGGAGGGGTTAAGTTCTAAAAAGATGCCCTTGAAAGGAGGGGAGGGTGAAGGGTTTATTTACAGACATGAAAAAACCACTGAGATTTCTCATCGTTTTTTACCTAGTTTTTTTCAGTATCTTAGTCGGGGCCGCCTTGTCCCAGATAAATTCGGTTCCGGCTCCCGTCCTGAGGTGGCTGGGCACCGCCGGTTACGAAATTACTTTTGGAGATACGGTCGTTCTCATCGACCCTTTCCTGACGCGCCCCCCTGTGAACTTCTTCAGTAAAGATTTTAAAGGGGAGGAAGTGTTGAACGTGAACGAAGCGTTAGTCTCTGAAATCATTAAGAAGGCCGACTATATCCTTGTAGGGCATAGCCATTGGGATCATCTCATGGATGTGCCTTATATTGCCAAGAAGACCGGGGCGAAAGTTATAGGCTCCGAAACGACCGCCAATATCCTCCGGAGTTACGAAGTACCGGAAGAACAAATTATCCCGGTGAAGGGGGGTGAGCAGATCCAGTTTTCTAATTTTTCGGTACGCGTCATCCCCAGCCTGCACTCCTTGAACGCGAGGAAACGGGTGGGAATTCCTGGGGCAGTCCCTGCGCCCTTGAAGCCCCCTCTAAAGGTCGCCGATCTCAAAGAAGGTGGGACGTTCGGCTATTATCTTCGGATGGGGAAGTATACCCTCCTCCACATTGGAAGCGCTAACTACATCGAGAACGAGATTCGTAACTTGCAGTCCCCGGATGTAGCCATCCTGGGTACGCTTGCCAGGGAAAACACGGAAGATTACACCTCCCGGATCCTCAAACTGCTGCATCCCCGGGTGGTCCTCCCGACCCACTGGGATAACTTCATGCTCCCTTTTTCACAAGGAGCGACGGAGATTGCCGAACTGGGGGAGGCCGGAAAAGTTGAAAATTTTGTAAAGGAAATCCGAGGGGCTTCTCCGGAAACCAAGGTCCTGGTTCAGAAATTTTTAGAAACGTATACGTTTGGAGACTAGTCAAGGCGAAGGCCATTTAACCTCCGGCCCTCTTGGCCGAAGGAGAAGGGGAGACCTGAGGGACGTTCTCTTATCCCTCCCTTCTTCCCTTTGGGGGAGGGACCGGAGGAGAGGTGAGACCGAGATGAGCCGAGAAGTGATCGTTACAGGTCGTAGGGCATCCGTTCCTATATCCCCTGCCGTGAAAGTTGGAAATACCGTTTATTGCTCAGGGCAGATCGGCATAGATCCGGCCACAGGACAAATCGCCGGTATCGGCGTTAAAGAACAGACCGAGCAGACCCTAAAAAATTTAAAGGCGGTCCTGGAAGCAGCCGGTTCTTCCCTGGAAAAGGTGGATAAAACCACGGTCTTTATTACCAATCAAAAGGATTATGAGGCTATGAACGAAGTTTACAGCACTTTTTTTCCCCAAGATCCTCCGGCCCGTTCTTGTGTGGTGGTGGCGGCCTTAGCTCGCCCGGGCCTGATCGTGGAAATTGAGTGTATCGCCCATACCTAACGGAAAGGCGGGGCGACGGTCCCGCCCTCCTATTATTCTAACCTCACCTCGTAGCCGGGCTCTCCGGGCAGTTTGCCATTAATCCTGATTATCTTCACATCGTTTTCAATAGGTCCGTTCAGCCTCACAAGGCCGATGGCGCCTTCCACTTTTTCGACGAATTTAATGACTGCCGTATTCGAGGAGAGCACCTTGGGGGCCAGAGGAATCTCGTTTCTGAAGATCTTCGTCAGCCAAAACTGCTTGAGCTCCTCGTCGGAGACTTTGTAGACGAGGCCTAGCAAAACCTTTTTCTCCGGAGAACCGGCCTCGGGAAGAAGTAAGACGATTTTCTTTCCATGATCCCAGAAAAGCTTTTCGGCTTTAAATATCTTCTCAACCTCTTTGAGCGACAAATCTTCAACGGGATTCGCTTTATTAACAACGACCCCGAAATCTACCCCGTAAGTTTCTCCGGACTCGACCCCTAAGACCTGGAAGAGGGCTCCGAGGAGGATGGCCAGTTTTAAGATATTACATCTCATAGTCTTAATCCTTATATACTCAGATATTACAAACCCTTCGCCACTTGACAAGCTTTTTCTTAAAAAGCAAAAGCGGATTGAAATAAAATTAAGTTAGCGCTCGTGACATCGGTATCCTGCCAGGCATATTCAAGTTTTAAAGCATTAAAGGTAGCTACGTCATATCTTAGACCAACGGTATGTCTTTTAATATCAATAAATGAAGAAAAGAAAGGATCTCCCTTCCCAATATCGACAAAATCAAAGCGGTAGTAAGGCTTCAGCTTACCTTTCTGATAGGCCGTCTGGATATAAAAGCCGTTGGTATCGAAAGTTTTAGAAGAAATTTCTTCGTCATGATGAATATTAAAGTATTCCGCGAGGAATTCAAAGCGTTTTGTCAGATAAACCAAATGTCCCCCCAGGATAAGTTCCGTGGTTTCTCCAAACTTAGGGGGTGTGGAAATGTCCGGTGGAATAACGTCGTAGTAAATGGTAGGCCCCAGGGCGAGGCCCGGAAGCCCCTTGGGCCTCAAAGAGAGCTTGAAGGCATAGGCTTTATCATTATTGGCATCGCTAAAGATCTGGACCTGTGCGGGCGTAATCCCCCTCCCATTGGCAAAATTGGCGACATAAGATAAATCAAAGGTCGGAAAGTCCAGAATCCCGGAAAGCTCAACCCCCACCGAGTGGATCGGAAGAATGGCATTGAAGGTCATGATTTCCGGCCTGTCAATGGTCGTTTGAAGCCAGGCGCCATGATGATAGGCCTCATTCCAGTATCCCAGCGCAGTATGGAAACGGCCAAGGGCGAGATTAAAAGAGTCCCGGATCGCATACTTAATGATAAGCCGCTCTACACTGAAGATCTGCTGTTCCCCCGTGGCGGCACGCACGATGGTCTCGTTAAGGAAACTAATGTGATCCGTCAACTGCGCCGTCGGAAAAAAATCCAACTGGCCCAACGTGAAAAAGCTCCTCTCCTCGCCCTCGGAGGGATCTTCAAAACGAAATTGGATATCTGCAAAGCCGTGAAAAGAAGTTCTTTCTTCTATCCCCCCTAACAGTTCGTGCAAAGTTCCTTCGGAAACCCGCTCCTCGGATTCCTGAGAATAAATAACGGAAGTTAAAGATAGCCAGAAAGTAAATAGAAGTGATCCGGTTCTTAATTTCTTCATTGCAGACTCTCCTTCATAAGCTTTCCATAGAGATTGGTTAGGGAAACATAAAGGTCCTCTAACGTATTTCTGGAAAGGTGTCAAATAAAATGTTCTATATTTTTAACCGGCTCAAAATCCACTTGCTATATCTAAGATTTTAAAGTAAACTTTTGGATTAATTCTCGGATACCATAACTGGCGGTCTTCGATTTATCTCTCGGGCCTATATAACCCTTGATGAGGAGGGGGTCAGTCCACCTAACTTATGAAACTTACTTTGCAATCCAGATTGTTAGTTTCTTTTCTTACTTTGACCGTGCTGTCTTTCCTTATCGTAGCCGGTGCGGCCTTTTATATTGGAAAAACTTATCTGGAGTATAAAATCGGCAGCCATATGCTGAATATGGCGCGGGGGACGATAGATAAAATAGATCGGTACTTCTCCGAGCGGACGTCCGATGTGATGACCTGGGCTAGCCTCGGCATGATGGATGATCTAATCACCGAAGATCAAGATCTGAAAATCACCACGTTTCTTCAAACCGTTCAGAGGAATTACCGCGGGTACCTGGATCTTTACTGCGCCAATACCCAGGGTAAAGTGGTTGCTTCCACGAACCTTAAGCAGGTTGGCAGCTTTCTTACTCCTCAACTGTTAGGGATTAACCAGCCTTTCGATTTTAGAAGGTCCCTGCAGTTCTTTGAAAGGCCCGCAGATTTCCTCATCTCGATTTCCCATCCCATCCGATCCTCCCTGGATCAGTCAGAAATAGGATTCTTGGTGGCCATCATAGATTGGAAGACGATCGATGAGACGCTGGATGCGGAAAACATAGAAGATCAAGCGCAGGATCCCCTACGATATATCTTGATGGCGCAGCCAGATGGAACTCTCCTGCACCTGCCTAAGTTTATTAAAGAGAAGGGGGCCGGATCGAAGCCAAAGCAGCATCTAAAAGAGCTGGTTCCTGAAACCGCCATGAGGGTCCTGAAGGGTGAAGAAGGGTATCTTATAGAAAAGTCGCCGGGGGGTGAGAAATTTTTAATCAGCTATGCCAGGGAGAAGGGTTATGGAAAGTATAAGGGCCTGGGATGGGTTCTGTTGGTCTTTCAAAATGCCCACGAAGCCTTTTCTATCATAGGGACCCTGGCTAAATCGATTCTTTTCATTGCGGGCTTTACCATCGGCATCGTTATCTTGGTAAGCGTTATTCTGTCGAAAGGAATCACAAAGCCTGTGGAAAGGGTGATAGCTCTGATGAAAACCATGGCGGACGGGCACCTACCCCAGATCGAAGAGCTTAAACAGGTCACAGGGCCCGGTTCCTTGGAGGAGATGGAAGCCCTCGGAAAGACCTTTCAGGAGATGACCGGCTATATGCGGCAGATGGCCAGGGTTGCGGAAAGCATCTCTCGGGGTAATTTGCAGGAGGAATTAACGCCCAAGTCGGACCGGGATGTGCTGGGGTGCGCGTTTAAGGAAATGGAGGATTACTTACACCGGATGGCCGAGACGGCCCGGTGTATTGCCCGGGGCGACCTGAGCCAGATGATAGAACCCAAATCTCCTGAGGACGTCTTAGGCATGGCCTTTAAAGAGATGAGCCAGTACCTGAAGGACATGGCCCGGGTGTCGGAGCGGATCTCAAAGGGAGATTTAAGCCAGGAGATAAAACCCAAGTCCGACAAGGATGTGCTAGGCCTTGCCTTCCAGGAAATGACCCATTATCTAGAGACGATGGCCAGAGAGGCCGTCCGTATTGCCAGGGGGGATTTAACCGGGCAGATCTCCCTGAGATCGGAGAAGGATGTCCTGGGGGCGGCCTTTAAGAAGATGAGCCGCTATTTAAAGGAAGTTTCCGAAGCGGTCACCCAGGTGGCTCGTGGGGATTTAGCTCAAGCGCCTCAGCCGGTTTCAGAAAACGATATCCTGCGCATTGCATTTAACCAGATGGTTCATCAGTTGGTAGAGGCTAATAAAAGCCAGCATTTAGTTCAGACTAAGCTCAGCGAGGTGGCGCAGTATCTCAATACCTCCTCCGGCCAGATGACGGCGCTCTCTCAACACCAGGTGGGGGAGACCACAGAGCTGGCATCTGCGATTAAGCAGGCCTCTATACGTATGGAGGAGCTTTCTATAACGACCCGGAGGATCGCGGATAGCGCCGGTGCGGTAGCCGGGGTCTCCGAGGAAGCCCTTGGGATCAGCTATAGCGGCAAAGAGGTCATTGAGAGAGGCTACGAGAGCATGCAGAAGATTCAAAGGGAAGTGGAGGAGATCGCCCGGAAGATGCAGGAACTGGGTGATAAATCCCGACAGATCGGAAATATTCTAGGGATCATCAACGATATTTCTGAACAGACCAAGATCCTGGGTTTGAACGCCGACATTCAGGCAACCATGGCCGGGGAGGCGGGGCGAGGGTTCGCGGTGGTGGCCGGGGAAGTGAGAAATCTGGCAAAGCAAACGGGGGAAGCCACCAAACAAATTCGTGCGTTGATCAGGGACATTCAGACGGCCACCGATAATACCATTACTTTAACGGAGAGCGGTACGCACAGCGCCCGGGAGGGAATGTATCTGGCCGGGGAGGCGATAAACTCGTTGGAAAAAATTATTCGGTCGATTTCTATAACGGCAGACAAGGCTAAGGAGATCGGGACCTCTACGGAGCACCAATCTAGGACCGTCGATCAGATAGCGGGGATGATCCAGGGCCTCAACCGGCGGGTCGGCCAGGTGGCGGGGAGCACGCAGCAGGTAGCGATGACTGCGGTGCAATTGAGGGAGCTGGCAGACAAACTGGTTAATCTGATACTGGTGGAGTAGGAGAATAAAACCGGAAAAGAGCTCCGGTCGGGGGGGGGTTCTTCGAATTTGGCGCAAAAAAATAGGGGTTAAGAAGATGCTTCTTAACCCCTACATTCTTTTAGAAAACCGAGCGGTTTTCAGCGAGGCCGTCGTTAACCTTTTAACTCTTGAAAGGAGGTGATCCAGCCGCAGGTTCTCCTACGGCTACCTTGTTACGACTTCACCCCAATCATGAGTCATACCTTGGGCGCCTGCCCCCCCTGGCGGGGTTAGCCCGGCGACTTCTGGTACCACCCACTTTCGTGGTGTGACGGGCGGTGTGTACAAGGCCCGGGAACGTATTCACCGCGCCGTGGCTGATGCGCGATTACTAGCGATTCCTCCTTCACGAAGTCGAGTTGCAGACTTCGATCCGAACTACGATCGGTTTTTGGGATTCGCTCCCCCTCGCAGGGTCGCCCCCCTCTGGACCGACCATTGTAGCACGTGTGTAGCCCAGGACGTCAGGGCCATGAGGATTTGACGTCATCCCCTCCTTCCTCCGGTTTGACACCGGCAGTCCCCTTAGAGTGCTCACCCGCAGTGTTCGCAACAAAGGGCAGGGGTTGCGCTCGTTACGGGACTTAACCCAACATCTCACGACACGAGCTGACGACAACCATGCAGCACCTCTTGGGGCTCCCCTTGCGGGGTCAGTCCTGTTTCCAAGACCTACCTCCCCAACTTCAAGCCCTGGTAAGGTTCTTCGCGTTGCGTCGAATTAAACCACATGCTCCACCGCTTGTGCGGGCCCCCGTCAATTCCTTTGAGTTTCAATCTTGCGACCGTACTCCCCAGGCGGAGCACTTAATGCGTTGGCTGCGACACGGAAGGTCTTTGAACCCCCCATATCTAGTGCTCATCGTTTAGGGCCAGGACTACCGGGGTATCTAATCCCGTTTGCTCCCCTGGCTTTCGCGCCTCAGCGTCAGGAACCGTCCAGAGAGCTGCCTTCGCCATCGGTGTTCCTCCCGATCTCTACGCATTTCACCGCTACACCGGGAATTCCACTCCCCCCTCCGGTCCTCTAGCCGGGGAGTTTCCTGGGCCCTTCCTCCCTTGAAAAAAGGACTTTTACCCAGGACTTCC
>Ga0073934_10009267_pt1 | contig 12682 bp, 13 predicted proteins | sample LarsenN4metaG_FD_76834 | JGI IMG/M metagenome (GOLD analysis project Ga0073934, IMG submission 76834) | Hot spring sediment bacterial and archeal communities from British Columbia, Canada, to study Microbial Dark Matter (Phase II) - Larsen... ...
GCCATGAGAGCATGATCTACTCCACACAACCAAAACCCGAGTCGTACAAAGCAATCGCCGATGCAATTCATATCCCTTACTGGCTCGACAATCCCGCCAAGCCCGCTCCCGAACCGCATCTAACTCAATCCATCAACACCGACCTGCTCATCATCGGCGCAGGTTTTGCCGGTTTATGGACAGCCCTTCTCGCCAGGGAGGAAAACCCTGCCCGTGACATTGTCTTGCTTGAAGCGGGCGAGGTCGCTATCGGCGCCAGCGGCCGCAACGGCGGCTTCATGGACGCTTCCATCACGCACGGCTTTCAAAATGGTCTTGCGCGCTGGCCCAACGAGATCGGCGTGTTGCACATGCTCGGGATTCAAAATCTCGCCGAGATCGAAACGACCATACAAAGATTGGGTATCGAATGCGATTATCAACGGACGGGAGAAATCGACCTTGCCACTGAACCTTACCTATTGGAAAACTTCAAACATCTCGTTGACTTGGCAAAGCCATATGATATCGAATTTCAATTCCTTGACCGCGACCAGATCCAACAAGTTGTCAAATCTCCCATTTTCATCGGCGGCGTGAAACGCTTCGATTCGTCCATCGTCAACCCGGCACTTCTCGCCTGGGGATTGCGTAAAGCCTGCCTCAATCTGGGCGTACGACTGTACGAAAACTCCCCCGTTACAAAACTCGTCGAGGAGAAAAACGAGGTCATCGCACACACTTTGCATGGACAGGTTCGCGTGAACAAAGTTGCTCTTGCCACAAATGCATTTCCTCCCTTGCTCAAACAGATCAAGCAATACGTTGTGCCTGTCTATGATTACGCGTTGATAACCGAGCCTCTCACTGAGTCACAACGCGAATCCATTGGCTGGCGCGGGCGTGAGGGACTCAGCGACGGCAACAACCTCTTTCACTACTTTCGTACGACGGTTGACAACCGAATCTTGTGGGGTGGATACGATGCCATCTATCACTGGAACAACGGATTCGGTCCTCACCTGGAAAACAGACCCGAATCGTTCGCCCTTTTGGCGGAACACTTCTTTCAAGCCTTCCCGCAACTCGAGGGGATTCGCTTCACCCACGCCTGGGGTGGAGCCATCGACACCTGCTCGCGCTTCAGTCCATTCTGGGGAACCGCACATCGCGGAAAAATAGCCTACACGGCAGGCTACACCGGGCTCGGCGTCGGTGCGACGCGGTTCGGGGCGCGCGTCATGCTCGATATCCTCGACCATAAAAAGACTGAACGCACCGAACTTGAATTTGTCCGCACGAAACCCGTTCCGTTTCCCCCTGAGCCGTTCCGTTCCATTGGCATCAACCTCTCACGCTGGTCACTCGCACAGGCAGATAAAAATCAGGGAAGGGAAAATCTTTGGCTCAAAATGATGGATTGGGCGGGACTTGGGTTTGATAGTTAATCTGTTATACCCGCAGGTTAACTGCGGGTATAACAACGCTTACCTTCCTACCGCGAACAAGCAACTCGAACTTCCCTCTCTGATCGTTGCCAACTGCTCAACAGATTGCCCCATCAATTTTTCCAATAACGATTCGTCCAACCTGCATAACTCAGGGTGCTTTGCAACGATTCCCGCGTAGGGACAATGACCCAGGATCACGCGCGGACCTCCTGACCCGGCTTCCCAGCGCGCGTGATACTTCATCTGATTCAATTTTTCGACACAGAGACTTAGTCGCTTCGCAACGGGTTGGTTTCGAAAATCGGATTCTCCTGCCATTCTCTTTGCCAACGCTTCGATTCGGACGTTTTTACCTGCCTCAGCCAAAAGAGCATCGCATAATGCTGACAGGTTATCTCCTAAAACGGCGAGGGGAATCGAATACACCTTCTCCGGTCTGCCGCGGGAGGTGCGAACGCGTACGGAAGCCGATTCAAGCCGCCCGTCCGAAACAAGGATGCGCAGATGATGTCTCACCGTCGCAGAAGACATTTTCAAGGAGCGTGAAACCTCCCTGGCAGATGCACTCCGATTCTTCGTCAAATACGCCAGCACTCTATGGCGGGCGGTTGTCATAACCATACCATGATTATACTCACTTTCTTATTTATGAAAATATATTTTTACGAAATTTGATTGACCTTCCGGTTCGAGTGCTATAATCTGAAGAAACGCTGGGAAAATTTCAAACCTTCACTTCATAAGGAACCTGATGGAATTTCTAAACTATATCAACGGCAAGTGGGTCAAAGGAAAAAGCACGTTTCAGACGATCAATCCCGCTACCGAAGAACTTGTGGCTACTATTGCACAAGCAGAAGTATCTGATGTAGATGCGGCGGTCGATGCCGCGAAAAAAGCATTCAATCCGTGGAGGCTCACTCCTGCCCCGATACGCGGGGAAATGTTGTTCAAAGTCGGCGATATTCTCAAACAGAAAAAGGAAGAACTTTCGCAACTGCTCACGCGCGATATGGGCAAGGTGATCGCTGAGGCGCGCGGCGATGTGCAGGAAGCCATCGATATGGCATATTACATGGGCGGCGAGGGGCGCCGCCTGCTCGGCTACACCGCGCCGGTGGAAATGATGAACAAGTTCGGCATGGCGGTACGCGACCCGGCAGGAATCGTCGGATTGATCACACCGTGGAACTTCCCCATTGCGGTGCCATCATGGAAGATCTTCCCGGCGCTGGTTGCAGGCAATACGATCATTTGGAAGCCCTCGCCTGAAACTCCGGCAATTTCTGCCGCGTTTGTAAAAGTGTTCGAAGAGGCAGGGATTCCTCCCGGTGTGTTCAACCTGCTCATGGCGCCCGGCGCAGATGTGGCGAAGGCGCTCGTGGATCATCCTGATGTGCGCGTGCTCTCGTTTACCGGCTCGACAACGACCGGCCGTGCGATCGCAGAAGCCGCTGGAAAACTCAATAAGAAATTATCGCTCGAAATGGGCGGCAAGAACGCCATCCTCGTGATGGACGACGCGAATCTCGATCTAGTCGTGGATGCCAGTTTGTGGGCGGCGTTCGGCACGACCGGGCAACGCTGTACTGCGGCAAGCAGACTGATCGTCCAAAAAGGCATCGCTGGCAAACTCAAAGAAGCACTTGCTGAGCGCGCAAAGAAACTCATACTCGGCGACGGGCTCGACCCCAAAGTGGATGTTGGTCCCGTTATCAACAAAGCCGCGCTCGAGCGAATCCACAGCATGGTGCAGGCGGGTGCGAAAGAGGCGCGAGTGTTGGCTGGCGCGTCGATTGCCGATGTGGGAGGCAAAGGCTTCTTCTACACCCCCACCCTGTTCGATGGAGTCAAACCCGGCTCGATGCTCGAAGCGGAAGAGATTTTTGGTCCCGTGCTTTCGATCATCGAAGTAGATTCCCTCGAAGAGGCAATCGAAGTCAACAATCGCTCGAAGTACGGATTATCCACTTCGATCTTCACACAGGATGTCAACCGCGCCTTCGCCGCCATGCGCGATATTTTCACAGGCTTGGTTTACATCAACCACGGCACCACCGGCGCGGAGATCCAATTCCCGTTCGGCGGTGTACGCGGTACCGGCAACGGGCACCGCGAAGCGGGTCAAGCTGCGCTCGAGGTGTTCACCGAGTGGAAATCCATTTATGTGGACTATTCGGGAAAACTACAGCGCGCTCAAATTGATAATAGAGAAGATTGATGAATCGCAAAAATATCTACCTGGCTTTAGCGATTTTCGGTCTGATTGCACCATACTATTTCTTTATTCAGGTGCGTGAGTTTGACTTGCAAGCCCTCGGTGAACAATTCGCCGCGAACAAGTTGCTGGGCGGACTGGCGGTAGATCTGCTGGTTTCCGTAATTGTATTCTGGTTTTTCATGGTGACAGAGGCAAAGAGGTTGAACATGAAAAACATTTGGGTTTATTTTCTGGCGATATTTCTCGTGGGCCTTTCGTTTGCCCTTCCGTTGTTCCTGTATTTCAGGGAACAGGCAATGGAACGACAATGACCCTCAGTTGGGAATCGACTTACGCCATCGCGCTGGAACTTAAACGTCAACACGCAGATGCCAACATCGAAGCCGTGACATTGAAACAGATCTACGATTGGACTTTGCAACTGACAGAATTCGACGACGACCCGTCACTAGCCAACGACGAAATTTTGTACGCGATCTATCAAGACTGGTTCGAGGAGAACATCCATGGACAATGAAAAGCTAAGTTTGCCTCAGTACGACATCCCGCAAGACATGCAAAACCTTGTCGCGATCACCACGCTCGACCGCCTGTACAACTGGGGGCGCCGTTCATCGGTGTGGCCCCTCATGTTCGGACTCGCGTGCTGCGCCATCGAAATGATCGCCGCGCAGACAGCGCGATACGACATGGCTCGCTTCGGCATGGAGGTGATGCGTCCCACGCCGCGCCAGGCTGACCTCCTGCTCGTTTCGGGAACCGTCACCAAGAAAATGGTGCCAGCCATCATCCGCCTTTACAACCAGATGCCCGAACCAAAATACGTCGTGGCAATGGGTGCATGCGCATCGGGCGGTGGTCCCTTCAAAGAGGGATACAACGTTGTTGCAGGCATCGATAAATTTTTGCCCGTCGATGTGTATATCCCCGGTTGCCCTCCCACACCGCAGGCTCTCATCGCCGGCTTGATCAAATTGCAGGAAAAAATCGATAAACAAACGATCAAGAAAGCGCCGTGGTACAAGCGCAAGACAAAGGATCCAAATTACGTGCCCGTGCCAATTCTCGGACCCGACCTGATCGACCCGCGCCGTAATGCGGAGATCAAAGCCGCGGCGGCTGTAAAGGAGGGATGATCATGACCGCACCCGCCCCCGCTTCAACCCAGACAGTTGACCTGGTCGCACGATTCCCCGGCGTTGTCCAAGCTGACGTGCGCCCCGGCTACTCCGGTTTCATCGTCGAAAAGGATTCGCTGATCGAAGTCGCCACCGCAGTCCGCGATGAATTCGGCTTTGACCTGATGACCGCCGTCACCGGCGTGGATTACGCGCCAGACAAAATGGAAGTGGTCTACCACGCCTACCGCACCACTGGTGGACCCGGACTGGTTTTCAAAGTGCAAGTCCCACGTGCAGACCCGGTAGAAGTGCCATCGTTAATTCATCTCTACCCCGGCGTGGATTTGCAGGAACGCGAAGCCTGGGATCTGCTTGGAATCAAATTTACCGGGCACCCCGATCTGCGCCGAATCCTGATGTGGGAAGGCTTCGAAGGTCACCCGCTTCGCAAAGATTGGAAAGAGGGATTTTACGAGGAGGACACAAAGCCGTTCAAGAGCCGCTGGCCCGACGGTCAGTTCTACATGGCAGAGGATAAGAATCCGTTCAAGGATAACCTCACCTTCCCGCAAAACTTCGACCCCGAAAAATGGATTCCCGAAGGCGACGCGCTGCTTTACGGCGCGTTGGCACGCTACACCGTCAAACAGGAAGACGGCATCAGCACTGACCGCATCGTCATCAACATGGGACCCCACCATCCCTCCACGCATGGAGTCTTTCGCGCCGTGATGACCCTCGACGGCGAAACCATCGTCGGACTCAAACCTGTGCTTGGTTATTTGCATCGCAATCACGACAAGATCGGCGAAAGAAACACCTATCTGCAGAACATGCCCTTCACCGACCGACTCGATTACTTCAACTCGATGACGAACAACTTCGGTTACGCCCTTGCAGTCGAAAAACTGATGAAAATTCCCGTCGCCGAACGCGCGGAATACATCCGCGTCATCGTCTCTGAATTGAGCCGCATCCAGAACCACTTGGTGTTCATCGGCACCTTACTCAACGATCTCGGTGCGATGTACACACCGTCGCTGTACGCCTTCGAGGAACGCGAACTCATACTCGACATCTTCGAAGCAATCTCCGGCGCGCGCATGATGTGCAATTACTTTCGATTCGGCGGGGTCGCACGTGACATCCCTGACGATGTGATGCAAAAGATAAAAGACCTTGTTTACGAACGTATCGCCCCGAAAACCGACGAACTCGACCGCATGCTGTCTGAGAACGAGGTGCTTGTATCGCGCATGAAAGGTATCCGCATGATCAATGCGGAAGATGCCGTCGCTTATTCGGTCACAGGACCGGTCCTTCGAGCCGCGGGTGTACCGTATGATATCCGGCGCGCCGACCCGTATGGAATCTACGACCGCTTCGATTTTGATGTGGCTGTCCGCTACAACGGCGACCTGATGGACAATTACCTGATCCGCATTGACGAAATTCGACAATCCCTGCGGATCCTTGAACAAGCCATCAAGCAAATCCCGGAGGGTCCGATCAACTCGCAGAAACCGGCGTATCAGGTTCGGGTCCCGGCAGGTGAAGCGTATGGACGTGTTGAATCGCCGAAGGGCGAACTCGGCTACTATGTCGTGTCGAACGGCAAGCCGAATCCGTGGCGCTACCACGTTCGACCCGCGTCATTCGTCAACGTCACCGCGCTAGAGAAAATATGCATTGGTACCAAGATCGCGGATTTTGTCGTCCTGCTCGCCATGTTCGATATGGTGATGGGTGAATGTGACCGCTAAGAGGAGATGAACATGTACGGAAAAGGAATACTCAAAGGTCTCGGCGTCACGTGGAAACGGTTCTGGGACACCTATACCGAAGATATCTCGTGGTTGTTGCGCGGCAAGAAACGGTATTACACCGAAGAAGGTGTGCGACACCGCTCCAGCAAGGATCAGAAAGGCATTTTCACGGTTCAGTATCCAGAGGAAAGGCTGATCCTGCCGGAAGAAGCGCGTTACCTCCCCTTCCTCGTTTACAACGAACTGCCCGATGGTAAACGGGAAATTCTGTGCACCTCATGCGGCATTTGCGCGAAGGTTTGCCCACCGCAATGTATCTGGATCGTTCGCTCCAACGACCCGACCACAGGCAAGCCGATTCCCGAACCGACGGATTTCTTCATCGATGCAGATATCTGCATGAACTGCGGCTTCTGCGCGGAATACTGTCCCTTCGATGCGATCAAAATGGATCACGATTTCGAGATCGCTTCATACAGCCGCAATGTGTACAACATGGAATTGCTGCTCAAGTCGAGCGAGTATTACAAAAGCATCCGCCCGTTGAACTATGCGCGCGAGGAAGCCGCACGCAAAGCGGAAGAAGAAGCCAAGAAAGCGAAAGAAGCCGCAAAAGCCGCTGCGGCGGCGGCACAAGCCGCGGCAAAACCCGCCGAACCACCTGTCACACCGACAGCAAATTAAACTCAACCATTCAACACGCAGGGGCGGACGAATCCATCCGCCCCTGAAAATTTAGAAAAAACATGACAAATCAAATCACAAAAGAATTAATTCTCTCCGCTCTTGGCAATGTTACTGAACCCGATCTCGGGCAGGATCTCGTCACCTTAAACATGGTGAAAGATATCGAGATTAGCGGTGATAGCGTTTCGTTCACAGTAATGCTCACAACGCCCGCCTGTCCATTTCGCGGGAAGATCGAAAAGGACTCAAAAGATGCTGTGATGAAAATCGAGGGCGTGAAGTCGGTCAATGTGAAAATGGATTCGGATGTGCCAAACGATGGCAGGATGCGCGGATTGGTCAAGACACCGATTCGGAACGCCATTGCGGTTGGTTCAGGCAAGGGCGGCGTGGGCAAATCCACAGTTGCGGTGAATATCGCGGTGGCACTTGCCCAAACTGGCGCCAGAGTTGGTCTCATGGACGCAGACATCTATGGACCAAACACACCAACGATGCTGGGTGTGGAAAAACTCCCACCCCCTCAAGGCGCGCGACTCATCCCAGCAGAAGCGTACGGCTTGAAGATGATCTCGATGGGCTTGCTGGTCAAGCCCGGTCAACCCCTCATCTGGCGCGGACCCATGCTCAACTCGGCAATCCGTCAGTTTTTGAGCGATGTCGAATGGGGCGAGTTGGATTACCTGATCATTGACCTGCCGCCCGGCACGGGTGACGCTTCACTTTCGTTGGCGCAGGCATTACCCTTGAGCGGCGCGGTAATCGTCACACTTCCACAACTCGTCTCGCTCGAGGATGCCGGTCGAGGTCTCAACATGTTCAAGACTCTAGAAGTACCGATATTGGGAATCATCGAGAACATGTCCTATCTTGAATTACCCGACGGTTCACACATGGATTTGTTCGGGACAGGCGGAGGCGAGCACCTCGCCCAGATTACAAACACGCCCTTCCTCGGGACAGTGCCGATCGATCAAAACGTTCGAATTGGAGGCGACACTGGGAAGCCGATCGTTGTTTCACATCCTGATTCGCCAGTCGCGAAATCATTACGAGAGATCGCTGAAAATCTGGCGGCGAAGGTCAGCGTTGCGGCACTCAGCGGGAGGAATGAAATACAGATTAAAATCATCGAGTAAATGATTCGGGTTTCCGAACCAAAACAACCTGCATCTCGGCAGGTTGTTTTGGTTTTAAAATTAACCAACAAATCATTTATGGTTCCGGAGTCGGCGGTTCAGGAGTGGGAGGTTCCGGAGTCGGCGGTTCAGGAGTGGGAGGTTCCGGAGTTTCCGTAGGAGGGATTGGTGATGAAGTATTTGTTATTATGACAATGGGCGTGTTGGTGGGTGGAGGTTTTGTAGCAGTGCTTGTAGGTGGTGGGTTTGTGGGGGTAGCGCTTGGGAATGGGGTGTTCGGATTTGATTGAGTCCGCGTAGGAAAGATTGAAATAGGTGTTCGTGTCGCGGTGGAGGAAGGCGTGATACTTGGCGTAAATGTGGATGTTGGGCCAGTTATTAGAATTGCCGCGACCAATTGTTCAGTCAAAGTTGGAAGTGGAGTATTTGTCAGAAGGAGAGGGAGTGTCGGAGTAAAAAAAAGATCTGCAAATGCTTGTTGTGTAAAAATCCTATCCAGCGGCGTGGATGTGGCGGTAAAACGCGGCGCAAGAACAACATCGTCGTGCGTATCATCCACTCCCAGTGAAAACAGGAACGGAATCACAAATGCGACCAGACATACACTGATAACAATGACGGGAATGACTACGCTTTGGCTTTTTTTGTCATTCATTGGCCGGACTGCTCCAAATTTACTCCAAGGTATGAGATTATCTCATGAAACACAAAACTTTGTCCACACACAAAACCTAGCACCCATGCTCTGATATTCATGATGGATCTCATGTGAATCTTCGAATCACTTCGATACACTATAAATGACGGGGAAAAGATACTTCTGATACAGTCAAACAAAGGACTTAGGCTTCATCTAAGCCTAAGTCCTTTTGATTCGTATTGAGCAGTGCACATCCCTGCTAGGGGCGTATTAACTGACCCGCATAGATACGGTTCGCGTTGGCGATACCGTTCCTCCATTGCAGGTAATTGATCGTCACGCCATAGTACATGGCTATGCCGCCCAATGTGTCACCGCGGCATACAATGTAATAGCTACCGTAATAATCATAGCCGGGACCGCAATAGTAGCCGCCGGAGTCATACCCGCCAGGAATGATAATCGCCTGCCCGGGATAAATGTAATTAGTGTATGCCGTCCACGGGTTTGCCGCGTACAGGGACGAGAGTGAAACACCGCAATTCCGGGCAATCTTGGCAAGCCAATCTCCCGGCTGGACGTAATACACGCTCGGGCACGAAGACCAGGCTTGCGCGCGGGTCACTGTAGCGAAGGACGCAACCAGCAAAACAAAAACCATCAGAATTTGAAAGATCCGTTTGCCGTTCATGGAAACATCTCCTAAGGGGTGTCTTACGTACGACCCTTACAACCCCAGTCTACGGCATTCGATGTCAATATTCAAGCATGACTTTTGACATGTCTGCAATTGGACCATCTCTCTTCTTCCTGGCAAACTCAGGGATTCGATAGATGCCCCAGTTTTTCGAGCATTCCGAGAAAGTCGCGCTGTACCCACCTTTCAGCGATCATCCCATCCTTGAAGCGAAATATATCCATACCAGAAAAGGTCACCCGCCGGCGGGCAGGTGGAAACCCGCGAAATGACCCGGCTTGGGTGGCTGTGAATTCCACCCGCGCTACTACCTTGTCCCCCTCGGCGATCAAGTCCTCGATTCTGGCTTGGATATCAGGGAAAATTCGCAACATGACGTTGTATAACGTTTTGAAATTTTCCAAGCCGGTACCCCGCGCGGCATGATCGTCAAAATTCTCGAGGATCATCTCAGCCGCAAGCTCGATCCTTCTTTCATTGACCAACTCCTCATAGAATCGACGAATCGATTCTTTGTTCTGTTCAGACATACGTTCTCCGAATTCGAGTTTTGAATCCTGTTTTCTCAATGCTACCATAATTGATTATTACCCCGGCAGTCTCTACGGCATTCGCATATATCATGCCGCCCCAAAGTTCCTTACGGTATAATTCGAGCCATGCAAACTCAAATCATCGGAGTCCGCTTTACAAAAGTTGGAAAAATCTACCATTTCGATACATCCTCCGTACCGGACGTGCAGGTTGGAGAACATGTGATCGTGGATACCTCACGCGGCAAACACCTGGGGGAAGTCATCCGTGTGGAGAAGGAAACGCCTCCCAGACCGGAAGGCGGCTGGAGGTCCGTAGAGAGGCGTGCCACCCCACGCGACCTCCTCCTCCGCCAATCGTGGCAATCCAAACAGACAGAAGCAATGATCAATTGCCGCGCCCGCGCATCAGAACTAAAGCTCGAAGGTGTGAAGATCGTCGCTGCGGAATACAACTTTGACGGCACGCGTCTCGCATTCCTCTTCAACACCGAGACAGAGGAGAAGGTTGACCTCAAATCCCTCAAGAAGGATATGCTCAACCTATACCCGAATACACAGATCGAACTACGCCAGATCGGTCCACGCGACGTGGCAAAGATCATCGGCGGCATGGGTGCATGTGGAATCGAAACGCGTTGCTGCTCGAAATTCCTCACCGACTTCTCCCCCATCTCGATCAAGATGGCGAAAGAACAGGGTATTTCGCTCACACCGGAGGAGATCACCGGTATGTGCGGCCGCTTGCGTTGCTGCCTTATCTATGAATACGAGCAATACGTGGAAGCGCGCAAACAATTGCCCAAACGCAACAAACGCGTGATCACACCAAAAGGTGAAGGCAAAGTCATAGACGTATTGCCCATGAGCAACAAAGTGATGGTGCTTCTTGACGGCGAAGAACGGTTCACGACCACGTTCGAACGCGAGGAATTACAACCATGGGATGAACTCGAAGCCCTGCGCCGAAAATCGGAAGCGCCGTGCGACCGCCACAACTCAGGCGGATGCACCTGCGGCAAATCCAGCCCTCGTAAAAACAACAATGACCGGGCAAACTGAAACGTGGAAAACCGCTCAAAAAATTCTGGTAATTCTGGCTCACCCCGATGACCCAGAATTTTTTTGTGGCGCTTCGCTTGCGAAATGGGCGCGAGCCGGCCATGAGGTCACCTATTTGCTTTTAACGTGCGGCGATAAGGGATTTAATCCCGCCACACAAGCGGATATGACGCCCGAAAAATTGTGCGCGACGCGGCACGTAGAACAACAAAACGCGGCGAACGTGATCGGCGTCAAAGCGGTTCACTTCCTGGACATTGAGGATGGTTACCTCATCCCCAGCCTTGACCTACGCCGCGACATCGTCCGCGAGATCCGCAGACACAAGCCGGATATTCTCGTCACTTGCGATCCACAAAATTTGTTCGCCATGTACGGACTCAACCACCCCGATCACCGCGCCTGTGGACAAGTCGTACTGGACGCGGTCTTCCCCGCCGCGGGAAGCAAAGTATTTTTCCCTGAATTAATCGATGAGGGATTCGAACCTCATATGCCGAAAGAGATCTGGTGTTCGCTGACCTCCCAGCCGAATACCATTCTTGACGTAACAGACACATGGGATATCAAACTCAAAGCCCTGCTCGAGCACAAGACGCAAATCCAGGAACCCGACAAACTCGCCGAACGGATGAAAGCCCGCCGTGCCGAAGACAGCACAGAAGAGAACCCGCGCTACGAAGAAAAGTTTAGAGTTGTGAAATACAGTTAGGATATCGCGCGTTTTATAGTACTGAATTCAAATTTATTACTGGAGGAACCATGAACGATTTTCTCAAACACGCCGAAGAACTTTTCCCTTACACACAAGCCCTGCGCCGAGATTTTCACAGACATCCTGAACTTGGTTTCCGCGAAGTCCGCACCGGTGGAATCGTTGCGAAAGAACTCGAAGCCCTCGGACTTGAAGTGACAAAAGGAGTTGGCAAAACCGGTGTGGTAGGCTACCTGGAGGGATCAAAGCCGGGACCAACCATCCTCCTCCGCTTCGACATGGACGCGCTCCCTATCACCGAAGAGACCGGTGCAGAATATGCGTCGGAAAACCCCGGTGTGATGCATGCCTGCGGACACGACGGGCACACCGCGATCGGACTCACCGTTGCTAAAATGCTCCACGCGAGGCGCGATCAACTTGCAGGTAGTATCAAGTTTTGTTTTCAACCCTCCGAGGAGGGAACGAACGGCGAAGAGGTCGGCGGCGCGTTGATGATGATGCGCGACGGCGTTTTGGAGAATCCCAAGGTCGAAAAGACACTCTCTCTACATGTTTGGAATGATAAACCTGTCGGTTGGATTCACGTCGGCAGCGGACCCGTGATGGCGGGTGCGGATCTGTTCGTCGTCAAACTAACCGGCAAGGGCGGCCACGGCGCGGCGCCTGAA
>Ga0073934_10009268_pt1 | contig 12681 bp, 7 predicted proteins | sample LarsenN4metaG_FD_76834 | JGI IMG/M metagenome (GOLD analysis project Ga0073934, IMG submission 76834) | Hot spring sediment bacterial and archeal communities from British Columbia, Canada, to study Microbial Dark Matter (Phase II) - Larsen... ...
ATCGAGGTCAGCAACCAGCAACTTGCCCAAGTTCGCCTTCAACCTCACGAATTCCACGGCGACTGGAACTACACCATCCGCCCCCACAAAGTAAAGTAGCCAAGTTATTTTTGCCCGGTCCCTAATCTCCGCTGATCTGCTCTGATCAGCGCAGATGGGGGGGATTCAGCGTTCCCGATCATCCTGCATTGTTCTATTCGATCGAAAGCCGCCCCTGCAAGCAGGTTCCGCATCAGCGTTCCACGGAAATCGCCTCGGCGTAGTCGAGCTCGCCGGTGCGGCCGTCATAGTACTGAAAGACCACCTGTGGGTGCGGATAGGCCACCCAGCGCTGATCTCCCAGCTTCCGCGGCATGTTGAACACGTTATTGACCTGCACGATGCAGAAGTGCGGGTACAGGCGCTCCAGGCGCGGCAGGTCCGGCAGGATGTAGCTGCTCCAGCGGATGTCGCACTCGCGCGGACCGAACTTCCACTTCCCGGTGGCGGGACGGCCGCTCTCGTCGTTGACGGGAACGTGGTTCACGCTGTTGTGCGGGCCGCAGCAGAACTCCCACACCCGATCGGTCACCTTGATCGCAAAACTGTTGTGCAGATCGCCCGTCATCACGAACACGCGCTTGCCGAGCTTGTCCCACTCCGTGATCAGCAGTTCCCGCTCCTCAAAGTAGCCGGTCCACGATTCTTCCTTGTTTTCCGGGTTGAGGTCGCCCCCGCCGCCTCCCGTGTGCGGGATCATGAACGGCACCGTCGAGATGACGAAGAAGAAATCGGCGTCGCTCTCGCGCATCGACTTCAGCAACCACTCGCGCTGGTGCCGGCCAATCATCGACACGCCGGGCTTGTCGCGCTGGAGAATATCGTGCAGGTCGCGATCGCCGCGCGTATCGAGCAGATAGAAGTCGCAATTGGAAACGCGGAACTTCCCGTAACTGCGGCGGCCGATGGAGTACGTCACCTCATCGGTCACCTTGGCGGGCATGTGCAGGCGCAATGTGTGGGGATCGATCACGGCGACAATGTCGTACACATACGAATTCTTGTGGCCGCTGTCGTTGTCGTAGCGCTGATCGGTGGCGCCGGTCTCCGGTGTGCCCCAGTGCACGTGCAGGTTGAGCATCTCATTGAGCGGCAGCTTCGTGAAGTCGATCCGAGCGTCGACCAGCAGGTCGCTGCCCGCCTTCATGCGACCGCGCCCGACGTGGACCGGATGGTCGTAGGCGGCGGGATTGGCCCAGCCGAGGTAGTCGCTCCAGGCGTACGTGCCGATGTCCCTGAAGACCGTGCGTCGATGCCTTCGCCCGGCCTCGGACGATCCGTAAATGTCGTTGAGCAGCTCGTGGTCGTCGAACGTGAAGTAGCTGGGCACGTGCCGGTGCCACTTCGCCAGCTCCACGCCGCGGCTGAGATACAGCTTGTAGTTCTCCCACACGCCGACCACGCTCGGCATCAGCTCGACGGCGGCGGGCAACTTATCGACTCCCTGCGTCAGCCGCCAGGCTTCCAGGGGGTAATCGCGCAGCTCCTCGTAGAGCCAGTCGCCGTTCATGATGTGGAAGTGAACTTTCGACGCCCAGTCGCGATTAAGATGCTCGTACGTGGGTGTACGATGCCCGATCCCGCTCAGCGGGTTCTGGTTGGCGCACGAGCCGATCTCGAAGCGAAAGTTGAACAGGCCTTTTGGATTGAGCGTCTCGTGGCGCGTTTCGTCGGCGCTGGGCAATGTGCGAAAACTGCCGGGCAACCCGTGCGGACGGCCGTTCACCCAGATTTCGTAATGATAGCGCGTGTCCGGTTGGAGATCGGTGAGCTGGACCACGCCGGTGTTGTCGTGCTCGATCGACGTCACCGCGGGGCGACTGACCTGATCGAGCCGTTCGGCGGCCGTTCCGTAATGCACGATGAACTCACCGGCGTCCGACGTGCGGCCCCAGACGGCGACCGAGTGCGCCGTCGGCCGGCCCAGCATTGGACCATGCGTCAGCCGAATGGGATCTCGACCGGAAACGGACGAACACAGAAACACCGCACAACAGAATGCCGTTGCCCGAAGCATGATGGCCTCTCGATCAGACAAAACGCCGGATGGGTCGCCGAGTCGGCAGCGTAGCCCGTCCAGAACGTCGATGCACCTGCAGGAATCTGACCTCAGCGGGTTTCAGCGACGCGTGCCAGATCTTCGTCCTTGCCGGCCACGAGGATGCTGTCGGAATCCTTCAGGAACTCGTCCGGATCGGGGGCGACGGTCATCCGGTCGGTCAGCGTGTCGTGTAGGGCGACCACGGTGATGCCGTATTGCCGCCGCAGGTCGAGGTCCCGCAGCGTCTTTCCATGCCAGTCCTGAGGGACGACCATTTCCTGGATGCTGTAGCCGGCGCCCAAGCGGACGTAGTTGAGCAGCGCGCGTCCTGAAATCCGCATGCCGAGCGCCAGCGCCGATTCGCGCTCCGGAAACACCGTTTCGGTGACGCCGATCCGCTCCATCACGCGAGCGTGGTCGCGGGAGATGACTTTGACGTACACGTCACGGATGCCGATGTCGTGCAGGGCCATCGTGGCCAGCACGCTGGCGGTGATGTCGTCGCCGGTGCTGACGACGGCGGCATCGGTCCCTTTGACGCCGACGCGTTCCAGCGTCTGCAGGTTCTTGCCATCCCCGACCGCCGCCCGCGTGACGTGAGGTGAAATCCGATCAACCGCGTTTTCGTTCAGGTCCAGGGCAATCACCTCATGACCCTTGGCGTACAACGATTCGGCAACACTCGAGCCAAAATTGCCCAGTCCGATCACCACAAAGCGTTTCATCTGCAACTCGCCCGGAGAAATGGTTCAGCCAACCACGACGTCTTCATAGGCGTAGCGGAATCCGATCTCGCCGGAGCGGCGGATGGTGAGCGCCGCCGCCAGGGTTAACGGCCCAACGCGTCCGAAGAACATCAGCAGGATCACGATCCAGCGACCCGATACGGTCAGTTCGGGTGTCATTCCCATCGACAGTCCCACAGTGTTGAAGGCGCTGACCGCCTCGAACATGCGGATCAGAAACCGGCCGTTGTCGGGCCGCGCCAACTCGGCCGCAGTCAGCAGAAAGATGCCCGTCGTCACGATCGCGAAGGCGATGACGAACAGCCCCACGGCCCGGTCGCTGGTTTCATCGCGAATGGAACGGCTCCAGAAACTGGTGGTCTCGCGACCGCGCAGCCGCGACCAGGCCAGCAGCCCGATCAGGGCAAACGTGGTGGTCTTGATGCCTCCGGCCGTCGATCCCGGCGAGCCGCCGACCATCATCAGCAGAATCGTCAGAAAGTTCGTGCTGTCCGTCGCCCGCGCGTAATCGATCGTGTTGAACCCCGCCGTCCGGCTGGTGACGCTCATGAAGAGGGCATTCCAGACGCGGTGCCCGACTGGCAGCGGTTTCAGCGTCGCATTCCACTCAAACAGGGCGTACAGCAGCCATCCCAAAAGCAATAATGCGGTGGTGGCGAGGATCACCAGCCGGCTGTGCAGCGAGATGCGGAAAATCTGCTCCGTGCGTCCCGCGTAGTACCGCAGGTATCCTTCTTCGAGCGTGAGGAATCCCAGCCCTCCCGTGACGATCAGCAGCATCACGACCCCCAGGCTAAGCGGGGCCTGCTGAAAGCCGATCAGCGAATCGGAGAACGTGGAGAAGCCGGCATTGCAGAAGGCGCTCACGGAATGGAAGATTGCAGGCCACGCCGCACCACGCCAGCCGAACCGTGGCGCCCACAACACATACAGGGCCGCCGCACCGAGTGCTTCCAGAACGAACGTGAACCGCATAATCGCGAAGGTGAGACGGCGGGGATCGACGTGCGGCGCCACGTCTCGCGCACCTGTCGCCAGAGCTTCCTGCCGCAGCGACAACCGCCGGCCCAACGCCACAATGATCAGGCTGGTGAACGCCAACATGCCCAGCCCACCCAGTTGGATGAGCAGCAGCAGGAAGGCCTGTCCGCGCACCGTGAAGTAGGTTGCGGTGTCCACCACAATCAGCCCCGTCACGCACACGGCGCTGGTCGAAGTGAACAGCGCGTCGAGCCAGTTCAACGGCTCTCCCGTGTACAACCCTGGAAGGAACTTCAATCCCAGCGTGCCCAGGACAATCAGCACGGCAAACGAGGCCACAAACAATTGGGGAGGGGTCACGCGCTGCCAGAGCGACAGCTTGTGAACCCCGGGAATGTCCCACCGGCCGATTCTCGTTCGCTGCAGAGAATTCAACTGAGAACGCCGTTGCATCGAATTCCCAGGCCAACCGGCCCACATCCCGCCTACGACAGCGAACCCCGGTCTCAATTTGGACTCGATGTCGATCTGGGAGCTGCCTCACGTATTCGCGAATGGTACCAGATTGCGACCGGATCAAGCGAACGCGAAGTCGGCAGACCGCTCGTGCCTTTCGCGGACCTGCCAGTCGCCGCGGAGACAATGAATGTCTGCGGCATAGTCGAAGAGCGAGGCTTGCAGGATGCCTGTGGCACGCGGCCAGGAACGGTGCCGAGGCGGGAACCCGGTCGCGGGCCAGTCGGGTTCCTGCCGTCTGGATTGCAGTTCGCCGGAGGGGATGAAAGCACTGGCTCATTGTGTTGAAGAGCGCCAGTCCTCATGTCCGCCATAGGCCATTGTTTCATGGACCAACTCATACAGCGCGGGATCGTATTGTTCGAGTGCTTCTCGCGTGGCGATGGGCTCGCGAGCATCGGTGGGTGCGGCAACCTGGCCCGCGGCATCGAAGTAGGCAAGCACGCCGGCAACCCAGTATGAAACACGGTCGTTCGCGGCGGTTGTCCCTTTCCACTGACCGTCGGCGATGGCCCGGTTGTAGAGTTCCTGCAGCCGTCGGTCGAAGCGGACATCCAAACGCTGGACTCGCAGCTCGTATTGCTGCACGGCAAGGCCGCGCCGCTCCCAGTTGGGATCAATCGGGCGGTGTGCCGTTACATCGTAGAGTGTCTTGGCAAACACGCGAATCACCGGATTCGGACCGGCCGGCGACTCGTTGGCGTTGCCCAGGACGTTCTCTTCGGGGACAACGAGGAGCTTGGTCACCGGCGTGTAATCGTACACGCGGGCGAGTGATTCGCGTCCGTCGGACGGAGAGGCCGTCACGAGCTCCGGCAGATCGGCCAGCCTCTCGTGCCGACCGAGCACGACGAGCCGCACGCCATCGTCGATCAGCGCCTTGAGGATGTCGTGGCGATAGGCGAACATTTTCCGAATGGTATCGTTCACCTTCAGCAACGCTTCGTGGCAGGCGTGGCGGCCGAGCACATGAAACTCGCGTGCCCAGGTAAACTTGGTGTAATACGGGTCAATCCTGAACTTCGGCGGCGGCGCGATGACGCAGGGAAGCCTTTGCAGCGGTGTGTAGCGCCAATCCTGGTTTGGGCTGAGCTGGAACGTGTGATGCACCAACTCGTACCCGTCTGGATCGTACGCCTTGAGCTGCTCGCGCGTGCCGATGGGCCCGTGATTCCAATTATTGACACGGTTGCAGTCGAAATAGGACTGGCAGATCTCTGCCCAGTATTCCGCGGGATTGGAGGCCGCATACGTGTTCTTCCACAGGCCTTGCGCCGTGGCCTTGCGAAATGCCGCGTTGCGACGTTCGGTCCAGGCAGGGTCAATTGACCGCAAAGCGCCGTCAATGGTATGGCAGAATTCGTGAACGCCGATGCTTTCGTCGTCGTACCGATCCAACGGCAGGCTCAGCAGGTTCTCTTCGCCGAAACTCGTCGGCCGTCCCCCGGTGCCGCGGACGCGCTCGTTCTGAAATGCAGGATTGGGGTGACTGCGGTACTCCGGCATGTCGGTGTAAACCTGGTCCTTGCCGATGATGATCAGATACATGCGGTTGGCAACCAGGGCCTGGGCGATGTCGGGGCGTCCGGCCAGCATGTGCGTAACCATCCAATGAGCGCGCTGGAGTGCCGCGTCGGCGACTTCAGACGACGCCACAACCGGCAACCCCAGAATGTCGAGGTACTTCGTGTAGAACTGGCGGGCAACATCCCGGTCCGCCTCGCCAACCAGGTCGAAGAATGCCGTGGGCGGGGAGACCACCGGCGGCACGTTGCGTCCGGTCGCGGCGGGAGCCTGTCCGAGCGGTTTGGCTGCTTCCGTCGCGGAACCAGCACCTTGGAGATGCCGAACGAAAAATTCGTGCATGCGGCGAACGCCATACTCGCCGCCCATCCCATGGCCTGCGCCGGGAACCACCAGCATTTCGAAATCTTTGTTCGCTTTAATTAGAGCGTCGGCCAGCCGCATCGTCGATTCCGGCGGCACGTTGGTGTCCATTTCACCGACAATTAACAGCAGCTTGCCCCGGAGCCGATGCGCGTTGTCGATGTTCGAGCACTCGGAGTACTGCGGTCCCACGGGATAGCCCATCCACTGTTCGTTCCACGACGCCTTGTCCATACGATTGTCGTGGCAGCCGCAACCCGAGACGGCAACTTTGTAGAAGTCACCGTGGAACAGCACGGCGGCCGTCGCATTCTGACCACCGGCAGAAGTGCCGTACACGCCGACTCGGTTGAGATCCATGTAGGGATATTTCGCCGCGGCGGCCTTGATCCAGAGGATTCGGTCGGGGAGCCCGGCATCCTTCAGATTGTGCCAACACACGTCGTGAAAGGCCTTGGAGCGGTTCGCAGTTCCCATGCCGTCGATCTGCACGACAATGAAGCCCAGGTTGGCCAGCGCGGTGTAGCGGTTCTGTGCAGAGAAGCTCTTGGGAACGAATGAGCCTTGTGGTCCAGCGTAAATTGACTCAATGATGGGATATTTTCTGCTGGGGTCGAAGTCTTTCGGCCGGCAAATCACGCCCCAGATATCGGTCACGCCGTCCCGGCCTTTGGCGACAAACGGTTCCAAGGCCGACCAGCCCGACGCAACGAGCTCGCTGATGTCGGCCTGCTCCAGAGGACAAACGAGCTGGCCGTCGGAAGTGCGCCGCAGCTCGTGCCGGGGCGGCTGATCGACGCTGCTGTACGTGTCGATGAGGTACTTGCGGTCGGGGGAGAACTGAACGGAATGGTTGCCGTTCCCTTCGGTGAGGGCCACCAGGTTCGTGCCGTCGAAGTCCACCCGATAATAGTGAATGAAGTACGGATCTTGATCGGCATTCCTCCCGCTGGCGCGGAACCAGAGTTGCCGGTTCTCTTCGTCAATGTGATCGATGCCGCGAACCACGAACTGGCCCTGCGTGATGGCGTTTTTGATGCCGCCTCGCTGGGCATCCACGAGGTACAAATGCCGCCAACCGTCGCGCTCGGAGGCATAGATGATTTCGTCCGTCTTCTCCAGCCAGGTGACCAGATCCAATCCGAGGTTCTCGGTGTGAGCCGTCCAGATGAACGTCTTCGTGGTCTCCTCGAGGATGTTGAAAAACTGGCCGGTGCGATGGTCGACTTTGATCACACGAAACCGTTGATGGCCCCGATCAACCTGCTCGTAGCAGAAGGAACTACCATCCCGGCTGAAGTGCAGGCGAGGCCGGCCAAAGCCGAGCTCGATTTTGTCCAGCGGCGGCTTGAGCTGCTTCTGCTGTTGGACATCGAAGAGGTTCAGCTCGTAAGTCGTAAACTTGTCCCCCGGCAAAGCGTAGGGGCGGCGATGCAGAACCGCCCGTCCCCCTTCGCGCGGCGACGATTCAATCAGGAAGACCTCCTTGCTCTCACCCGGCTCGATGCGGAAGGCGATGAGCGTCTGTGAATCAGGCGACCAGCGAAGCATTCCGTAGCCGATGTCGGCAGTCCCGTCGTGGCTGAGTTGGATGTCCCTGTTTTCGCTCTCCTCCAGGGATCGCACGAAAACGTTGCCGTCCCGCACGAAAGCCGCCCACTTTCCGTCGGCCGAAGGCCCTCCCTCGCGGAACTGCCTGGTTGGTGAAGGCCCGCCACGTCGCCGTGGGCTGGCCGCGTCGCTGCCGATCGTAGACGGCTGCGGGCCCTGCGAATCCTCTTCGCCCTCCGTCTTTGTGCATTGGTAGCTGTCCAGGTCACAGGTCCAGAGAGAGCCGCCGAACGAAAAACGTACGGCCCGGTCGTCGTCGACAAAGTTGATCCGCTCAATGGGAAGCCGCGCCGCTTCGATGCCGTCCCGTCCCGTCGCCCGAGACAACGCGGCGGCCAGCCTTGCATGGTCGAACGCAGGCTGGCGCGACTTCTTCTCGGCATCGACGACCACGAACTCTTTGGTGCCGCCGGACAGATCGTTGCGATACCAGAATCGCGTATTGTCGGCAAACCAGATCGGAAAGATGCGAGCCTTATAGACGCCGGGGTCGGGGCGGGCCCCAAGGCGGCTTTGAGACGATTGGGGCCGCGGTTCACTTTCCAGTTCGGAGACAGATTGATCCTTGGTCCATTCGTCAGCGTGCGACCGATCGGCTCCGGACATTGTCCACAGGCACAACACGACACATGCTGCGAGGAGATTTCGCCAGGGATGGATCATAAAGGAGTCCCGATGCTGGGTTGCGAAGCGTCCCGGTGAAGCAGTTCCGGGGAGAACCCTTCGTACGAGTGTGCCCAAGAGTGTCTGGTGATCCCTATCAACTCTCGGCTGGCCAACGGCACTCGCTGCTGTCGGCGTCGTGCGTTCACTTCCTCTTCAGATAGGTCTCGAACCAGGCGACCATTTCTGCGGCGGCGCGCTTCATGTCGTCCGGCCCGAAGCCGTGCCCCGCGTTTTCAAACTCCACCAGCTTATTGGCGACTTTCTGTTGCTCGAAGGCGTCGCGAATTCTGCGGCTATGGTCGATGGGAACGAGGTCGTCTTTTGCACCGGCCAGGAGCAGGGTGGGTGCGTCGTCCGTGGACACCTGCGTCAGTGGAGAGTGCTTCCTGGCGTTGGCCATGTCGAGGTCGAGGGCTGGGAAGCGGTTGTACGCCGGCAACCGATCGGCATGCTCCCGGACCATAATGGTCAAATCCGTCGGTGCGACGAACGCCACCACGGCCTGGACGCGGTCGCTCACGCGATCGATGGGATCTTTCGCATCCGGCTGGCCGTCATCCGCCGTCGTGCCCAGCATGAGGGAGAGATGCCCGCCTGCGCTCATGCCGTATACGCCGAGGCGATTGGGATCGACGCGGAAGCGGTCGGCGTTGAGGCGAATGAAGCGCACGCTGCGGCGGACGTCTGCCACAGCATCGGGAATGCCGTAGCGCGGGCTGCTGCCGTGCCTCACCGCGAACACGGTGAAGCCCTGATTGGTGAGCGGTTCGAACATCACTTTGGTGCGTTCTGGATCGGCCCAAGTGGAGTACCAGCCGCCGCTGACCATAAACAGCACGCCGGCGCCGTTGGCGTTCTGTTTTGGCGCGAAGACGTCAAACGTCAATGCCAAGCCGTCCTTGTGGCCGTAAACCACGTCGGGCGCGATGTCGACGGTGTCGGCTGCGTCGCAGACGCCTGGCAGGAGCAGCAGGCAGCACAGAACGAGACGAATCATGTGAGCAGCTCCGATTGTCAGTGAAATTGAGTTCGACCAATGTCCGCACTTTGGCGAGTCGCAACGGAAACGTCCAGTATTTTTGGATTTCGCGTATACTTGCACCGGTTTCCGACTCCATTCACCCCACCCGAGGCGGCCTCGTGAGACCTGCAATTCTTGTCATCGTGCTGGCATCCGGTTTGACGACGATTCCGGGAAGTGCGGACGACGGCCAGCCGCTCGCGGCCAATGTGGCTCGCGTGCTGGATGCCCTTGAACTGTTGGGCCGTTCGCTCGACGACGGCACGACGAAGGATCTTCGCTCCGCGATTCTCTCTGAAGATGTCCGGCAGTTGCAATTGCTGCTCGATCTCCACACGCTGTGCACGCTGACGATCAACCCGGAGTCGCGGTTGAAAGTCGAGCGCGGACCGGCGCCGCCACGGTTGCAGCAGGCAGGCTTCACTCCGGTGCTCGTGAAGGTGGTGAACCAGGGAGCGGTGAAGTCGCGGCTGCGGATCGGCAGCCCGCAGGCCGGCGCGCCTTACGGCGGCGTCGCGGCCCTCAGCATGCAGCGGCAGGACCAGCAGGAGTTGGCTTCCAACGAAGCCCGGCAGGACGGCCCGCGGCGGTTCCTGCACGTCGAGATGTTTGCAGCCCCGCCGATGACAGCCGAATTGAGCGGCCTCGGCGTGGAGTACGTCATCGGCCTCATCTACAGCAGCGATGAGGGGAAGCGCGAGGTCACGCTGCAGTTCGACGTCGGCCAGGGCACCCAGGATCTGGGCTTCCGCGGCGAGCTGCCGATTCTGTTCGACATTCAACCCGCGGTTCCCGTCGCGCTGTCGATTCGCGATCACGATGGCCGGCCGTCGTATGCGAAGCTGGAGTTCCGCGACCGCGCGGGGCACGTGTTTCCGCCGCAAGCCCGCCGGCTGGCACCGGACTTCTTTTTCCAGCCGCAGATTTATCGGCGCGACGGCGAAGTGGTCTGGCTGCCGCCGGGGGAGTTTAAGGTCCAGTATTCGCGCGGACCGGAGTACCGCGTGCTGCGGCACAATCTGATTGTCCCGCTTATCCCCTCTGGGTCGCGGCTCAACATCGAGCTTCAGCGCTGGGTGAACCCCATGCAGTACGGTTTCTTCTGCGGCGATCACCACATTCACGGCGCAGGCTGCGCGCACTACACGTCGCCCACCGAAGGCGTTCTCCCCGGCGACATGTTCCGGCAGGTCGCCGGCGAAGGGCTGAACGTCGGCTGCATTCTCACCTGGGGGCCTTGCTTCGAGTATCAGCGGCAGTTCTTTTCGCCGAAGGTCGATGCCCTCAGCGAGCCGTTCACACTGCTGAAGTACGACCTGGAGATCAGCGGATTCGGGTCGCAGGCGCTGGGGCACGTGTGCCTGCTCAATTTGCGCGACCAGACCTATCCCGGCTCCGACGGCACCAAGGAGAAAGGCTGGCCGAGCTGGACGTCGCCGGTGCTCAAATGGTGCAAAGATCAGGGCGGCGTGACGGGTTACGCCCATTCCGCCAGCGGTTTGCAGATTCAGCCGGCAAATGCGGCGAAGCGGCTGCTCGACCAATTCGACTCCGACAGCAGCGGCGGCTTGTCGCGCCGCGAAACAGCGACCGCGCTGTTGCCGACGTCGTTCGAGCGGATCGATCTCGACGGAGACGACATACTCACCGAGAGCGAATTGACCACGGCCATCGATCGTGCGGCGGACGAGTTGCCCAACCTGGCGATCCCGGAGATGAACAGCGTGGGAGCAATGGAGCTGCCCGTGTCGGTCGCGTCCGGCTTATGCGACTTCATCAGCGCGATGGACACGGCCCGACTGCCCGAATGGAACATGTGGTACCACGTCCTGAACTGCGGCTTTCCGCTCAAGGTGAGCGGCGAGACCGATTTCCCGTGCATGAGCAGCCGCGTGGTCGGTCAAGGCCGCGTGTACGTCCAATTGGGAACGGTCGATCGCATCGACTACGGCGAATGGTGCCGGGGAATCGCGGCGGGGCGATCCTACGTTTCGGACGGGTACGCCCACGCCCTGCAGTTCACGGTCGATGGCCAGTCGTCCGGTGGCGTTGTGCAGCGCGACGTGGCGGGCGATGTCGCAGTGCGGGCCAAGGTCGCCTTCGCACCGGAGACTCCGGAAGCCGTCTACTATGGGACACGGCTGCCGGAAGGTGGCCGGCGGTTTGTCGGCGACACCGTGACGCTGCACGGTAAGCGCTCGGAGAAACTGATCCCCGGCGGCGAGCGGCTGGTGGAGATTGTCGTCAACGGCCGGCCGGTCGCGTCAAAAACGGTGCTCGCCGACGGCACCGAGCACAACCTGGAGTTCCGCGTACCGATCGCGAAAAGCAGTTGGATTGCGCTTCGCCAGTTTCCCCAGCTCCATACCAATCCGGTGGAGGTGCATGTTGCGGGCCGACCGATCCGCGCTTCGGCCGACAGCGCCCGGTGGTGCGAAGAAACGATCCACCAGTTGTGGCGCGTGCGGCAGAAGAACATCAAGCCGGACGAACGCCCCGCGGCGGAGCAGGCGTTTCAACTGGCAGTGGCGGAATACCGGCGGCGGGCTCTGGAAGCCAACTCATCGCCCTGAGACGTCATGACGTTCCGTCGGTCGCCGTTCGTCCGTGGCCGCGGCCATCACGACGCCACTTCTTCCAGGACCGTGTCTTCCACGTAAATCGGGAGGTACGGCTGGTAATGGACGGCCAAGGCAATGGCATCGCTGGGGCGGCTGTCGATGTCGACCAGTTCGCCGTCCTTGCGGACGCGGATGGCCGCGAAGTAGGTGTGGTCCTGCAGGTGGGTGATCACCACATCCTGCACTTCGCCGCCGAGCATTTCGATGGTGCTCTTCAAAAGGTCATGCGTCAGCGGCCGGGGGGGCATTTCTCCGCGCACGCGGCGGTCGATGCTGGTGGCCTCGAACAGCCCGATCAGAATCGGAAACGCCCTGTCCCCTTCGACCTCCCGCAGGAAGATCACCTGCTGGTCGTTGATCTCGCTAATGACGATCCGCACCAGTTCCATCGGCACGAGCACAACCGCATCTCCGCGGGGCAAACCACGGCCAGAGCGCCCGCCGCGGCATTTTTTGGCACCCGCGCGCAGTCTACTGACGTGTCCACTCCGGTTCAAGCAGTTGCGGCAAAACTAGCCCGACGCGCCAGCGAGGGAATCTTCGGGCGCTCGC
>Ga0073934_10009269_pt1 | contig 12681 bp, 9 predicted proteins | sample LarsenN4metaG_FD_76834 | JGI IMG/M metagenome (GOLD analysis project Ga0073934, IMG submission 76834) | Hot spring sediment bacterial and archeal communities from British Columbia, Canada, to study Microbial Dark Matter (Phase II) - Larsen... ...
CCCATCGCAAGAACCGGCGCCGAGCAGCACTGCAAGACGGTCGGCCGCTGCGACGCTATCGACGGCGTTGGAAAGTCGAACGCACCTTGGCCTGGCTCGGCAACTTCCGGCGCCTGGTCGTGCATTACGAACATAAACTGCTGGTGTATCAAGCGTTCTTTCATCTAGCGTGCCTCTTGATCACGCTCAGGCAGTTATGAAACGGCTTCTAGGGATTGCTGCTTATCTGCTCTGGCGGCGAGTCAGAAGGCCTCGCCCCATCGGTCCCAGCGACCGGCAAAGCATGTCGTGACACAGCTGCGCCTGGCAACTGACCTTGATAAATATACTGAACGCATGTTACATATCGAGCTAGTGGGGGCTCTTGCCCAATTGGGAGGGAGTCTCCAGGAGGTCCTCGCTGGGGACGGGTCGTCCGTGGTGCGCGCGCAGTCGCTCTTGTGAAGCGAGGTCCACCTTGAAGACGTGACGCCGTCGTCAGGTCGCCGGGCCAGGGCGGTACGGAAGGGGAAGAAAGCAAAATGTTGCGCAGCGGAACGGGACTCTGGTTCGCGCGGACTCGGGAACGGGCCCGATTTCCCGCAAATCCCAGGGGCCGGCTGCTGAGCGGCGGCGATTTCAGATGTTGCGCTCTGGCTGATCGGCAGCCGAGGGCATCGGAGGCAACTTGGACCAGGATCCGGGCAGGGGGAAAGCGTCATGGCGCAGGCTGTCCACGAGATCTTGCGCGCAAGGGCCATGCCGCCAATGGTTTGCATCTGATCCGTCGGAGACGTGGAATGTTGCGCTTCGCTGTTCCTGGTTCGGGGCAGGCGATTTTCGTTCACGGAACGAGGCTGGCTAGCGCGGAACTTGCAATGTTGCGCACGTCCGAGGCGACAGGCTTGGAGGAGGCTTCCGGAGGCGGGAAAAACCAGAGTCTGCAACTCCTTGGAATTGTTGCGCTCCGAGGAGGGGGCTCGACAGCCAGGACTGAATTAGCGAACTGGCGAAATTCCGCTCTGGCCTCAATTCGGCGAGGTTGGAAATGAACTTGACCTTAAAGATCAGCATTGGGTATCATTCCGCACGCTTCAGGGAGTGTCACCTAGGGGGCTTAGCGGCTGCGGTTGCTCGTCACAGACCGCGGCCGACCCGAAGAAAAAGGACTTTCACGGGTCATGCAACGCTCATCACCGATTGCTCAAGGATTGAGCCCCATTCCCTTCGCTCTTCTTTTCGATGCGCGTCGCACGCGAGAATTCTGCGGTCAAGGTTCAGGCGCCGGCCAAGGTCAATCTGTTCCTGGAAATTCTGGGCAAGCGAGCCGACGGCTACCACGAGATTTGCACCTTCATGGTGGCCATTAGCCTTTACGATTCCCTGCTCTTCGAGGAGGACGCAACTGGAGACATACAACTGGCCTGCGATGATCCAGCCGTGCCTGCCGGTCCCGCGAATCTGATCCATCGAGCCGCGGAGTTGCTGAAGTCTCGGCTGGGAGTCCGCTCGGGAGCCCGCATCCAACTGACGAAGCGGATTCCCATGGCCGCGGGGCTGGCGGGCGGAAGCACGGACGCCGCAGCAACCTTGCTCGGGCTGGATGCGTTGTGGCGGTTAGGCCTTCCGCGGGAACGTCTGGCGGAACTGGCCAGCGAGTTGGGCAGCGACGTCCCGTTCTTCTTGCACGGAACGGCGGCCTGGTGCACGGGCCGAGGCGAAAAGGTCGAGCCGGTTTCATTCGCCTCGACCTTGCACATGGTCGTGGTCAGCCCGTCGCGAGGCCTGTCGACGGCCGAGGTCTACCGCGGCGTGCGGATTCCGGATCAGCCTGTTTCGCCGGAGCGGCTGCGGCAAGCCCTAGAACAAGGCGAGGTGGAAGCGATCGGCGCCGCTTTGCACAACCGCTTGCAAGCAGTTGCCGAAGAGAAGTCAACCGAAGTCCGAGCCTTGCGCGAGTTGTTCACGGGGCTCGGGACCGCCGGCCACCTGATGAGCGGCAGCGGTTCAAGCTACTTCGCCCTCTGTCGAAGTCAGGCCGAGGCGATCGACCTGGCCAGGCAGTTGCAACAGTGCTGGGGCCAGCCGAGCGACAACCAGCAGGCTGGCAGGAGTCACCGCGTGTTCGTCGTACACAGTCTCGCTCAGGATTGAGGACTTGGGCGTCAGGTTTGCGGAGTTACTCAAGCAGGTTGAGCGCCATGCTGGCTCCAGCGCCTGGGCCTATCAAGGAGGACAGCTGTGGAGATCACCGAAATTCGCATCAAGCTCATGGAGACGAGGGACAACAGCAACGAGCGGCTTCAGGCCTTCTGCTCGGTCACCTTCGACGACATGTTCGTCGTCCGCGACCTGAAGATCATCGAAGGCGCCAAGGGCTCGTTCGTGGCCATGCCGAGCCGCAAGCTCACGGACCGTTGCCACGAATGCGGCTGCAAGAACCATCTGCGGGCACGCTTCTGCAACCAGTGCGGGACGAAGCTCAACGAAGACCGAGCATCGCGCGATCCGGACGGGCGGGTCAAGCTGCATGCGGACATCGCCCACCCGATCAACTCCTCGTGCCGCGAGTTCGTGCAAAGCGCCATCATTCGCGCCTACCACGAAGAGCAGGAGAAGGCGAAGCAGCCAGGCTACGTGTGCCGGTACGACGAGATCGACGCCGGCGACTACGAGGACACCTACGAGCAGGTGATCGGCTCGCTCGATCGGCGCGGCGAGGCGTTCCGACGCCACGGCGCTCACGATGGGCGGGGCAACCATCGGCATGCCTCTGCCGATGCCGCTACAGAGCGGTCCTTCGGCGCGGGCATCCTGGAGTAACGCAGGACTGAACAGGATCGAAGGCCAGGCCCTCAGCACCACCCAGCGCGCTGCGGGTCTGGCATTTCTACTGGCTTGCCAGGGAGGGGTTTCATGCAGATCGAACAGCGTCGGATCACGCGAATCGACCTTCACGACGGCAAGGCGCGTTGTTTCGTCTTGCAGCGTGAGGATCCTGGATACAAGCTCAGTGCCGTCTCCAAGGACGACGTCCTGCACATCGTCTGCTCGGCCCAGGATCTTCAGCGAATGCGTCAAGAGGTGATGCGCCCGGAGTACGCCACGCCCTGGAAAGGCCACGTCGCTCCGGAAACCTGGGCAACGCGGACGAGCTACGAGACGGAGAGCTTCGGGCATGGACACGTTCGCATCGACCATCGGCCAGTGACGACCGTGGCCCTTTCCAGCGGCAAGGTCCATCATTGCTCGGTGGAAGCAGACGCACGCGGCTATCTCTTGACCTGCACGACTCCGGACGAGGTGCTGCACGTCCACCTGCCCGCGCATGATCTTTATCGGCTGCGCGACGTGTTGCGGCCCGAACCGGTGACGCATTCGTACGTCACGCCGACGGCTGAACCGATCACGGTGAGCACGCAGAACACGCAGGGGGCCACGCCGTTCCGCTGGACCAAGTCGGAATGGCTGGCTTACAACTAGGGCGAGCGGAGGCAGGGGCTAAAGCGGTTCCGTGGACTGGGGCGCTCGGCGATAGAGCTGGCCCAGGAAGGCATGATGGCAGCTGGCGCATCGGCCCCAACGCCAGGGACTGCCGCTGGCCTTGAAGCGTATGCCGCCCATCTGCCAGATGGACGTCTCCTGGCCGCATTGAGGGCATCGCATTACCCAGGTCCTGGACTCGGCCTCCAGGGCCTGGGCCCATTTACGGGGAAGGAGGGTCGTTGTGAGCTGCTGCACAAGCCGCATGGATTCCTCCTACTTGGGTGAAGGTGGTCCAGGGGGCATGGGGGACTGACCCGTCGAGACATGCCACACCTGCTTGCTGGCATTGAGAAGCTGCTGCAGGAGCTTGCGAATCTTGCCTGCGTTGGCTTCGGCCTTCAAGCATCTCAGGAGGGCGACGGCGCGGGCCTCGCCGAGGAGCTCGACGACCCGAGGGAGCAGCCATTCTTCAACGCCATGAACCTTGTCCGGAGCGCCGCAAACTGGGACGACGCCGATCAGATACTTGCCCAAGGCGTCGTCGATCGTTTGCAGGGCCTCGGCGATGTTTTTCTCCTTGGGCCTGGTTGGCCTCTGCCAGTTGTAGGGCGGCGACCATTCCAGCAAGGGGGGCAGCAGATCAATGTGAGTCATCACGCCAAGGATTGGCGGCCTGCGTAGCTCGGGATGCTCCTTGAACCAGGCATGAAGCGCCTGGAGCATCTTCAGATCGGGATCACGAGCGGGGTCGCGCCCATGAAGCACCAGCACCAGGAGATCGGAATCCTGAGCTGCTCTCTGAGTGGCCTTGAGCTGGTCTGGGCCAGGTCCCTCGTGACCGTAGCCAACGGTATCGAGCAGCGTCAGTTCACTTCCGACGCTGGCCGGCCGGAGCTGGTAGCGGGTGATCTCGCTGGTCAGCGGCAGAACGTCAGTTCCGGCCCGCTGTTCACCCAGCAAAGCGTTGATCAGACTCGACTTGCCGGCCTTGACCTGTCCCAGCACGGTGATCGTGACGTTGTTGACGGGAGCGCCATTGGTGCTGGGCTCATCAGACTGCGGCGCTGCAGCGGCCCCACTGGAGTCGGCGGGCAACCGATCGTCCCCCTTCGGCTGTGCAGCAGCGCGTGCCTGGTTGACCAACTCGCGATAGCGTTTGGCGCCGACGCGCAGCCGGCCGCTGTTGACCTCGATCAGGTAGGTGCCGACGCGGTGGATAAAGGCGGTGTAGAACCAGGCGACGAGATTGTCCTGGAGCATCTGCATTGGCTGGGAGACGCCGAGCTGCGCTGCCGTGTAGCGGATCACCGTCTTCACGGGATTGAACAGCGCCGAGATGGCCCAGAAGGCCATGCTGCCCATGCGGTACCAGTTGGCGTAGGTCGGGGCGCTTCTCCATTGATCGATCGTCAACAAGTGCCCGCCGGGAAGGTACCTGTCCACCATCTCCGCGAGGTCGCTGGCGGCCAACTCGATCACCGCCAGAACCTCGGGGATCGTGAGGCTCCCGACGGGCTCCTTGGCCCTGGGATGATAAAACCTGGTGATCTCCTGGGCCATTTCCTGGGCGGTATCCACGTAGAACTGGAAGACCACCAGGCGGCTGGGATCAATTGTCGCGGCGCGTTCGGCCCGCGCGATGACCAGTTTCCACGCTTCACGGTCGCGGTCTGTCCACTCCATGGGAGGATTTGGGTCAGGCGGCGGCAGGAGCTGCTTGTTGCGTTGCCAGTACCAGGAGAGCAAGGAAGCCGCTGCCACGCATCCTGCCATGGGCCACCAGGCAATGAAGGCGATGTCCGGGTGCTGCCAGAGCCACCAACAGCCCAGTCCAAGCAGAAACAGCACGGGAGCAGCGACGAGCGCTGCGAGGATTACCAGACGCCATTTGCTGATGGGTGGCATGTCAGGTTCCTCAGTGGGCGGCGGGGGGGGCAGGACCAACATCGGCGGGACGAGTCTGGAAGCGATTCTTCCAGTAGGCCTCGGCTCGAGCGAACTGCTCTCCGTAATAGGAGCGCAGCTCAGCGGCCTTGGGCACGTGACCCGCGAGCACGGCGCTGTAGTAGTAGCAGAAGGCTCTGCCCAGGGCGAAGGTTGAGCTGGCCGCCAGCGCAGCGCCGATCACTGAGCCGACGCCCGGGATTATCTTGGCAACCTGGCGGATAGTTTGGCGGACCAACAGGCCCAGGCCCAGCGTTCCAGCCAACTCGAGGAAGTGACGCCCAGTGAGCGGCTGCCCGTACAGCCGGGCGAGGTGGTAGATCATCTGGGTCTGGATGGAAGGGAGAATCAAGAGATCGACGAAGGGCACGGGAATGGCGCCGGCACTCGCGGCCAATGTGCTGTAGCCGAGGATGTAAGGCAACGCTCGGCGATCATGCCAGTCGCGCAGCTCGCGGGTGGCCGCCTCGACATTGATGAGCGATTGCCGATAGGCTTCAGGCAGCACCTCCAGAAGTGCCGTCTTGAGCTGATCTCCGCCGTAGTTCGGCTCGTTGAAGCCCTCTTCCGGCTTGGTCAAGTCGATGGGCACGATCCGATCGACTAGGCCGGAAAATCGTCGGACTTGCTCCTCGATGCTGCGGCGCAGCGGCTCGAGGACTTCCGGACCGGCCGTCCCATCTGGTCTGAACGGGTAGGGCAGGGGATGTTGCTGCTGAGGATAAGCATCATGCAAGCAGGTCAAAGCCAGCACAATCGGCCGGCCCGCCCGAGCCTTGCGGATGCGTTCGAGACTCCGCAAGATAGTCTCCTGAGCGTGGTCCATCACCCTTGCGGTCACGATGACGACGTGGGCTTCATGTTCGAAGGCCGCGATGTCCTCCGCGGGATCGTAGCCTGGTTCATCCAGGCCCCTGGTGTCGAGAAAGGTCAGCAACGGCGCCTCGGCGAGCGGGAACTGGTAGCGGCGCGAGAAACGCGTGGTGGGCTTGAATCCAGCCCCGATCTCGGCGTCTTCAGCGCCGGTAAGGAAGCGGACGATGGACGTCTTTCCCGTCTGAGTCTTGCCGAACAACCAGAAGACCGGAACAGGAGCACGTTGACGCAATTCTTCCAGTCGCTTGTGCAACTCCTCGTTGCTCAGCGGTCCAGGGAACCATCGCTGCAAGACTCTGCGCATTACCATGCTCGGCCTGTCACTCGCTCGGTCTACAGGTTGCTTCGCTTTTCGCGTCCGCTCATTGTGGGAAGTTTCGCTTCTCCATCGATTATATCCAGCAGTTGCTGGCGGATGGTCACCGACTTTGCTCTAGCTGACCTGGGATTCGGGCAAGTGGTACAATGTCTGCACGTCACGAAGGGGTTCTCACCGGTGAGGAATCGACGATGAAGAGTCGATCTGCAAATGTCATAGCTTCGCTCGTGCTGGGGATTGTGACCAGTCTTGTTCCCTATCGCTTGCCAGCCGCCGATACGCCTGCTGGCGAGAGCATCCGGTACAACCGCGACATTCGTCCGATCCTGGCCGACAACTGCTTCGCATGCCACGGCAACGACAAGGCCAAGCGCAAGGCCGACCTTCGCCTTGACCAGGAAGCAGGGGCCTTGGCCGAGCGACATGGCATCCGTGCCATCACGCCGCACCAGCCCGAAAAGAGCGAATTATTGCGGCGGGTTCAGGCGACCGACGAGTCCGAACGCATGCCGCCAGCGAGCTTTGGCAAGAAGCTCTCTGCCCGAGACATGGAACTGCTCAGAAAGTGGATAGCGGCCGGTGCCAGGTACGAGCCGCACTGGTCGCTCATACCTCCTGAGCGGCCTGCGCTTCCGGAGGGTTCGGCAGACAGCCCGATCGATCGGTTCATCGACGCCCGCTTGCGAGCTGAGGGGCTAAGGCGTTCGCCGCGAGCCGATCGACGTACGTTGCTTCGTCGGCTTTCATTCGATCTCACCGGTCTGCCGCCAAGTCCGGACGAAGTAGATGGCTTCCTGGCGGATGCAGCTTCGGACGCCTGGGAGAAGCAGGTAGACCGACTCCTGGCCTCGCCCCACTACGGGGAACGCATGGCCATCTACTGGCTCGATCTGGTGCGATACGCCGACACCATCGGCTACCACAGCGACAACCCAAGGGACATTGCCCCGTACCGCGACTGGGTCATCAACGCATTCAATGCCAATCAGCCTTTCGATCAATTCACGATCGAGCAATTGGCCGGCGACCTGTTGCCGAATCCCTCGCTGGCACAGAAGGTAGCCTCTGGCTACAACCGCCTGCTCCAAACGACGGAGGAGGGCGGCGCACAACCCAAGGAATACCAGGCGAAGTACCTGGCGGACCGTGTCCGGAATTTTGGCTCGGTCTGGTTGGGGGCGACGCTAGGGTGCGCTGAGTGCCACGATCACAAGTTTGACCCGTTCAGCATGCGGGATTTCTACAGCCTTGAGGCCTTCTTTGCGGACATCCGTGAAGCTCCAGTTGGCCGGCGTGAACCTGGCATGCTCGTCCCTACGCCAGACCAGGAGCAGGCACTCAAGGATGCCGATGCACGCATTGCTGCGGTGCTCGCCAGGTTGCAGGCCCCCAGGCCGGAGCATGTGGCGGCCGCTCTTGCGGTGCGCCAGAGCACTTTCTGGTTCGACCCAGCGCTGCCCGAGTTCCTGGCGCAGCAACGGAACAAGGCCCAACTTCTTCAGAAGATCCCTCGTTCCCTGGTAACTGTCGCGCAGGCCCCCAGAGAGATCCGCATCCTGCCGCGAGGAAACTGGCTAGATGACTCAGGCGAGGTCGTTCAGCCGGCTGTCCCCGCAGTATTTCAAGCGGCTCCGATGACTCAGGGTTCACGGGCCAGTCGCCTGGACCTGGCACGCTGGCTGGTTTCGCCTCAGCATCCGCTGACGAGCCGCGTCTTCGTGAATCGCGTCTGGAAGCTCTTCTTCGGTCAGGGACTGGTGCGCTCACTGGAAGACTTCGGCGTTCAGGGGGAATGGCCTTCTCACCCTGAACTGCTTGACTGGCTTGCGGTCGAGTTTCGAGAGTCCGGATGGGACGTCAAACGCCTGGTTAAGCTGATGGTGATGTCCGAGACCTATCAACAAACCTCTGTCCCCACCAAGGAACTCCGCGACCGGGATCCCGACAACCGGCTGCTCGGCCGGCAAGCTCGCTTCCGGATCGACGCCGAGCTGGTGCGGGACAATGCTCTGGCGGTGAGCGGACTGCTCGTGAAACGTGTGGGCGGCGAGAGCGTCAAGCCTTACCAGCCCAGCGGCTACTGGGATTATCTGAACTTCCCGCGTCGCACCTGGCAGCACGATCGCGGCGACGCCCAGTATCGCCGCGGCCTTTACACGCACTGGCAGCGTTCGTTTCTTCACCCGAGCCTCCTGGCATTCGATGCTCCTTCGCGAGAGGAATGCACCTGCGAACGGCCCAGGTCGAATATTCCCCAGCAGGCGCTTGTGCTGCTGAATGACCCAAGCTACGTCGAGGCGGCCAGGGTGTTCGCCGAGCGCGTCGTGCGGGAAGGCGGTCCCACCGACGAGGCCAAGCTGGCTTATGCTTATCGCCGTGCCTTGCAGCGGCAGCCATTGCCCGACGAGGAGAAGATCCTGCTGGACCTTCTGCGTCGGCACGAGGCGCAGTTTCAAGCCGACCCCAAGGCAGCGGGCGAGCTGCTGAAAACGGGCGAGGCGAAGCCGCCAACCGATCTGGCGCTGCACCAGGTCGCAGCCTGGACGTCCGTGACACGCACACTCTTGAACCTGCACGAGTCGATCAATCGCGAGTGATGACGCACCGAAATGGAGAATCCCCCAGAGGAGGCAATAGATGAGCACGAATCCAACTACTATCGGCCTGGAGTCGGCGACACCAGCACCAACTCGTCCCCGAGTTTGGCCCGCGGTGGTCGTCATCGTGCTCATGTGGGCGATGATGCTCATTCCTGCCTGGATCGCACCCATCACGATGGCGCACATGTTTGGCTGGATGTTCAGCCCCATCGTTGCCGCCCTGTTGCTGGCGATGTGGTGGCTTTTCTTCAGCAAGCTTGGCTTGCGGGACCGATTGCTCGGACTGGTAGTGTTTGGCTTGCTGGGGGGGCTGATCTACGTGGCATCCGATGCCACGGTTGGGGCGTTCGGCATACTGCTCTTCGGCGTGCCATTTTCCTTAACGGCCGCGGTGGTCTGGCTGGCGGTGACGCCGTTTCTCGCCTGGCCCACGCGACGGCTGGGCTTGCTCGCTGTTGTGGCGATTGCCTGGCTCTGGCTCCTCCTGGTGCGCAATGACGGCACCGATGGCAGCATGAACGCCGAGATTCACTTCCGCTGGGGTGAGAAGCCCGAAGACAGGTTCCTGGCAGACGCCGCTTCCGGCAAGATCGCCAAGCGCGTGACCAAGTCCGACAGCGGTGAGGTCCCCGCCGTGCCACAACAAGGCGATTGGCCTGCCTTTCGTGGTTCATCGCGAGATGCAGTTGTGCCAGGGGTTCGCATTGGCACGAACTGGCTCGAGGACGGTCCACGCGAACTTTGGCGGCACCGGGTGGGGCCAGGCTGGTCATCCTTTGCAGTGGTGGGTGGCAAACTCTACACCCAGGAGCAACGGGGGCCGGAAGAGGTGATCGTCTGCTACGATGCCAACACGGGAGAAGAGATCTGGGTCCACGGCAACCAGGTTCGCTTCAACGAGACCATGGCTGGGCCTGGACCGCGAGCTACTCCGACCTTCCATGAAGGCAAGCTTTACACCCAGGGGGCTACAGGGCTTCTTCAATGCCTGGACGCCGCCACAGGCAAGGTGATCTGGACTCGCGACATTGCCGCCGACACCGGCGCGAAGACGCCGGAGTGGGGCTTTTCGGCCTCGCCCCTGGTGGTGAATGGTCTTGTAGTCAGTTTCGCGGGAGCGGGGGACGGCAAGAGCATCGTGGCGTACCGTGCCGATACCGGCGAACCCGCTTGGACCGCGGGCGATGCCAGGGTGAGTTACTGCTCCTTACAGGCCTCCACGATTGATGGCGTGAGTCAATTGCTCATCACGAGCGATCAAGGTCTGACGGGTTTCGATCCGAGTTCGGGCAAGGAGCTGTGGCATCACCCATGGGTCATCGAGGGCATGGCACGGGTGGTGCAACCGACGCAGGTCGGCGATGGCGAGTTTCTGATTGGGACGAGCTTCGGCTTTGGCACACGCAAAGTGCGGATCAAGAAATCGGACGAGGGGTGGTCAACGGAAGAGGTGTGGACCTCGCGGGCCTTGAAGCCATACTACAACGATCAGGTCGTTCATCGGGGGCATGTATTTGGCTTCGACAACTCGTTCCTGGCATGCATAAGTGTTGCGGATGGCAAGCTCGCCTGGAAGGAACGAGGTTACGGCAACGGGCAGCTCCTGTTGCTTCCCGACCAGGACTTGCTCCTCGTCCTCTCGGAGAAAGGCGAGGTGGCCCTCGTCGAAGCCACTCCGGAGGGGCACAAGCAACTTGGCAAGATCCAGGCGATTAAAGGGAAGACCTGGAACCATCCTGTGATCGCCAATGGCAAGCTTTACGTCCGCAACGGAGAGGAAGCGGCCTGCTATGAGCTTCCGTCGGCAAGACTTCCCGACGGCGGTTCGAGCCGACCCTCCGGAAGCGACTAGATACGATCAAGGCCTTCAATCCATGCCAGGAGAGCACGGATCACCCCAGGGTCGGTGACGTAGCCGTTTCCCTGGTTGGGGAGTTCCCGGTATGACACTGGGAGCTTCTTCTCCAAGAGCAAGACCTTGGTTGAGCGGACTCCTTCGATTTCCGGATCCTTGGCTCCGGCGACGAGGAAGAAGCTCAATCGTTCCGCTGCCGTGTCCCTTGGGAGATTCGGGAGGACCCCTCCGAACGCTGCGACTCCACGAACGAGATCACCAGCATCGAAGCCGATGTAAAGTGCGAAGCTGGCGCCATTGCCCAGGCCATGGGCGACGATGCGGTTCCGGTCAATGGTGTAGGCTGCCAGCATCTCTCGAATGTCGTTCTTGATGAAGTCGGCGTCGCTGGTTACCCAGCCGCTCGGATTCTCGGCCCGCGGAGCCAGGAGAATAAGGTGGTGTTTCTTGCACAAGTCTGCCCAGATCCGCCGCATGGGTTCGGTCATGGGGTCGCCCGTGGGGTGAAGCCAGACGACCAGGCCATGGGAGATGTTGGGGTCGTAGTCGTCTGGAACATAGGCCCAGTACTGGTGGCCCGTGGCAACATCGGTCTGCTCAATCATGCCCTTGCGTGGGGCTGGCAAGTCTTCTTTCTTGCCCTGGTCAGGGGCGCGACCCATGGGGCGCGGCGCCATGGGGTTCATGGGCGGACGCGGCGGGTTGAGCGCTTGCTTGAGTGTGCCTTGGGGAAGTTCGTCTTCAGGTAGCTGGTCGTTAAGCTGGGCCAGCCTCAGCTTGATGGTTTCGCTCTGGCCTGCCTTGCGCTGGACTTCCAGAGAAACCTCGGCGCCAGGAGAGATCGAGCCAATCTGCTGCGACAATTGGTTTCGGGTTAGGAAGGGCCTGGAGTTGAGCCTGGTGATACGGTCGCCCGGCTTGATGCCCGCCTGCTGAGCTGGGCTCTTGGGGAAAACATAGCGGACTTCTACCCCTGGGGTTGGATCATCGCGCATGGGAAGGATCCCGAGGAACGCAAGGACACTGGTATCGGGCGGCCCACCGAGTTCGAGGTCTCGAAACTCAACGGTCTGATCGCCGCGCCTTACCTTCAGGGAGACCTTGTTGCCTACATACTTGCCGCCCATGATGTGCTGGATCTGAGCGAATCGAACCACCGGCCGGCCATCAACTTCAAGGATCAGGTCGTCAGGCTTCAAGCCGGCCTTTCCCGCTGGGCTGTCTGGCAGGACCTCGCCGATGATCGGAGCAGCGCTGAACTGATCCCGGCTCTTCATGCGGATGCCGAGGGATCCCTTCACAAGATCCTTTCCATCCTTGAGCCTCGGCAGGATGTTCTGAATGTCCTCCAGCGGTATGGCGAAGCCGATGCCGCCGTCATACCATTCAACGCCAGCGGTCTGGTCTTCACGCTGAGGAGACAGTGGCGCGAGCACGCCAATGACGCGGCCCTGGAGGTCAATCAGAGGTCCGCCGTAATTTACCGGAGAGACCTTGGCATCGGTTTGAATCGCCTTGCCCCAGATTCGATCCTTCGCACTGATGATTCCCACGCTCACCGAGGGAGGCGAGGCGACTCCGTCTGACCAGGTGCGTCCAACCGCCAGCGCCCACTGTCCAAG
>Ga0073934_10009271_pt1 | contig 12676 bp, 9 predicted proteins | sample LarsenN4metaG_FD_76834 | JGI IMG/M metagenome (GOLD analysis project Ga0073934, IMG submission 76834) | Hot spring sediment bacterial and archeal communities from British Columbia, Canada, to study Microbial Dark Matter (Phase II) - Larsen... ...
CAAAGACCTGTTCACCCACACCGGCCTGGGGTCGTTCCAGCGCAGCGGCATCAAGACGCAGATCACACCGTTGGCCAAGGCGAAGCGGGGGTTTCACATGCTTCGCTTCGACGATACCCACGAAAGCGAACAGGTCCTCGTGCGATCGCAGGGGCGCTACGACCTGACTGCCTTCCGCCACCATTTCGACACGACCCACGGCAATCGTCACGTTCTCGTCAAGGGCGGCAAGGACGAGAAAGGGGAAACACTGGCCGGCGCCAGCTTCACCACCACTGCCGGCGAGCTCGATCTGCACGTGGGCGGGCCGCGCTATGAAGGAATCGACAAGGTCGCCAACCTCACCGTGAAAGCCGACGTCGTCCACGACCTCCAGACCACGTCGCAGACCATGGTCGGCACGACGGCGAGCCTCAACGCCCTCAAGATCATCCTGGAGGCACAGGCCAAAATCACGCTGAAGGTCGGCGGCAGCTTCGTGGTGCTCGATCCTTGCGGTGTGTACATCAGCGGCCCCCTGGTTCAGATCAACTCCGGCGGCTCGCCTGATTCAACGACGGACGCCGACATCACCGATCCGGCTGACGCGGCCCAGGCCGATCCAGGCGAGCCACCCAATTTTCTCGACCTGCAGCCGAAGGGAGGAGGCGGCGGCAGTCGCAAGCGCAAGGTGAAGGCCAAGCACGGGTTCGTCTGCAAGATGAACACGGACGGCACGATTCAGGTGACCAAAGGAATCAAGGTCAACGCGAGCGACCCGGCCTACGCGTCGGCCGTGGTCGCCGATCTGTCATTGATGAACAGCACCAAGACCGGAAAGGCACTGATCGACAGCCTCGACAGCAGCGGGAAGTCCGTGACGATCCGGCCGTTGGTACCGGCGCCCAAACCATCGAACGCCTTTGCGACTCCGACCAACGGCACCGCCGCGGCGAATGGCACGGGCAGTGACTCCACGGTCGACTACAATCCGGGCGATTGGCCGGATCCCACGACCAGAACGAAGCCGCCGGGAGACATCATCCTCTTCCACGAGCTCACCCATGCGGACCACAACGCCAAGGGGACCAATGCCTCCAGTAATACGCGAACCGACAACTTCACCAACGACGAGGAGTTCAACACCATCGGGCCGGAGAACAAGTATCGCGACGAGCGCGGTCATCCTCGCCGCAACGATCACACCGACCTGTAGCGCGCCCGGTGCAGCGTCGCCCGAGGTAAAGGTAGCGTCTATGCCGACCACCGCCGAACAATCCGTCCGTGACGTGATCCTGGAGTGCCAGCCATCCCGCGTCGGAACGAAACTGTCGTTCCCCTACACCATCACCAACCGGAGCGAGTCGGACATTTACGTGATGGATGCGGTCGCGACCGCCGATCCGGCAACGAGGGAGGCGGTGGCAAATCGCGACAGCGTCGTCGTGCACCTGCTCAGCGACGGGCGGGCACATGTCCTGAAAGGAATCGCGCCGCTCCCCACGGATCGCACGGTGACGGTGCGGATCATCCCACTGGCCACCAGGGTTGCCCCTGGTGAATCGATCACACGCCAGCTCGAGATTCCTCTGCCGCTGGCCGAGACGAGTCCCTACTTCCCCGACCTCCCGTTGCGGCAGTACGAACTTGTGGATATCCCCGGCGTTCTCTTCTCGGTCGATTTCCTGCGCAGCACGGCTGAAGGATTCTCCGCCATGCCAGTGGACTTCGCCCCCGACTTGTATCGCGTCTCGGCCAAGAATACCGTCGGCATGACCGAGCGCATCTCCTCGTCGCACCCGACGCAGCGCCTCAGCATCATGAAGCGGACCGACGCATTCCCGCGACCGGACTGAACCCGACCGGCCTGTCAGTGCCGCCGGGTCGCGCGCACGACGAGGCCGTCAACCGGCACACCCGATTCCATCCGCAGCTCGGCGCGCACGACGTGCGCTTCGAATCCGGCCTGGGACAAGGCTCTTTCGATGTACGACCGGGTGTGGCCGTAACGACCGTGCGACTCGATACGGTAGGTCTCAACCGGAGGGACCGCCTCCTCGACGCTGAAAATCAGCAGCCCGCCGGGCCGGAGTGCATCGAAGGCCGCCGCGAACACGTCCTCCAGTCCGCCGAAATACACCAGGGTGTCAGCGGAGATGATCACGTCGAACGCGCCGCGACACTGTCGAACATAGGTCGTGAGCTCGGCTTTCACCAGCTCGTCGTACACACCTTTCTCCCGCGCCTGCATCAGCATCCGCGCCGACAGATCGACCCCGATCAATCGACGGGCGTACGGGGCCACGAGCGGACCGCACAAACCGGTGCCGCAGCCGGCGTCCAGGACGTCCAGGCTCTTCCCCGCTCGAATGCCTGAATCGGCAAGCATGGCCGCAACCAGTTGGGGCGCCTGATACGACAGGTGCGCGAGCTTCGAGTCGAAACTCGACGCGAAGTCGTCGAAGATCTTCTCCACGTATGCGTCTGACGCCCGCCGCGGCACGTCGCGCCCCGAGCAGGCCGCCAGCATGTGCTGCGCGACCGGGTTGCCGGGTTCCTCGGCGAGCCACTCCTCGAAAATGGCAGTCGCCTTGTCGTGTTCGCCGAGCGTCCGGTAGGCGAGCGCCAGCAGCCGCCGCGCCTCCGGATGGTGCGGGCTCAGCGTCGTCACCTTGCAGTAGCAGATCACGGCTTCTTTCGTGCGCCTGAGACTGGAGAGCAGGACCCCGAGGTTGTGATAGGCATCGATGTGAGCCGGGTTCAGGCGAATCGCGGCGCGGTACGCCGCCTCGGCCTCGACGAGATGACCCTGCGCCCGCAGGATGATGCCAAGGTTGCTGTGCGCGTTGGCGTGGCCGGGATCGAGCGCGATGGCCTGGCGATACGCCGCAACCGCGTCGTCGAGCCGGCCGAGCGCACGGAAGATGATCCCGAGGTTGTTGTAGCAGTCCGGTCGATCGGGATCGATCTCCAGGCTGCGCTGGATCAGCGAGACGCCGTGCTCGCTCCGGCCCTGCTGGTGCGCAAGCACACCCGCATAGTGCAGCGCGTCGGCGTGGTCTGGCACCACCTCGAAGACCTTGCGATACACCTGCTCCGCTTCGTCGAGCTGCCCGCGTTGCTGGAACGCGATGGCCATCGTCAGCGCCTCGTCGAGCGTGACTTCGCGCAATTTCGCCGGCGTGTCCTTCATGGCTGATGCTCGCTGACGCGATCGGTGCCAGGAACGATGTGCTGAGCGATCCTAGTCGAACTGATACGCGAACTCGCCGTTGGTCACCGCCAGGCGCACGGACGCCAGCGACGATCCCGCCATCGTCCGGGTCAGGAACTCACGGCTGATCGCGGGCAGCACGGTATTGGTGAGGATCGCGTCGATCATGCGGCCGCCGCTCTCGACCTCGGTGCACCGGCTCACGATCAGCTTCACCGCGTCATCGTCGTACGAGAACGGGATGCCGTGATGCTGGGCCACCCGCTTCGCAATGCGGCCCAGCTGCAACCGCACGATATTGGAAAGCATCGTGTCGTCGAGCGGGTAATACGGAATGACGACGAGGCGGCCGAGCAGGGCCGCGGGAAACTTCTTCAGCAGCGGCTCGCGGAGTCCTTTCGCGATCCCCTCCGGTTCCGGCATCAGCTCAGGATCCTTGCACAGACCCATGATGAGCTCCGTGCCCACGTTCGAGGTCAGCAGGATGATCGTGTTCTTGAAATCGATGCGGCGGCCTTCCCCGTCTTCCATCCACCCCTTGTCGAACACCTGGAAGAACAGCTCGTGAACGTCCGAATGCGCCTTCTCCACTTCGTCGAGGAGGACGATGCTATATGGGCGCCGCCGCACCGCTTCGGTGAGCACGCCGCCCTCGCCATAGCCGACGTAACCGGGAGGCGCTCCTTTCAGTGTAGAAACCGTGTGCGCCTCCTGGAACTCGCTCATGTTGATCGTGATGACGTTCTGCTCTCCGCCGTACAGCGCTTCCGCCAGGGCGAGCGCGGTTTCCGTCTTGCCCACGCCGGAGGGACCGCAGAGCATGAATACGCCGATCGGTTTGTTCGGGTTGTCCAGCTTCGCACGCGACGTCTGAATGCGCCGGGCGATCATCTCGAGTGCATGGCGCTGGCCGAGCACCCGCTGATTGAGGGTCTCCGGCAGGTTCAGCACCGCCTCGATCTCGTTCTTGACCATGCGGCCGACCGGCACACCGGTCCAGTCCTGCACGACCGAGGCGACAGCCTGCTCGTCTACGCTCGGAAGGATCAGCGGCGATTCCCCCTGCACGGCCACCAGCTTCGGCTGAAGTTCCTGCAACTCGCGAAGCAACTGGTGGCGGATCTCGCCGGTGACCGGCGCTACGACGGCCGCGCCAGCGGCTGCCTTCTGCGCCTGCGCGGCGTATTCCAACTGGCTGCCGGTTCCTTCGACGCGCTCGCTGCCTTTCCGAAGCTCGGCGCGGATGGCGAGAATGCGATCGACGAGCTCACGTTCCGACTTCCAGCGCTCCTCGAGCTCGCCGCGACGCCGACTGAGCGTGATGAGCTGCTCGTCGGCAGTCCTGCGTCGATCGCCAATGTCGAACCCGACGGCCTCTTCGCGACCGATGATCTCGAGCTCCGTTTCGAGCGCCTCGATCGACCGCCTGCAGTCTTCGAGCTGAGCGGGCACGGCGTGCTGACTGACGGCTACGCGCGCGCAGGCAGTGTCGAGAAGGCTCACGGCCTTGTCCGGCAACTGCCTCGCCGGAATATAACGATGCGACAGGCGCACCGCCGCCTCGAGCGCCTCGTCCAGCACCTGAACGCGATGGTGCTTCTCGAGAACGGACGCGACCCCGCGAACCATCAGAATCGCCTTTTCTTCTCCGGGCTCGGCAACCTGCACGACCTGGAAACGCCGGGTCAGCGCGGGATCCTTCTCGATGTATTTCTTGTACTCGGCCCAGGTCGTGGCGGCGATTGTCCGCAACGTACCGCGCGCGAGCGCGGGCTTGAGCAGGTTGGCTGCATCGCCGGTGCCCTGCGCACCGCCGGCCCCGATCAGTGTGTGCGCCTCGTCCACGAACAGGATGATCGGCTTGGCCGATGCCTGCACTTCGTCGATGACCTGCCGGAGCCGGTTCTCGAACTCGCCTTTCATGCTGGCCCCGGCCTGCAGGAGACCGATGTCCAGCGTGTAGAGCGACACGTCGCGCAAGGCCGGGGGCACATCGCCTCGCACCAGCCTCACCGCAAACCCCTCCACGACAGCCGTTTTGCCGACGCCCGCTTCACCGGTCAGGATCGGGTTGTTCTGACGCCGCCGCATCAGGATGTCCACGATCTGCCGGATCTCCTCGTCACGGCCGCTCACCGGATCGATCTGCCCTTTGCGCGCCCGCTCCGTCAGATCGGTTGCAAACTTCTTGAGCGCCTCCTGCTTGCCCATCGGCGCCGGCGCCATGGCGTCGCTCGCCTCTCCCGGCGCGGCCAGCCGCGAGCCATCGGTGGCGGACAGCGCCTCCTCCGGTGACCCGCCGACGATTCGGCTGAAGTCGTCGGTCAGGGTGTCCAGCTTGATGGCATCGAACTGGCGTGAAATTCCGATGAAGGCGTTCCTCAGCGACGACGTCTTGAGGATGCCGACGACGAGGTGGCCGGTGCGAACCTGCGACTCGCCGAACATCAGCGTGGCGAACACCCATCCACGTTCGACGGCGTTCTCGACGTGGGCGGACAGATCCGAGATCGACGTCGCGCCGCGCGGCAAACGATCGAGCGCATCGGTGACGTCCTTCGCCAGACGCGAAGGATCGATCTCGAAGTGCTTCACGATGCGATGGAGGTCCGAATCGGCTGCCTGGAGGATCTGCTGAATCCAGTGCACCAGCTCGACGTACGGATTTCCGCGCAGCTTGCAGAACACGGTGGCGCTCTCAATCGCCTTGTAGGCCAGGCTATTGAGCTTGCCGAACAGCGCCGAGCGATTGATCTCACTCATAGTGCGGCCACCTCGTCACCAACGATTCGGCGTGCAGGCAGAGATCGTCGGCGTCATCCGGGCGCCGGCGATGTCCCAACCATGTGGTCCAGCCAAGGCGCCGGCCCGCGCCCAGACGCAGCTTCGGGACCTCGGCCTTCGCGAGTGTCAGCCTGACATCCCAGTCCATCTCGTGCGTCAGGTAGAACCGCACCCAGTCAACCAGCTTCTTCAGCCGTGAACCGCCCGGCAGGAAGCTCTCGTACAGGGCGAGCCCGAATGGACCGAGATGAATTCGAAACTTGTGCTGCCGATCCCAGAGACGGCTGCCCAGGACGACACCGGAGCCCAGAATCGCGCTCTCGCGACCGAGTTGGCTGTGCTCGCGCGGGTCGATCGTCATCCAGTGCCCGACGAACTCCTCGATGCGAACGGGAACGCGGAAGAAGTGCCCCAGGATCTTGGACAGCCCTTCGGCGTTTCGCACGTGCCGAATGAGCGCGCCAGCATGAAAGAGCTTCGCCACGTCCGGCACCGTGTCACGGTTGCGGAACGAGGCGGGTGACAGACCCACGAATGACCCGACGAAGACCGCAAAGCGGTCCGAATCCGGGCGATCGCGGTTGACGTGCGGCTGCGCCTGGGCCCAGGCCTGGTACAGCAGCGCGAGGAAGCGGTGATGAAAGATGTCGAGGAACCGGCAGAGAGTCGGATCGCCGGCGTTGTACAGACGCTGGCGTGCGTATTCGGTGATGTGAATAGGCAGCGGGCCGTTCGGTCCAAACAGACCGAACAGTTTCACCTGCAGGCGCGGCGGCCTGCCCTCCCGCCTCTCGACCGACGACAGCGCGGCCGGCGCGAACGACAGATCCGGATCCTGCCCCAGACGAATCGGCTCGTCGACGGGCCGCAGCGCGCGCCCCCATCTCGGCTTCTTGGGGTACAGGCATTCGAGCCGGCGCAGCGTCTGGTAGAAGTCGTATCGATACGGCTCCTGTGCCAGTCTGGCAATGAACTCTACAGCGTCGGTCTCGTCCCCCATTGTGGCACCCATCGATTGATATCGCCTCTGGTCTCTGACCGCAGAACGGTTTCGGTGAACGAGTTGAGCGACACGTGTCGCGCGAAGTACCGGTCGAGCACCGCGCCAAGCAGGAAGGCATTGGACCCTTCGAACGCCAACTCGTCAACCGAGAGGACGATCTCGAGCCCGCGGCCGAAGGTCAGCGGGCCCGGCCCGCGCAGTCTGCGCACGACGCGATTGACCTTCACTGACTTGATGCCGTCGATCTGTTTCCGGCTTCCGGCGTCGGCACCGGCGGCGTACAAGTACAGCAGGTCGCGCAGTGCGGCCGCGCCTTCCTGGGGCGTGGTGTTGACGAGCGATAGATAGTTGAGCGCGAGATGATTGATTGCCCGCCAGGCGATCGCACCATCTGCCAGCGGTCCGTACGGGCGGCTGGGACCGCTGACGACCCGGATGCTCGCGACCGGCGCCGCCACGTCGAGCGTCAGATCGCTCTTGGCGACTCCGACGGGCATATGCAGCACGAGATCACGGTTGGTGCACAACGCCTGAATCGAGAGCTGGCTCAGATCGCCGCGGTACGGCGCCTGAGTGGCGTCGACGAGGGAGAGAAACACCTCGCTTCCGATGTAACTCGACCGCGCGCCGCGACGTTTCTGCACCGAGGACGGCAGCCGTGGCTCGCGGCGAGTGGTGAAATACCCGGAGTGGTCGTGCGTGTCCGACGTGGTGTAGGCCGAATAGAACGGGAGAAATTCCTGTTCGACCTCATCGCCGGTCCCATGCCCCTTCACTGCCGTGACCTCGTAGACCTCGAAGTCCATCGGCCTGGTGCGATCGGGAATGACATGACACTCGTGCACGCTGTCGTTGAGCGTGACGCGGTCGGCCCTCTTCGGGAACAGGTTGATGGCGGGCGTGCAGAAGAGCGTCACGTTCGAGAGGTCCACCATGTTCTCGAGCGGCGGATCACCCCGTCCGAACAGCACCACCAGATCGAGATGCTCGCTGTGCGAGCGTTGGAACGCTCGGGCCAAACCGGTCAGCTCGAAGAAGCGGAACCGCTGCGGAAAGGCGAAGTACTCCTGCAGCAGCCGATACCCCTGGAAGGACCGCACCGTCGCCGGCAGCAGCGCCTCGTCATCGCCGAATCCGACCGGCCGGATGGTCGAGGCCGGCAGCCACTGCAGCGACTCTGCCGGAGAGTCCGGCGGTGTCACCAGCACGCCAAGCGGCGACGCCAGGCACAACTCGAACAGCTTGTTCGCGACATCGTCGCGTCCGGCGAAATAGCAGCTCAACCGGTCGATCGGAAGCTGATCGAAGGTCAGTCCCGCGGTTGCCTCGAGCCGCATCCGCAAACCGCCCTTGATGCGGTTCGCGACCGGGAGCGACGTGAGCGACAGGTCGGGCGCAAATGTGAAGTACGAGGCTGAGGCGATCTGGATCGGCCACAGCGTGACGTCGTGCGCCGTGCGGAACTCGCAGGTGGTCCCGTCCTCCGAACCGAGAACCGCCTGCAGGGTGCTCCCGCGCGCGATGGTCCGGCCGGTCTTCAGGTTCGGATCTTTCGCCTCGGGCTGGAGCTGCGCAACGATCATCGACGGTGTCGGCGCCAGGTAGTGCGGGTGGACGATCTCCAGCAGCGCCTGCGTGAACCGGGGGAACTCGGCGTCCAGCTTCAGTTGCACCCGGGCGGCGAGGAACGCCACGCCTTCGAGCAGGCGCTCCACGTACGGATCCGCGACCTCGAGGCCGCTCATGCCGAGGCGCGCGGCGATCTTGGGGAACTGCTGCGCGAACTCGCCCCCCATCTCGCGCAGGTGCTGCAGTTCGAGGTTGTAGTACTGGAGGAGCCTGGGATCCATCAGCCGCGCGACGGCAGGAGATCGGCGATCTCCGCCCTGCCCGTTTCGAGATCGATCTCGGTGCGCACGAGCAGCTCGAGGGGCACCGGCTGGGCCCAGAGCTGACCATGGATCTGCACCCCGATGACGTTGTGATGATCGAGCTGGCTGGCCACGACCAACGCCTTCACCTGCAGCGTCTCGCGAAGAATGCGGGGCTCGAAGTCGATGATCGCCTCCCGGATGGCGCGCTCGAGCTCGCCCACGTCAACCGACGTGGCCGATCGGCCGGATAACGCCGGCAAGCCGTAATTGATCACCGAGCGACGCGCAGCCGGGGCAGCGCTCAGGTCGGTGTCGGCCTCGAGGCGGGTGGCATTGAACAGCCACGCGAGGTCGCGCAGGACGGCTTGCCGGAGCCGGCTCTTCGACATCACGCGATGCTCTCGCGCTTCCTGTTTGGCGTCCGGCTCCTCATCGGTGAGCCGGTCGAGCAGGGCGGGCTGCAGCCGTTCGAGCGGAGTGAGCTCAGGCATGGGTCGCCGGCTGCGCCGGATCGCGTGCCGCGTCTCCGATCGCGATCGACCTGATGTCCATCAGCGCGTGCTCACCGGCATCAGTGGTCAGCACCCGCTGTCCGACCCCCGCGAACACCTCGGCGGGCCCTTCGATCCACAGCGTCTTCCGCGCGAGACAGACCTGGGCGTCGTCGGAATCCTGAGAACCCGGATACCGGGTGGGAATGATGCCCACGGCTTCGCCGCCGTTGGCGAACTGAAACAGCGCGGGCATCCACACGACGTCACGCAGATCGGCCGGCGGTTCCAGGTCGATGCGGGAAATCCGCTCGAACGGCACCCAGTAGTACTGCCCGTTGATGATCGCTTCGCAGATCGGACCCAGGCGCATGTCCGCGTCCGCGATCCACTCGAAGGGCTGGCCGTCGATCGATCCTGCCGATGCCGGCGCAGCGTCGAAAGCACGCTCGCGCAGGCCCTGCGCGTGCGCGGTGTTGGTCGCGTTGGCGAGCGACTCGACCAGCAGCGCGATCCATTCAGCCGGCTCGCCGAACACGACCGGCGACTTCCGCCCGGCAAAGACCTCGCTCCGCAGCATCTCGCAGCGAATCGCCTCGCGATACATCTGGGCCATGGCCAGTGCGCCGGCGTCGAGATCGGCCGCGAGCTGCAGCTGGGTCTGGGCTCGCTCCCACTGTCCCATGACGCACAACAACTGAAACAGGAAGACGCGCAGCTCCGCGTCCGACGGCCGGGCGCGAATCTGTTCCTGCAGCTTCTGCAGGGCAGAACCCAGATCGCCTTCGCGGATGGCTCGTTCAGCAGCTTCGAGGGACATGGGAGCACCTCACACGAAGGTCGCAACCGGCTCAGGATGAGGAATGCGTGTCGGCTTCGAAGACGTTCGTGCCGCCGCCGGCGGCGCCGGTCGCACCCTGCGGCGTATAGCTGACGCGGACCTTCGAGAACCCGAGACTCACGTGCTCGACGAGTTCCGCGTTCTCGGATTCAGTCTTGAGCGTTGTCACGCGGACGTTTTCGAGCTCGATCTTGAAGTACTCCAGCGGCACCTTTCCCGCCTTCCGAACCGTGAGCTGCGCCTGGTTCACCACCTTGCGCGTGCGGAGAAAGGTCATGAGCGTGGCAGACGCGTGATCGACGCGTTTGACCACGTTGAGCTCGGCGATCCGGGGCACGCCCGCGTCGGCCGCCGACATGCCCCAGGACCAGGAGACTACCTCGATCTCACCCTTGTGCTCCGTGTCACCGGCCTCGCCAGTCACACCCTGCACCTTGAGGAACATGTCGGCTATGGCCACGCGTCACCGTACAGAGGAAGCGGCGCCAGCGCGCTCGGGAAGCCGGCGCCGGTTTGCAGTTCACCCTTCAGACCTTGATGTTCCCGGCGAAATCGTACTTCTGCTTGACCTCTCCACCGAGGCTGCCGTCCGCCTTCTGTTCCTTGTAGATCATCTCCAGCTTCGCGAAGTTCAGGCTGACCTGTTCCATCGGAACCACGTCGCTGCTGCCCGACCCGCCGAGCTGATAGGAGCTGACGAGCACGTCCTCCATCGTGATCTTGAAGTACTCCTGCTGCCCCGCGCCCGCCTTCCGCCCGGTCAGGACGGCTTTCTTGTAGGGCGTGCCGGTAGCGCAGGCGATGAACAGCACAGGCGACGACTTGTCCACTCGCTTGACGAAGTGAAAGTCCTGCGGCACGACCTTGCCCGCGCCCTGGCCGCCACCCTTTCCGGCCGTTCCCGACTGCGTCGCCCCCCAGCTGTACGACTCGAGCTCAATCTCACCTTTGTGCTTGGCGTCTGTGGACTCGCTTTCGACGCCGTCTATCTTCAAGAAATAGTCGACCTGTGCCATGTGACGTCTCTCCATCACCGTAGCCACCCACGACGATCGTGGCGTGACAGCCGTTACAGTCCCAGTTCATGAAGCCCGAGTTCCCCGGCGCCATCGCCAGGCGCAGCTAGCTGCCTCCCTTGACCGACGGCAACTTCGACACGAGCCGAAGCGATACGGTCAGCCCCTCCAGTTGATAGTGCGGGCGCAGGAAGAACTTCGAGGTGTAGTACCCAGGGTTGCCCTCGACCTCCTCGACCACGACCTCCGCAGCGGCCAGCGGCTTCTGCGCCTTCGTGGTCTCCGAGGAGTTCACCGGATCACCGTCGACGTAGTTCATGATCCAGTTATTGAGCCACCGGTGCATGTCGGTGCGCTCCTTGAACGAGCCGATCTTGTCGCGCACGATGCACTTCAGGTAGTGCGCGAAGCGGCAGCACGCGAACAGATAGGGCAAGCGGGCGGCAAGGTTCGCGTTCGCCGTCGCATCGGGATCGTCGTACTCCGTCGGCTTCTGGAGCGACTGCGCCCCGATGAACGCCGCGAAGTCCGAGTTCTTGCGATGCAGCAGCGGCATGAACCCGTTTTTCGCCAGCTCGGCCTCGCGCCGATCGCTGATCGCAATCTCGGTCGGGCACTTCATGTCCACGCCGCCGTCGTCGGTGGGGAAAGTGTGGACCGGAAGCCCTTCGACGGCGCCACCCGATTCGACGCCGCGGATGCGCGAGCACCAGCCGAACATCTTGAACGAACGGGTGATGTTGGTGGCCATTGCGTAGGCGGAGTTCGCCCAGGTGTACTTCGAATGGTCGGCGGCGCCGGTGTCCTCTTCGAAATCGAACGCTTCGACCGGATCGGACTTCGCCCCGTACGGAAGCCGGGCGAGGAACCGCGGCATCGCCAAACCGATGTAGCGGGAGTCGTCGGACTCGCGCAGCGACCGCCACGCCGCGTATTCCGGCGTGGTGAAGATCTTGGTCAGGTCGCGCGGATTCGACAGCTCCTGCCACGATCCCATCTGCATGACGGTCGGACTGGCGCCCGCGATGAAGGGGCAATGCGCGGCCGCCGACGTCTTGGCGATCTCGCCGAGCAGCTCGACGTCCGGAGCGCTGTGGTCGAAGTAGTAATCGCCCACGATACAGCCGAACGGCTCGCCGCCGAAAAGGCCGTACTCGGCCTCGTAGACGCTCTTGAAGATCGGGCTCTGGTCCCACGCCGTGCCCTTGTAGCGCTTCAGCGTTTTCGCGAGATCCTGTTTGCTGATGTTCATGACGCGGATCTTGAGCATCTCGTCGGTCTCGGTGTTGTTGACGAGATAGTGCAGGCCGCGCCAGGCGCTCTCGAGCTTCTGGTAGTCCTCGTGGTGCAGGATCAGGTTGATCTGCTCGGTCAGCTTCTTGTCCAGCTCCGAGATGATCGCTTCGATCGACTTGACGACGTCGGCGCCGATCAGCCGCGTCTGCGAGAGCGCCTGCTCGGCGAGCGTGCGGAC
>Ga0073934_10009272_pt1 | contig 12676 bp, 11 predicted proteins | sample LarsenN4metaG_FD_76834 | JGI IMG/M metagenome (GOLD analysis project Ga0073934, IMG submission 76834) | Hot spring sediment bacterial and archeal communities from British Columbia, Canada, to study Microbial Dark Matter (Phase II) - Larsen... ...
AACGTGCCACCTATTTTGTGGAGTTCCACCGACATGACTTCTGCCACCTCGGTAGAGGGAGTAATCGGGTAACCGACGAAAAACTTGCAGCCGGCATAGAGTGCGCCATGGGCTGCGGCCTCGTTACCCTGAAGAAAAGCAACTTTCTTTGCCACGGTAATTACCTCCTGATTGAATTGTTAAGGTGTTACTTTAATAGCGAAATCGGGGCAGCGGAGCTCGCACTGCATGCACTTGATGCAGGCTTCAAGATTCTTGACCGCGGCAACAAAGCCCTGCATCTCCAGGACCTTGGTCGGACAAAACTCCACACAAATGTGGCAGCCCTTACAGTACTTCTCGATTATCTCGATCGTCGGAAGCTTTTTTTCCATCTAATTTCACCCCTTTTGAAATAGTGAGCCAACTGGCAGAATTTTGTATACATAACATACCGATATTTCAAAATCAATATGATATGGAACAGACAGCCAGCTAAATAATCCTAATGACCAAATTCTAGTAATGCGATCTGCAAAAAACAAAAGAAGGGCATGAGCCCTTCTTTTGTTTGCACTGCAAATGAAAGAAGGCTACTAGAGTTCCATCTTGTCCATGGCAGCAATAAGATCCTTAACGGCAGCAACGGACTTGTCCATCATTGCCTGCTCTTCTGCGTCCAGTTTGAACTCGAGGATCTGTTCCACGCCGTTCTCGCCGAGAACGCAGGGAACGCCGACGTACAGACCGGATACACCGAACTCTCCGTTCAGGTACGCGCAGGTCGGCAGAACGCGCTTCTGATCCTTGAGGATCGACTCGGCCATGGCAATGGCGGAAGAAGCCGGTGAGTAGAAAGCGGAACCGGTCTTGAGGAGGGCAACAACTTCACCGCCCGCACCACGGGTACGCTTGACCATTGCTTCCATGACTTCCTTGGCTTTTGCCTTGTCCTTGTACTTGCGCTCGAGGAGTTCCATGACCGGAATGCCGTTCACGCTGGCATAACGGACGAGCGGAACCATGTCGTCGCCATGGCCGCCGAGGGTCATGGCATTGACGTCCTTCACGGATACGCCCAGTTCCCAGGCGATGAAGGTGATGAAACGGGCGGAATCGAGCACGCCGGCCTGACCGATAACCCTGTTGTGGGGGAAACCGGTGACCTTCTGGCAAAGGGTAACCATTGCGTCAAGCGGGTTGGAGATAACTATGACAAATGATTTGGGGGCGTACTGCTTGATCCCTTCGGCAACGGACTTCATGATCTTGGCGTTGGTGGCGATCAGGTCGTCACGGCTCATGCCCGGCTTGCGGGGGAGTCCGGCGGTAACGATGACAACGTCGGCACCGGCAATGTCTTCGTAGCTGTTGGTACCCTTGAGGCTTGCGTCGAAACGGTCTACCGAACCGACTTCGGAGATGTCGAGCATCTTCCCCTGGGGGAGACCTTCAACGATGTCGAACATGACAACATCGCCCAGTTCCCTGAGAGCACAAAGCTGAGCCAGAACGCCACCAATCTGTCCACCACCGATGAGAGCAATCTTCTTACGAGCCATTACTGTTTCCTCCTTGGATGAGTGTTTTCCTTCTCTGTAATGTCCTGCAACGTTTCCTAGAGTGCGTCGATAATTGCATTCAGCGTAGCGCTCGGGCGCATTGCCTTGGAAGTCTTCTCAAAGTTCGGGTGGTAGTAGCCCCCCATGTCAACGGGCTTGCCCTGTGCGGCAAGCAGCTCTTCGTTGATCTTTGCCTCGTTGTCGGCCAGTTGCTTGGCAATCTTGGCGAAACGTGCCTGCAGCTCGGCATCCTTGGACTGGGCGGCCAGTGCCTCAGCCCAGTAGAGAGCCAGGTAGAAATGGCTGCCGCGGTTGTCGATCTGACCGACCTTGCGGGCAGGCGATTTGTTGTTGTCCAGGAACTTGGCGATTGCCTGGTCGAGGGTCTCGGCCAGTACCTGGGCTTTGGCGTTATTGAAGGTAGCTGCCAGGTGCTCGAGGGATGCGGCCAGGGCGGAGAACTCACCGAGGGAGTCCCAGCGCAGGTACCCTTCCTTCTGGAACTGCTGGACGTGCTTGGGAGCGGAACCGCCTGCGCCGGTCTCGAACAGACCGCCACCGGCAAGCAGCGGTACGATGGAGAGCATCTTGGCGCTGGTGCCAACTTCGAGGATGGGGAAGAGGTCGGTCAGGTAGTCACGGAGAACGTTGCCGGTAACGGAGATGGTGTCCAGACCCTTGCGAATCCTCTCCAGGGAGTACCTCATGGCCTCTACCGGAGGGAGAATCCTGATTTCGAGTCCAGCCGTGTCGAGATCCTTGAGGTATTTCTCCACCTTGGCGATGAGCTGTGCGTCGTGCGCCCGGTTCTTGTCGAGCCAGAACACTGCCGGAGCGCCGGTGGCCCGAGCCCTCCTGACGGCAAGCTTGACCCAGTCCTGGATCGGGATGTCTTTCGCGCGGGACATTCTCCAGATATCGCCGGCTTCAACAGCGTGCTCCATGAGCACGTTGCCGTTTGCGTCGACAACCCGGACGGTGCCGTCAACCGGAATTTCGAAGGTGGTCGGATGAGAGCCGTACTCCTCGGCCTTCTGGGCCATGAGGCCGACGTTGGGGACGGAACCCATGGTAGCGGGGTCAAGGGCGCCGTGCTTCTGGCAGTCCTGGATGATCTCCTTGTACATGGTGGCATAGCAGCGATCCGGGATCATCGCCTTGGTATCCTGCAGCTTCCCTTCCGCATTCCACATCTTTCCCGAATCCCGCACCACGACCGGCATGGAGGCGTCGACGATGATGTCGTTGGGCACGTGCAGGTTGGTGATTCCCTTGTCGGAATCAACCATTGCCAGAGCCGGACGATTGGCGTACACGGCCTTGATATCGGCCTCGATCTCTGCCCTCTTTGCTTCCGGCAGTCCCTGGATTTTGTTGTAAAGGTCGCCGAGACCCATGTTCGGGTTAACACCAACTTCCTTAAGGGTAGCGGCATGCTTATCGAACACATCCTTGTAGAAGACGGATACGGCATGGCCGAACATGATCGGGTCGGAAACCTTCATCATGGTGGCCTTGAGGTGCAAGGAGAGGAGCTGGCCGTTTTTCTTGGCGTCCTCGATCTGCTCAGCATAGAATTTCCGCAGGGCATTCTTGCTCATGAAGGTACCGTCGAGGATCTCGCCGGCAACAGAAGTCAGCTTGTCCTTGAGAACGGTGGTTTTGCCGTCCTTGCCCACCAGTTCGATCTTGAAATCGAACGCCTTGTCAACGGTGACTGATTTTTCGTTGCCATAGAAGTCGCCGGCGGTCATGTGGGCAACTTCTGACTTGGAATCAGGTGTCCAGGCGCCGAGCTTGTGCGGATGCTTCTTGGAAAAGTTCTTCACCGAGAGGGGAGCGCGGCGGTCGGAGTTGCCTTCACGCAGGACCGGGTTTACGGCGCTGCCCAGAACCTTGGCATAACGCTCCTGGATCGCCTTTTCCGCGTCATTCTTCGGAACCTCCGGGTAGTCGGGAACGTTGTAACCCTGCTCCTGCAGCTCCTTGATGGCCTCTTTCAGCTGGGGAACCGAGGCGCTGATGTTCGGAAGCTTGATGATATTGGCGTCCGGGGAGAGGCAGAGCTCGCCCAACTGGGTCAGATAATCGGGAACCTTCTGCGCGGCGGTGAGGTTCTCGGGGAAATTGGCGAGGATCCTGCCGGCAAGGGAGATATCCCTGGTCTCGACGGCAACACCGGTACCCTTGGTAAATGCCTGCACGATCGGCAGCAAAGAGTACGTTGCCAGCGCCGGTGCTTCATCAATTTCTGTCCAGATAATCGTCTTTGTTGTCATGTTCTCTCCTTGATTTTATTACCTGATCGCCAGAGGCTTGCAGAATGGGTGCGTACCGACAAGGGATGGTTTCCTTAATCCGCCAGACAGCCGCCACCCTTTCATATCAAGTCATGCTCGGACCTAGCTGTTAACGCAATTTCACACTTCATATTTTCAATGCTGCTAAAAAAAATTTATTTTAGTTAATGGTGGCGGGAATTTTGTATACAGTATACAAATAGGTATGGGGTGTCAAGGAAAAATCAGGTTGGAAACGGGTGAACAGGGGGCATCTGCGGGAAGGGTGAATCTGCCTATCTGAGGGGTCTTTCCGAGGAAAACCGACGGGCCTCGCTCAGGTCGTTCCTGTCGAGGTTACGGGGTATTTTCAACTGTTGTCCGGGCCAGAGGACGCGGGGGTCCCTGATCTGGTCACGATTGGCCCGGTAGAGGAGCGGCCAGAGGGATGCCTCTCCATAGACTTCGGGAAGTGCCGCAATCTGGGGGAGGGTTTCGCCGCGCTTCACCGTATGCCGCAGCGGCAGATTCTGTTCCCGCTCGTACTTGGCCCGTTCAGCCCTGCGGCGGGTTTCGGCACGTTCGGCCTCAGCCCTCCTGGCCGCGGCCCTGGCTTCTTCCGCCGCCCTGGCAGCAGCGGCTTCGGCTTCGGCACGTTCCCGCTCCTGCTTCGCCTTGAGTTCCGCCTCTGCCCGGAGCTTGAGTTCTGCCTCCCTTCGGGCTGCGGCCTCGCGGGATTTGATCTCCTCCGCAAAAGCCGATTCCAGCAGCATCGCCTTGGTAATGGCAAATCCGTAATAGCCGTCAGCAGCGGAAACATCCCCTGCCAGGTGAAGTTCCTCCCCCTTGTCAAACGTGGCAACAAGGTCCCGATACTGCTCGGGAAAGAGTTCCTGCACCCCTGCGACGCGAACCCTCTCCAGCAAAAGACTGGATTCATCCCTCTTCAGCGCATTGCCGGGGGCGCATCCGCATAGGAGCGCTACCCCGGCAATAATGAGCAGCCTGGCTTTTACGGATCTGAACAAAAATCCCCCTATTTGCCGGTCGTCTTGATCCCCAGCTCCCGGAGCTGCTTGTCGTCGACCGGCGACGGAGCCTCGGACATGAGACAGGTCCCCTTCTGCGTCTTAGGGAAGGCGATGACGTCGCGGATGGAATCGCTGCCGGTCAGAAGCATGACCAGGCGGTCCAGTCCGAAGGCGATGCCGCCATGGGGAGGGGTGCCGTATTCGAGGGCGTCCAGCAGGAAGCCGAACTTGGCCCGTTTGTCCTCTTCCGAATGGCCGAGCATCTTGAACATGAGGGACTGGATGACCTCCTGATGGATCCTGATGGAGCCGCCGCCGATCTCGTTGCCGTTCAGCACAAGGTCATAGGCCTTGGCGCGGCAGCGCCCCGGGTCCGACTCCACATACGAAACATCCTCGTCCATCGGCGCGGTGAAGGGGTGATGCACGGCTGCCCAGCGCTTCTCATCCTCGTCCCACTCCAGGAGGGGGAAGTCGGTGATCCAGACAAAGACGAACTTGTCCTTGTCCAGCAGGCCGAGTATGCGTGCCAGCTGGTTGCGCAGCTTGCCGAGGGAGTCGTTGACCACCTTCGGCTTGTCCGCCACGAAGAGGAGCAGGTCGCCATCCTCTGCGCCGAACTCCCTGTTCATGGCAACAATCTCCTCCGGGGTGAAAAACTTGGCAATGGGTGAATGCCATTCGCCGTTCTCGATCTTTACGTAGGCCAATCCCTTGGCGCCGTAGATCTTGACGAACTCGGTCAGGTCGTCGATCTCCTTGCGGGAGAAGGCAGCGCACCCCTTGGCGTTGAGCCCTTTGATGATGCCGCCGGTTGCCGCCACGTCGGCGAACACCTTGAAACCGGACCCCTTCACCAGCTCGGTCAGCTCTACCAGCTCCAGGCCGAAGCGGAGATCCGGGTTGTCGACGCCGAAGCGGCGGATCGCCTCCTGGTAGGTCATGCGCGGCACGGGGAGCTGGATCTCGACCCCTTTGGTCTCTCGGAAGATGGTTGCGATCAGCCCCTCCATCATGGAGATGATGTCCTCCCGGTCGATGAAGGACATCTCGCAGTCGATCTGGGTGAACTCGGGCTGGCGGTCGGCACGCAGGTCCTCGTCGCGGAAGCAGCGGACAACCTGGAAGTAGCGATCATAACCGGAGATCATCAGGATCTGCTTGAAGATCTGCGGGGACTGGGGGAGCGCATAGAACTGGCCCCGGTTGATTCGCGAGGGGACCAGGAAGTCACGGGCGCCTTCAGGGGTGGACTTGGTGAGGAAAGGGGTCTCTATTTCGAGGAAACCGTTGTCGCTCAGGTAACGCCGGGTCGTCTGGGCAACCCTGGAACGGAGTATCATGTTCTCCTGCAGCTGGGGACGGCGCAGGTCAAGGTAGCGATACTTGAGGCGGAGATTCTCGGCCACGTCGACGTAATCGTCCAGGGTGAACGGCAGGGTCTTGGACGGGTTGAGCACCTTGCACTCGCTGACCTGCACCTCCACCTCTCCGGTCTTCAGGTTCGGATTGACCGTCCCCTGGGGACGGGGAATAACCTTCCCCTTCACCGCCACGACGAACTCGCTGCGGATCGCCTCGGCCTTGGCGTGGGTCTCCACGCTGGTGGCAGGGTCGAAAACGATCTGGGCAAGCCCTTCACGGTCGCGAAGGTCGACGAAGATCAGCCCGCCGTGGTCACGGCGGCGGTGGGCCCACCCCATCAGCACGACTTCGGCACCCACATCGGCCGAGCTGATGTCGCCGCAGTAGTGGCTCCGCTTCCAGTCGCCAAGAAACTCTATCATGAAAAACCTCCTGAAAAAGGTGATAAAATCGACAAAATAGCGGTTAAATATACCCGAAAGAGCACCATGGTTCAAGAACTAACAGGGGCGGGGCGCAAATTACCGGCCTGCCCCCCCCTGAGCGACGCGATACGGAGCTGCTTCGGAACCATGGCGGCTTTCACGACAAGGCTATTGCACCGCTTGCTCCAGCAGGGTGGCGAGCATCTCCACCCGCGGCATGGCGGCACCCTTCTCCATGCCGAACCGCAGGGGGATGCGAAAGATGGCACCAGTCTCAAGATCGCGCCCTTCTTCCCGGTCGATCTGCATGGAGGGTTTGTACACCCCCATGTTGTCGGTGAACTCAAGCATGCTGTCGGCATAGGCCTGAGGGATCGGTTTCTTAAGCCCCTGGAGGTTGGCGGCATAGATCACCTCCAGCATCAGCTCCTTTACCAGCTCGCGGGTTGCGGCCACACCCAGCAACCTGTCGACGGACTGCTGAATGAGGGCACAGAGACCGTTGAAGGGGATGTTCCAGACCAGCTTCTCCCAGCGGGTCCGCTTCAGGTCGTCGGTTGAGCGGCACTCCACCCCGGCGGCGGTAAACATTTCCGCCAGTTGCTCCACCCGTCGGTGGTCGATGGGGAGATATTCGCCGAGTATGATCCGTCCGGCAGCCAGGTGGTGCACCTCCCCCGGCTCGCCGCGGTTGGAGCAGAGGAAGGCTACCCCGCCGAGCACACGATCCCCGCCGAAGAGCCGCGCCAGCTCATCCTCGTTCCCCAGCCCGTTCTGCAGGGTGAGTATCTGCGTCCCAGCCCCCAGCAGCGGACCGATCATGGCAGCGTAGCTGCTGTTGGCAAAGGTCTTCAGCCCGACCAGAACCAGGTCAACCGGCCCGATCTCCCCCGGTTCCCGCCAGGCGTTCACCTTGGCAAGGTGAAAATCACCGTTGACCGAGAAGACCTTCAGCCCCTTCTCTTTCACCGCTGGGTAGTCGCGGCGGAGGAGAAAATGCACCTCCTGGCCACCCTTCTGCAGCAGCGCACCGTAATAAAGTCCCAGCGCCCCGGCGCCGACAACCGCTATACGCATCTTTCACCTCATTTTATCCTGAAAACTGCGGTTGGAAGCTGCCGGAATGAGCGCCTCAGGGCTATTTCGTCGTAATTCCTGGCGAAAGGAAGCGTAAACAGCCGATGTTGTTTGAACCCGCAGGGTGAGTTCATTGGCTGTAGCGAAATGAGTCTGGAATTACAGAAATAGCGCGTCAGCGCGAATGCAGGTGGCTTTCAACTGCCGAATCTGGGTTTATGCGAGTTCTCTTCACAAATTCCGCGTGACGGACGGAAAAAGCAGAAAGCGGCCAAGAAGGCCGCTTTCCGGGTATTACCCATGATGACGATCCGCTACTTCTGGTCGATGGCAGCCAGCTTCCAGGCGCCGTTCCCCACTTGGCGGGTGAAGGTCCAGTACTCCTCGAACTTGACCGGGTCGGTCTTGCTGCCGGAAACAACCTGGCCGGTGGCATCATCGGTGGTGTAGTCCAGCAGGTTGGCGTATATCCGGGTGGTGATGAAGTCCTGGCCGCTCTCCTGCCAGGCCTCGACGATCTCCACGTTGCGCACGGCGATGTTCTCCAGGCGGTTGATCCGCTTCTCCCGCAACAGACGATCTATGTCCTCCTGGAAAGCGCGGCGGATCTCATCGGTGAGCAGGCCACTGATCGGCGCCAGGTCCCGGTTCATCCATCCCCCCTGAATCCTGAAGAAGTCGTCCATGACCTGGTCACAGAACCGCTCCTCGCTGAACGAACCGTCCATCTGCCGGATATGGGCCAACCCCTGCGCCAGGTCGTCCTGGGTGGTGGTGTGGACCGGTTGGGGTGTGGCGTCATAGGTGTATGGCTGGGAGGAGTAGGAAGAAGACGAGTAGCCGCCTAACTCCGCCTGCTGTGCTGCCAGGCGCCTCGACTTGACGAAGCGGTAGATCATGTAGCCGATGCCGGCGAGGAGCAGGATGTCGAACAGGCCGATGCCGCCACCGCCGATGCCGCCGGCACCACCGAAGCCCATGCTGCGGAAGAGCATGCCGCCGAGCATGCCGCCGACCAGACCGCCTGCCATGCTGCGAAGGAACCCGCCGCCCGCCGGCTGGGGCTGCATGTAGGGGGAAGGGTTCACGGGGCGTGCCTGCTGGGGTGCTGCCTGATAGGGGGACGGAGCGGCTGATGGTGCAACCGGCCGCGAATAGCTGCGCGAACCGCGACTCCCCATGGAGCGGCTGCCGCCGGCCCGGGCCTCGGCCTCCGCGGCAAGGAAGAAGCCGGCCAGCATGGAGAGAACCAGCGCCGTGCAACCGAAGAGTGCAATCTTTCTTTTCATGTTCACCTCATTACCGTGCGATGTGCACGGAGTTATCAAACCACCGTAAAGTCGGTAGTATAGCATAGATAATCATCATCCCTGTAAAAATAAAGGGGTATTTTCCCTTTTTCGTACCCCTCAGACCACATCTACTCTTTATCAGGGTTTCCCGGAGGATGGGCATGGGCGACGAAATCGATGAATTCATCCATGACACTGTCCGCATCCCCTTTGCAGATGGCGACGATGTTGCGCAGATGCATGAATGAGTCCAGTTCAATCCGCTCGAAGTTGAAGCCCAGTTCCCAGTTCTGTGACCGAACCACCTCGCCTTTCAACCGGATGACAATCGGGGGGGATACATCGGAGAGGGATATGGTTATATCAGCCATCCTCCCCAAGGGAAGCTGTCGGTCACTGTGCACCAGCATCCCCTTCAGACTGAGATTTTCCACATCCGCCTGAATGGTCTCGCCGTCACAGGAGATGACGGCGTGCACGTGATATTCGACGCGGCTGAAGTGACGTTTTTCCATGGTGTACCTCCCGTAAAACAGTGGTGCCCGTTAAAAGCGAGAAGAGCTGCCAACACTCCGGCCTTCAGCCTCAATACCTCTGCCTGACAGGAGATTTATACCATACTTGCAAGACAAAAAAAGGGGGGCGTGAAGCCCCCCGTGTCGTGCAAGCGCATTTTCGCCACTAGTCGTCGAAGTTTCCGGCCGGCCCCTTGTCGCCACCGATGTTTTTGGCGGCCTCGATGATATGTGCCTCGGTCCAGTGGGCCGGGTCCTCGATCCGGCCGGCCCGGGGACCGACGTCATGGGATCCGGCCTTGAGGATCGTCTCGATGGCCAGAGGTGCGGTGTCGGTGGCATTGAACACCTCGGTGAACATCTTGTAGGCGAACTCCTCGACACGCTTGGCCATCCGCTCGCGCACGCCTGAAGGCTGGGCGAGAAGCTTGTTCTCGAAGGGGAGGTTCAGGTTCTTGTAATCCCCCTTCTTCCACCCCTTGGACTCTGCATGGGCAACCATCTCTGCCCAGAGCTCCTCGGTCATCCCCTCGCCGGGAACCTTGATGAAGTTGCCGTTTGCATCCAGCTGGGCATTGCCGTAGTCGTTCACCTCCAGCCCCCAGGAGATCATCTGCAGGGCGGTGGCAACATTGGCCTTGGTGGTAGCGGTCTGGTCAGCTATCTGGCGCAGTCTCTCGGAGCTGTTTCCCGAGGTACCGTGCTGGGCACCGTTCACCCTGTAGGGGGCAAGGGCCTGGTGAATCTCGGCGGTCAGGCCGACCTGGATGCCGGCATCGGACGCCTCCAGGCCGTGGGTGGTGCCGTTGTTGAGCGCGATCCAGTCGGGGAAGATCCCGTGGGCGTTCAGCCCCTGGATGAGGAACCTGGCCTCGGGAACGGTGGAGAGCCCCTGGTTTCCCTTGATCTCCCCCACCTCGGTCTCCAGGCCGGCCCACTTGGGGATGAACGGGTTGATGGCCAGGTTGGCCAGCAGGTTCTGGTCATCGGGGAGATGGGAGGCATCGATGGCGATGGAGGTGATGCCGGCCTCGAACATGGTAGGGATTTCGACCTTGGCTGCCTGCAGATCCTTGTCGCTCTTGATGCCGTAATGATCGGCGTGGATGGCGACCGGCACGGTGATCCCCAGTTCATTGCAGAGCTGGTCGACGATGGTGGCCATGTTCCAGTAGTTCACGGCGCAGTAGGCCTTCTGGCCCCCTTCCGATTTGGCGATCTCGATGATGACCGGGCAGTTGGCCCGCTGGGCGGCCTGGAGCACCCCCCTGATAACGAAGTAGTTCCGGCCGTTGGCAGCCATGGCAATGGCCTTCCCCTTGGCAGTCATGGCACGGTCGACCACCTTGCCGCTGACGATGAGCGCCTTGGAATTGGGGAAAAGCTTTCTGATATTGGGCGGCCTGCCGACCTGGAGCGCCTTTTCGAAATCCGAGGAATATGCCATGATACCTTCTCCTTTTAGTGAAAATAAAAAAATCGTGTAAACATAAACTGCTGTCTTGTAACATTTTAACCATGCAAAATCAAGTCACTTGCCACGCCGTCTGCCAGCATCTATAATCACCACCCTAACCATTCATGGAGCACAAGGATTACATCTTGCCTGAAACCGTCACCTTTCACCCCGACCTGCTGGACAGCCACTGTATCATCGACGCCCGGACACCGCTGGAGTTCGCCGAAGACCACCTCCCCGGCGCATGCAACGTCCCCCTCCTGACCAACGAGGAGCGGGTGGAGATCGGCACCCTCTACAAGCAGCAAGGGCCACACCTTGCCCGAATACGGGGGATGGAGCTCACCGCGCCCCGCTTCCCCGCCATGATGCACGAAATTGCCTCCCTTGCTGCGGGACGGCCGATCCTGGTCTACTGCTGGCGCGGCGGCCTGCGCAGCAGGACTATTGCCACGATCATGGAGCTGACCGGCTTCCCGGTGCGGCAGCTCGTCGGCGGTTACAAGGCGTTCCGTAACGACGTCAGCGCCGTCTTCGAGAACTTCACCCCCCCTGGGCCGCTGGTGGTGCTCCACGGCATGACCGGCATCGGCAAAACCACCCTCCTCGACCTCCTGGCTGCGCGGGGAGAATCGGTGGTGGACCTGGAGGGGCTCGCCCGGCACCGGGGCTCGGCCTTCGGCTCCCTCGGCCTGTCCCAGGACCAGCTGACCCAGAAGCATTTCGAAACCCTCGTCTGGGACGCCTTCAGGAAACTCCCCCCCGGGCGGCCGATTTACATCGAAGGGGAGAGCCGCCGCATCGGCCGGATGACCCTCCCCGGCAACCTCTACGAGATGATGCAGGAGAGTTTCAAGGTCTGGTGCACCGCCTCCCTGGAGACACGGGTTGAGCGACTGACCCGCGAGTACGGCCTGAAGGTTTACGAGGAGGGGCTGCGGGAGTCGCTGCTGAAGATAAAAAAGAAGCTGGGCGGGGAGAAGTACGCCGAAATCGCCGGCTACCTGGAACGGTGGGAGATGGAGCCGTTCATGACAGAGCTCATCGTCAGCTACTACGACCGGCTCTACTACAAGGTCAGGGAGTGGCGGGAAGACATGGGTCTCTGCCTGGAAGATTTCGACGCCGCCGCCGAAAGAGTGACTGCCGACGTGAACCGGCACTTCGGCGTCTGAAAGGAATATCCGTGAAGAGACTCGCGCTCGTCGCCTTCACCATTCTCGCCAGCCTCACCGGCTACCACCCTGTCCCCTCGCCGGCTGCTCCGGCCCTGGGGGCACCTCTTTCCGCCATGGCGGAGAGCGGCGACGGAGCGTTCGCCCGCGCCTACCGGAGCCGGACAAGCGATATCCAGCTGACCGGGTCGGGAACGGTGGTGAGGGTTCTGCCGGACGACACCAGGGGGAGCCGGCATCAACGGTTCATCGTCCGCCTGGACTCGGGGCAGTCCCTGCTGATCGCCCACAACATCGACCTGGCACCACGGGTCCCGTCGCTGAAAAAGGGGGACAGGGTCCGGTTCAGTGGCGAGTATGAATGGAACAAGAAGGGGGGGACAATGCACTGGACCCACCACGACCCCCGCGGCGTTCACGAGGCGGGGTGGATCGAGCATAACGGACAAAAATATCAATAGTTCAAAGAATCAGATCGTAATTTCCCCATCGTCACGACCGACCCTGCACCTGACCT
>Ga0073934_10009273_pt1 | contig 12675 bp, 13 predicted proteins | sample LarsenN4metaG_FD_76834 | JGI IMG/M metagenome (GOLD analysis project Ga0073934, IMG submission 76834) | Hot spring sediment bacterial and archeal communities from British Columbia, Canada, to study Microbial Dark Matter (Phase II) - Larsen... ...
AACCTCATTCTCGGCACAACCCACCTCTACCCTATGCCCAACCTCACCCATTTTCATCCCTCGTTGTGACCGCGCCGGTCATGCTCGACTCCTTTCGGTAATTGGGGCGTCGCGTCGAATTTCGGACCCAAGCAGAACAGCCATCAGTTTCAGGGCTGGTGCCACGCCGCCGAGATCTGCGACAACCACAACAACTGCCGATCCGTCTGCCAGGAGGGCTGGTACGAGTGGAATAGCTGTACGATCAACAGCCGCTACACGGCGTCCAACTGCGACCTCTACAACTCGGGCGACTGCACCGAGCAGGTTTCCAGCACAGGCATTAACGTCCTCGGAACCCGGCTTGTGGACATTCCAGTGAGTTGCCCCAGCGACTCAAACGGCGACGGCTTGATGGATGAGGGTGGATGTAGCGAACAGCTCGCCTATTGGCAAGACTCCAACTTCATGACGCTCTACGAGCTCGATTCGAATGCACCGGATGACCTGATCCAGACCATGTACTTCCCTCCGGCGCGGGTGGATCTCCGTTGCGATGTCTGGGGATGTGCGCCCTCGGGAAGCGGCTGGAGCGAGCCGCTCTCCTATGACAGCCCGCCTTTCCCGCCGAAGGTGTCCGCGGAAATGGCGGTGGTCGTAAACTGGGGCGCCTTCCAGGACCCTGGGCGGGCTTGCGGCGTCGGGCAATCATGGCTGAATCCTGTCTCGGCGGCCAGTTTGGTTGGCCCGGGACTAGCGCCTGACTCGATCGCCGCTGTTTTCGGCGAGGGACTCGCCGCGTTTACCGCATCTGCCACCACGATGCCTCTGCCTGGTTCCCTGGCGGGCACAGCACTGCAGATTACCGACCGGTTGGGCGTGCGGCATTCTGCTCCGCTGTTCTTTGTCTCGCCGGAGCAGGTGAACTTCCAGGTCCCCGCGGCGGCGGCACTCGGAGCCGCCACGGTTTCGGTAATTCGCGGCGAGACTGTGCGGGCGGTCGCGCCTGTTCAGATTGAGTCTGCGGCGCCGGGACTATTTGCCGCAAACGGTGACGGGAAGGGAGTGGCCGCCGCCGCTGTCGTGCGGATGCAAGCCGACGGCGCTCAGATCTACACGCCGGTGTTCGATTGCTGGCAACGCCCTGGAACTTGCGTGCCGGCCCCCATTGATCTGGGACCAGAGACCGACCAGCTCGTTCTGATGCTTTTCGGGACCGGCATCCGAAACGTGAGCGCGCAAAATGCTGCCAGCGTCACAATCGGAGATGAAACGCCGGAAGTCCTGTACGCCGGACCTCAAGGAGATTTCTTGGGTCTCGACCAGGTCCATGTGGCGCTTCCGCGCAGCCTGATCGGAAAAGGCGAGGTCAACGTCGCCGTCACAGTCGAGGGCAAGTCGTCAAACTCCGTGACAATTCACATTCGCTAATAGAAAGAGCGACGCAGACTCTTCGGAATTCGATGAAGACCTTTCCTCGGCGAAAACCGATTCGTCGCTTCGCTCAGAATGGCTGCAGAATGGGGTTCGCCTGAGCCCCTATCAAAAAATTTCAGGGAAATAATAAACGAGCACGGAGTTGAGGCTCATGTCGGCGACCAGCACATCCTTGTGCTGCGGGATGAGGGCGACTCCGCGCGGCTTGATGAGCGTGCTCTTGGGTCCCGCGAGTTTGTAGCGCGGCGGCACGTCGCCGTTATCGGTGATGTGCCAGAAGCCCACGTACGTTCCGCCGGGGTCGAACGTGCCGCTCTCGCCGGGCTGCGTCACCGCGATGAAGCCGCTCGGGGGGTGGACCTGCATCTGCAATGCTCGCACGATGCCGCTCCGGGGTCCGCGAATCACGCGCAACGGCGGAGTGTCGCCGCTCGCGGTGCGAGTAAACATCTGAATCGCTCCGGGGCGCTGGTTGGTTCCGCCGGAGCCGAGAATCAGGAGATCGTGCACCGGGTCGACGGCGATGCCGCCGCCCTGGCCCGTGTTGTTCAGGATTCGCTTCGGAGCGACATCGCCGGTGGCAGTGCGGTCAAACACCAGTACGCGGCCGCCTTCGGGGACGAGAATCTCGTTATTGACGGGATCGAGCTCGAGGCGGCTCGAGCCGCCGAGCATCGTCTTCGGCCCCTGGATAGTGCGGATGGGAGCTTCCTCGCCGTTCGCGCCGCCGCGAAAGACCAGCACGGCATAAGCAAACGGGTTGTTGACGACGAACTCGTCGTGGACAGCATCGTAGCGAATGTCGTGCATGGTGCGGCTCATCAGCGTGCGCTGCCCGGCGAGCAGGCGATTCGGCTGCGTGTTCTCCTTCGCCAGCCTGGCGAAGAACGCGATCTGCGCGTGAGCCACTCAGTTGGGAACCATGATCTCGTCGCGGCGGCTGTCGTAGGCAACGGCTCCGGGATTGCCGATGGCGAGCGCCTTCTTCCCGGCGGGCGCGCTGCGAATGACGCGCTTGGGAGCAACATCGCCGTCGGCAGTGCGCGCGAAGACGGTGGCGCTGTGATTGCCCATGTTCGAGACCCAGAGCTCGTCGTTCTTGCTGTCGAGAAAGACGCCGGTGGGGTTGACCACGTGTGTCTTGGGACCGCGGATCATGCGCGCCGGAGCAACATCTCCGTTGTCAGTGATCTTGAAAACCAGGACCGAGTCATCGCCGTCGTTCGCGACGTAGAATTCTCCGCGCTCCTGGTCGACCCATAGCGCCGCCGGCCAGTTGAGACGCGTGCGCGGGCCTTCGATGATGCGCAGCGGCGCGGTGTCGCCCGCGGCCCGGAGCGGATAGACCGTAATCGAAGCTGGCTCGAATTTGCCGTGGCCGCCCGCCTCGTTAATCCCATGGCCGTGATTGCTGACGAACATCAGCTGATTCTTGTAATCGACTGCCACGCCGTGCGGATCTTCCAGTTGCGTACGGTCCCCGGTGAGCTCGCGGATCGGTTTGTCGTCGCCCGACGCGGTTTTCGGGTAGACCACGACAGCATTGTCGTGTTGCACGGTCAGATAAATCTCCTGCGCGTCTTCGTCCACTGAAATCCCAAACGTTCCGTGCGGCGTATAGAGTTCGCGTTGCGGCTTGATCTCGCCGCTCGCGTTCCAGGGGAACACCGTCATGGTGTCGATGGTGTCATTGGTGATTGAGTAAATATCGCCGTTGCGCGGGTCAACGTAAATGCCGCAGTTGAACTCCAGCTTCGTGACGCCGCCGCCGGCGATGGCGCGCTTCGGCTCCGTGAAGGCCGCGGTCGGAGGCGTGTTGTCGAGGCGGTCGAAGACTTTGATGCCGAACAGATTTTCATCCTGCAGGAAGACTTCGTTGGTCTGGAGATTGAGCGCGACGGCGCTGTAGGTGGGGTACGTGTCGCGAATGATGCGCGTGGGGGCGCGGTCGGCATTGCCCGGCGGCTGCGTGTCCCAGTCGGCGGAGCGATGCACGGGCGCTTCCTGCAGGAGGGCGGCGAGCGTCGTCGTGGTGCTGGCAGGCATCCACTGGCACATTTCGCCGTCCATCGACGGCAAAGCAGGCAGCGGTTCGATGGCGACCAACTGCGGGGAGCCGATGGGTCGGCGAGCCGCGTCTCGCGATGCAAGCTGCCAGTCTTTGCGCGAAATTTGTCCCGAGAAGGACAGTAGGGCTACAGCGGCGGCGATCCATGCGAGTAACAGAACCCGGTTTCCACTGATCCCGCGAAATCGGCGAGGCATGCTACCTCCTTTGTTATCGGTCATCATACACCTAAAAAACAGTATCTAGGCAGGCCGGAAGCGGCTTACAAGCAGCCCCGTCGCTACCACCACCACGCAACCGACGACGTTGTACCACAGGAAAGAGATTCCGGTGAGTTGGCTCGTGAGCAGGATGGCGATCTCGCCGACTACGAGGCCCGTAAAAGCACCTGTGCCCGTGACGCTCGGGAAGCCGAAGGCGAGCACGAACACGCCCAGCAGCGAGCCGTAGAAGAGCGACCCGACGAGATTGACAGCTTCGATCAGCGAGCCGAGGCGGCCGCCGAAGAAAGCGAACGCCGCGGCATAGACTCCCCAAAAAGCCGTTGCGGCCTTCGCTATTAAGACGTAATGGCGGTCGGTTGCGCCGCGATGGAAATGCCGGCGGTAAATATCAATCATGCTGGTGGTAGCGAGCGAGTTGAGCTCGGCGGAAATAGTGGACATAGCCGCGGCGAAAATTGCGGCGATGATCAGACCGACTGCCCCGACCGGGAAGTACGTAGTCACGAAGGTCAGGAAAATGTAATTCGTGTCGTCGTAGGCCCTGCCGTCGCCGGTCTGCTCGACAAGAGCGATTCCCTCTCGCCGGGCGGCTTCGACAGCACGATTCGCCTCGCGCAATTCGGCGGCGTTCGGGGTGGAGGAGTTGTTTTGCCTGGCGTCGAGCAGGCGGTAGGCGGTGTCGCGGCGGTGTTCGAGCGCCTGTTCGTACTGGCGGCGAGCGGCATGATACTGTTCGGCCGCGGGAACGTCAGCGGCCCGCTCCATGCTGGCTTGGACTGCTCTGTTGAAGAGCATCGGAGGCGGCTCGAATTGATAAAACACGAAGACCATGGCGCCGGTGAGCAGGATGAAGAACTGCAGCGGCACTTTGACGACGGCGTTGAACATGAGGCTGGTGCGGCTGTGTCCCACGGACTTGCCGGTGAGGTACCGCTGCACCTGCGACTGGTCGCAGCCGAAATAGGAGAGTGCCAGGAAGCCGCCGCCGATCAGCCCCGACCAGACCGTGTAGCGGTTGTTGGGGTCGAGCGAAAAATCGATCGCATTGAGCCGGCCCGAAGCGCCCGCGAGGTAGAGAGCGTCGGCGAAGGACACGTCGGAGGGCATCAGCCAGACGGCGGCGAAGAAGGCTCCAAGGATGCCGAGGAAGATCAGCATCATCTGCTGGACGTCGGTCCAGGTGACTGCCTTGATGCCGCCGGGCACCGCGTAAGAGATCACGACGCCGGCCATGATCAGCACCGTGACGCGCTCGCTCCAGCCGAGGATTACCGAGAGCACGACGGCGGGAGCGTAGAGCGCAAGGCCGACGCCGAGACCGCGCTGGACCAGGAAAATGATGCTCGCGGCGAGGCGGGTCTTTGCGTCAAAGCGCTGTTCGAGATACTCGTAGGCCGTGACCACGCGCGCCCTGTGATAGAGCGGCACGGCGACGGCGGAGATAATAATCATCGCGAGCGGCAGTCCGAAGTAGAACTGGACGAAGCGCATGCCGTCCACATAGGCCTGACCCGTCGTGCCGATGAACGTGATAGCGCTCGCCTGGGTCGCCATGATGGAGAGCCCCATGGCCCACCAGGGCATGCTCTTGTCGGCGAGAAGATAAGCTTGGATGGACCCGCTGCCCCGTCCTTTGTAGAGGCCGTAGCCGACAATCGCGACGAGCGAGAGGATCAGGACGACCCAGTCCAACATTCTCATGGCGTTCTCATGCGATAGTTTTCAGGGGGAGATCCGATAGGCTCGCGTGAAGGCGTAAAACAGGCCGATCAGCAGGAATAGATAGCCCGTAATGGCAGCGTAAAGCTGCCCCCACGTGTTGAACACCGGGGGCCTGTCATCGTTGAAGTCGCGCGGCATTTTGGTTTCGGGTCGGAAATCCTTCGACAGGATAGCATCTTCCCCCGACAACAAAGAAGCGTTCCGGCGGCTTTCTGATTCAGGATGTCATGGGCGGCTTGACCGTACTCCAGGGTTCCCCTACTCTGAGAATGGAGTAGCGGCGAGTTCCCCGAGAGCTGTGCGAAAACGAAAGAGAGCCGCGGGAAAGCGAAAGCGGCCGGACAACCGGAACAAGCCCGCGAGCGTCCCACTGACAGCCGGATTGTGAATCAGACCGCAATGCATTCTGTTCTTCGTCCCGCGGAGAAACGGCCAACCGAGTTGCCTGCGGCTTCCGCGGCGTCGGAGCGGTTTCTCATCACGGCCTGTCTGGCCTTTCTTGCCGTGGCGGTTTTCCTCCAGAACTTCGACGACCCGTTACTGCACGCTGTCTATCGCTGGACGCACGCCCAAAACGCCGGCTTTTGGCGGGGCGTCAGCCTGCTCGGCTCCGGTGTGACGTTGACGCCGGTCGTTGCAGCGCTCGTGCTGGCCCTCATCTGGCGGGGTCAAAGCATGGGCGCGATGGCTCTGGCCTTCGGCTGGGCCGCCACCAGCCTGACGGTCGAATACCTGAAATGGCTGCTCGACCGGGGCAGGCCGGGCGTGACGCCGTGGGACTTTGCGCGCGGGAACGCCTTTCCGAGCGGACATGCCGCGCAGGCATTCTACGTATGCATCTCGCTGGGCTGGGAATTCGCTCGCTTGAGCGCGCGGGACGGCGCCAAGCGGTTCAGAAGAATTGTTCGGCCGGGTATCTGGGCCATTCTCCTCGGCATACCGGTCGCAGTCGGCTACAGCCGGGTAGCGCTCGGAGTGCATTGGCCAAGCGATATCGCAGCCGGATGGGCGCTCGGTCTGTTCTTTTGCGCCCTCGCGCAGGTCTTGCGGACTTCAGCAGGCGGGCCGGCGGCGCCTCGCGCTCGACCTGAAAGGGGCACGCCGGGCGAGTCTTAGAAGGCCCGGTCCATGCTTCCGAAAAACAGCGTTGGAAGGTACATGCCCAAAAAAAGTTTGACTGGCAGGCGTGATTTTGTTACGTTTTTTCGCTGAACCTCTCATAAGAACGGCGGATTCTTCCAAGAAAACCGAAAGAGGGGAATGTGGTTCGCAGCGATGCGTGTATCCTTCGAGAAGGGGGCCGGAATAAGGTAACCGATGTTCTTGCCGAAACAAATTTTTCTCACACGCGGGGTTGGTAGACACAAGGAGCAGCTCTCGAGCTTCGAGCTGGCGCTGCGGACGGCCGGGATCGCCGCGAATAATCTGGTTCGCGTGTCGAGTATTTTCCCCGGCGGATGCAAGCTTATCAGCCGCTCCGAGGGGCTGCGGAAGCTCTCGCCGGGCGAAGTCATATTCGCGGTGATGAGCGAAAACGCCACCCGCGAACCGCATCGGCTGATCGCGGCCAGTATCGGCTTGGCGCTGCCAGCCGACAAGAAAGTTTACGGCTATCTCTCCGAGCATCACTCTTTCGGCCAGACCGACGAGGAAGCCGGGGAGTACGCCGAGGAACTCGCCGCCGAGATGCTAGCGACCACGCTCAATGTGGAGTTCGACCCCGACAAGAGCTGGGACGAAAAGAAAGAAATCTACCGTATCTCGAACAAGATCGTCCGCACCATGAACATCACCCAATCGGCCGTGGGCGACAAACACGGCAAGTGGACCACTGTCATCACGGCTGCCATCATGCTCACCTGAGCCGAGCAGCCGTTATCTTCGCCGTTGTTTGATGGGCCATGCGCAATGCCTCGCGCCGTGCAGCGCAGGCCGTAGATTGTTCATTTTTCTTAACGCTGCGGCAGGATTTCCCACACACTGGATTTCCCACACACTTGAATTCTGTGGAAAAAGCACCGGGGTAGCTTTCCCCGGTTTGCAACCATTTGGCGTCGTGAGGAGTCGTATGGGCATGGAGGTGTATGATGGCCACACAACCCCTCGAATACCAACCTCTCGACAGGCCGACCATTCGGCAAACACCCGTGCTGATGCCCGCGGCCCGAGGCGCTTCGCGCTACCTGGCGCCCTTCGGACGACTCTTGTTCTCCGCGATTTTTCTCATGTCCGTCCCGACCCACTTCATGCGAGATACGGTCGCGTATGCGGCGCAATCCGGCGTGCCGCTGCCGGCAATCGCTGTCCCGGCTACGGGAGTGATCCTGCTGCTCGGCGGATTGAGTGTGCTGCTGGGCTACTACGCGCGGATCGGAGCCTGGCTGCTGGTATTGTTCCTGGTTCCAGTAGCCCTCATGATGCACGATTTCTGGATTTACGCCGATCCCATGATGCGGCAAATGCAGATGGCGCACTTCATGAAGAATTTTTCGATGGCGGGAGCGGCTCTGCTGATCGCCTACTTCGGAGCCGGTCCGATGAGCCTCGATGCTAAGCTGGCGCGGCAGGGTTCCTAGTCGCGCCGGCCCCCGAGTAGACCTGCCCGCATCAGGAAGTAGAGCAGCGTCAGCAACGTGCTGACAGCGGCGGCGACGTAGGTCATGGCCGCGGCGTTCAGGACGCGGTCTACGCCTGCGCGCTCCTGCGCGCTGATGATGCCGTGCTCGACCACGAGAACCTTGGCACGGCGCGATGCGTCAAACTCAACCGGCAGCGTAATGATCTGAAACAGCAGAACGGCGGAGAACAGCACCGCCCCGACGAGGACCATGTTCGCAGAGGCAAAAATGAGGCCTCCCAGCATGACGAGATAGCCCACGCTCGAGCCGATGTTGGCCGTTGGAACGAGCATCGACCGGATCCACAGAGGAGCGTAGTTCCTGGCGTGCTGGATGGCGTGGCCGGCTTCGTGCGTGGCTACTCCGATGGCCGCAATGGAGTTCGAGTTGTAAACCGGCTCGGAAAGAGCGAGCGTCTTGTTGAGCGGGTTGTAGTGGTCCGAGAGCATGCCGCGCGTGGGCACAACTTTGACGTCGTGAATCCCGGCGCGGTCGAGCAGTTCCTGCGCCGCTTCAGCACCGGTCATGCCGCGCGCGGACCGCACCTGCGAGTACTTGTTGAACGCGCTCTTCACGCGAAACGACGCCCACAGCGAGAGCGCCAGTCCGGGCGCGATAAACAGGAAATACATCGGGTCGAAAATCATAGCTAATCCTCCGCCGGCTTCTCCGGACCCTTTCTCCTATATTGTAAACGATTCGACGCACTTATTGCGCTCAAGCCATTGGATGACGGGGCGGGCAAAAAGGTTACCAGACGTTCCCATGCCCATGCCCGCTGCCGCCCGGCAGGGCTCCAGCTAGTAGTGTGCTACAATTCAGCCCTGTTCGGCGGAGTTTGAGGCGAGAAGCAGGCGAGAAGCAGCAGAGATGACTTCGCAGGAAATGGCGTCGCGAGTTGCCGAGCTGGGGCCGTGGTTCTATCCCTTTGACTTGGGTCATGGCGTGCGTACCGAGTCCGCCATTCCCGCCTCAGTGACGGGCATCTTCGAGACGCGCCTGGCGATGGTGAACCGCGCCGTCGAAAGCCGCTTCGGAGCGCGGCTGGCGCAGGCGAGCTGCCTCGATATCGGCTGCCACGAAGGCTTCTACACGGTCGCCATGGCGCGCCGGGGAATGCGCCGCGTGATGGGCATGGATGTGCGCGAGGTCAACCTGCGCAAAGCGCGGTTCGTCGCCGAGGCGCTGGGGCTCTCGAACGTCTCGTTCTTCGAGGGAAACTGCGAGCGGCTCGATGCTGAGCAGGTCGGCCGCTTCGACCTGACCCTGTTCCTGGGCGTGCTCTACCATCTCGAAAACCCGATGCTCTGTCTGCGGAACCTGAGCGCCGTCACCGGTGAACTCGCGATCGTAGAGACACAAGTCATCGAGGAAGTCCACGGCTCGACCGAGTGGGGCGCGCGGGACTGGACGCGGGAATATCAGGGCGTGCTGGCGGTAATCGACGAATCGCCCGAGTTCCACGCCGACAACCGCGAGACCGGCGGAACGCCTGTGGCATTGTGCCCTTCGCCGAAGGCGCTCGAGTTCATGCTGCGGCAGGCCGGTTTTCGCAAGGTGGAATTCTTGCCGCCCCCTCCCGGGGCGTATGAACAGCACCTGCGCGGCAAGCGCGTAGTGTGCGCGGCGTATAAGTAGTGCTGGCGGTATTTCCTTTTGGCGGTCGCCCGTCCATCCTCATGGTTATCCTGAGGAGCCCTTCGCTGGTCTCCTGAGCGGAGCGAAGGATCTGCTGTTCTGGCGCTCAGGATCACCTCCGCGACGAAGGACCTGCACCTCCCATGCGAATCAGCAAGGTGTACACGCGAACCGGCGATGAAGGCGAGACCAGCCTGGGGACGGGCGAGCGCGTCAGCAAGGCCTCCCCGCGTGTGTGCGCCTACGGCGACGTGGACGAACTGAACTCGGTGCTTGGCCTCGCGCGGACCAAGATCACAGACACAGATCTCCAGCAGTTGCTGGAGCGCATTCAGAACGAATTGTTCATCGTGGGAGCCGATCTCGCTGTGCCGCTGCCCGGCTTGTCCAACACTCCGGACCGGCAGCGGCGCATCAGCCAGGCTGAGATCGACAATCTCGAAGCCGAGATTGACCGCTACAATGGAACGCTGCCGCCGCTCGAAGAATTCATCCTGCCCGCCGGAAACGAAGCGGGTGCCATGCTCCACATGGCTCGCGCCGTCGCCCGCCGCGCCGAGCGCGAAGTCGTGCGCCTGAACCAGGCCGAGAAACTCAACCCGCTCGTCCTCGTCTATCTGAACCGATTGTCAGATCTGCTGTTCGTGCTGGCGCGCGTCGCAAACCGGCAGAGCGGGGGCGGGGAAGTGTTCGCGAAATTTCACTAGGAGAAGGGCACGTTACGAAGCGACTGTCCCGTCTTCACGCAAATGCGATAGGAATTCGGAAGGGAACTCGTTCTTAAGCATCCGCCGAACCATGCACTTCGTCAAGGGGAGCCATTTGTTTATTCTTTCGCGATGCAGTAACTCGTCTGCCGAAAGGGTGAGCTCGCCGGTGCCTTGCAAAAGAGTGTGGGCTACGTCATGTCGGAGTGACTTTAAGTGGTTTTCAATCAACCAATCAAAATCTTTCCCTTGCGCCTCTTCGACGAATATTGAGGAAAGCGACATTGGGTCCCACTCCAAACGGATCGGGAAAATTGCATTCACCCAACTGGAGAATTCCTTATTAGTGCTGGGCAGCACTTCTGCGGGACAGATAAACTCAGTGCCAGCTTTCTTAGCCTGCCGAGCTCTGCGGACGCGCCGTGCTCGAATCCCCTCAATGATCTTGTAAAAACACAGGAATCGATAGACTGGGCTATTGCTGCCAAGGGCCTCCCTATACAGCCCAGCGTACCCTCGGAATTCCGGCCTAAGTTCCGCTACTGGCGTTACTGCAAACGGAACCTCCCGGTGCGCGCGCAACAGAGTCATCTGGGTATTCCCCGTCCTTAGCTCCGTAGTCTCCATCTGATATATATTGATTGGAATATCCAGATGCACAGACCAACAGCTCAACGAAGGTGCCAAAGCTCGATATGATTTGCGCTCAGCATCAAACAGGTCATTCGCCTCAAAAGAGTTGGATTCGATCTTTCCTAAAAAACCCTTGCTATTCGGCAGTCCCATAAACTCAAAACGGCCGTCTTCCGTTTCCCCGAATATCTTGATCCGCGTTATCGGGTCGGATTCAGAATCTTGCGGTGGGACAAAAGCCGGGCGAGTTACCGCGAGATGTGAATCCCCCTGCAAGCCAGCTGAGAAGGAATGCTTGTTCTCTGGCAAAAGGTTGAATCCGGGACGGTCCAGGACGAACGTTGCTTTGTATTTGCCTGAAATACCCTTCGGTCCGCCAACATTACGAGGGTCGTTCGGGTCCGAGAATTCATTGACTACGAGGATATGCTGCAACTCTCCGGGAAGCCCCATTACGCCGACCTTTGCGTCAGTAGTTTGGTGACCTCGTTGAGCCGTAGGACTAGTTGCGTCGTCATGCTTGGGAGTTCCGCAGCAGCGCTTATATTTTTTCCCACTTCCGCAAGGACACGGTTCGTTTCTTCCTACCTTCCTGTTGGATCGTTGCTCCATAACAATCAATCAAATCGCGTCAAGCGCCGAAACTCGTCGTAGCGCTCATCGATCTCAGGCCGCGAAAGCTTCCGCAGGCGAGCGAGGCCGAAGTGCTCGACTGCGAAGCTGCCCATCACCGAGCCGTAAATAACCGCGCGGCGCAACACGTCGGGTGCGGGAGTAATTCCGGGAACGAGGTGCGCGGCCAGATAGCCCATAAAGCCGCCCGCAAAGCTGTCGCCCGCGCCGGTGGGGTCGAAGACGTCTTCTAATGGCAGCGCCGGGATGCTGAAGATCTCGCCGTTGCGGAACAGCGTCGCGCCGTTGTCGCCGCGCTTGATGACGAGCGTCTCAGGACCCATGGCGCGAATGGCCCGGGCTGCCTTGACGAGGTTGTGCTCGCCGCTCAGCATGCGGGCTTCCGAGTCGTTGATGATCAGCATGCCGATGCGGCGCAGCGTTTCTTCGAGCTGGGGCCGCCTGCTTTCGATCCACAAGTTCATCGTATCGCCGGCGACGAGGTGCGGGGCGTCCATCTGGCTGTGGACGTGCGACTGCAGCTCGGGGTCGATGTTGCCTAGAAAGAGATAGGGCGTCTGCCGATAGTGCGGCGGGAGCTTGGGCTCGAAGCTCGCGAAAACGTTCAGGTCGGTCACGAGGGTGGTGCGGTTGTTCAGGTCGGCGCTGTATTCGCCGGACCAGAAAAACGTCTTGCCCGGCACGCGTTCCAGGCCTTCCGTACAGACACCGCGCTCGATGAAGACTTGATGGTGCTCGTCCTCGAAGTCGTCGCCGACCACGCCGACCACACGCACTTGGGTGAAATAACTCGCGGCGACCGAAAAATAAGTAGCCGAGCCGCCGATCATGCGGTCGACCGCGCCGCGCGGCGTGCGCACGGCGTCAAAGGCGACCGACCCAACTACCAAAAGTCTCATTGCTTCTCTCCTAGCTTCTTTCACGAAGACAGATACTTCCCGATCAGCAGGCTCAGCTTCTTGCGGGTCTCAGCGGGAATCTGATCGCGGGCGGTGATAATGGCGTCCGCGAGCGCC
>Ga0073934_10009274_pt1 | contig 12674 bp, 11 predicted proteins | sample LarsenN4metaG_FD_76834 | JGI IMG/M metagenome (GOLD analysis project Ga0073934, IMG submission 76834) | Hot spring sediment bacterial and archeal communities from British Columbia, Canada, to study Microbial Dark Matter (Phase II) - Larsen... ...
CACGGCCAGCACGCGCAGCTTGCCGCTCCTGTGGTTCTCGACCAGCTCGGGCACCGAGGCCACGCCGGCCGGAATCTGGTTGCCGAGCATGTCCGACAGCAGCGGCGCGCTGCCGCGGTACGGCGCGGCCACGAGGTCGAGCCTGTACTTCTCGCCCAGCACCTTGACCAGGAACTCGGGCACCGATGCCGGCGCGGGCACGCCGACCGCGCTCTTGCCGCCGCCCTGGGTCTTCACCCACTCGACGTACTCGGCGAGGCTCTTGGCCGGCGTGCCGCCCGACACGGCGAAGGCGTTGACGAAGGTCGCGAAGCCGGCCACCGGCACGAAGTCCTGCGCCGGGTCGAAGCCCGGGTTCTTCACCACCAGCGGCAGGATCGAGACCGTGTGGTCGTGCGAGATGAAGAAGGTGTTGCCGTCCGGCGGCGCGGCCTTCAGCGCCTGCGCGGCGAGCTGGCCGCCGGCACCCGGCTTGTTCTCGACGACGACCGTGGCGCCCAGCTCGTCCTTCAGGCGATCGGCCAGCAGGCGCGCGATGGCGTCGGTGCCGCCGCCGGGCGGAAAGCCGACGAGGATCTTCACGGTGCGGCCGGACTGCGCGGCGGCCAGTCCGGTGCCGAGCGCGAGGCCGGCCGCGACGAGCGTGCGCACAAAGCGCTGTCGGGTGATGCGGAACATGCGGTACTCCGGAGTCGTTGACGGGAGGGACGGGCGCCGATGATGCAGCAAGCGGCGCGCGTGTGGCACGCGCATCGACGCGCGCGTGCGCGGCCCCTGCGAGCCCGTGCCGCTGCCGGTGCACCCGCACCTGCATCCGCCGCGCGGGCGTGCCACGCGCCCGGGCTGCGCGCTCAGCCGCGCGGATGGTGCTTCTCGTGCAGCGACTTCAGGCGCTCGCGCGCGACGTGCGTGTAGATCGTGGTGGTGGAGATGTCGGCGTGGCCGAGCAGCATCTGCACCGCGCGCAGGTCGGCGCCGTGGTTCAGCAGGTGCGTCGCGAAGGCGTGGCGCAGGGTGTGCGGCGACAGCGGCGCGGCGATGCCGGCCGTGCGCGCGTGGCGCTTGACGAGCGTCCAGAACATCTGCCGCGTCATCGGGCCGCCGCGCGCGGTGACGAACAGCGCCGGGCTCGACTGCCCCGCCAGGATGAGGCCGCGCGCCTCGGCGAGGTAGCGCGTGAGCCATGCGTGCGCCTCCTCGCCGAAGGGCACGAGCCGCTCCTTGCCGCCCTTGCCGGTGACGCGCAGCGCGCCTTCGGCCAGGCCGAGCTGCACGGTCCTCAGGGTCACCAGCTCGCTCACGCGCAGCCCGCTCGCGTACATCAGCTCGAGCATCGCGCGGTCGCGCAGGCCGAGCGGCGTGTCGACGTCGGGCGCGGCCAGCAGCGCCTCGACCTGCGCCTCGGTCAGGCTCTTGGGCACGCGCAGCGGCTGGCGCGCCGCGACCAGCTTCAAGGTCGGGTCGGCCGCGACCAGCCGCTCGCGCAGCGCCCAGCGGTAGAAGCGCCTGAAGACGGTGAGCCGGCGGTTCGCGGTGGTCGCGCGCGTGCCGGCGTGGCTGGCGGCGATGTAGCCGCGCAGGTCGGTCTCGCTGGCCTCGGCGAGGCGGCGGCCGTTCTCGCGCGCGAGCCAGCCGGCCAGGCCTTGCAGGTCGCGCCGGTAGGCGGCGAGCGTGTTGCGCGCGAGGCCGTCCTCGATCCACAGCGCATCGACGAAGGCGTCGATCGACCCATCGATCGACGCGTCGGTCGTCGCGTCGGCCGCCGCTCGCGCCGCTCGCGCCGACACCGCGGCCGGCGCCCCGCCAGCGGGGGCGGCCGGCTGCGGCACGCCCTTGCGCGCCACCTCAGTCGAGCTTGAGCTTCTGCTGGTCGACGACCTTCTTGTAGACCTCGAACTCGGCCTTGATCTGCTCGGCGAACTGCTCGGGCGTGTTGAGCACCAGCAGCGAGCCGGTGTCCTCGATGCGCTTGCGCACGTCGGGCAGCTCCGAGGTCTTCTTGATGGCCGCGTGGACCTTCTCGACCACGTCCTTCGGCAGGCCCTTGGGTCCGAGCACGCCGTAGTAGGCCATGCGGTTGACCGGCTCGAGGCCGACCTCCTTGAACGTCGGCACGTTGGGCAGCTGCGCCAGGCGCGTGGGCGCAGCCACGACGATGGGCACCAGCCGGCCGTCGCGGATGAAGGGCAGCGCCGAGGGCATGTTGTCGAAGATGATCGGCACCTGGCCGGCCACCGTGTCGTTCAGCGCCGGGCCGGCGCCGCGGTACGGGATGTGCGTGACGAAGGTGCCCGACAGGCTCTTGAACAGCTCCATCTGCAGGTGGCCGATGCCGCCGGTGCCCGAGCTCGCGTAGCTGTACTTGCCCGGGTTCTTCTTCAGCACCTCGAGGAAGGTCTTGTAGTCCTTGGCCGGGAACGACGGATGCACCGCGATCACGTTCGGCGTGGCCGCGATGTTGATGATGGGCGTGAAGTCGGCCGTCGGGCTGTAGCCGATCTTCGCGTTGATCGCCGGGTTGGCCGCCGTGGTCGACACCGTGGCCATGCCCAGGGTGTAGCCGTCGGGCGCGGCCTTGACGACCTCGAGCGCGCCGATCGAGCCGCCGCCGCCGGCCTTGTTCTCGACCACCAGCGTCTGGCCGAGCGCGGCGTTGGCCTTCTCGCTGACCACGCGGGCGATGATGTCGGTGGTGCCTCCCGGCGCGAAGGGCACGACCAGCCGGACGGGCTTGTTCGGGTAGCCTTGGGCCTGCGCGAGCGAGGCGGCCAGCGCGAACGAGGCGGCGAACAACATGGCACGTTTCATTGCACGGGTCTCCTGGTGAAGGGTCGGAATTCGAAGCTGCGGGAGTATGCCCTCGGCGCCGGCCTCAGCGCGGCGGGCGGCCCAGCAGCCCGGCCTTGAGCTCGGCGTCGACCGGCCGCTCGCCGAGGAAGATGCGCATCACGGCGCCGTAGAAGTCCTCGCCCGGCAGCACCGGCCCGCGCGGCTTGCCGTTCAGAAGCAAGGCCGTGCCGCGCCCGGGCAGGTAGTCGAGGTCGATCACGTCGCCGCGCCTGACGGGGCCGATGGCGCGGATCGCCGCGTCGAACTGGCGCGCGCGATCGGCGATGCGCGCCTGCTCGGCTTCGGGCGTGTTGCGACGAAAGCCCTTGTCCACGGCCTTGGCGAACTCGGCCGAGTCGACGTCGAGCAGCATGCGCATGCGGATGCGCTTCGGCCCCGGCGCGGCCAGCGCGGCGGCCGGTGTCGCGGCGCGCTGCGTGAGGTACATGCCGGCCGCGTAGCCCTTGAGCCAGGCCACGGCGCGCAGGCCCACGCCGTTGAGCACCAGCGTGCTGTCGCCGAGCTGCAGGCGGTCGTCGAAGCTCAGGCCCTCGATCACCACCGGCGCGGCCAGCGTGCGCGGCGCGACGCTCGCGCCGGCCGCGGCGACCACCACGATGGCGACGGCGAGCAGGCGGCGGGTCATGGTGACGTCGGGCGGGCGCATCGGCGGTCGGGCTTCAACGCCGATGCTGCACGAGCCGTGCACGGCGCGCGTCGTGGGAATCACCGACATCGCCGGCTGGCACACTGCCCGCATGTCCACGGCCTTGCTGTTGCTGCCCGACTTCCTGCTCATCGTCGTGGGCTTCGTCACCTGCCGCTACACGGCGCTCGACCGCAGCGTGTGGGACGGCGCCGAGCGCCTGGTGTACTACCTGCTCTTCCCGGTGCTGCTGTTCGGCTCGATCGTGCGCAGCCCGCTGTCGCCGGCCACCACCTTGCCGCTGGCCGCCGCGGGCCTGGCCACGGTGGCTACGGGCGTTGCGCTGGCCTACGCGCTGGCGCGCTGGCCGGGGGTGGATCGCTCGCTGCACGCGTCGGGCGCGCAGTGCGCGTTCCGCTTCAACTCCTACGTCGCGCTCGCGCTGGCCGAGCGCCTGGGCGGCGCGCAGGGCGTGGCCTGGATCGCGCTGATCGTGGCGCTGTGCGTGCCGCTGTGCAACGTGGCCGCGGTGTGGCCGCTGGCGCGCCACGGCGGCCACAGCTACCTGCGCGAGCTGCTGCGCAACCCGCTGATCCTGAGCACGCTGGCCGGCCTCGCGGCCAACCTCGCCGGGCTGCGCTTTCCCGACCCGGTGGCCACCACGGTCCACCGCATCGGCCTGGCCGCGCTGCCGCTCGGGCTCATGGCCGTGGGCGCCGGCCTGCGCTTCGGCGCGCTGAAGCAAGCCCCCGGACTCGCCGCCGCGCTGCTCGCGATCCGTCACGCGGTGCTGCCGGGCGTGGCCTGCGGGCTGGCGCTGGCGCTCGCGCTGCCCGAAGGTCAACGCCAGATCCTGATCGCGTTCGCTGCGCTGCCCACGGCGTCGAGTTCGTACGTGCTGGCCGCGCGCCTGGGCGGCCACGGTCCGTACGTCGCCGGGCTGGTGAGCGTGAGCACCTTGCTCGGCATGGTCAGCGTGCCGGTGGCGCTGGCGCTGGCGACGGGCTGAGCGGCGTCACGCCGAACGCGGCGTCGCGGCCCGGGTACACCGTGAGGTGCGGGTACGGGATCTCGATGCCGCGCTCGTCGAAGGCGCGCTTGAGCCGGCGCAGGTACTCGCGCCGCACGCCCCACTGCTCGAGCGGACGCACGCGCAAGCGGCAGCGCACGATCACGGCCGAGTCGGCCAGCCGCTCGACGCCGGCCATCTCGAGATCGTCGAGGATGCGCGGGCCGAACTCCGGATCGTCGCGCAGGCCGCGGCCGACCTCGCGCATCACGCCGATCGCGCGATCGATGTCCTCGCGGTACGCCACGCCGACGTCGATCACCGCCTGCGCGAAGCCGCGGCTCATGTTGACCACGGTCGTGATCGAGCCGTTGGGCACGAAGTGCACGTTGCCGTCGTAGTCGCGCAGCCGCACGTAGCGCAGGGTCATCTCCTCCACCAGCCCGGCGTGATCGCCGAGGCGCACCACGTCGCCCTGGCGGATCTGGTTCTCCAGCAGCACGAAGAAGCCGGTGAAGTAGTCGCGCACGAGGCTCTGCGCACCGAAGCCGACCGCGAGCCCGACCACGCCGGCCGCGCCGAGGATGGGCGCCACCGACACGCCGAGCTCGCCCAGCACCAGCATCGCCGCGAGCAGCCAGATCACCACCGAGGCGAGGTAGCGGAACACGCGGCCCAGCGTCTGCGCGCGCTTGACCGCCTCGGGGTCGTCGAGCCGGCGCGTCAGCCGCTCGCGAAAGCCGCGGATCGCGCGCTGCGCCAGCGCGGCCAGCAGCCACGCCGCCAGCACGATGAGGCTCACGCGCGTGGCCGTCGTGGCCACGCCGCCGACCCCCACCCAGGTGTCGCGCATCAGATCGGCGAGTCGTTCGTCGAACATGACGTCGCTCATCCGGCACCCGGCGCCTCGGGCTCGCGCCGCGCCTGCTGCAGCGCGTCGAGGTAGCCGCGGCGCCACCAGTGCACGTCGTGCTCGCGCAGCCGCTTCAGCAGCGCCGCGTGGCGCTCGCGCCGCTCCTCGATCGGCATGCCGAGCGCGCGGTCGATCGCGCGCGCCGCGGCCTCCACGTCGTACGGATTGACCTGCAGCGCCTCGCGCAGCTGCTCGGCCGCGCCCGCGAAGCGCGACAGCACCAGCACGCCGGGATCGTCGGCGTCCTGCGCGGCGACGAACTCCTTGGCCACGAGATTCATGCCGTCGCGCAGCGGCGTCACCAGCGCCACGCGGCCGGCGCGCAGCAGGCCGGCGAGGCGACGCCGCGCCACCGTGCGATGGATGTAGCGCACCGGCATCCAGTCGAGCTCGCCGAAGTCGCCGTTGATCGCGCCGGCCAGCTGCTCGAGCTCGCGGCGGATGCGCGCATAGGCCTCGACGTCCTCGCGCGTCGGCGAGGCGATCTGGATCAAGGTGGCCACCGAGCGGTGCTCGGGGTGGCGTTCGAGCAGGGTGCGCAGCGCGCGCAGCCGCTGCGGCAGGCCCTTGGAATAGTCGAGCCGGTCCACGCCGACCAGCAGCTTGCGCTTCGAGTACTGCTCGCGCATCAAGGTGTGCATTTCCTCGGCCTCGTCGAGCCGCGTCAGGCGCTGGAACTCGTCGACGTCGATGCCGATCGGGAACGCGCCGGCGCGCACGATGCGGCCGAACGCGCGGTAGTGCCCGTCGGGCAGCTTCTCGGCGCCGGCCTCGGCCTGCACGTAGCGATCGAAGTGCGCGAGGTCGGTCTGGCTCTGCAGGCCGACCAGGTCGTAGGCGAACAGCGCGCGCATCAGCCACTCGTGGCCCGGGATGGCCGCGAGCACCTGCGGCGGCGGCAGCGGGATGTGCAGGAAGAAGCCGATGCGGTTGCGCACGCCCAGCGCGCGCAACTCGTCGCCCAGCGGGATGAGGTGGTAGTCGTGCACCCACAGCACGTCGTCGGGCTGCAGCAGCGCGGCGAGCTGGCGCGCGAAGCGACGGTTGACGCGCCGGTAGGTGTCGAAGGTGCCGCCTTCGAAGTCGGCGAGGTCGAGCCGGTAGTGGAACACCGGCCACAGCACGCGGTTCGAGAAGCCGAGGTAGTACGCGTCGTGCTCGTCCTGGCTCAGGTCGACCGTGGCCAGGGTGACGGCGCCGCTGCGCTGGCGCTGCACCGGCGTCTCGGCCGCGCTGCGCGCGTCGACGATGCGCCCGCTCCAGCCGAACCACAGGCCGCCGCTGGAGGCGAGCGTCTCGCCCAGCGCCACGGCCAGGCCGCCGGCCGCCGTCTTGCGCGGATCGGCGACGCGGTTGGAGACGACCACCAGGCGCGGCATCGCGGCGGCGGCCCTCAGATCACCGTGTCCCACGGCGCCGACAGCCGCACCGCGCCGTTGATCACGCCGACCATCGAGTAGGTCTGCGGGAAGTTGCCCCACGGCTCGCCGGTCTGCGGGTGCGTGTCTTCCGACAGCAGGCCGAGCCGGTTGCGTCGCGCCAGCAGCGCCTCGAAGATCTCGCGCGCCTGCGAACGTCGCCCGATGCGCGCGAGCGCGTCGATGCGCCAGAAGGCGCAGATGTTGAACGCGGTCTCGGGCCGGCCGAAGTCGTCGGGCGCCTCGTAGCGGCGCATGAACGGGCCGTCGCACAAGGTGGCCTCGAGCGCCTCGACGGTGGCCACGAAGCGCGGGTCGCGCGGATCGAGGAAGCCCACCTCGGCCATCAGCAGCACGCTGGCGTCGAGGTCGTGGCCGTCGAAGCTCTCGACGAAGGCGCGCCGCTCGTCGTTCCAGGCGCGCGCAAGCACGGTCTCGCGGATCCTCGACGCGCGTTCGCGCCACAGCGCCACGCGCTCGGGCAGGCCGAGCGCCTGCGCGATCTTGGCCAGCCGGTCGCACGCGGCCCAGCTCATGAGCGCCGACGACGTGTGCACGCGCGAGCGCGTGCGCAGCTCCCACATGCCGGCGTCGGGCTGGTCGTGCAGCGCCCAGGCGCGTTCGCCCATGACCTCGAGCAGCTCGAAATCGCGCCGGTCGGCGCGGCGGAACAGCCGCCGGTCGTGGAAGGCCTGCGCCGCGCCGAGCACGATGTTGCCGTACACGTCGTGCTGGAAGTGCTCGGCCGCCTGGTTGCCCACCCGCACCGGCCCCATGCCGCGGTAGCCCTTCAGGTGCGTGAGCACCTGTTCGGTCAGGTCGCGTTCGAGCCCGATGCCGTACAGCGGCTGCACGTGCGCGGCCCCCGGTCCGCCGGCCGCGCCGCGCACCACGTCGTGCAGCCAGCGCAGGTAGTCCTCCATCGTGCCGACTTCGCTCAGGCTGTTGAGCGCGCGCACCACGAAGAACGCATCGCGCAGCCAGCAGTAGCGGTAGTCCCAGTTGCGCTGGCTGTGCGGCGCCTCGGGGATGCTCGTGGTCATGGCCGCGACGATCGCGCCCGTTTCCTCGAACAGGCACAGCTTCAGGGTGATGGCCGCGCGGATCACCGCGTCCTGCCACTCCAGCGGCAGCGCGAGCGCGCGCGTCCACTGGCGCCAGTACATCGAGCTGCGCTCCTCGAAGTCGCGCGCGGTGGCCTCGACGCCGCCGTCGAGCGTCTCGTCGGGCCCGAGCAGGAAGCTCACGGGGCCGTGCAGCGAGAACCAGGTCTCGTCGAGCAGGTAGGTGGGCGGCGCGTTGGTCGTGACGCGCAAGGTGAGCTGCGGGCCGACGAAGCGCAGGTGGTTGCTGCCGCGCACGCAGCCCGGTGCGACGCGGCCCCAGTCGAAGCGCGGGCGCAGCCGCACGCGCACGCGCGGGTGCCCGGCGATCGGGCGCACGCGCCGCACCAGCTGCGCCGGCCGGAACATGCGGTCGTGCAGCGGGAAGCGCGGCGCGAAGTCGGTGATCTCGATGCCCTGCCCCGACGCGTCGAGCAGCCGCGTGCGCAGGATCGCGGTGCCGTCGTCGTAGGCCTGCTCGCTGCGCACCATGCCCTCGAGCTCGACCGCGAACGCACCGTCGGCGCTGCCGTCGTCGAGCAGCGAGCAGAACACCGGGTCGCCGTCGAAGCGCGGCAGGCACGACCACACGATGCGCCCGTCGTCCGAGACCAGCGCGCTGATCGCGCAGTTGCCGATGACGCCAAGCTCGAGCGAACGGCTCAACGCATGACCCTCCGCGCTGCGTGCCGCGCGGCGAGCGCCCGGCAGCGGCCCGGCGCGCTCATCGAACGACCCCGGCCGCGTGCCGCTCGGACGCGCGGGACTCGACGGACTGCGCCAGGCGCTCCAGCCACGCGAGCACGTCGTGGTGCGAATCGAGGCGCATGCGCGCGCGCGTCGGGCCCGGCCCGACCTTCACGCCGAGTCCGCCGGCGGCCTGCACGACCTCGAAGCCGTCCTCGTCGGCGTCGTCGTCGCCCACGAACACGGGAAGCCGGCCGGCGAACGGCGGCGCCGCCATGAACCACTCGATCGTGCGGCCCTTGGTCACGTCGTGCGGACGGATCTCGGCCACGCACTTGCCGAGCTGCACCGCCCAGCCGGGGGTGGCCGCGACGGCGGCGCGCGCGGCGTCGACGCACAAGGCCTCCAGCGCCGGCGCCTCGCGGAAGTGCAGCGCCAGGGTCGAGGGCTTGATCTCCACGCGCAGCCCGGCGTGGCGGCGCTGGAGTTCGCGCGCGACGTCGATCACGTGATCGGGCGGCGCGCCCGCGCGCACGCGCAGCTGCCCGTCGGGGCCGCGCCGCTCGATGCCGTGCGCGCCCGCGCCGGGCAGGCGCAGCGGCGCGAGCAGCGCGTCGATCTCGGCCAGCGGCCGCCCGCTCACGATCGCCAGCGCGCCGTCGAGCGCGCCGTGCAGGCGGCGCAGCGCGGGCGGCAGGCGGGGGTCGGGTCGCACCTCGTCGGGCCGGCGCGCGATGCCGACCAGGGTGCCGTCGAAGTCGAGGAACAGTGCGGGCGCGAGGCGCCCGCCGCTGTCGAGCGGCAGGCCTTCCATGAGGCGACCGTACCAAAGATCGCGCGCCGGATCGAGTGTCGGATCGAAACCGCAGCAGCGTGCTGCGGATTGCCGCGCGCGGGTCAGGCGGGCCGTGCGCGCTGCGCGAGCGCCCAGTCGATGTGCTCGCGCACGAGCGGCGAGGCCGATGCGCGGCGCGCGTGCAGCGCATCGTGCAGCGCCGGGTCGGCGCGCTCGCGCCACGCATTGCCCAGCGCGACCGCGAGGTTGCGCTGCCAGCGCTCGAAGCCGATGCGGCGGATCGCGCTGCCTTCGGTGGCGCGCAGGAAGCGCGCTTCGTCCCAGGCCCACAGCTCGAGCAGGGTCGGGTCGGCGAACGGCTCGCGCACGTCGAAGTCGGGCAGCAGCGCGCGCTGCGCGTACTTGTTCCACGGGCACGCGAGCTGGCAGTCGTCGCAGCCGTAGATGCGGTTGCCCATCGGCGCGCGCAGCTCCGGCGGGATCGGGCCCGGGTGCTCGATCGTGAGGTACGAGATGCAGCGGCGGGCGTCGAGCCGGTACGGCGCGACGATGGCGCGCGTCGGGCACGCGTCGATGCAGGCGCTGCAGGTGCCGCAGTGCGCGTCGGCCGGTGGCGTGGCCGGCAGCGCGAGGTCGACGAAGATCTCGCCGAGGAAGAAGGTCGAGCCGGCGTCGCGCGCGAGCGCCAGGGTGTGCTTGCCGCGCCAGCCCAGCCCGCTGCGCACCGCGAGCTCGACCTCGAGCACCGGCGCGGAGTCGGTGAACACGCGATGGCCGAACGGCCCGACCGCGTCGGCGACGCGATCGGCCAGGCGCTGCAGCCGCGCGCGCAGCACCTTGTGGTAGTCACGGCCGCGCGCGTAGACCGACACCGTGGCACGCGACGGGTCGGCGAGGCGCCGCCACTCGATCGCCTGCCAGCCGTCGGGCGGCCGCGCGGACGGCTCGCGCGGCAGGTAGTCCACGCGCGCGGTGATCACGCTCGCCGTGCCCGGCACCAGCTCGTGCGGCCGTGCGCGCTTCAGGCCATGGCGGGCCATGTAGTCCATCGCGCCGTGGAAACCGTTGTCGAGCCAGCACAGCAAGCCCTCTTCGGCCGTCGAGAGGTCGACTCCCGCCACACCGATCTGGGAAAATCCGAGCTCATGACCCCAGGCGCGCAAGCGCGCGACGAGGTCATCGCCGTCGATGCGGCGACCGATGCCCTCGTCCAGCGCGACCATGATCCGATCCTAGCAACCGCGCGGCTGCACTGGCTCGACGAAGCGGCGTGCCGCGACGCGGCGGCTGCGCTGGCCGCGCAGCGCGCGGCGCACGATGCCTTCATCGAGCTGCGCGGCCCGCTGGGCGCCGGCAAGACCACCTTCGTGCGCCACCTGCTGCGCGCGCTCGGCGTCGGCGGGCGCATCAAGAGCCCGACCTACGCGCTGATGGAGCCGTACGAACTGCCGGACCTGGCGGTGTCGCACTTCGACTTCTACCGCTTCGCCGACCCGCGCGAGTGGGAGGACGCCGGACTGCGCGACGCGTTCGCGCGGCCGGGCCTAAAGCTCGTCGAGTGGCCCGAGAAGGCCGGGGGCCTGCTGCCGCGCCCCGACCTGCGCATCGAACTTTCCCCGCTCGACGAGACTCGACGCGACGTGACCCTCACCGCCTTCGGCCCCACGGGCCTCGCCATGCTGCGCGCACTGGCCGCCACTCCGACCGAGGCCGCGCCATGAAGCGCCGCAGCGCCCTCGGCAGCCTGGCGCTGCTGCTGGCTGCGCCGCAGATCGTGCGCGGCGCGACGATCCTGGCCGTGCGCGTGTGGCCGGCCGACGAGTACACGCGCGTGACCATCGAGTCCGACTCGGTGCTCACCACGCGCCACGCCCTGCTGGCCAACCCGAACCGGCTGTCGATCGACATCGACGGCCTCGAGCTCAGCCCCGAGCTGAAGGAGCTGGTCGGCAAGGTGCGGCCCGACGACCCGTTCATCGCCGGCGTGCGCGTGGGCCAGTTCCAGCCGCGCGTGGTGCGGCTCGTGCTCGACCTGAAGCAGCCGGTCGCGCCGCAGCTGTTCACCCTGGCGCCGGTGGCGGCCTACCAGCACCGGCTGGTGTTCGACCTCAAGCCCGTGGTCGAGCCCGACCCGCTGCTCGCGCTGATCCGCGACAAGGCCGTGGCCGAGGCGGGCGCGCCCGCCGGAGCCGGCGCGGCGGCCGGCGGCGGCGCCACGAACTCCGACCGCGCCGCGAGCGAGATGCGCGACGCGCTGGGCGAGTTCATCGGCCGCGTCGACCGCCAGAAGGCGCCCTCGCCCGGCGCGTCGGGCGTGCCGGGCGCACCCGCCACGGCCGCTGCGAAGCCGCCCGTGCCCGAGGCGCTGCAGCGCAAGGTCGACCGGCTCATCATCGTCGCGCTCGACCCCGGGCACGGCGGCGAGGACCCGGGCGCCATCGGGCCGACCGGACTGCGCGAGAAGGACGTCGTGCTGTCGGTGGCGCTCAAGCTGCGCGACCGCATCAACGCCACGCCGGGGATGCGCGCGATGCTCACGCGCGACGGCGACTACTTCGTGCCGCTGCAGGACCGCGTGCGCAAGGCGCGCCGCGTGCAGGCCGACCTGTTCGTCTCGATCCACGCCGACGCCTTCGTCCGCCCCGAGGCGCGCGGCGCCTCGGTGTTCGCGCTGAGCGAGCGCGGCGCCACCAGCACGATGGCCCGGCTGATGGCCGACAAGGAGAACGCGGCCGACGCCATCGGCGGCGTGAACGTCAAGGCGAAGGACCGCTCGATCATGCGCGCGCTGCTCGACATGAGCACCACCGCGCAGATCAAGGACAGCCTGAAGATCGGCCAGGAAGTGCTCGGCCGGCTCGGTCGCGTGGGCCGCCTCCACAAGCCGCGCGTCGAGCAGGCCGGCTTCGCGGTGCTGAAGGCGCCCGACATCCCGTCGATCCTCGTCGAGACCGCCTTCATCTCCAACCCCGGCGAGGAAGCCAAGCTGCGCGACCCGGCCTACCGCGAAGACCTCGTCGAGGCGCTGCACGACGGCATCCGGCGCTACTTCGCGAAGAACCCGCCCCTCGCGCGCAATCGCGCGCTGTGACGATCCGCGCGGAACCGGGCGTTGCGACGGTCTGCGCGCCATCGCGCGCTGTGACGGTCTGAGCGTTACCGCGCGCGGCGTCCGCCGCCCGTCACGGCGCGGGCGTCGGCGCGGCCGACGCGCGCCGCGCCTTCCAGCCGCCGTAGATCGCGATCAGGCCGGGCACGATGATGAGCACCCAG
>Ga0073934_10009275_pt1 | contig 12673 bp, 5 predicted proteins | sample LarsenN4metaG_FD_76834 | JGI IMG/M metagenome (GOLD analysis project Ga0073934, IMG submission 76834) | Hot spring sediment bacterial and archeal communities from British Columbia, Canada, to study Microbial Dark Matter (Phase II) - Larsen... ...
CGACCATTGAAATCAAGGGCAATGGGCCGTTCTCCCTGCTGCCGATGGACCTTCGAAACAACAATGCCAAGGCGTTGACGATCCGTGCCGCGGCGGGTTTTCGGCCCGTCATCGTGCGCGACATGCGCGACCATCCGAGCGGCGACCTTTTCCAGATCGAGCGGCCGCTCGTATTGGAAGGATTGGAAATCGTCATGCCGGCGCGTGAAACCGGAGGCACGAACGGGATCATCGGTGCCCATGGAGCCGCAGTCCGTGCCGCCAATTGCCGCTTTCGCATGGGCTATGGACACTGCATCGGATCGTGGGGCCAGCAGAACATCGACCTTCGGAATTGCGAACTGCTCTGCGGCGGCATTGCCGTCGATTGTGTGTCGCCTTCAGGCGGACGAGTGGCCATCCAGAATTGCATCATCACGGGCAACGTCGCGCTCGGTTTTACGCTCTGGCCGCCACAAAAAGGACCACTTCCAGCGTCGATGTCCGAAGTCGAATTCCACCAGAATACCGTTCGGACGAGGGCCGCATTCAACCTTCAATTCGGCCAGGGGAAGATCCATCTGCCGGCCAAGGCATCGCCCCTCATTCCGATCAAGGCAAACGGGAACGCTTTCGATGTGAACTTCATCCTTACCAGCACTGGCGACCCGAAGGATTTGCCCTCCACGGCCGACGCTACCGACAAGACGAAGGGTTACGAATTCTTCGCCTACTTCGGCCGCATCCTGAGTTGGAAGGCCGATCGCAATTCGTACAAGGGCGTCCATCCATTCCGACTGGCGTTCGCCGAAGGGCCGCTGGAATGGACGCACTGGACCAGCCGATGGGGAAACAACGAAACGCGCTTCTTGAGCGGAGAGTTTTACTACAAGGGCGATGCCGGCGTTGTGAAGCTGGCGGCCAGGCTGAAGGACAGTCCAGAAACGGTCACCCCGGATGATTTTCGACCGACCAGTGGAAGCGCCAGCGCCGGCACGGCGGACGATCCGAAACCAAGGGGCGCTGACGTCGATCTGACGGGACCGGGCGCGTACGCCAAATGGGTCGCGACGCCGGAATACCGGGAATGGCGCAAGGCGAAATGAACGGTTGAAATGCGATGATCTCTCAAGGGACTATCGAGTCGTGCACCGGGCAGAGCGAAAGCGTGCCGTCATTTGGGCACGATTGCCGCGTCGGGGCCGTTCGAGTCGGGCCGCGGCGGGGCCGTGCTACCGATCAGAACGGCAACTGGAAAATCCTGGAACACTGTTGCGAGAGGCAGACGAGCCGGTCCCGCACCGGAATCCAGTTCGAGAGTGTTTCCCGTCAAAACGTTGCGAAACGGATTCGCGAGCAGGCCTTCGGGAATCGAGATAAAACCGCTTTGCCACGTTTCCGCATTCGGAAGCCCTTCCCATCCGCGGAGAAGGCGCACGATGCGACACGGCGCAGCCACGATCAGTACGTCGTTACTTGCTTGTCGCGCAAAGGCGCAGATCGTTTCCGGGTCGAATTCCTCGATTGGCAGCGGTCGATAGTCGCCGACGTCAAATACATGCGGCTTTTCGCGCCGCAATGTCAACAATCGGTGAATTACATACAGTTTGATGCGCCCATCGGCGCGGTTGGCGAGCATCTGTGCCAAGAAACCGGCAAGGTCATCGCCATGCGACGCGATTTGGTCGCGCAGTTCCACGAGCATCTTGCGACGCATTTGAAAATCGACGGGCCGGCGATTGTCGGGATCGACGAGGCTCAAGTCCCAGAGTTCGCATCCCTGATAGATGTCGGGCACGCCGGGGCAAGTCAGCTTCAACGTGATTTGGGCCAGCGAATTCAAACTGCCAAAGTGGGCGACGCGTTGTTGAAAAGCCTGGATATCGCGCAAGAACGGAGTTTCACCGCTTTCGGGAACGATCTGTTCGACAAAGCGCCGAAGGGCCTCCTCGTAGTCGGCATTCTGATTGGTCCAACTCGTGTGCGTCTTGGCTTCCTTGGCGGCCTTCAGGGCATAGTCGACGATTCGTTGACGAAATCGCAACCGCTCTTCGCCGGCGAGCGCTTCGTTCGGCCAGGCTCCGATCAGCGTTTGATAAATCAAGTACTGGTCGTTCGCCGACGGCGCCAAATAGCGATCGACTTTCGTCAAATGGCCTGCATTCCATTCGCGCCAGCGGGCCAGTGCCGATTCCCATTCATTGGGCATTTCCGAAAGCGCCGCAAGGCGGGCACGGACGTCTTCGCTTCGTTTGGTGTCGTGCGTGGAGGTGCTCAGCATCGCATGAGGCCAGTGCCGCAGGCGCTCCATTGTTTGCGCATGGAACGTTTCCAGGCTGACGCCGAAGCGATCGGGGTTGCCGCCGACTTCGTTAAGCCCAACGAAACGATTGTAAATGTAGAACGAGGTGTCCTCGACGCCCTTGGCCATGATCGGCCCGGTCAATTGCTGGAAGCGCAGCACCCAGTTGAGGACGGCGTCGCGATCGGGCTCGTCGAACTCCCGGAGGTTCCGCAGCAACAGGAAATCGCGGAGGAATTGAAAGACCTCGGCCGCCACGCCGGGATTGAGCCGGCGCGCTTCGGCCACCGCGGATTCAATGACCTGTTTGTCGCGATCGGGGATGTGGTCCGCGTCGGTGACATAGGTGCGATAAACGGCCAGGGCCGCGATCGTCTCTCGAATCGCGAGCCGCAGCGTGTTGAGCGTGAAGTCGCGGTAGCGACGGTTGCGTTCGGTGATGCGGTCCAGCCGGTATGCGAGCGAATTGATTTCGCTGGTCATGCTCAACTGCATGACCTTTCGTTTGGAGACGAGCACGACGTCGCGGAATTCGGACCGATGGCCCGACCACTCGCGATAAATTCGATCCCATGCACTCTCATGGCTGCGATCGACAAAAAGTCCGTTCACCGAAATGAGAAAGTCGTAACCGGTCGTTCCGGCCACCGGCCATTCCCGCGGCAACGGCTCCTCTTCGCTGAGGATCTTTTCGACCACGATGAACAGCGGCCATTGCGGCCTGGCGTCCGAATCGAACGCGGCCCGATGCCAGAGGCGGTGGAATTGGGTCTGCAGCAGATCCTCCCCCAAGGGAACGGGCAGTCGGCGGCGCAGTTGATTCAAAAAGCTCACGCGCTGCAGTTCGCGCAGATAGCCCGCCGGGTCGCGCAACCCGTCCGGGTGGTCGATCCGCAAACCGGTGACCTTGTCATCGTTCAGCAGTTGCAGAATAAAGGCATGGGTTTCGTGAAACACCTCCGGCAGTTCCATGCGAATGGCCGCGAGTTCGTTGATGTCGAAGAAGCGGCGATAGTTGATCTCTTCCGCCGCAATGCGCCAGAATGCCGGCCGGTACGGCTGTGCGTTGATCAACGCATCGAGCAGGTCGAAGGATCGCGTGTCGCCGGGGTTGCCGTTGTATTTCGCGACTGTTCTCTCGAGCGCGCCGCGGACCCGGGTGCTGCTTTCCGACAGGCGCGCCAAGCGCCGGCGCACGACTTCTTTTTCCCGGTAGCGCTCGGCGAGTTCTTCCGGCGCCAGGTCGCTGCGCGGCGTGATGTGCCGGCATGCGGTGGCGATGCTTCGCAGTTCCTGAACTTCGTCGCTCTCGACATGGGTTTGGCCAAGTTCCTCGGCGCAGATTTCCAGCAACGAACCGATGGAATGCGGCGAAACAGGCAATCGGTAGTCGTAATAGTTCAGCCAAAAACGGCCCTGGTCGAAGCTGAGGCGGATTTCTCCGCGTTCGAGCACCGTTCCATAGAAACCGCCCAAGATCGGCAGCAGTACTTTCGCGTGCAAAGATGGATTCGCCGGGTGCCAGTCGATGTCGAAGAAATTCGCGAAGCGCGAGGCTTGGCCGTTCTCCAATACGTCGATCCACCAGCGATTGGTCAGGTCGCCGACGCCCATGTGGTTCGGGACCACATCCACAATAAGCCCCATGCCGTGCTGGCGCAGCGCGGCGACGAATGCTTCAAACGCCTCGGCGCCCCCGAGTTCGGGATTAATGACGCTGTGGTCGCAAACGTCATAACCATGCCGGCTGCCTGGCCGGGAGCGGAGGATCGGCGAAAGGTAGCAGGCGCCGACGCCGAGGTCGTGCAGATAGGGAATGAGTTCGGTGGCGGCGGCGAAACCAAAATGGGCATCCAGTTGCAGCCGATAGGTCGCCAGCGGCGGTCGTCCTTGCCGCCATACCTGCTCGGCGTTCGCCTCGATCGTGGGCGAAAGGAGGATCGTGTCTATTTTTTTTTTAACTCATCGAGGGCAATGCCCAGCGCTTCGGCCAGCCGAAGATAATCGGCCAGCCATTCACGCGCGCTGGGCGAACCGGCTTGGGCTTGTTCTTCGATGAGCGGCAATGTGGATCGGCCGATTTCGAAGAAAATGTTCTGCGGAGTCCAGAGATCCACCTCGAACGGCATGGTGCGAGCCAGTTCGACCGCCTGCAGCAAGCCATGCAATCGATCGTGCTGGTCGGCGCCTTCCCGCCATCGTTCCGCATGTCGCCGCAGCATCCTGGCGAAACGAAATGCCAGCTCGCTCGCGGGCAATTCGACGCCCCACTGACTCGCTTCGCCCACCAAGGTGCGGATATGTTCAATATTCGGATCATCGTCGGCAAACGCCCAGCGCAGGTCCGTCGTAAACAACAGGTCGGTGGTCAACCGATACGGACGCGGCAGCGGCGCCCCCAAATGCTGCAGAAATCGCATGATCGGGAGGTGCTGCTCGTAGACCTTGCCGAACGTGGTGACGACATCCGCAAGCGTCGTACGAAGAACTCGCTTGAGTATTCTTCTTTGTTCGTCCCGGAACAGCGATTCCAGCGTGTAGCTGGATTCGCCGAAATGACGATCGATCAGGCGGACCAGGTGCGGCAGATCGACGCGCTTGAATGCCTGTTCGAACTCATCCACGAGCAATGCAAATTGTTCGCCTCCGCGGTAAACCCTCACGCCTGCATTGACGTTGTGGTCGCCGAAATGAACCGCGCCGTAGGAGAATCGCTCGTTTTCGCCGGTAATCGTCGAGGTCAACGAAATGCGGCCGATGGCCAGGCGCGTTTTTCCGGCCTCGTACTGATGCACGGCTTCCTGATCGATGTCGAAGCAAAAAAGCCTGGTTTGCTTGGAATAGGACTCGAACAACGAACTGACCGCAAAATGGGCGGCGATCCGGTTCCCGTCGCTGAGCAACGGCAGGACGAATCGTTCAAATACCACACGGCCGTTTTTGTATTCCGGCAGGTTGCTCGGCGCCGCTTCCAGTCGCTTGAGGAATTCGTCCTGGAACGATTCACGAAACAGATCTTCGGCGAGATGAAGCACCTTGGCCGCGTACGCGAGCACTTGAGTGGTTTCAATGCCGCTGATTTCGTCAAAGAACCACGCGCAACTCGTGTACATGAGCATGGCGTTGCGCTGCAGTTCCATCAGCTTTCGGACCGCGATACGATCCGCGTCGCCGAGCGGGCCAGAGGCATGGCGGTCAAAGAATTTCGTCAGCGAGTCAGCGGATCGATCCAGGATGACATCGATGTAATCATTCCGAGCCGCCCAAGGATCGCGCAAAAGCTTCGAGGCCGCCTGCTCAAAGCGCGGGCCCACGGTGTCGCGCAGCCAATCGAGCGCAGAGCGCAGCGGAGATCGCCAGTTTTGCCGCCAACCGCGGCGGCCCGAATTGCAGCCGCAGTCGCTTCGCCAGCGTTCCACGCCGTGCATGCAACTCCACGAGGATTTTTCGATGATTTCGACTTCCCATTCCGGCGGAAACAGCGACAGGAATTCACCGTAGTTGGTCAGTCTGGCGAGGTGCCTGAACTCGAGATAGTGAATGGCGTAGGCCAGCGCCATGTCGCCGTGGGCCACGTGATGGCCGTACGATTCGCCGTCGGTCGCCACATGAACGAGTTGCGGACGTTCCTCGTCCAAAAATGCGTCAACGATTCGCTTGGCAAGGTTCTCGCCGCGCGTCAGCAATCCCTCGAAGGCGATGCTGCGGGATATGGGGCCGTCATAAAAGAAGAGACTGATCGTTTTGCCCGAAGGCAATCGCTGGAAATATGCGCGCTTCGGATCGACGCGATCGCCCGTCACGTCGATCCAGGCTTCGTCATCCGGCTTGCGGACACGGGCAGCCTGTCGCGGGGCCAATACGGTAAAGCGAATACCCTCTTCGGCGAGCACTTCCAGCGTTTCAATGTCCACCGCAGTCTCGGCGAGCCACATCCCTTCGGGGCGCCGGCCGAAGCGAGCCTCGAAATCGCGAATGCCCCAGCGAACCTGCGTGGTCTTGTCAGCACGGTTCGCCAGCGGCATGATCACGTGGTTGTAAACTTGCGCCATCGCAGAGCCATGGCCCGAGAATCGCTGCTGGCTTTCCTTGTCCGCCTCGAGGATGAAGCGATAGATGTCCGGCCGTTGTTCTTGCAGCCAGGTCAGGAGCGTCGGGCCAAAATTGTAGCTCATCGACGCGTAGTTGTTGACCAGCGTGCGAATGCGCCCGTTATCATCCAGAATTCGAGCCACGGCATTGGGGGCGTAACACTCCGCGGTAATCCGCTCGTTCCAATCGTGATACGGGTGCGCGGAATCCTGGAGTTCAACCACCTCGAGCCACGGATTCTCCCGAGGAGGCTGATAAAAATGTCCGTGGATGCAGACAAATCGTTCCATTCTTGCCACCTAGCGATCCGACAATACCACCGCCCCCGGACGGGCAAAAACGATCGTCACGCCGTCGGCAATGTGAACTTCCGGTGGCATCGGGTCATCGGCGAACCTCTCCTCTTCCGTATGCAGGAGCACTCTGCAATTGCGATTTTCGTGCCAATTGCAAAAAACTCGACCTCGACCTCGCAGGCGAATGACTGCGACCCGGCGATGCAAGCCCGCCGTAGTCTCCATCCTCAGCGTATCGCCATCCAGCGCCGACGCCCTAAAATTCGTGCGAAATTCGGTGCGCAGCGCCGGATGGTTGGCCCGCAACTTCAGAAGCTCGTGATACAGTGCCCGAATCTTTTTATGCGGACTGCGTTCGACTTCGTCCCAGTTCAATTTGCTACGCAAGAACGTCTCAATCGATTGCGGATCGGGAATCGATTGTGTGCTTTTGGCGTGAAAGTCGGCGAATTCACGTGCACGCCCTTCGCTGACGAGCTGGCCCAGCTCCGCATGATGGTCGGTAAAATACTGAAAAGGAGAACTGGCGGCCCACTCCTGACCCATGAACAAAAGCGGAGTCTGCGGCGCCAATAATAATGCCGCCGATGCCGCACGATACGTCGCCAGATCGACGACATGGTGCAATCGATCACCCAGGGGCCGGTTTCCCACCTGGTCATGATTTTGAATGCAGAAGACAAACGCATGGGCGGGCAAACCGCTCGGGTCGGTGCCGCGGGCTTTACCTTGATGGGCGGAAAACTGTCCGGTGTAGAGCCAACCTTGGTTCAGAATGCGGGCCAGGTCTTCCACGGTCCCGCGGTAGTCTTGGAAGTAGCTGTCACAGTCCCCGGTCAGGAGGCGTCGCATTTCATGATGAAAATCGTCAGACCAAACCGCATCCAGCCCAAAGCCGCCGACGCTTTGCGGCCGAGTGATTTGAGCCAGATTGCGCTGATCTTCGGCGATTAACACCAGTTTTCGATCGGCGACTTCGCGCCGGACTCGATCCGACAACTCGGCGAGAAAATGGCGCGGACTATCGTCGGCCAGCGTATCGGTCGCATCGAGCCGCAGGCCGTCGAAATGATAATCGCGCAACCAATGGAGTGCATTTTGGATGAAAAACTCGCGTACGGGTGCGGACTCGGCGCCATCGAAGTTGGGGCCGTCGCCCCATGGAGTTTTGTGGTTACTCGAAAAGTAATAAGGGCTGAATGCCGCGGTGTAATTTCCGTCCGGTCCAAGGTGGTTGTAAACGACGTCGAGAATTACCGCCAACCCGAGCCGGTGAGCGGTGTCAACGAAAAGCTGCAGATCTTGCGGTGTGCCGTAGCAACGCGCCGGCGCAAAGATCGATACGCCGTCATAACCCCAGTTTCTTTCTCCGGGGAAGTCGCCGATCGGCATGATTTCGACCGCGGTCACGCCCAGATCGCGAAGCCAGGGCAGTTGCCGTGTCGCTCCCGCGAAGTTGCCCGCGGCAGAAAATGTTCCCAGATGCAATTCGTAGAGGACCAGATCGCTCGGCTCCGGTCCCGCGAACGCCTGATCGGTCCATTCGAAGCGACGCAGATTGATTATCTGCGACGGCCCGTGAACGCCTTCCGGCTGAAAACACGAAGCGGGATCGGGATAAAGCTTTTGACCGTCCACGCGAAACCGATAGCATGCGCCCTCGAGATCGGAGTCGAGCGTGCCTTCGAAATGCCCGGAAGTAGTTCGAACAAGTGGGAACGAATCGCGTGCGGTCGGATTCGATGCAAAAACGACGTCCACCGTTTTCGCTCGAGGCGCCCAGACGCGAAATGAAGTCTGGGCGCCATTCGTACGCGCGCCGAGGAATGAAACGGCAGTCATGAGTGCTTCTCGCGGAGGAGGCTACATGCTTTTTTGAAACGCTTCCTCCGCTGTCACGATGACCTGAGCGATTTGAATGAGTTTCTGATTCTTATCGCGGGCAAGTTTTTGCAACCGGCGAAATGCTTCCGGTTCGTCCAGGCCGGCGCGTTTCATCAATAGGCCCTTGGCGCGTTCGATCGGTTTGCGATCTTCCAGCGCCTGACGCAGGTTATCCGCCTCTTTCCGCATCTCGCGGAATTCTTGGAAGCGTCGCATGGCGATGGCTATGGCCGGCTCGAGGTCTTGCTGCTTGATCGGCTTGACGAGATAAGCCAGCACGTGGTTCTTTTCGGCTCGCTCAATCAACTCGGCATCATGAAATGCCGAGATGACGATGATGGGCACCGCTTCCGAAGCGTAAATCTCGGCGGCGGACGTGAGTCCATCCATGTCCGGCAAGCGGATATCGGTAATGACAAGCTCCGGCTTCTCCGCTTTGCAGCGTTCGACCAGTTCGCGGCCGGTGCTGACAATGCACTGCACGCGATGGCCAAGTAATTTCAGCGTTTCCTGCAGGTAGGACTGCATGAGCGGCTCGTCTTCGGCAATGGCGACGCTAATCGACTGGTTCATGGTGCACCTCGCGGCAAGATCACTTCGATGGCGTTTCCCGGACTCGGACACTTCGTAACGGCAATGTGACCATGATGCGCTTCGACGATGCGCTTCGCGATCGCCATTCCCAGGCCAGACCCTGTCGTTTTCGTCGAATAGAACGGCTCGAACAATCGGCCGCGCTGTTCCGGCGTCAGATCGGTATTGTCGTCGCATACTTCAATTCGCAATGCGCTCTCGCCCCGCAGTTCCGCAGGGGAGCAGCGCAGATCGATCTTGACGACGCGGCGCGATCCGTTCAGGCAATTCTCAAATATGTTGTAGAACACTTGCTCCATGGGGTACTTGTCCACCATGCAATTCAAGTCAAGCCCCTGCGTATGTTCATGCAATGTGGCGACCAAATCCGGATGCGTTTTCACGACTCGCTTCCAGGCTTCGCCCCACAGGCGGCTCACGTCGAATCTATCGCAGCTGAGATTCAGCGGCGCGGCATAACCGCGCACATCCTCCAGCAGATGGTGCATGCGATCGTGCGCCTTCTGAATCTCGCCCAGAAGCATCGCTTCCGGACTGGCCTGAATCCGCCGGCTCAACATTTCAATGGACGATTGAATCTGCTGTAATGCATTGCGGCTCTCGTGAGCCAGCCCGGTGACCATTTGGCCGACGGCAGCCATGCGCTCCGCCTGCAGCGCTTTCTGCTCCGCAATGCGTCGCTCGCTGATTTCCATGCGGAGCATTTCGTTCGCATGGGCCAATTCATGCCGGCTGCGATACAGTTCGACAAATACTGACACTTTCGCGCGAAGGATTTCGGGCACAACAGGCGCGAATACGTAATCCACTGCCCCCAGTTCATACCCCTTCATCCGGTCCAGATCCGATGTACTGTAGGCCGTCAGAAAAATAATCGGCGTCAGTTCGAGCTTCGGGCGCTGGCGGATCAACGTCGCCGTTTCAAATCCATCCATGTCCGGCATCACGACGTCCAGCAGAATGACGGCACAATCATTGTTCAGCAGGTACTGAAGCGCCTCCCGGCCTGAACCCACCGAGACCAGGTTCTCGCCCAGGCATTCCAGGATCGACTGGTACGACAACCGTTTCGCGGGTTGATCGTCCACCAGCAATACGTTGACTTTCTTTTTGTCCATTATCGGTGCAACCAGACTCTCATCAGGGACAGTAATTGTTCGGCATTCACCGGCTTCGCGATGTAGTCGGACGCACCGGCGTCCAGGCACTTCTCGCGGTCGCCCTTCATGGCCTTGGCGGTCAGCGCGATCATCGGCAACAAGCGATGCCTCGGATCCTGGCGGATGGTCCGCATGGTTTCATATCCATCCATTTCCGGCATCATGATGTCCATGAGTACGATGTCGATGTCGTTATCCTTGTTGAGGATTTCGATGGCGGTGCGGCCGTTGTCGCTGCTGACGATCTTCATGTGATGCCGTTCGAGCAGGCTCGTCAACGTAAAGATATTCCGCACGTCGTCATCCACCACGAGAACCTTGCGACCCGCGAGCACTTCGTCGTTGGCATGGAGCCGTTCGATCATCTTTTGCTTGGCCTCGGGCAGATCGGCGGTGACACGGTGCAAGAATAGTGCCGTTTCGTCCAAAAGCCGCTCGGGGGATTGCACACCCTTGATCACGATACTCTTGGCGATCTTGCGCAGCTGTTGCTCTTCCGCTTCCGACAGATCCTTGCCGGTGAACACGACAATCGGCAAGTCGCGAAGCTTGGCGTCGTCGCGAATCTTTTCCAGCAACTCGAAGCCGGACATATCGGGGAGCCGAAGGTCGAGGACCATGCAATCAAATGGCCGTTTACCTAGTTCTTCGAGCGCCTGCGACCCTGTACCCACCGGCGTGATCTCGATGTCCTTGGCGCCGAGCAACTCCATGACGCTCGTACGTTCGATCTCCTCGTCTTCCACAATCAGCAATTGCTTCGTCCGCGGCGAGGCAAATCGGATGATGCGATTGAATGCGGCCGTAATCTCGTCCGTCGTCAGTGGTTTTACCAGGTACGCAAAAGCGCCGCGTTCCAACCCGTGTTGACGTTCTTCCACCATCGTGATGATCTGCACGGGAATGTGCCGCGTTGCAGGATCCTGTTTTAGATGGCTAAGCACGGTCCAACCCAGCATATCCGGCAAGAAAATGTCCAGTGTAATCGCGACCGGCTGGTACTCGCGCGCCAATGTTAGCGCCTTGCTGCCGCGAGCGCTGACGATGCCTTTGAGGCCCTTGTCTCGAATGAGTCCGAGCAGCACTCGCGCGTAATGTGGATCGTCCTCGACAATCAGCACGCAAGGTTCGCCCGACTGCAGATCGCCGCGATCGTCAGGCACGTCGTCGATCTTCGGCGTAGGCACGGCGACGGTGACGACCGAATCGTTTGCAAAGGTGCGGGTCTTTTCCTTTACCGGCGCCGCGCCGCTAAAGGTCAATGGCAAGTAGAGCGTAAACGTGCTGCCGACGTTCGGCGCGCTGACGAGGCGAATTTCGCCGCCAAGCAGTGTCGCCAATTCGCGGCTGATGGCGAGGCCCAAACCGGTGCCGCCATATCGTCGGCTGGTTCCGGCATCTGCTTGCTGGAACGCCTCAAAGATGATTCTTTGCTTGTCCGGCGGTATGCCGATGCCCGTGTCGGTGACGGAGAAAGCCACCACGGTGGGCGCGGATTGTAACTGCGGATGATCCGCGCTCCAGCCGCCTTCGGCGACTCCAATGCGCAGATCGACACGGCCTTGGGCGGTGAACTTGAACGCATTGGAAAGCAGGTTCTTGAGCACCTGGTGCAAGCGTTTCAAGTCGGTCACCATATTTCGCGGCAGGCGCGGGTCGATTTCGATCTGGAAGGTCAGATTCTTCGTCTCCGCCACGTGCCGGAATGTCCGGCTGACCGTTTCGCGAAGCATGACGAACGAAACTTCTTCCGGTTCGACCGTAACCGTGCCAGACTCGATTTTCGAAAGATCGAGAATATCGCTGATCAAGTTCAACAAATCAGCGCCCGCCGCGTGGATCGTCTTGGCGAACTCCACTTGCTTCGGCGTGAGATTCCCATCAACGTTTTCGCCCAGCTGCTGGCCCAACAACAGGATGCTATTGAGCGGCGTGCGCAGCTCGTGCGACATGTTTGCAAGGAACTCGGACTTGTACTTCGAAGTGAGCGCCAGCTCGGCGGCCTTTTCTTCGAGAGCGTGCCGAGCCTGTTCGATTTCCTTGTTTTTCTTTTCGACTTCGGCATTTTGTTCGGCAAGCTGTTGAGCTTTTTGCGCCAAGGCCTCATTTGTTTGCTGCAGTTCTTTTTGCTGCGTCTGCAATTCAGCCGCCAGCTTTTGCGACTGCTGCAACAGGCCCTCGGTGCGCATCGTCGCTTCGATGGTGTTGAGCACGATGCCGATGCTCTCAGTCAACTGAGTCAGGAACGTCACGTGAGTCTGAGTAAAGTTTGCCAGCGAGGCCAGTTCGATGACCGCTTTGATTTCGCCTTCGAATAACACCGGCAGAACAATGACGTTCTGCGGGTTGGCGCTGCCGAGCCCTGA
>Ga0073934_10009276_pt1 | contig 12673 bp, 13 predicted proteins | sample LarsenN4metaG_FD_76834 | JGI IMG/M metagenome (GOLD analysis project Ga0073934, IMG submission 76834) | Hot spring sediment bacterial and archeal communities from British Columbia, Canada, to study Microbial Dark Matter (Phase II) - Larsen... ...
GGCAGCGATCCAGACAACCGCTGCTGGTCCGGTAAACGAAGGCGAGTTGATTCAGCCGGGCGGTTGGGTCGATGTCGATGAAGTGACTACGCACCGGTCGGCATCTGCCAGTCCCTCGCCGCCAGCCACGCTGCCGCCGCTGAGGCTTCATGTCGCTTCGCCGACCGAGATCGGGCCGCGGGTTGAGCATCTTGAGCAGATCGCCGCGGCCAGGCAGTTGGGGCGGAAGCTGCGCCGGGCAGTGAACGTGGCGCGGATCAACGGCTGGATCAGCGCGGTGTTCGCGGCGGTGACGCTGCTGTCGGCAGGGCGCAGCGTCAGCGCGATGGTGCTTGGCGCGGGGATGGCGGTGATCTCGTACTTCGAGTTCCACGGCGCGCGGGGGTTGGCTCGGCTGGATGTATCCGCGCCCAGACGGCTGGCGGCCAACCAGCTCGCGCTGGCGTTGCTGCTGTTCTGCTACGCGGCGATGGGTTTGTGGATGAGCCTGAACACGCCCACCGAGCCGTTGCCTGAGCAGATCGCCCAGGCGGTCGCGGCCGATCCGCAGCTTGCCGGGATGATGGCGCCCTTGCAGGACCTGGCCCGGCAAATCCATATCTTCGCGTACGCGATCCTGATGATCATCGCCCCGGCCGGACCCGGATTGCTGGCGCTGTACTACCTGTCTCGCCGCCAGCATATTCAGACCTATCTCCAGCAGACTCCGCAATGGATTGTGGACCTGGAGCGTGCGGGCGTGCGGGTCTGACAGGCTTGAGCAATCCTGCTATGCTTCTGAAGCGCCGTGTTCTGGCTGGTGGTCTACTACCTGCTGGAGTATCTGCCGGTCGCGCTGCTGGGCGCGCCGGTGCTGCTGTGGATCTTTCTGAACATCCGCAAGGAAAGTCATTGGCGGGCGGCGATGCTGGCGCTGTCGTGGGCGGCGTTGGTGTTGTCGGCTGCGCGGGTCGTGGCGCTGCTGCCCTACACGCCGCCGGACGCCTGGAGCTGCTCGCGAATGACGCCCGGCGTCGCCTGGGCCATGGGCGATCGACTCTATCATCCCCCCGGACAGGGACCGCTGCTGGTGCGCATGTACGGCCCTGTGTCGGCGATGGTTTATGCGCCGGCGGCGCTGCTGCCGACGCCGACGGCGGCGGTGCTGGCGGGGGCGGGAGTCAACCTGGCGCTGTTCGCGATTCCCATGGTCTGGTTCCTTCGCTGTAGCGGCATGGGCGCAACCGGCGAGCGGCCGGATGCATCGTTCATTCTCGTTGGCGCAGCACTGTTCGCGTTGTTTGCGGCGCATGTCACCAGGCTGCTTTACACCGCCGCCGCCGTCACGGTTGACGCTCCGGCGATCGGCCTGGCCGCCTGCGCCTGCGCCACGCTGGTCCGATGCGGGGGCACTGGCCCGCCGCTGCTCCGAGGCCTGCTGGTCGGCGCCCTGGCCGCCGCTGCGCTGTGGTCCAAGCAGACCCTGGCCCCGATCGTCGTGGCCCTGCCGGTCTACGCGCTGCTCGTTGGCGGATGGAGCTGGGGATGGCGCTGCATCCTGGGCATGGTGCTGGCGGCAGGCGCGATCTCTTACGCGCTGTTGCTGGCATTCGGTGTGGAGGCGATGCTCTTTCACACCCTGATCGTGCCGGCGAGGCATCCGTGGCAGTGGCCGTGGCTCGACAAGCCGCATGCCCTGCTGAGGGCGATGCGCATGATCCGCGCCGATGCGATGCCGGCGCTGTGCCTGCTGATTGTCGGCCTGGGGCTGCGCCTGCTCGGCGCGGCAGCGGCGCGGGTCGGCGAAGCGCGACGGCCTGACTCAACGCGCGATGTGCGGCTGAGTCACAGGATCGCCGCCTGGGCCAGAGCCAATCCCTGGCTCCTTGCAGCGCTGTTGGGGGTGTGCGTGCTGCCGACGACGGGGCTGGCGTACGCGAAAGTGCTGGGACGAGGGAACAACGCGGCGGCGACGTCGTACTTGCTGCTGCTGGCCGCATGCAGCGCGATCATCAGCGCGCTTCAGATATGCTTCCGCGGCAGCAACACCAGCACACACCCCGAGCCGTCCACGTCCGCTTCCACTGAGCGTGGTCTTCGAATCCTCAAACCAGCGGCGCGGATCGTCGCCGTGACTGTCTGCCTGGCATTCATCCTGGGGATCGCGGCGCGTCCGCGCGAGTGGCTGGCGGTGCCCCGTCAATTCGCGATGTGGAACGATCTGACCAACAATGCTCTCCAGATCGCCTTCCAATACGCCCGGCAACGCCGCGGGGAGGTTTACATCCCGCAGTATCCGCTGGCGACGCTGTTCAGCGACGGGCGGGCGTACCACTATGAGCCGGCGATCCAGGACCTGCACCTGGCGGGGCTGACGCTCAGTCCTCGGCAGCTTGATGAGGGTCTGCCGCCACGCCTGCGCGAGATCCTCGTTCGCGACGAGATCCCCGCACATCTGCCCGTGCAACTTCGCCAGCGATTCACTCGGATCGATCATCCCGAGCAGATGCCCGGCTGGCTGGTCTTGCGCGAACCGTGACCAGGCAAAGCCAACCTCATCCGAGCATGCGATGTACGCGTTTGCAGAGCTGGATCGGGAAACCGAATGGATCGCGCAGCATGATCAGCCAGTCGCCGGCGGCATTGGTCGATCGCTCTTCGGCGACGGTCGCGCCGGCTTTGACCAGCCGGTCTCGCTCGGCATCCAGGTCTTCGGCCTGGAAGGCAAGGTGAAGCTGCAGCGGGTTCATCTTCGCGTAGTCCGGCACGGGAATCTCCGGGCGGTTATACAGTTCGATCACGACTCTGCCTGCGGCGTCGGCGATGAAGTGCGTGAACGGCGGCTTGTCCTGCTTGCGCAGCACATGAAAGCCCAGGTGCTGGGCATACCACTGCGCCACCGCCGTCGGATCTTTTACCTGCCACGCCACGTGTTCTACGGGTATCATGAGAATCGAAGTTTGCCGATTCCGTACGGAGGATCAACCCCGTTAGCCGTGCCGCACGTTTCCCGCCGGCTGAGATGGCTACCAGTCTGTCTTCACCGGATACGCACGGATTGCTTCGTCGGACGTCAGAATCACCAGGTCGTCGGCTTGCGCCTGGCAAACAAGTATCCGGTCAAACGGATCGCGGTGGTGGTGCGGCAGGCTCGCGAGACGCAGGACCGCGGCCTCACTCAACGCAAGGGGCATAATCCCATGCGCCTCGCGTTGCTCGGGAACAAACCGTTCCGGAGCTGACGGCAACGGGAGCCTGCCCAACGAATGTTTGATCGCGATCTCCCAGGCCGACACGGCTGAGAGCCAGACTTCGTTGGCTGGATTCTGGAAAAGCGCGCGGGCGCGGTTGGACAGCTTCGGATCATCGAGCGTGAGCCAGAGGAATGTCGCGGTGTCAAGCAGCAACCTCATCGCAACTTGCCCTCAAACACGTCGAGCAGCTCGGTGGGCAAGGGCTCAAAGAACTCCGCCGGGACGGTGAACGTGCCCTTCGCCAAGCCGACAGGGCGTGGGTGCTGTGGCTTCGGTGCAGCGGGACGGATCTCCGCCACCGGCTTGTTGTCCCTCACAACAATGAAGGACTCACCCTGCTCGACACGGTCGAGATAGCGCTGGAAATCGGCTTGGACCTCGCGAACGGTGATAGTGGACATATTCCCATTATACATCCGACCTGCGTGTTCGCGCCGTCGTGCGATCTTATCGAGGGGAGTCACTGGCTCCAGGTACGGTCCGGATGTGATGGTACAAGGGCCGCCAAATCTGTTGTGAACAGGTTCACGGCTTGTATTTCGGCCTCAGCCGATGGGAGATCGCCTCGAAGCCGATAACGACTCTGCCACCGCCGTCGGATCTTTTACCTGCCACGCCACGTGTTCTACGGGTATCATGAGAATTGAAGTTTGCCGATTCCGTACGGAGGATCAAGCGCATGTCACCCGTCGAGCGAGTTCAGGCGGTGCTGTCGGGCCGGCAGCCTGATCGGCCGCCGTTCAGCTTCTGGCATCACTTTTCGCCGCAGCAGATCCACGGCCCTGCCGCGGTGCGCGCGCACCTGGATCTGCTGGAGGAATATCAGCTCGACTTCCTGAAGGTGATGAACGACAACGGCTATCCGCACCATGAGCCGATCAGATCGATCGATGATCTGGCGTCGCTGAAGCCGCTTGGTGGCCAGGAGCCGGAGTTTGCACGGCAGCTCGATTTGATCGCCTCGCTTCGCCGCCAGACGCGCGGGCAGGTCCTGATGAGCACAACGATCTTCAATGCCTGGGCGGTTTTGCGGCAGCTCATCCAGCCGCCGCAACAGCATCAGCCCCCGAACCTGGATGCGTCGGCGGATGCGCCCAGCCGCTGGATTCGCCAGGCCTGGTCCACCAATCCCGACGCGGTGGAATCGGCAATCCGGACCATCGCCAGCAGCCTGGCGAACTTTGCGCGACGGTGCCTGGCCGCCGGCGCCGACGGCATCTATCTGTCCGTCCGCGATGACTGGGTGGAAAGTCCGGAGCATCCGGATTTGTACCGGCGGCTGGTGCGTCCTGCCGACGAGCAGATCCTGACCGCCGCCGGCGAAGCGCGGTTCAACATTCTTCACGTGTGCGGTCGTCCGCGTGACTTGCGCGGTCTGAGCCGGATGCCGCACATTCATGCGATCAGTTGGGCCGACCGCGCGGCAGGGCCGGCGATTGCTCAGGTGCGCGACTGGCTTGGCCCGGCGATCTGCGCAGGGGTGGACAATCTCAACACACTTGCCAACGGTTCGCCCCAGGATGTCCGCCGCGAAGTGCACGACGCCCTGGCACAAGCCGCTGGCCGGCCGATCATCATCGCCCCCGGCTGCACATTCGACCCGCGGCGCGTCCCGCCGCAGAACCTGCGCGCCCTGGCCGAGGCGTGCATGAGCAGCAGTTATTAGCGGTCGTATGCCCGACGCGATTCACTGCCCGGCCAGGAAGCGCGTGAAGTTGCCGGAGAAGAAATCCTTCACCGTCCGCCGAACTTCGCCTGCCGTGGGGATTCTGCCTGTGAGGCGCATGTCGTCGAACTTGTCGGTGAGCACCCTGGCGATGATCCTGCGGCTGTGGTCCCACTTGTAGATCAACTGATCCAGCACGCGCGCGTCGGAATGCTGCGGGATGAACGTCGGTCCCAGCAGTTCGCAGCGCATCCGGGTGATTTCCTCAATTAGGCTGGGATTGTTCACGAACCACCAGCAGCCGAAGACCATCAGGTTGCCAAACTTGCGTGCCGCAACGCACAGCTCGTGCTGGTTCTCGCGGGCCAGCATCGTCACGAAAAAGCGGTTGTTCGGGAACTGGCGGCAGATGTTCATGATGGATTCGATGTCGGCCTTGCCCTCGGCGTCGCCGCCGTCCTTCAGGCCCGGGTTTACCTGGAGGATCGAGCCAATCATCATGGCGAACGGCAGGTTCCGCTCGGCGCAGACGGGCATGATGACTTTCGAGAAGATGGTGGAGCCTGCAACGCCGAGCGTGTCGGCGGGCGGCGCGGGATAGCGGAAGCTGGGCGGCAGGCTCACCGCCAGGTAGATCGCCTTCTGACGGTCGATCCAGTCGCGCAGGAACTTTCTGGCCGATTCGATGCTCCTGTCGTCGATCGTTTCGCTTGCCGGGTATCCCCACTCGCTGAGCTTTTTCGCCGCGACCGGCCAGTTGCGAAGCAGCGGATCGATGCGCAGCACCGCCCTGAAACGCGGGTCGGCGCCCACGTTCGGATCCTTCAGCCAGCGGTTGCGTTCGTTGTCATCGAAGACCGGGTTGGTCATCGTGATCGACTTGACGTTGCTCAGCTCCATCACGCGGTCGATGTGTTTTGACGGATCCTGCTCGGCGAAGTACTTGCGCCACTGCGCCGGCGATTCGTTGGGGTCCAGCCCCAGCTTCTGCACGCACGTGAGCACGCCACGGCACGCCTCGCTGATCGGCGCGCGCTCCACGAACAGCCACTTCCAGATATGATCCGCCTGCTGCGTCTTGCTCATCTTCCAGAACTCGTCGTACGGGAGCCTGCTGGCCGGCACGACACGGAACACCTCCGCCACGAGATAGTGGTACGTCAACAGCTCGTCGATCCCCCAAAGCAAGAGGCCGGTCGGGTCGGTCTTGCCGGTCTTGTTGGGCACGGGCGTGCCGAAGCCCGGCGGATACAGGTGCGTGTGCATGTCCACGACAGGTTCGGCTCGCAGCGCCCGTTCGACCTCGACCTGAATCGCGTTGCGGTCCGAAAGCCTGTGTTGATCTTGCGGTTGCGTGCTCATGGATACTCCCTGGTTGGCGACAGACAAAAGCAGGAAGAAATGTACGGACAAACACGTCACATGTCACGGACACCCAACGCGCCGGCAGCAGAAGCGTTGCCCGGCTCCGCGGTTTCATTCACAATCCGTGCCTGGTATCACAGAACCGGATTCAACCATCAGGCAAACGAGCCCTTCCATGCTCAGCACCGACGCCGATCGTTTCCGCTTCGTTCGCGAGAACTACCTGTATGTCGCCGTCGTCTGCGACGTGCTCGATTCGCTGGGGTATCGTCATCAGGTGATGCATCAGCGGCTTCGCCCGCTGCTGCCGGATCGGCACAACTGCGGTTTCCTCGGTCGGGCACGCACCTTCCGCTGGATGCAAGTCGATTACATCGTGCGGGAGATCCATACGGGCTGGAGATCGAGGCAATGGACTCGCTGCGGCCGGGCGATGTGGTCGTGCATTCGACCGATCACTCGGGCAGCAACGCCCCCTGGGGCGAGCTGATGAGCACGCTGGCCAAACAGCGCGGGGCGGTCGGGTGCGTCTGCGACAGCCAGATCCGAGACTGCAATCGCATCATCGAGCTGGGATTTGCGGTCTACTGCGCGGGAATTCGCCCGCTGGACTTGATGGGGCGCGGGCGGGTGATTGCGTACGATGTGCCGGTGATGTGCGGCCAGGTCCTGGTGCATCCGGGGGAACTGATCTTCGCCGACTTCGACGGAATCGTGGTGATCCCGCGCGCCGTAGAAGACCAAGCGCTGCGTCTGGCGGCGGAAAAGGCCGGCAAGGAGAGCAGTTTGCGCAAGGAACTGATGCAGGGGCGAACGCTGCCAGAGGTGTACGACAAGTACGGGGTCCTGTAACCGCCACGCCCAGTATCGCTCTGCTCGGCCTCAAAACACCCGGGGAGGACGGATTTTGAGGAAACATAACTACTAATCCCCAGGCAGTTTACGAATTCTCCTTGACAGAGTACCTAACATTTATCTAACATGGCTTCCGAGGGTTTGACCGGCGCAAAACAAACGTGCGCCCCTTGTCGGACCCGGCAACTTCAGGCTTGTTCCGGACTCTCTCGGCGAATAGGGAACTGCACGAAACGCGCCCACGGCGGACCACCGCTCACATCGGCCGGCGGGCAGACCTGCGGAAACCTGCACATGCTCACGATCGATCCACACCGACTCGACCAGCTCAGCACGCACGCCCGCGACGCTTTCGGGCTTCAGCCCGATACCTCCGATCGCTTCCATCAGCGCTACCGCCTGCTCAGCCCCGAGGACAAGCTGCTGATCGACATGGCGATGAAGTATCGGTTGTCGCGGCGTGAAATGGGCCTGGTGCTGAACATCGCACCCGGCGCGGTGACTCGCCGCCTGCGACGTGTGCTCAATCGCCTCAATGACCCGCTGGTCGTGGCACTGATCGATCCGACCTGCACGCTGGACTCCGAGCATCGCCAGGTCGGCATCGAGTATTTCCTGCACCGTCGAAACGTACAGACGATCTCGCGAACGCAGCGGCGTTCGCGGCATGAGGTGCGCGCCATGATCGAATACGTTCGCGGCTGGCACCGTGGGATCAGCTCCCGCCGCTGAGCTGCCCAGGCATCGTCGAGCTGCCGATCCAACTCACTTCACCAATCGCATGATGTCCCACACACCCACGACGCGTCTGGAGTTCTGCCCGCCGCTTCCGGCGCCGCGCAGCCGCCGGGCACGGATCGTCGCCGGCTGGTTCGGGCTGCGACGGCCGAAGCACCGCAACATGAAGTGCCATTGTCTCGATTTCGAAGGTATCGGGTCCCTGATGCCTGCGCCCGGACAGATCACGTTGATCAGCGGCCCCAGCGGATCGGGCAAGAGCACACTGCTGGCCGCCCTGCGCGGCCGCCGCGCCAGCATACTCGGCCGCCACGGCTGGATCGACCTCAGCCGCCTCAAACTCCCCGCCCGCCCCCTGGTCGACTGCTTTGGAGCCGCGCCACTGCCGCAGGTCATTCGCCTGCTCAATCGCGTCGGCCTGTCCGAAGCCTGGAGCTACCTGCGCAGGCCCGAGGAACTGAGCGAGGGACAGCGGTGGCGGCTGCGGCTTGCCCTGGCGCTGCACCGCGCGGCGCCGATGATCTGCGACGGGGATGATGCGCAGCAGTCCGTCTCCGCCGCGCTGTTGCCGGGCGTGCGATCCTGCCCGCTCACATCATGCACGATCGTCTGTGACGAATTCGCCGCCGTGCTTGACCGCGTCAGCGCCTGCGTGATCGCGCGCTCGCTGCGGCGCGCGGTCAGCGCAGCGCCTGAGGTGCTGCGAGCCGTCGTTGCCACTTCTCATCACGATCTGATCGAGGCGCTGGCGCCCGACATCATCGTCCGCTGCGACTTTTATCGGCTTGATCTGCTGCGCTGCCGGTCACCGGCAATGGCTACGTCAACTGTCGCCAAAGCACAATCAGCCCCAGCGCCACGAAGATCGCCAGCAGAATAAGCAGGTTCCGCTTCTCGTGCTCTTCGTAATGCCTGGTGGCGACCTTCTTCACGGCTTTTTTCTGGAGTTGCTTATGATCCTCGTGGCACTTTCGGCAGATTCGCAGGCCGTTGTACTCGACGATCCCCCCCGGTTTGACATATCGTCCGCATTCTGCGCAGGGGACTTTGCCTTCGCGCTCCTGTCGCTTTTCGGCTTTGGCGCAATCCAGGCACAGATACCCGCGGCTGTCCTTGAGCCGTCGATGCCCCGCGACGTTCCTGCCGCAGATCACGCAGATTTTCTGCGGTGCGCCGGCCAGGTCGTTGCCTGCGCGTACCTCGCCCGCTCCCGACGGTCTGGAAGACCGCTGCGCGCCCTGCTCACGCGGCGGCGAGGGCAGCGACACCGTATCCGCCGATGGATCCTTGCTGAAGCCCGCATTCAGGTCCAGATGACAGGTGCATGGACCCCGACCATCAGGATCGTTCGTGTCACCCCCGATGATCCCCCCGCAGTCCGGACATATCAGGTCCACCGCCATGACGCGACTTCGTCTCCTTTCGCCACTGAGCAGATTCTATCCCGTGTCCAGCAGACAGGAAAAAGGATCAAGCATCAAGCCAGAATGATCAAGACTCACTTTTCATGCCATATCGGCACTCGCCGCAATGCGTTGCATCGTCTGCCCAGCGCCTTGATCTCCGTTTGCTTCTGTTTTCACCCCTGCCCATGTCCCTGCCTACTTTCCTGCCCGGCCGATTTATCCTTGCGCAAGGCGACTCACACGACTATGACGAGTTGGCCTGCTTCCACTATCTTGCCCGCCACCCCGCGACTTGGGCGGGCGTCTGGACGATCCGCTATGAGCATCGCCCGGGCCGATCACGATGGGCCGATCTGCGGCAACGCAGGCTCGTGGCCGTCGCGGTCCTGTCCTATCCCGTGCCAAGCTGCCGCCCGCGGGAACGCTTCTTCGGCCGAGGGGGATTCACCCGCGCCCAGAACCTGGCCTTCGCCAATGCCAACCTCCGCACCATCAGCCGCGTGATCGTCCACCCGCAGTTCCGCTCGCTGGGACTGTCCAGCATCCTGGTGCGAAAGCTCTGCCAGGTCTGTCCAACCCGTTATGTCGAAGCCCTGGCGATCATGGCTCGAGCACACCCGCTGTTCGACCTGGCCGGCATGACGCGCATCACCCCCGCGTCCTGCGACGAACCGGTTTATTTCATCTTCGACCGCGCCGCCTGCCCGGGCGGCGCAACACTCACCGACCAACGCGCCCATGAGCAAATCCGACAAATCCCGACGTGCCCGCAGCAAGCGCAAACCACCATCTCGCCGCAGCAAACAACGCTGCAAACCTGTGACGATCCGAAATGAGGTCGAGACATTCGCACACTCCCGGCCCTGCCGCACTCCCGATGAACTTCATGCCTGGCTCAGGCAGCACGCCGGGCTTCACGTCCCGCGGAACAGCGTCTGTCCCAACCACCAGGCGCCCTTCGACTACGTCTGTGCTTCCTATTTCGAACCGTCGCCGGATCTGATCGTCTGGGCGCCGCGTGGCGGAGGCAAGACGCGACTGGCCGCCGCTGTCACCTTTGCCGAGCTGCTGCACAAACCCGGCATCTCCATCCGCATCCTCGGCGGATCGCTGGAGCAGAGCCTGCGGATGTGGGAGCATCTGCTGCCATGCCTCGAGGAACATGCCCCGGACATGATCCTCCGCCGCCCGCGCAGCGCACGCCGCATCGCCCTGTGCAACGATTCCGCCGCCGCCGTGCTCACCCAGTCCGAGCGAGCCGTTCGCGGCCTGCGCGTCAACAAGCTCCGCTGCGACGAAGTCGAGTTGTTCAAGCCCGAAATATGGGAAGCCGCCCAGCTTGTTACACGATCCGGCGAGGGTCCCGGCGGCATGATCGCCGGAACCGTGCAGGCCATCTCCACCTTCCATCGTCCGTATGGCCTGATGTCAAGGATCATCGACGACGCGCCCGCCGCCGGCAAGCGCCTTGTCCACTGGTGTCTTCTGGAGGTTCTGGAGAGATGCCCGCCGCAACGCGACTGCCGAACCTGCCCGCTGTGGGACGAGTGCCGCGGCCTGGCCAAAGACAAATGCGACGGCTTTTTCCGCATCGATGATGCCATCGCGATGAAACGCCGCGTCAGCCGCGAAACCTGGGAATCGGAGATCCTCTGCCGCCGGCCCAGCACCAGAGGATGCGTCTTCCCCAGCTTCGATCGTGCGGTTCACGTCAGCAACGCCATCGCGCCCTCCGCCCAGGCCAGGCTCAGCCTGGCCATCGACTTCGGCTTTCACAATCCCTTCGTGTGCCTGTGGATCTTCGAGCAACCGGACTCCAGGCGTCTGATCGTCGTCGACGAGTACGTTCAGCAGCAGCAGACCATCGACGTGCACCTGGCACAGATCGAGGCACGAAACGCGTCGATCGGACGACGCCCCAACCGCATCGCCTGCGACCCTGCCGGCTCGGCCCGCAACGAGCAGACCGCCGAATCCAACGTCAGTTTCCTTCGCCGCCACGGATACAGCGTCTGCACCCGGCGCAGCCTGATCGTCGAAGGTGTGGAGATGATCCGCGCGGCGCTGCGACCGGCGTGCGGCGAGCCGACGCTGATCATCCACCCGCGCTGCCAACGCCTCATCCGCGCCCTGGAGCAGTACCGCTACGCCCCCTACTCCCGTGGCGGCGAACTGCCCCTCAAGGACGGCGTACACGACCACCTGATCGACGCCCTGCGATACTTCTTCGTCAACCGCGAGCACCGCCGATCCATCACCGCCCGCCACTACTGACCTTCAATTACCCTGCCGGCCGGGGTTGAACTGAACTTGTCAGCACCCGTAAGATTGGTATCTTTCCGCCGATGGCAGCGTAGCTCAGTTGGTAGAGCAAGGGATTCATAAGCCCTGGGTCGCCGGTTCGAGTCCGGCCGCTGCTATTGAGCCGTGTGCGGCCTGCATCCGGGCTGTCAATCCTCTTCCTGGGGAAGGACGGGAATGCTCACCCCCTTAGGGGTTGGCGGCGCGGGGGGCATGACCATCATCGGCACGTCGGGCAACTCGCGGACCATCGCGATCTCGTCGCAACCGTCGCGCTTCGGGCAACGAACGCAATCGCTCCAGACCTTCAGCGGTAGGCTCTCCTTGGGAACCACCACAAAGCCCATCTTCTCAAAAAACGCCTGTTCGTAGGTCAGGGCCATGATCCGGCGTATCTGGAGCCGGCGAGCCTCCTCGATGCACCATTCGGTGAGTCGTCGCCCGATGCCGCGGCCCTGGTGGCGCGTGTCCACCGCCAGCGAGCGGATTTCCGCCAGGTCTGCCCAGATGATCGCCAGCGCCACGCATCCAACCACCTGCCCCTCGTCGTTTTCGTAAACCGCGAAATCGCGCAGGTTCTCGTACAGCTCGGCATAGCTCTTGAACAGCATTCTGCCCAGCTCGGCATGGGAGTTGATGATGGCCTGTATCACGGGCACATCATGGATGGTGGCGGGTCTGATCATCGTTGCGGCGGCGCCGCCGGCGCGGATCGGGACGTTGTTTGCCCGACTGATCTTGCTCCTGGTGATCCACACAGCCCTGAACCGGCGCGGCAGCAGAATCATAGCCACAGGTAGATCGGCTGGCGAAGCTTGGGCACTGAAGCCGCCGGCACGGCCAGGTCCTGCTTGATACGCGGAACGGGTTTGAGCCGTTCGCACCGTCGGCGGACGTCTACGGAGCTTGGGGCAACTGCGGCGAGGCGTCGGCGGGCGGCTCGTCGGCATTCGCCAGAACCTCGGCCAGCGCCCGCAGCCAAGGCGGGGGCGGCAGCACGTTCGCCGCCGCCGCCTGCTCGGCCTCGGCGACCCGCTGGTACCACACCCCCGCCGCCACCGGGGCACAGAACAGCAGTGTCAGAAATGTCACTTTCGCCCGGGCAAGGA
>Ga0073934_10009277_pt1 | contig 12671 bp, 12 predicted proteins | sample LarsenN4metaG_FD_76834 | JGI IMG/M metagenome (GOLD analysis project Ga0073934, IMG submission 76834) | Hot spring sediment bacterial and archeal communities from British Columbia, Canada, to study Microbial Dark Matter (Phase II) - Larsen... ...
ATAGTAGACCACCTGGCGGTTCATGCCTTCGATGAGCTTCTGCGCGTTCTCGGTGTCGAGGTCTTCGCGGCTGAATCGCATCACCAGGGTGTAGTTGTAATGCTTGGCGTACTTGGCCACGAGGTCGGACACGTCCATGTAGACGGTGTGGTAGATCTGCGATTCCTTTTTGAGGAAGTCGCGCTGGGCGGCGCGGCGGAAGGCCTCGAACTCCGCCGACTTCTTGGCCAGCTCGCCTTCCGCCTTGGAGTACTCGGGGCTGGTTTCGGTGTAGGTCTTCATTTTGGCCTGCAGGTTCCTGATCTCTTCGGCCTTGGCCTTCGCGATCTCTTCGCCAGCGGTGACTTCCGCCTTGAGATCCTCTCGCAGGACTTCGAACTTCTTGTAGTTCTTGAACACGTAAGCCATGTCGATCAGCGCGACCCGATGCGGCAAGGTGTCGGTCGCAGGTGTCGCGGCAGCACCCGATGTAGCCGGTCTCGTTCCGGATTTTTCTTGTGCCGCGGCGGAGCCCGCCAGGATGGTCGCAACAGCGACCGCAGACGCCGACAGGAGGAACTTATTCACGGCTGAGGCACTCCTTTGCTGGGCCGGACGGGAGAGGGGGAATTTGAAACCGCAGGACCGGCCAAGGCCCGGCCCGATGCGTGGTCGCGCCAAACGTCCTGCTGGCGGCCTGCACCTTGCGACTCCGAAAAGCGACGGTATTTTGCACACGCCGCCAATCGCGTCAAGACGAAGCCGCGCCGCAAACCACGGATTCTGCCCGGAAACCGCAAACGGCAGAAATTGCCGAAGCTCACAACATCCGCCGTCGGAATTCGGGAGCGAGCCACGAAGGCCCAGTGCGGTGAATCATGCGAAGTCATGCCGATCACGACCGTTTCGCGGCCAATAGGCGTTGTGCACGTACTGGTTCAACATCCGCTGCGCGTTGAAGAACGAGCTGTTGAGGGCAATGGCCGCACGCATCACCTTTGCGTACTCCATTGGACGGCGGTAATACAGCGGCAGAATCGTGCGCTCGAGCTTGTGATACAGGCTTTCCGATTCCCGGGCCGAATCGGACGGGGCCAGAAAATCCTCGTCGATCGACCACCCCGTCACTCCTTCCACGTGCCCTTCGATCCACCAGCCGTCGAGCACGCTCAGGCTGGGCACTCCGTTGAGCGCGGCCTTCATGCCGCTGGTGCCCGAGGCCTCCTGCGGCTTTTGCGGCGTGTTGAGCCACAGGTCGACGCCGGCGCACATCAATTGACCCAGTTCCATGTCGTAGTCGGGCAGATAGAGCACTCGCAGCTTGTCGCCGAGTGCGGCCGCGGCGTCGGTCACGTGCTGGATCATCGCCTTTCCGTCGTTGTCGCGCGGGTGTGCTTTTCCCGCGAACACCAGCTGCAGCGGGGCCACATCGCGCACGATCCGCAGCAGCCACTCGCGATCCGTAAACAACAAGTCGGTCCGTTTGTAGAGCGCAGCGCGCCGGGCGAACCCGATGGTGAACACATCCGGCGACAAAGAAACTCCCGTGCGACGCCGGACATCCTCCAGCAAGAGCTGCTTGGACTCCGCATGGGCCTGCTGAATTTCGTGCAGCGGCGCACTGATAATGTACCGCAGGTATTGGTTGTCGTGCCTCCATTGGGGCACATGGCGGTCGAAGAGTCGCTGGAACGGCGGCGAAGTCCAGGTGACCGCGTGCACGCCGTTGGTGATGGCGTTGATGGGCGTGCGCGGGAACATGCCCTGCGAGACCTCGGAGTGCCGTTGAGCCACGCCGTTCACGTATCGCGACAGCCGCAGCGCCAGGTAGGTCATGTTCAGCGTATCGTGCCAGCAGCAGCCCGATTGGGAGATTACCTGCACCACGTCGTCACCGAGCACGCTGCGGACGAGATCGAAGGGAAACTGGTCGTGGCCTGCGGGAACGGGGGTGTGCGTGGTAAACACGCACTGGCGACGGATGGCGTCTTCGACGTCGGGCGACCAGCCCCGAACCCGTCCGTCGGGCGCGGTCTTCGCCAGGAGGCCCAGAGTGAGCAGCGCAGAGTGGCCTTCGTTCATGTGATACGTTTTGACGTCGCGATGGCCCAGCGCGTCGAGCATCGCCACGCCGCCCAGTCCCAGCACGGCTTCCTGGCACAACCGGTAGCGCTGGTCGCCGCCGTACAAGACATCCGTAATCTGCCGGTCCCGCGGCGAGTTCGATTCAAGCTGGGTGTCGAGGAGGTAGACTGGCACGATATTGCCGAACACGCCGCGAAGTTCCTTCTTCCACGCGCGGATCTCGACGCTGCGGCCTTCGAGGGCGAGGCGGACGCGGGCATCGAGCGGTTCGAGGAATTCTTCGGGCGACCAGGGCGCGGGGCTTTCTGACTGGCGACCAGCCCCGTCGAGCTGCTGGCGAAAGTAGCCCTGCCGATAGAGGAGCGTGACCCCGACCATCGGCACGGCCATGTCGGCGGCCGCCCGCAGCATGTCGCCGGCCAGCACGCCCAGGCCGCCCGCATACGTGGGAATGTGCGGGTCCAGCCCGATTTCCATCGAGAAGTAGGCAATTGCGGAACCGCCGGCGGCCACGTGTGTGTGTCTCCCGTTCTCACTTGGCGCCATTCAAATCAGCGGGACATCTCAAGTGTGTGGCCGCTCAGCGCGCAGCGGCTTCTTCTCGCGTCGAAGCCACAATGTTGGCCAGCCGCGTTTGCAGCTCCGATTCGGGCAGCGGCAGCAGGTCGTCGTCGATTTCGCAAACGATGCGGTCGCGCACGTGCGGCGGCCACGCCTCGCGGAGCACGCCGAGAAACGCCGGAGGGGCAATCACAATCAGCCGGTCGAAGCGCCCGTTGAGACTGTCGTGTTCCAGGAAATCGGCCAATTTCTTTGCAAACCGGCGGGCCTCCACGTGCCAACGATCCTCGTGCGGCTCGATGGTGGACCGCGCACCGCCGGGATGCTGGATGCGACCCGAAACGTCGCTGTCTCGCTCCTGCGGCGTTTGCCGTCCTTCCACGTGAACAAAGCTGGCCAGCGTTGGATACGGCCGCACTCCGTGCGGCAGCGCGTGCAGCACAATGCCACGGCTGCGGTCGGCGACGAGGATCCAATCGACGGTGAGCATGTTGGTTCTTTCGTTTGGGTGGAGGTGTTTGCGCGGCGGGAGGGATTTCCGTAAACAATCAGCGACGACCAGCGAATACGTCCGTTCTCCTCCGCCTGCAGGTGAGAAGATGGCCGAAGGCCGGATGAGGGGCGATGTGTACCGACGGCCTCCTCGCGCTGACCCTCTTCCTCGCCGACAGGGGAGGGGGACCGGAGCGCAAGATAACACGTTTTGTTTGAAGTGTTAACAACTTCTGAGGCTAATCCTTCGGCAGCGTGCCGGTGGGCTTGACTGTCAGCACCGGGCAGGGTGCGTGCCGCAGGACGTGCTCGGCGACGCTCCCCATCAACAGTCGCGACAGACCCTTGCGGCCGTGCGTGCCCATGACGATCAGGTCGGCCTGGCAGTCGCTTGCGGCAGTCACGATCGCCCAGCCCGGCTCGCCAGCAATGACGCGGGTCTCCACCGACACGTCCTCGATGCCGTCCGCCACAGACTTCAATTGCTGCTCCGATTCTTTCATAAGCTGGGACAGCTCGTACTCCGGGATGTAAGTTTCAACGGAGGGCAGCGGCGGCGCGGGGACCGTCAGCAGCACCAGCTTAGACCCGTGGTCCCGCGCCAGCGAACACGCCAGTTGCAGCGCGTGCTCCGCCGACTCAGAAAAGTCTGTGGGATGCAGGATGGTCTTGATGCGTAGCATGGTTTGTCCTTCGCTCTGGAATGCATCACAGGGAGCGCACCGGATTGGCCAGGTCAGTTGACCGCGTAGCGCCGAGACCGGTCTCCACGTCGTGACCCAAGTGCCCGCCTGTGCCGGGGCGGATCGTCAGCACGGGGCACGCGGCATGACGCAACACGTGTTCGGCGACGCTGCCCAGCAACAGCCGCGGCACGCCCGTGCGGCCGTGCGTCCCCATCACGATCAGGTCGGCCCGGTGGTTGCTGGCGACGGTCAAGATCGCCGGACCCGGTGGGCCGGTTGAGATCGCGGTCTCGACGGGGATGTCGACGATCGACTTTGCCAGCGCGTCGAGTCGACGACGCGTAGCCTGCACGTCGGCGGCATACTCGGTCTGTCCGGGCGGAAACGGGTACTTGTAGGGAGGCGGAGGAAGCTGAGGCACTGCCACGAGCACCAGCTTCGCCTGATGGTCGCGCGCGAGCGCCCGTGCGACCTGCAGCGCCTCGTTTGCCGCCTCCGAAAAGTCCGTGGGATGCACGATCGTCCGGATGTGCAGCATGAGTGTCGCCTTCTGGAGAGGGTTAGAGAGTTAGAGGATCAGAGAGCTAAATCAGCGACATCAATTCTGGGACAGCGCGGCTCTTTTTCCGGTCCCCTCGCCCCCGTCTTCGGGGGAGAGGGTCAGGGGGAGGGGGCGAGCGCTTCGACGTCACACATCCCTGAAAATGCCTTTGCCTCACGACTCGGTTGACAGGGACCGCGTTGGCGCCTGATGGCCCCCTCACCCTATCCCTCTCCCCCGCGGACAGGGGAGAGGGGACCAGACGCGCGCTCCACAATCGATGCCGCTGATTTAGAGAAAGGCGATTGCACCGGAGGACTGTCAATGTCTGACCCTCTTCTCCTCTCACCCTCTTCTTCCTCAGCCCTTCACTGGAATTCTACGCCCCTTGCCCTCCTCGGTCTTGGGGAGCGAGACCTGCAGCACGCCTTGCTTGTACGTCGCCGTGATCTTGTCGGTGTCGACGTGCTGGGGAATCGTCATCGTGTGGTAGAACTCTGCCGCCGTGAACGACTCCCGGCCCTTCTCCTTTTTCTCCTCCGAGCGCTTGGCCTGCAGCACGAGCTGGTTGCCGCGCAGGTCGACGTGGAAATCCTTAGGCTCGAAGCCCGGGGCCTCGGCCTTGATGAGGTAGGCGTCGGGCTGGTCCTCCACGTCGAACGCCCAGCGGGCGTCGGCGCGTTCGGCAGTCCACAGCGCGGGAACCTCGGCGAAGAGCTTGTGCCACAGGTCATCGAATTCCTGGCGCATCCGCTGCAGCGAGGGGAAGCCCAAGGTCTGCCACGGATCGCGCGCGGGCGCCAACTCTTCCTTAGTTTCCTTCTTCTTCTCGGCAACGGCAGTGGTCATGATCGGGTCTCCTTTCTGGCGATGGAAAAAACCGTCCCACAGGTCATCGAAATCGTGCGCCAGCGCGACGTCACCTGGTTTTCGCGAATTCGTCCGCGATTGCGGCGGTGAACATGGCGGGCGATCCCTTTCAAGTCGCGGCCGGGTGGACCTGCCCCGACCACAGCGTCTGCCCCGCGTGAACCATCCGCACCGCGTCCAGCAGTTGGTTCTCGTGTCCTTTCAGCACCAGTCCCTTCGCGCCGAGCTCCTGGCACCGGCGGAACGACTTCGCCCCGTCGTCCACCGTGTGCATCAGCACCACCGGCAGCTTCCATCCCGCCTGCCGAACGAGTTCCAGAAACCGGAATCCGTCGGCACGCGGCATCCGCAGGTCCACCAGCGCCACATCCACGGGCTGGTTTGACAGCTTCTCGAAGGCTTCCTGTCCATCGGCGGCTTCGGCCACCACGTCCACTTCGGTCCCTTCAAACATCAGGCGCAGGCCTTCCCGAACCAGGTCGTGGTCGTCAACGATCAGCAGGCGAATGGTCATTCGGGGCGTCGATTCGTGTTCGTGGCGGCTCTCTTCTCTCACGTTGCAGAGGAATCATGTCACCTGTCGCGCGCGGCACAAATCGGGCAATCCGCCGTTGTCCAATGGCGAATCTCGGGTGAGGGGGGTGGCGGAATCCACTACGACGACACCGACCGTAGCGGCGTAGTGGATTCCACTACCCTCGAATGGCGGGTCCTTCGAGCTGCGCCGCGGCACTTTGCCGTCACACTGAACGGGGTGGCGACAGCCGGCGGGAATGAGCATTCCATCGGTGTTGACCCACAATCGCTGGAAAGGGGGTCGCCATGACTGTGCCTCGCAAAGTGTCGTCGTCGTTGACCGCGGCAGACGTGATGACGACAAATGTTGTCACCGTGCGGCAAGACCTTCCGGCTGCCGAGGCCGTGCAGATCTTGCGGTCCAAGTCGATCAGCGGCCTGCCGGTGGTGGATGACGAGGAGCGCTGCGTGGGCGTGTTCTCCACTGCGGACTTCAGCCGCCTGGCAGAGAGCTATGCCGAGCCGCACGCCCCGCCGGTCCCGTGTCCGTTCCAGCAGCGTCACCGTCGCGTGGACGGCAGCGATGTCACGATCTGCACGCTGACGCCTGGAATGTGTCTGATGCAGCGCACGGACGAAGAGGCGGGCACAACGCGAACGGTCTGCTGCAACCCGCACGAGATCGTTTGCGATTGGACGACGCTGCAGCCGGAGATCACTCCTGCGGACCCCGTCGAACGGTGGATGACGGTTGACCCGATCACCGTGCCTGCCACGGCCGACATCCACGAGTGTGCGCAACGGATGCTGAATGCGCACATCCACCGGCTGATTGTCGTCGATGAGGACCACCGCGTCGTCGGAGTGATCAGCAGCACCGACCTGCTCACCGCGCTGGTCGGACACTCCAAACCTCGCGCCGAAACCTCCAAGGTTTTGCCCACATGTTGACCACCATGAACGAGACCGCAACCGAAATCGGACAACGCAACCATCGCGTCGCCGTGTTCGCGAAAGTCGCCGATCCGCATGTGCTGGCCATGCTCTTGTGCCGCGTCCTCGACGTCCGCCCGCTCGACGCGGTGATTGTGGCCAGGCACGCGCCCGGGGTGCTGCCGACGCCGATGACGTTCGAGCAGTCGCAGCAGCTCGTGGCCGCCTTGGGCGAGTTGGGCCTTCAGGCCGCCGCGATCGAAGCGGCAAAGCTCCCGGACCTTGCCAACGCCGCGACGATCCATCACGCCCGCTGCCGCGACGACGGACTGGAGATCATCGATCTGTTCGGCAGGCCGGCCGAAGTCATCCCGTGGGTTGACGTCGCCGTCATTGGGATCGGTCGAGTGCCCGGCGAGACTTCGTCGCACTTCGTCGAGCAGGGCCGACCGGCGGTCCTGTCGGCGGCGCCGCTGCCGAGTGTCGGCCGCATCGATGCGCCCAGCCACAAGGTGCTCGAGTTGTGGCTGGTCCGACGCCATCCGACGACGGCGTACCGCATTCACCATCTGCAGTTCAACTACCAGGATCTTACGGGCGGAAAGAGCGAATCGGCAGCTGTGAACTTCGAGCGGTTCGCCCGCGACGTGGTCCATCATGCCCCCGGCGCCGTGCAGACGCCGTCCACGCATGCGTTCTTTGTGCACGACCTGCTGAAGTACGACTTCCGCACAACCAGCGACCTGCAACAACACGTCGCGCTGCACTGGGTCATGGCGCAATCGACGTGATGGAGGGAACGGAATAATGAGTAGGGTGGGACGAGTCCGCGAGTCCCACCACAACTCGTTATGCGATGTGGTGGGACTCGCGGACTCGTCCCACCTTACGTGAACTCATCTGAGCAGTTGACGCCCGTCTGCCTATAATTCCAGGCGAGACCCCATGCAGCAGGCGCAGCTCCGATGATCCAACGGCGTCACGAGGAACCGGAACCCGATTCGCTCACGAACGCCGACGTCGCCGAGCGGCTGGAGCAGGCCGCCGAGCTGCTCGAGGCGCAGCAGGCGAATCCGTATCGAGTGCGCGCCTACCGCACGGCGGCCCACACGCTGCGGTCGACGCCTCAGAGCGTCAATGAGCTACTGGCCCACGGAGGCGTCGAGGCGCTCAAGGAGTTGAGCGGTGTGGGTGCGTCGCTGGCGCGATCAATCGAACAACTGCTGCGCACCGGCCGGCTGGCCATTCTGGAGCGGCTTCGCGGCGAAGTCGCTCCGGAAAGCGTGCTCACCACCGTTGCCGGTCTCGGTCCCGAATTGGCGGCACGAATCCACGAGCAGTTGGGCATCGAGTCGCTCGCCGATCTCGAGCTCGCGACCTACGACGGCAGGCTGGCCAGCGTGCCCGGCTTGGGACAAAAGCGAATTTGTGGCATCCGGGAGTCGCTGGCGGGCCGGTTCCGTCGCGGACCGGCGTTGCCGGTGGCAACCAGGCAACGCACCGCGACCGACCAGCCGCCCGTCGCCGAGTTGTTGGACGTCGACCGCGAATTCCGCGAGAAAGCCGTCGCGGGGCGGTTGCCCACCATCGCACCGCGGCGGTTCAACCCCACGCACGAAGCCTGGCTGCCGATCCTGCATACTCACCGCGGCGACCGCCATTACACGGCGCTCTACTCCAACACCGCGCGGGCGCACGAACTGGGAACCACGCACGACTGGGTGGTGATCTACCGGGACGACCGCCGCGGCGATGGCCAGTGGACCGTTATCACGTCGCAGTTCGGCGCCATGAAAGGGCAGCGCATCATCCGCGGACGAGAGAAGGAATGCTCCCAATTTCACGCGGCTAACGCCGAAGGGCAACCCTGATCGTCAATCTCATTGGCCTTCCGGCTTCTGGAACAGGTCCAGAAACCGGTCTTCGTAATCGGCGAACACGTCCAGCCGGTCCAGTTCCCGCTTGAGCTCGTACGCCTTCGACCGGTCGCTCTGAGCCTGCTCGAACAGTTGCTCGATGCGGCGTTCGTCTTCGGGGGAGAGCTTCGGCGGCTCCGGAGGGGCGGCTTCTTCGGCAGGCTCCGCCTCGTAGGTCTCGCGTTCCTGGAACTCGCCTTCCACCTGTGCCAGCAGTTCGCCCAGTTTCTGGCTGAGTTGTTGAGCTTGTTGTTCCAGCTCGCTGAAGTCGAGCTGTATGCCGGTTAACTCGCTGAACACCTTCAACACGGCGAGCGATCCGCCGGGAAATGGGAGCTGCGCGAAGATGTGCGGCATTTCGCCCAGGAGACAGGCGCCGTGCATTCCGGCCTCTGCCACTTCGCCCAGCAGCACGCCGTTGAGGCCGCTGATGTTCCCTTCCTGCAGCACCTTCGTGTCGAGCAGGATCAGCTCATCCAGCATGGCTTCGTCGGTGGCCGCAGCGAACACCTGCGACGTGTGCTCGGGGTGCATCTGCGTCGCCATGGCGGCAAATGTGAAGATCCGCTCCACGCCGAGCTTCTTCGACAACTCGATCAGCCCGCGGCAGAACGCGCGCTTTCCCGACGGAGGTTGCGCCTCGCCAATGAACAGCACGAGATCCCGCTTCTGGTGCGGATCGCGCCACAGAAACAATCGGCTGCGCGGCAGCCGTGCCGGTCGAATAATGCCGTTCTGCACCTCGACGTGCTCGACGTCGAACAGCTCCTGCGGCGAGAACTCGGCGAACACGGCCATTTCCAGCTTAGACGCCAGATAGAACCCGGCGTTGATGCCAACGTGACCCATCCCCGGCCACACGGCCACCAGCCACGGCGACTTGAGCTGCATTTGTTCCGGCATGATTCAACCTTGAAAGTACACGTGCGAGCATCGAGTCTGCATCAGCGTTGCACGGGCTCGTCGTGCGGAACATACCACACGCACACGGTGATATGGTGCCCGGCGTTATGCCGCTCGCTCTCGGACTGCGTAACCCGCACGATATTCCCCGGAACCGACGCCAGCCACTGGTTGACCTTGTCTTCCAGCGCCAACTCGATCACGGTCGCCCCGGTGCCGCTGATGTACGTGAAGATCTTGACGCGCTCGTGCATGATGTCTGTCCTCTGTCCGTCCGTAGAATTATGGTCGTCCGGGCAACGGTTCCCAGCGGAGCGCGGTGAAATGTCCGTCGAAGTTGTGCCGCCGGCCGATCGCCAATCGTCTTGACAATTGGTTCGCCGGAAGGCCGTCGCCGGGAGCGCCGCGGCAGCCCGGTAACGATTGTGCGACGCGACGGGCATGTGAGCGATCGCGGACATCACGATTTGGCGCTGGTGGAAGCCGCCAGATCGGCGAACGGCTCGCGCAGCAACCGGGCTTCCACCCCGCTTCGCCTCGGCCTCGATTGGTCGATTGTTGACAATCGGCAACCGACCGCCTACCCTCATCCCGTTCTCTTCTGCTTCTCCAGACCAACGGGCAGTCATGGACACCGTCGTCTACCGCACCATCCGCGAGCAGATCGCCCACCGCCTGCGCAACGAGGTTCTCGCCGGGCGCTTCAGCCAGGGCGAGCCGCTCCGCGAGGCCAAGTTGGCCAAGCGTTTCGGCGTCAGCCGCGGTCCCATTCGCGACGCGTTGCTGCAACTGACGCAGGAAGGGCTGCTCACCGGACAGCCGAACGTCGGGGTCAAGGTCAGCCAGTCGCCGAGCGAGGCCATCCGCCCACTGGTGGTCGAACTGCGCAAGCAGATCGAAGGCTACGCGCTCGCCGCGATCTTCGACGACATCACGCCCGACGACCTGGCCCGGTGGGACCAACTGCTGGAGGGCATCAAGTCGGCGTGTGCGGCCGCTGACCTGCCGGCCCTCGTCGCGCGAGATATGGCGTTCCACCGCTCCATTGTCGAGCGGACCGGCGATCCCGACTTGCTGGCCATCTGGCTGCCGATTGTGATCCGCATGATGCTCCACTATTCCCGGCACACCGACCTGATGGAGTGCTATGCTGAGCACGAGCGGATCGTGAAAGCGATCAAGGCGGGGAAGAAGCAGCAGGCAGTCAAGGCGCTGTTGGCAAACATCTGGTAGACTCGGATTGCATCCATGAGATTGCTCGCGCTCCTGTCGTTTGCTTCGCTGACAAGCGCGGCCTTCGCCGCCGAGCCGGACGCCGCGAAACTCTTCTCCGAACAAGTACGGCCGCTGCTCAAGGCGAAGTGTCTCGCCTGTCACGGCGACGACCCGAAGGATCTCAAAGGCGGACTCGACCTGCGGACGCGGGCCGCGGCACTGAAAGGGGGCGAATCAGGCGAGCCGGCGTTGGTGCCGGGCGACCCCGCGAAGAGTCCGCTGTTCGTGTCGGTGACACGCCCGGCCGACGGTCTGCAGATGCCGCCGAAGGAGAATGATCGGCTGACTGCCGAGCAGGTGGAGCAAGTGCGGAAATGGATTACGGCCGGAGCGCCCTGGCTCGAGGACAAGGGGCCCGACGCCAGTGCCAAATGGGGAGAGGCCGAATCCGGCGTTACCGTCGCCACCAGCGGCGGGCGTTCGCCGGAGTGGACGAACCGCAAGTATCAGCCGGAAGACCTCTGGGCGTATCAGCCGATCCAGCGGCCGGAGGTGCCCACCGACGTCATCGATTCCGCGCGGGTCCGCAATCCGATCGATGCCTTTCTTCAGCGCGCGCTGAAGCAGAAGGGCATCACGCGCCTCGCCGACCACGCCGACGAACGCACCTGGCAGCGGCGGCTGACGTTCGATCTGACGGGGCTGCCGCCGGGATTGGTCCAGAGTCCAGAGTCCAGAGCCCAGAGCCAGAGAGCTGGCAACGAATCACGATCCTCTCTGGCTCTCGACTCTCAACTTTCGACTCTCGACTCGATTCGCCAACTCCTCGCCAGCCCGCGTTACGGCGAGCAGCAGGCCCGGCACTGGCTCGACGTAGTGCGCTATGCCGATACCAGCGGCTTCTCCAACGACTACGAACGTCCGAACGCTTGGCGCTATCGCGATTACGTCATCCGCAGCTTCAATGCCGACAAGCCGTTCGACCAGTTCATCGTGGAGCAGGTGGCGGGGGATGAGTTAGTCGAGAGTCGAGAGTCGAGAAATGAGAGCCAGAAAGAAGGCAAGGATTCGGGATTCTCACTGACTCTCGACTCGCAACTCTCGACTCGCAACTCTTCCGAACTCCTCATCGCGGCCGGGTTCCTGCGCCTGGGGCCTTGGGAACACACGGCGATGACGGTGGCGGCGGTCACCCGGCAGCAGTACCTCGACGACGTGACGCACCACATCGGCGTGACGTTCCTGGGACAGGGGCTGCGGTGTGCGGCGTGTCACGACCACAAGTTCGATCCCGTTCCCACGCAGGATTACTATCGCATCCAGGCGGTGTTCGCCCCGGTGCAGTTCGTCGAGCGGCCGCTGCCTTTTCTGCCCGAAGAGAACACTGCCGGGTTTGACAAAGCGCTCGCGCCGGTGCAGGCGCGGCTCAGGCAGTTGGAGGAAGCCCAGGCCGCATTGCGCCAAAAGAACCGCGACGCCATCGCCGCCTATTTGCGTGAACAGGGCGTGAAGAAGCTGGACGACTTGCCGGCGGACAAGCGGCCGAAGTCGGACTACCTCGGCGGCACGTTCGGACTGAGCAAGGTGGAGCTGTCGTTGCGGAAGATCTACGACAAGCAGCGGCAGTACCTGGAGCGCGAGCTGAAGCGGTTCGAACCGTATGCGTTTTCAGTCTATTCGGGGTCGCAGAATGATTATCTGTCGCCGAAGCCGCTGTACGATTTGCCGGCGAAGCGCGACGGCGTGGTGCCGGTGGTGAATATTCTCATGGGGGGGTCGCTGGAATCGCCAGGCGACGCGGTGACGCCGGGGGTGCTGAGCGCGATGAACTCGGCGTTCGGCGTTCGGCGTTTGGGTGTCGCAGAAACGGACCAGTTGCCGTCGTCTTCTTCGAACGTCGAGCGCAGAAGCCCGAACGCCGGCATCCCCAATGAAATGCACGGCCGCCGTCTCGCGCTCGCGCACTGGATCGCC
>Ga0073934_10009278_pt1 | contig 12671 bp, 9 predicted proteins | sample LarsenN4metaG_FD_76834 | JGI IMG/M metagenome (GOLD analysis project Ga0073934, IMG submission 76834) | Hot spring sediment bacterial and archeal communities from British Columbia, Canada, to study Microbial Dark Matter (Phase II) - Larsen... ...
GGCGAGCACGCGCGACGGCGCGCCGCCGCGAGCGGGGAGGCCCCGGCCGCGCGGCAGTCGCTTCGGGAGCGCTGGCGCACGGCGACGCCCGCCGAGCGCGAGGCCCTGCGGGCGCGCGTGCGCGCCATGCCGCCGGAGGAGCGCGCTGCGCTGCGCCAGCGCATCGAACGCTTCCGCGCGCTCCCGCCCGCCGAGCAGGAGGCGCTCCGCGGGCGCCTGCGCGAGCTCGAGGCGCAGTCCCCGGAGGAGCGCGCGCGCTTCGAGCGCAACGCCGCGCGCTGGGAGGACCTGTCGCCCGCCGAGAGGGACGCCCTGCGCGCGCGTGCCCGCGCCCTGCGCGAGGCGGCGCCCGAGGCGGGCGTGGCGCCGGGAGCAGGGTCGGGGAGCGGCACGCCGGGCGCCGCCCGACCCCCGGACGCGCCGGCCCGGCCCGACTAGCGCCGCTCGGGTAGGCTCCCACCCGGACGGGGGGCCGATGGGACAGGGCGCGCGGCGTTCGCGAGCGTGGACGAGCCTTCTGCTCGCGGGCCTCGCCCTGGCGGCGGCCGCGACGGGCGGCGCGGAGCCGCTCACCGACGCCGACGCGATCATGCGTCGCGTGGACGAGCGGCCGCGCGGGAAGGACCAGCGGGCGCGCGCGATCTGGCGCCTCGTCGCGCCCTCGGGCGGCGAGCGCGTGCGCGAGACGCGCACCTTCTGGCGCGATGCGCGCCCGGACGGCGAGGGCCTCCACAGCCAGCGTCTCCTCGTCTTCGTGACGCCCCCCGACGTCAAGGGCACGGCCTTCCTGATCTGGAGCCAGCTCGACCCCGCGCGGGACGACGACCAGTGGATCTACCTGCCGGGGCTCAAGAAGGTCCGGCGCATCGCGGTGGGAGACCGCGGCACCTCCTTCGTCGGCACGGACTTCAGCTACGACGACATGGTCGAGCGCCAGGCCGACGAGGACACCCACGTCCTCCTCCAGACCGCCCAGCGCGACGGCGCCCTCTACTACGGCATCGAGTCGACGCCGAAGCGCCCCGGCCCGTACGCGAAGCGCATCGTCTGGGTGCGCGACGGCGCCTGGACGATCTCGCGCATCGACTTCCTGGGCGAGAGCGGGAGCCTCGAGAAGACCCTCGAGGCCACCTGGACCGAGGTGCAGGGCATCTGGACCTGGAAGCAGCTGGTGATGCGCAACGTGAAGACGGGACACCGCACGGTGGTGGACGTCGACCAGGTGGCCTACGACACCGGCCTCGGACCCGACGCCTTCGGCGAGAGCGCCCTGCGCGCGGGAGCGCCGTAGCCGCGATGCGCACCGCGAGCCGGCCCACGCGTTCGGGCGCGGCGCTCGCGCTGGGGGTCGCGCTCGCCGCGCCGGCCGCGCCGCTCGTCGCGCCGCCGTGCCGGGCCGACGAGGCCGCGGCGCCGGCCGGCGCCGAGGCGCCGCCCTCCGAGCCGCGCGTGCGGATCACCGGCTACCTCGAGAACGACTCCGCCTACCGCGTGCGCGAGCCGCTGCGCTGGCAGAAGTCCCAGTCGCGCCTCGCCCTCGAGGCCGAGGCGCGTCTTCCCGCGGGCTTCTCGCTCCGCACCTCGGCCTGGCTGCTGTGGGACCCGATCGGGCGCCTCGTGTCCGACGATCCCGATCTCGACGCCGAGCCGGTGGACCGCTGGCAGGTGGGCGGCAGCCGCCACCTCGAGCTCGAGCTGCGCGACGCGATCCTCGGCTGGCGCGGCAGCGTCGGAGGGGCGCGCCTCGACCTCGCCCTCGGCAAGCAGCAGGTGGTGTGGGGCCAGTCGATCGGCCTGCGCATCCTCGACGTCGTGAACCCCCAGGACTACCGCGAGTTCCTGCTCGACGACTTCAACGACGCGCGCCTCACCACCTTCGGCCTGAATGCGGAGGCCTGGATCGAGGGCTGGACGCTCCAGGCGATGGTGTTCCCGGACTTCGAGCCGAACCGGCTGCCGGCCCGGGACGGCGAGTTCGCGCTCGATCCCGCGCTTCCCGGCTTCCTGCCCGCCCTCGCGTCCTTCACCGCTCCGCCGCTCGTGCCGCAGCCCTTCACGCTCGTCGACGTCCGGAGCGAGCGCACGCCCCACGACTGGCGCTGGGCGACGCTCGGCGTCGGGGCTCGCGTCGCCCGCACCTTCGGCGGCGTCGACCTCGCGCTCCACTACTGGGACGCCTACGACCCCGCCCAGGCCTGGCGCCGCACGGTGGCGGCGACGCCGGGCCCGGGCGGCACGACGCTGCCGGTCAACGTCCTGCGCGCCGAGCACGTGCGCGTGCACACGCTCGGCGGCGCCTTCGGGGCGGCGCTCGGCGCCTTCACGCTCTGGGGCGAGGGCACCTTCACCTGGGGGCGCGCCTTCGCCTCGGGCGATCTCGCGGACGCAGACGGCATCGTGCGCCGGCCCGAGATGCAGAGCGTGGTCGGTGTCGACTGGAACGGGCTCGATCCCCTCTTCGTCAACGTGCAGTGGATCCAGTCCCTCGTGGTCGATCACGAGGACGCGATCGAGGTCGATCGCCTGCGCACCTGGCTCACGCTGCTGCTGCGTCTGCCGCTCCGGCACGAGACCGTGATCCCTCAGCTCTTCCTGCTCTGGGGCCCGAACGACCACGAAACGATGATCCGGCCCGTCGTGGAGTGGAAGGCGACGGACCGGCTCTCGATCGCCGTCGGCGCCGACCTCTTCACGGGGGCGAGGGACGGGCTGTTCGGGCAGTATGCCCACGAGACGCGCTGCCAACCGGTCCCGGACGTCTTCCGGGCGCCGGGCGTCGCGGGCTGCGAGCCGGACTTCCCGCCCGGCCGCCCGGGCCGGGCCTTCGTGCGGGTGCGCTGGGCCTTCGACACGGAATTGTGACGGTCGCGCGGCCCGCGCCGCGCGACCGAGGAGGGATGCGATGGATCCGACGACGTCCTGGGTGCGCCGCGGGGTCGTGCTCGCCGCGCTCGCCGCCTGTGCCCTGCTCGCGAGCGCGGCCTCGGCGCAGAAGCCGAAGAAGAAGGCTGCCGCCCCGCCGCAGCCCGTCTCCACGGCGCTGCCCGAGATTCCCGCCGACTCGCCGGAGCGCTATCTCCAGACCAACCTCCACTACGACGCCAAGGACCCGGAGGAGATCTCCTCGATCCACTACCTGCGCGGTGGGATGATCCCGCTGTGCACGCGCGTCACGCTGGGCCCGCTCGAGAAGGACGAGCTGGACGTGACGCTCGTCGACGGCCCCGGCGCGGGCCGCAAGATCCGATACGTCTTCTCCGGCCACACGCCGAAGCCCTACGAGCCTCACCTCGACGCGCTCTTCGCGCGCACCTGCGACCCCGGCGCGCCGGCGCGCCTCTCCGCCCTGGACGCGGAGGGGGTGAAGAAGGGCGAGGCCCTCGTCGGCATGAGCAAGGAGGGCGTGCGGATGGCCCTCGGCGCGCCCCCCGCCCACGCCACACCTTCCCTCGAGAGCGACACCTGGATGTACTGGAGCAGCCGCTTCAACAAGATCGCGGTGGTGTTCCAGGAGGGGAAGGTCGCGGCGGTGCGAAACTAGGGCGCGTCCTTCACCGCGCCTCGCCGGTGACGAGGCGCCGGTCCACCACCGGCACCTCGCCGGATGCGGGAAGGCGCAGCGGCACCCGCGTCGCGCCCAGCACGTCGCGTCGCACGTCGATGCCCGGCATGACGCGCTCGAGGAGGAGCCCGCCCTCGGTGAGCCGGAAGACACCGACGGTCGTCACGTAGAGCACGCGCTTGCCTGCGCGCAGCGCCCGGCCCGCGTCGAAGGTCGTCTCCGCGAGGCGCGGCACGAGCTTCGGCGCGCCGCGCTCGAGGATGCGCACGCGGCCGTCCTCGAGCACCGCCTTCCCGCCGCGCATCCAGCGCGCGACGAAGACGATCGTGCGGGCGGCTTCCGTGAAGTCCATGAAGCCGCCCGGGCCCACCGTGCGGCGGACACCGCGGCCCCGACGCGACACGTTCACGCTGCCCGCGCCGTCGATCTCGAGGGCGCCGAGACAGGCGGCGTCGAGGCGCCGCCGCACCCGCTCGAAGAGCTGCGCCGTCGACACGATCTCCCGCGGCGCGAAGGCCGCGCCGAAGTACGCGCCCGGGGCCGGGATCCCGCCCACCACGCCGCTCTCCAGCAGGAACGTGACGCGGCCGGCGGCGCCCGCCTCGTGCACGGCCGCGGCCACCTCTTCGGGCAGGCCGGTGCCGATCGCGACGCGGGCGCCGCGGCGCGTCTCGGCGAGCAGCACGTCCGCGGCGAGGCGCACCACGGCGGCGTCCAGGGCGGTGCGGCGCGGGAAGCCGCCGGTCAGCTCGCCCAGCCGGCGCACGAGGCGCGCGTGGGCGAGGCCCACCTCGACCGAGCCGTGCCCGCCCGGGACGACGGCCTTCCACGGCGCAGCGTGGAACCGGCCCACGGTCTGCTCCGTCGCGGGATGACAGACGATCGCGTCGACGGCGCGCGCCGGCAGGAGGGCGCGCCCGGCGCGCTCCGGGACGAGGCGGCCCACGTTCGCGATCACGAGCCCGCCGCGCCGCCGCACGGCGAGGGCCAGCTCGCGCGCGTCGCCGATCATGGCCGCGTCCGTCGCGTAGAGGTTCCCGCGCCGGTCGGCCGCCGGGAGATTGAAGATCGCGACGTCGAGAGGCGGAAGCCGGTAGCGCAGCCGCGCGCCTTCGACGCGCACGAGCTGCTCGCGGCGCCCGCCCTGCACCGGCGTCCCGCGCCCGGTGCGCGGGTCGAGGAACGTCCCGACGCCCACCTCGCTGGCCACCGACTCCTCGCCGCGGGCGAGCGCCGCGTAGAGCTGCGCGATCACCCCGAGCGGCAGGCACTGCAGCTCGCAGCGGCCCTCCGACGCGAGGGCGAGGAAGCCGTGGAAGGTCTCGAAGTGCGAGCTGACGAGGCGCGTGCAGAGGCCGGGCACGGCCAGCTCGTCGAGGGAGCCGGGCAGCAGGCCGCGCCCGCCGTGGCCGCCGACGTTGATCACCGTGAGCCGGCGCGGCCGCCGGGTCTCGTGGAAGCGCTCGCGCAGGGCCCAGTGCACGAGCGACGCACGCTGGTGTCCGCCGAGCCCCGAGACCCCCACCACGGCGCCGTCCGGGATGCGGTCCACCGCCTCGCGCGCGCTCGCGAACTTCGGGTGCCCCGGCAGGGGGCCCGGCGCGTGGGTGTCGTGGCGCGCGAGCGCGAGGGTCCAGCGCGCGAGGGCGAGCAGCGCGGCGGCTTCGTCGAGGACGCCCATGCCCCCGCCGCTTCGCACGCCGGCGGGAGGGGTGTCAAGACACGCGGCCGACGCTCCGCGGCCCGGGCGGCGCGCGGGCGGCGCGCGCGGCCCGCTCGCCCGCGAGATCCGGCCGGAATCCGGAGGGCGTGCCTCCGCCTATACTCCCGGGGCCCCTCGCGCCCGGAAGGAGCCCCCCATGTCCGAGCCGATCCTGCATCACTACGGCGTGTCCCCGTTCGCCGAGAAGATCCGCGCGATCTTCGGCTACAAGGGCATGCGCTGGCGCTCCGTGGACATCCCGTCGGTGATGCCGAAGCCCGACCTCACGGCCCTCACCGGCGGCTACCGCAAGACGCCCGTGCTCCAGGTCGGCTGCGACGTCTACTGCGACACCGCGCTGATCTCGCGCGTGCTCGACGAGCTGCGTCCCGCGCCGCCGGTGCACCGGCCGGAGCAGGACGCCGTCGCGGTGCCGGCCGGACGCTGGCTCGACCACCACCTCTTCTTCGCGGCCATCGCGCTGCTGTTCGATCCCGCCGTGATGGCCGCCGCCCCGAGCGCGCTGGGAGACCGGGAGAGCGTGGCGGCCTTCCTGAAGGATCGCGGGCCGATGCTGGCGAGCGCGCGGGTCAAGCCGCCGCCGCTGCCCACCGCGCGGCTCGTGCTGGACGACGTGCTCGGCAGCCTCGACGCGCAGCTCGGGGCCGGCGGCCCGTTCCTGCTCGGCGCCGACGTCGGCTGGGCGGACTTCTGCGCCTACCACCCGCTGTGGATGCTCCAGAACAATCTCGCGGTCGCGCCGCGGATCGCGGAGCGGGCGCACGTCGCGGCCTGGCTGGACCGCATGCGCGCCTTCGGCCACGGCGCGCCCGAGCCCCTCGCTCCGGCGGAGGCCCTCGAGATCGCGCGCCGCAGCACGCCGAGGCCGCCGGGCGCCGTCGGGCCGAGCCACGGCGAGGTCGCGATCGGAGACGAGGTGGAGATTGCGGCGGACGACTATGCCTTCGAGCCGAGCGCAGGCCGTCTCGTGCACGTGGGGCCCGACGAGCTCGCGATCGCGCGCTCGGACCCGCGGGCCGGGGACGTGGTCGTGCACTTCCCGCGCCTCGGGTACCAGGTGAAGAAGCGCGCCTAGCGCGGAGCGCGCCAGGGCGGCGCCGTCCCTTGACCCGAAGTGAACGGCGCATAACATCATCCGCCATGGCGGCTCCGCCGACGCTCCCGGACATCGGCGCCGCCGAGCTGCTCGGTCTCGACGCCCATGCCGCGAGCGGGCCGCCCCACGCGCTGTTCGCCCGGCTGCGGCGCGAGTCGCCCGTGCATCGCTGCGAGGGCGGCGGCTTCGAGCCGTTCTGGGCCGTGACCCGGCACGCCGACGTCGCGGCGGTGTCGAGGCAGCCCGACCGCTACCGGAGCGGGCCCCGGCTGACCGTGTTTCCCCGGGACGTGGTGCCGCCCGGTGTCAGCGAGTCCGCGCTGCTCAGGATGCTGCTGAACCTGGATCCGCCCGAGCACGGTGCGCTGCGCGGCGTCCTCGCGCGCCAGTTCACGCCCGGCGCGCTGCGCGCGCTGGAGCCCCGGGTGCGGGCGCTCGCCCGGGAGGTGGTGGGCGGCATGGCCTCGCGCGCCCGGGCTGCCGGCGGAACGCTGGAGTGCGACTTCGTCGAAGACCTGGCCGCACCGCTGCCGCTCCGGCTCATCCTCCACCTCCTCGGTGCGCCGGAGGAGGACGCCCCGCACCTCCTCGAGCTCAGCAACCGGGTCGTCGGCCTCGCCGACCCGGAGTACGCCCGGGGCGCGCCGCCGGCCGCCGCGGCGCTGACGGCGTGGACGGGCCTGTTCCAGTACTTCGGAAGGCTCGTCGCAGCCCGGCGCCGCGATCCGGGCGACGATCTCGTCTCCCGCCTCGCGGCGAGCGAGGTCGACGGCCGGCCCCTGTCGGACGCCGAGCTCCTCTCCTACGGCTTCCTGCTCCTGACCGCGGGCAACGAGACCACGCGCAACGCCATCACCGGCGGCCTGCTCGCGCTCCTCGCGCACCCGCCCGAGCTGGCGCGCCTGCGCGAGGATCCCGGTCTCCTCGAGACCGCCGCGGACGAGATCGTGCGCTGGACGTCGCCGATCACCTACTTCTGCCGCACCGCGGCGGCGGACGGAGAGCTGTCCGGCGCCGAGATCCGCGCCGGGGACACCCTGGTGCTGCTCTACGCCTCGGCGAACCGCGACGAGACCGTCTTCGCCGAGCCCGACCGACTCGACGTCTCGCGCCAGCCCAACCCGCATCTCGGCTTCGGGATCGGCGAGCACTTCTGTCTCGGCGCGTCCCTCGCACGCCTCGAGCTTCGCGCCTTCTTCGCCGAGCTGCTGCGGGAGTTCGAGGAGCTGGAGGCGACGGGCCCGGCGCAGCGCCTGCGCTCGAGCTTCAACGCCGGCTTCCGGCACCTGCCGGTGCGGCTGAAGGCAGCTCGCGGCTGAGCCGGCTGTGCGCGGGCGACGCAGCGGCGCGTCGCGCCGCCTCCCGGGGCGTCAGCGCGCGAGCAGCGCCGCCATCGCCATGCGCGTGTAGAGCTCGTGCGCGGCCTCGGGATCGAGGCCGCGGTGCTGCGAGCACGAGGTGATGAGGGCCGCGACCCCGGTCACCACGGCGCGCGCACGGGCCTCGTCGAGATCGGGGCGCACGGCGCGCAGCGCCGTGATCCACGCCGCGACGAGCGCCCGGCGCTGGCGGGCGGTTCGCCGGAAGGCGGCGGGTCCGAGGTTGTGCGCCTCGCGTTCGACCATCGCCACGAGCGCGCTCTCCTCGATGGCATGGGCCACGGACCCGCGCACGATGCGTTCGAGCGTCTGGCGCGCGGGGAGGCCCGCCTCGACGGCCGTCTGGAGATCGCGCTGGGCGCGCTCGACCGCGCGCTGGAGCAGCTCGGCGAGGAGCGCTTCCTTGCTCGGGAAGTGCCGGTAGACGGCGGGCCCCGTCATGCCGACGGCTGCGCCGATGTCCTCGATGCGCGTGCCGCGGTAGCCCTGGGCGCGAAAGAGCTCCGCCGCGGCGGAGACGATCATCTCCCGCCGGAAGGGCGGCCGCTTGCGCACGCCCGGCGCACCGGCCCGTGCGGCCGATCCTCGCCTCCTCGCACCTCCCGCCGACGGCTGCGTCACGCCGCCAGCATACCGGCGACGCGGCCCGCCGCGAGCGTTGACCCGCCCGATGAAGTGAGTCACGATTAACGGGTGCCGGGGGGACGAGAGGGATCGGAGCGCGCTCCATGATCCGGATCGCCGACCCGTGCGCCCGGCCTTCCCCGTCCTCGGGACCCTCCGGGCCCGCCTGGCGGCTCGAGGCGGCGACGCCGTCCCGGGCCGCAGCGACGGGGCGCCGGGCGCGCCGCCGCATCGCCGTCGTCGCCGCCCTCGCGGCGCTCCTCCCGCTCGCGGGGTGCCGGCCGGAAGGGAGCTCCGCCGAGCGCTGCGCCCTCGCCCTGGGCCACGAGTTCACCGACCTCGCCGACGCCGAGCGCCGGACCGCCCTGGCCTGCGTGCGCGGCGTTCCGCGTCGGGGTCACGATGCCGAGCCCGTCGAGAAGTGCATCGCGGGCGATCCGTTCGGCGCCGTCGCGCGCGCCCGCGCACGCCTCCGCGAGGCCGAGGCGCGCGCCTGCCCCGCCGGCACGCCGGTCCTCGGCGCCGCCGGTGCCAGCGCGGCCCAGGACGCCGCCGCGGAGGCGAGCGGCGCCCTCGCGCGCGGTCTCTTCGGGCGCGATCTCGACGGCGCGATCGTGTCGCCGAGGCCGGGGAGCGGCGCGGCCCGTTGTCAGCAGAGGCTGCTCGAGCGCGCGGGCGACTGCTCCGCCCGCTTTCTCGAGGGCTACCAGCGCTGCGCCGCCGCGGCGCTGGCGCAGGGTGCGGACGACGCCTACGACCTCGTGGCCTGCAAGGCCGAGGACTCCCGCGGCGCCATCGCGCGCGCCTGCGACGCACGCATCGCGGACGCGGTGGGCGGCGACTGCGCCGGCTTCGATCCGGCGCAGCTCTTCCCCGGCTGCGCGGGCGACCTCGCCGCGTGCGCCCGGGCCCACGCGCGGCGGAGCGCGAGCCTCGCCGTGAACCGCGCCGCCGGTCTGTGCGCCGGCGTGCGGCCCGGCGAGCTGGACGAGGAGACGCTGCTCCGTTGCTTCGAGCCGCCCGCCGAGGAGCCGCTCGTGCGCAGCGAGGTGCCGTTGCCCGCCGGTGTCGTCGCCAGCGACAGCACCTGGGACGCCGACGGCGAACACCTGCTCTTCTCGTTCACCGCGCCGGACGTCGCCGGCACGCAGGTGGGCCGGATCCGCGAGGACGGGACGGGGTTCCGCTGCCTCACCTGCGGCGCGGGGATCAGCGGCAACCTGCGCCCCGCCCAGCTCTTCTCCGACGGGCGGCGCGTCCTCGTCGCCGGCCCGAACAATCCCAACCCGCGCTGGTTCGTGCTCGAGTGCACGCCCAGCCTCCTCGACTGCCAGCGCTCGGTGCTGCTGCCGATCCGGCTCCCGCCCAACCCCGACCCTTCCACCGCGATCCTGCAGTACCGCGTGCCCCACGTGACGCGAGACGACGCGTGGTTCGTGTGGACCGAGGTCCGCCTGCGCGGGCCCGGCGGCAACCTGAGCGCGATGGGCCGCCTCGTGCGCGACAGCGCGGCGTACGTCGTGCAGGACGCGCGGGTGATCGCGCCCGCCGTGTCCGCCCTCGACCTCGGCACCGACTCCGCGCTGTGGCGCGGCTTCACGCAGCCCTTCGAGGCGAAGGACTCGCCGATGCGCGGCGGCCTCGACTGGGTGGTGGCCGGGACGCCCGAGGCCGGGCACTACGACGACTTCGTGGTGGAGCTGGACACCGGCCGCGTGCGGCGTCTCACCCGCCATCCCGACCACGACGAGGGCATCACCTTCACGCGGGACGAGGAGTGGGCGATCTTCTCGTCCGCCCGCACGGACGACCGCGTGGAGTTCCTCGGGCTCCTGCCGCGTCCCCCCTACGTCGACTGGATCGCCTTCTCCACGCACTTCGTGGCGATCGCGGGCGCGCCGAGCGACGGCCTCAGTCCGGGCGGGGACCCCGCCGAGCGCGACTGCTATCTCGACCCCTGGCTCCTCGACCGCTGGTTCGAGCGCGGCAGCTACCTCGGCCAGCGTCTGCTCCAGCCCGCCGACGGCTGGCAGTCGACGGCCGGCGGCTTCGACTTCTCGCCCGACGGCACGAAGCTCGTCCTCACCGAGCAGCGCTGGCGCCGTCTGCTGCCGCCGGGCACGCGCGAGCCCACCCGCGTGACGGTGGCGCGCCTGCCGAGCCGCGCGCCGATCCCGCCGTCGAAGTGGGTCCGGACCGTGCCGACGCCCGAGCCGACCTGGGCCGTGCGCTACGAGGACTGGATCGTACCCGACACCTCGGGTGTGACGGTGATCCCCGGGAAGGTGTCGGGCACCGCGACCATCGACAACGCCATGCCGAGCACGCTCCAGGGACGCGTCGAGGTCGTGTACGACCGCTACTCCGACGACGGCGAGAGCGTCCTCGACGGCTTCGAGCGACTCGCGATCCCCAGCACCATCCTGGCGGGCGCCGACTACGAGGTGGATCTCACGATCGCGGGCCGGCACACCGGCACCATGAAGGGCGCGGTCCACTACGACTTCGCGAACGACGTCAACACCGGCGAGGTCGTCACCCGGGTCGACGGCCGCCTCCTGCGCGGCCCGCGCACCTGCTACGAGGCGGGGCTCATCCCGGTGCCGTAGGGCCCGCATACGCACAACCACGTACATCCGGCCGCTCGGGGTCGCTTCTCCGTGTGACCTACACCGATTGTGCTTGCCCAGGAACGGCGTCGAAGCGTAGGGTGCGCCGAAGTCGACCTGGGGGAGACCGTGGAGGTTCGCCGAGCACAGCGGGTTCTGGCCGCGGTGTGGATCGCCTGGACGCTGTCGCTTCCTGGTGCGGCGACCGCCGAGGGAGACGGTCAACCGCCGGACGGTGCGCGTCGGCGTGAGATCCTCGAGCGGCTGGCCCAGCGCCGGGAGCAGGCTGCCAAGGAGAACTTCGTGGAGGCGGTCCGAAGCGGCGTCGTCACGCCGGATGAAATCGTGACGCTCGCGGAGGAATGGAATGCTGCCGTCCGTCAGGCAGCGACGTCGCCGCGCGGCGCTGCTCCGGCGAGCGCGAGTGCAGCACCGAGCGCCACCCCGATCGCCGCGGCGTCGACCCCCAAGGCGCCGGCTCCTCCCGAGGAGGCACCTGCGTCCCCGGCCCCCTCGGAAGCTTCGAGCGCTCCCGAGCCTTCGTTCGGTCCGTTCCTGCTGCACGCTGGCCTGGTCACGCTGAACCCATTCAAGATCGAGAAGAACGACGCTGGCAACTTCCAGCTGGAAATCGACGAGCAATCGGCACACGGCTTCATCGAGCTGATCGGGTCCCATCGTCCGATCTGGGATCCAAACATGATCGTGTGTCGAGGCGGTCAATCGATCTACAGAAGCGATTGTATCAGCGGAGGTTTTCGAGGGATTCTCCGGAACATCGATCTCGAGACCCGCCTCGGCTACTTCTTCGGCGCAGACGAGAAATCGGGCTCCACCATCGTCGGCTCGGGTGATCTTTCGGGAGAGATCAACCTTGGTGTCAACGCGCTGCGGGTGGAGATGGAGAACGGAATTCGTCTTGGCCTCAACCTGCCGGAGGTCTCCTTCGCCGCAGTCAGCGGCCGCAACGTCCAGGATATCCATCTGAGCTGGACCTACGGCCTGGGTTTCCTGATGGGCATCCCGAATCCCATCGGCCCGAAGCAGCAGCGGATCCAGATGCGCGCCTTGTTCGGAGGTTCCTCTTTCGAGATCCCCGACATGATCGGCTCGTCGTCCGAGGTGGCTGCCGAGAACGGCTTCCCCGAGTTCGTCAGGGAGTGGGGTGGCTGGTCGACCCAGATCGAAGCCCGCTATCCGATATCGAAGAGCACCTTCCTGACAGCGATGGGTCGGTTCTTTCACGGTGCGGATCCCAATCCGTGGTCTCTCCAGATCGGAGTGCAGCTCAATCCGCAGAAGCTGAACGACGTCATCTCGGGGGCGGTCGGCATCCTCGGTGGGCCACCGCCTGCTCAGGAGGCGGCGGCCGAGACTCCGACGCTCTAGCGCCGCGCCCCCGCCGTCCCCGGCTCGAGGCGCAGCAGCTTGCCGTTGCGCTCGTCGGTGAGGAGGTAGAGCCGCCCGTCCGGCGCCTCGACGACGTCGCGGATGCGGGTCTCGAGGGCGCCGTCGCGGTAGCGCTCCTCGCGCACGACACGGTCACCCTCGAGATCGAGCCGCACCAGGCCGCCGGGCTTGAGCGACCCGATGAGGAGGTCGCCCCGCCACTGCGGGAAGGCGTCGCCCGCGTAGAAGACGGCGCCGGAGGGCGCGATCACGGGGTCCCACCAGTAGA
>Ga0073934_10009279_pt1 | contig 12670 bp, 11 predicted proteins | sample LarsenN4metaG_FD_76834 | JGI IMG/M metagenome (GOLD analysis project Ga0073934, IMG submission 76834) | Hot spring sediment bacterial and archeal communities from British Columbia, Canada, to study Microbial Dark Matter (Phase II) - Larsen... ...
GCGCGTGATCGGGCGCGGCTGGCCGCCTTGCGCGCGGGGCTGCGCGAGCGGCTGCGGGCCTCGGCGCTGCTCGATGCCCGGGGTTTCGCCCGCCAGCTGGAGGACGCCTACCGCAGCATGTGGGAGGAATGGCAGCGTGCCGAGGATGCGCAGGCGGCGCCGCTGCGGCTGCACGTCGGCGGCACCTCGGCGCTGCCGGGCTGGAAGATCCTCAACATCCAGCCTGGCCCCGGGGTGGATTACGTCGGCGACTGCAGCGATCTGGGCCAGTTCCCCGACGAATCGGTGGCGGAGATCTACGCCTCGCACGTGGTCGAGCACGTGCCGATGGCCAACCTGCCGAGGACCCTTGCCGGTTTCAGGCGCGTGCTCAAGCCGGGCGGGCGGGCGATGATCAGCGTGCCGGACCTGGACGTGCTGTCGCGTCTGTTTCTCGACAATCGCGGGCGCACCGACGAGCGCATCATGGTGATGCGCATGATGTTCGGCGGCCAGACCGATCCGAACGACTTCCACTTCGTCGGCCTGAGCTACGACATCCTGGAGAGGCTGCTGCGCGACGCCGGGTTTTCGAGAATCGAGCGCGTCGGCGACTTCGGGCTGTTCAGCGACACCAGCACGCTGCGCTTCCAGGGCGTGCCGATCAGCCTCAACGTCGTCGCCTGGAAGTAGGCGCGCTCAGGCGGGCAGCGGCGGCCACCGGCCGGCGCGCAGCCGCGCGAGCGACTCGGCGATCTTGCGCTCGACTCGCGCGTGACGTTCGCGCTGCATCTCGAGCGCCGCTTCGTTGAGTGCCGGGTTCCACAGGGTGACCGGGCGCAGGTCGCGGTAGCGCGAGTGCAGATACATCGGGTAGAACCAGCCGAGCACGTCCGCCTCGACGTAGTGGATCTGGGTGAGGTCGAACAGCTCGAAGCCGGCGCGCGCGAGCAGCTCATGGATCGCCGCGAATTCCTCGACCAGCGTTTCGACCAGCACCACCGCGGTGTCGGCGAGCGTGCGCCGGGCGCCGAGCAGCGCGTCGCGTTCGGCGCCCTGCACGTCGAGCTTGAGCAGGTACGGACCGGGCAGTCGCGTCTCCTGCACCAGCGCGTCAATCGTGCGCAGCGGCACGCGCACGCTCTCGCCCTCGCACAGGCCGTTGTGCGCCGCCCAGTAGCGATCGCCGGGCTCGCGTACCGAGCTCCAGTAGGGATGCACGCCGCGGTACAGCTCGATCGTGCCGCCGTCGCGCGCGCCCACCGCGCAGATGCGGAAGTGACCGCCGATTCCGTCCCGGATCGCCGCGAGCGGAGCGGCGAACTCCTGCTGCGCGTCAATGTTGAGGATCGCCGCGTCTCGCAGCGGCCCCATTTCCGCGAGCGCGAGAGAAAAAAAACCCTCGGCGCAGCCGACGTCAATGGCGCCGCCGAAGCGCAGTCCGGCCTGCCAAAGCCAGAGGATGGGTGTCGCGAAGTCGCGCGTGCGCGCCGGCGCCTGCTCGGTCATGGTGGTGTGCGGCTAGTGTAGCGCACGCGCGCGGCCGGACCCGCGTTACTCGAAACGCAGCGCCTCGACCGGGTTGAGGCGCGCCGCGCGCCGCGCCGGGTACCAGCCGAAGAAGACGCCGACAGCGCAGGCGAACGCGACCGCGAGCAGCACCGCCTCGGGTGCGAGCAGGATGCGCCAGCCGGCCGCTTCGGCGATCACCAGCGCCGCGCCGATGCCCATCGCGATTCCGGCGACGCCGCCGATCGCCGACAGCGTCACCGCCTCGACGAGAAACTGGCCGAGGATGTCGCGCGTGCGCGCGCCGACCGCCATCCTGAGGCCGATCTCGCGCGTGCGCTCGGTGACCGAGACCAGCATGATGTTCATGATGCCGATGCCGCCGACCACGAGCGACACCGAGGCCACCGCCGCAAGGAGCAGGGCGAGCACGCGGCTGGAGGCTTCCTGCGCTGAAGCCACCTCCTCCAGGTTGCGGATCGAGAAGTCGTCGTCCTGGCCGGGCTGCAGACGGTGGCGCTGACGCAGCAGCGCCCGGACCTCCTCCTCGGCCTGCTTCATGTCCCGGCCCTCCTCGATCCTCACCCAGATCGTGCCGACGCTGCGCTGCTTGGCCTGGGCCGGCACGCCGAGCACGCGCCGGCGCGCGGTCGAGATCGGCATCAGCACCAGGTCGTCCTGATCGGTGCCCATGATGCTCTGGCCCTTGCTCTCCAGCACGCCGATCACCGTGCAGGGCACGCGACGCACGCGGACCGCCTGTCCGACCGGATCGGCACCGCCGAAGAGCTGGCGCAGCACCGTCTGCCCGAGCAGACACACCTTGGCCGCGCCGGCGAGATCGGCGGCGTCGAAAACGCGCCCGGTGGCGAGTTCCCACTGCCGCACCTCGAAGTAGTCCGGCGTGACCCCGAAGATCACCGTGGACCAGTTCTGGTTGCCCCACACCACCTGCGCCGAGCCGCGCAGCGCGGGTGCGGCGAGCGCGCCCGGGACTTCGCGCGTGATCGCCGCCGCGTCGTCCTCGGTGAGCGTCAGGTTCGAGCCGAAGCCGAGCCGCACCCCGCCGGCGGTGGTCGCCCCCGAAAGCACGAGCAGCAGGTTCGAGCCGAGCGAGCGGATCTGCTCTTCCACGCGCGCGCGCGCGCCCGAGCCCACCGCGATCATCACGATCACCGCGGCGACCCCGATGACGATACCGAGCATGGTGAGCGCGCTGCGCAGCTTGTTCACCGCCAGCGAGCGGAGCGCCACGCGCAGCAGCGCCGCGAAGCTCATGGCGCGACGGCCTGCGACGCGAGCAGCGCGGCGGCGTCCCCGGGGTGCGCATTCGGCTCGTCGCCTACCAAGCGGCCGTCGCGAAAACGCAGGATCCTGCCTGCGAAGCGCGCCACATCCGCCTCGTGGGTCACCAGCACCACGGTGAGGCCCTCGCCGTTGAGCGCCTGCAATAGCGCCATGATCTCCAGGCTCGTGCGCGAATCGAGCGCACCGGTGGGCTCGTCGGCGAGGATCAGCGGCGGCCGCATCACCAGCGCGCGCGCGATCGCGACCCGCTGCTGCTGGCCGCCGGAGAGCTGCGCCGGGAGGTGCGCCGCGCGCTCGGCGAGCCCGACGCGCTCCAGCATCTCCAGCGCGCGACGCCGGCGCTCGCGCGCGCGCACCCCGGCGTACACGAGCGGCAGCTCGACGTTCTCCGCGGCGCTCGCGCGCCCGAGCAGATTGAAGTTCTGGAACACGAAGCCGATGGCGCGGTTGCGCAGCGCCGCAAGCTCGTCGTCGCCGAGCGCGGCGACGTTCCTGCCATCGAGCAGGTATTCGCCCGAGGTGGGGCGGTCGAGGCAGCCGAGGAGGTTCATGAACGTGGACTTGCCTGAACCCGAGGGGCCCATCACCGCGGTGAATTCCCCGCGCGCGATGTCCACGCTCACGCCGTCGAGCGCGCGGATCTGGGCGCCCGCGGCCGTGCCGCCGATACGGTAGATCTTGACCAGATCGCGCGTGCGCACGAGCGGCATGGACATCAGAACAGCCTCAATCCCGGCGCGATCGTCTTGCGCGTCGCTGCGGCGGGCTCGCCCGTGCCGACGATCACCTCGTCGCCTTCCTTGAGCGGCCCCTCCACGATTTCCGTCGCGGTGCCGTCGGTGAGCCCGGTGCGCACCTGGATCGGCCGCGGTCGGCCCGCCGCGTCGAGCACCCAGACACGCCCTGCGCCGCTCGCCCCGCGCCCGCCCATTTCGGCGAGCAGGCGCGCGTAGACCGCTTTCTGCCCATCGGTGAGGATCGCGGCGATGCGCTCGCGCGTCTCGACGCGCACACGCTCGACCTGGCGCCGGCGCTCGGCTTCACTGGGCACGTCGCGCACCCGCGCCAGCTTCTGGCGCGTCTCGTCGAAGATCGCCTCCAGCTTCGCTTTCTGCGCCTCGTCGGGCTTCAGTTCCTCGATCAGACGCTGGCGGAAGCGCTGCATCGCCGGCCCGCCCGCGAGCTGGGCGGGCTGCGTTGTCGTCTGCGCCTCCGCCTCGGCCGCACCCGGCGGGCGGAAGCGCAGCGCGGCGTTCGGCACCTTGAGCGCCGATTCCCGACTGTCCACCACCACCCGCACGTTGGCGGTCATGCCGGGCAGGAGCGAGAGATCCGGGTTCGCCGCCGAGATCACCACCGTGTAGCTGACCACGTTCTGCACCGTCTGCGGCGCCTTGCGGATCTGCGCGATAGCGCCGGTATAGGTGCGCCCGGGGAAGGCGTCCACCGTGAACGTGGCCGGCTGCCCCACGCGCAGGCGCCCGACGTCGGCCTCGTCAATGGCGGCTTCTACCTGCATGTCGCGCAGATCGCGCGCGATGGTGAAAAGCACCGGCGCCTGCAGGCTCGCCGCCACCGTCTGCCCGGCGTCCACGTTTCTGAGGATCACGGTGCCGTCCACCGGCGCGCGGATCACGGTGCGCTCGAGGTCCACCTCGGCCTGCCGCAGCAGGGCCTCGCGCTGCTTGACCGCGGCCTGCGCGCTCTCGACCTGCGCCTCGGCGACGCGGATCTGCGCCTCGACCGCCCTGAGCTGCTCGCGCGTCGCCTCCAGCAGCGTGCGCGCCTTGTCCAGCTCGGCCGGCGCGATGAAGTTCTTCTCCACCAGCGCCTTCTTGCGGTTGTAGTCGCGCTCGGCGTCGGCGAGATTGACCGCGATGCGGCCGCGCTCGGCGCGCTGCGCCGCGAGCGCCGACTGCGCCACCGACACCGCGCTCCGCGCCGCGTCAAGGTCGGCGCGCGCTTGGATGACGCGAAGCTGGAACGTGGCAGGGTCAATGCGCGCGATGACTTGGCCTTTTTTCACGGGCGTGTTGAAATCGGCGTAGATCTCCTGGATCTGGCCGGAGATCTGCGAGCCGACCTGCACCGTGGTGACGGCGTTGAGCGTGCCGCTCGCCACGACGACCGCCTGCAGCGGGCCGCGCTCGACCTTCGCGAGGCGGTAACGCGTCTCGGGGGCGGTGGCGCTTCGCGCATACCAGTACCATGCGGCCGCCGCCGCGGCGGCGAGCGCGACGAGCGCCAACACCCGCACAAGGACCCGGGACACGGCCGCGCGCTCAGCGGGTGGAGGCGGCGGTGCGCCGCCAGTGGCCCGAGCGCCCGCCGCGCTTTTCCTCCAGCCGGATGTCGCCGATCGTCATCCCGCGATCCACCGCCTTGACCATGTCGTAGATCGTGAGCAGGCCGACCGCGACCGCGGTGAGCGCTTCCATCTCGACGCCGGTACGGCCGCGGCACTCGACCGTGGCGACGAGCTGAATGCTGCTCGCCGCGGCGTCGAAGCGAAAGTCGGCCGCGGCGCGCGTCAGCGCAAGCGGATGGGCGAGCGGGATCAGGTCGGCGGTGCGCTTGGCGGCCTGAATCGCGGCCAGGCGCGCGACGCCGAGCACGTCGCCCTTTTCGGCGCCGCCCTCGATCACCATGCGGAAAGTGGACGGCCGCATCGTGATGCGGCCCGAGGCGATCGCGACGCGGTGCGTCTCGGCCTTGGCGCCGACGTCCACCATGCGCGCGCGGCCCTGGCGGTCGAAATGCGTGAGCTGCGGCGAAATTCTGCGGGGCACTGCGATCTCCGGAGGAACTTGCAGATGGTGAACGGTATCATAGGTGCATGAATCGCTTCGCTTTCTTCGTCTGCGCGCTCGCGGCGCTCGCGTTTCCGGCCGCCGCGCAGACGCTGCCCGACCTGGGCGACGCCGCCGCGGCCGATCTGCCGGTGCACGTCGAGCGGCGCATCGGCGAGGCGATCGTGCGCGACCTGCGCCTGCGCGACCCGGCCTGGCTCGACGATCCGGAGATCGCCGACTACCTGAACGGGCTCGGTGCGCGGCTTGCCGCGGCGGCGCCGGGCGCGCGCCAGGAGTTCGAGTTCTTCGCCGTGCGCGACGCCTCGATCAACGCGTTCGCGCTGCCCGGCGGATTCATCGGCGTGCACACCGGGCTGATCACCGCTTCGGAAAACGAGTCCGAAGTCGCCTCGGTGCTCGCGCACGAAATGGCGCACGTCACCCAGCGGCATATCGCGCGGCTGCTCGCGGCCGAGAAGCAGGCGCAGCTGCCGACGCTCGCCGCGCTCGCCGCCGCGATCCTGCTCGGTCGCTCGCGCCCCGATCTCGCGGGCGGCATCGCCACGGCGGCGCAGGCGGGCGCGGTGCAGGCGAGCCTCGGCTATTCGCGCGATTTCGAACGCGAGGCCGACCGCATCGGCTTTCAGACGCTCGCCGCCGCGGGGTTCGACGTGCGCGCGATGCCCGGCTTCTTCGAGAAGATGCAGCGCTACATGCGCATTGCCGACAACCCGGCGGTGCCGAGCTGGCTGCGCACCCACCCGGTCACCACCGAGCGCATCGCCGACGCGCAGGGCCGCGCGCAATCGCAGCCCTACCGCCAGCATGTGGACAGCCTCGAATATCACCTGGTGCGCGCCAAGATCCGCGCCGATGCCGGCGATGCGAACGAGGCGGCGGCCTGGTTCGCCACGCTGCTGCGCGAGGGCCGGCACGCGAACGAGGCGGCGGCGCGCTACGGCCTGGCGCAGGCGCGGGTGAGGGCCGGCGACGCAAAGGGCGCGCTCGCCGAAGTGGCGCGGCTGCGCGCGACCGGCGCCGCAAGCTGGATGGTGGAGACGCTGGAGGCGCGGGCGCGCGCCGCCGCGGGCGACGCCGAAGGCGCGCTCGCGGTCCTGCGCGCGGCGCTCGCGCGCCATCCCCAGCGTCGGCCGGTGCTGTATGCGGCGCTCGATTTACTGGGCCAGCTCGGGCGCCACGCGGAGGCGATCGCGCTCCTTGCCGAACCCGTGCGCCTGTACCCGCGCGATTCGCGATTGCAGCAGGCGCGGGCGCGCTCGTACGCCGCGCTCGGACGGCGGCTGCTCGCGCACCAGGCCCAGGCCGAGTACTACGTGCTGCTGGGAAGCCTGCCGGCCGCGATCGAGCAGCTGGAGCTCGCGGCGGCGGCCGGCGACGGCGACTTCTACGAGCAGTCGGTGGTCGAGGCGCGCCTGAAGGCGCTGCGCGCCGAGCACGCCGCCGAGCTGAAGGCGGCGCGCCGGCCGTGAGCTACCGCTTCGCCTCGTAGGCGTCGTAGAGCAGGTCGAAGGTCTTTTCCGCCTCGGCGAGAAGTTCGTCGTTCGTCGTCGCCCGACGCAGCGCGCCCTGCAGGAGCGTCTGCACGCCGGCGGCCTCCGGCACCGCCGCGCCGCGCACCTCGAGAAAATGCACGATGGCGCCGATCCGCGCGAGCGCGGCGTTCTTCTCCAGTCCGAAGTGCGCGAGCAGTTCCTCGAACGTGACCCGGGTGGCGCTGTTGGCGAAGCGTGCGCCGTCGAACGCGAACCCGACCGCGTCGGCCGGGCAGGGCTCGTTTTTCTCCAGCCAGCGCACGGCAGCCTCCGGATCCACGAACCGTCGTATCAGCCAGGCGCTCGCCAGCCGGTCGGCCCATGGCGGTGTGCGCGTCGCCCAGGTCCGTCCGAGGAGCGGCTCGCTGCGCGGGGACGCGGGCGCACCGTTCGCCTGCTGTGGAAACAGCATTCGCCGCACCTGCGCCTCGGCCTCGGCGAGCACCCGCTCGGCGCGTTGCCGTGATTCGCTCGGGAAGAAGTCGAGCGCGGCGATCGCCTCCAGCTCGCGCCGCTGTTTGGCGAGCACCCGCGCGAGGGCGCTTGCATCGGCGACGCCGAAACCGATCCTCAGGCTCTCGACCACCTTGATCAGCTCGGCGTAGCGCGCCGAGCGGTCGAACAGGCTGCGCAGCTCGCGCAGCTGAGCGGCGCTGAGCGCCGCGGCCTGCAGCACCTGCGCCGCGCCGCCGTTTTTCGCGATGTATTCGGCGAGATGCACAAGTCCCTGGCGCGACGACGGCGTGTCGGGCAGCAGGTACACGCCGTCGCGCATCACCGCCGCGCCGAGCGCTTCCAGCGTGCGCAGCGCGCGCATGCGCGCGGCCGGCGCCTCGACCGGAAGGCTCGCGATCAGGGCGAGCCAGCGGTTATCGGCAGCGGGTGTCGGTGTGCTCATCGCGCCCCGGAAGTGGCGAAATTCTAGCAACCCGCGCCCGGCCTGCCGCCGCGGGCACGGCGCGACCGGTATCAGGCGGCCGCGGCGCGGATCGCCGCTGCGAGCTCGGCGTAGTCGCGGGCGATCGGAAAGCCGGGAAACTGCTTCGCCACCGCCTCCGGCGGGCGATAGAGGACGCCCGCGTGCGCCGCCGCCAGCATCGCGGTGTCGTTGAACGAGTCGCCGGCGGCGACGACGCGGAAGTTGAGCGCGCGCAGCGCCTCGACCGCCCGGCGCTTCTGATCCGGGACGCGCAGGCGGTAGCCGCGGATCGCGCCGGACTCATCCACCTCCAGACGATGACAGAACAGCGTCGGCCAGCCGAGCTGCGCCATGAGCGGCTGTGCGAACTCGTAGAAGGTGTCCGACAGGATGACGACCTGCAGCTCGGCGCGCAGGGCGTCCAGAAACTCGCGCGCGCCGGCGAGCGGCGCCATGCCGGCGATGATCGCGCGGATGTCGGGAAGGCCGAGGCGCGCCTCGGCGAGCCGGTCGAGCCGCTCGCGCATCAGCTTGTCGTAGTCGGGCTCGTCGCGCGTCGTGCGGGCGAGCGCCGCGATGCCGCTGGCGCGGGCGACCTCGATCCAGATCTCCGGTACGAGCACGCCCTCCAGGTCGAGGCAGACGACGGTGGCCGGATTCATGAAGGGCCGGCATTGTACCTGCTGCACGCGGCGCGGGCGGTGCGTGCGGGCGTGCTAGATTCGCCCCGTCATGAAACCGGCGACGGCGCGATAGCGAGGCGGGCGGCGATGGCGATCGGCGCGCGCTGGATCCGGCTGGGCACCGTGGGGCCGCGCGAATTGCTCGCGGCGGTGACCGGGCTTGCGCGCGCGCAATCGGCGTGCGCCGCGCCGATCGTGCTCTGGGCGCGAAGCGCCGCGCCGGTGGAGAGCGAGCTGGTGCGCGCCGACGAGGGGCGCCTCGTCTTCGCGCTGATCGCGCCGGCGCGCCTTGCGCCCGGCCGCGCCTCGCGCTGGACGGCGTGGGCGCTCGCGCCGGCGCTGGCGGCGTGCCGCGCGCTCGGTGCGCGCGCCTGGTCGAGCGGCGCCGAGCTCTGGCTGCACGGCGCGCGGGCCGGGCGGGCCGCCGCCGGGCGCGTGGGCGAGTGCGTCGTCGCTTCCGCGAGCCTCGCGCCGCGGCTGCCGCGCGCGGCGTTCGAGGAGGGCGTCCTCGAATCGGTGTTGCGCCTGCTCGTCGAAGCCCAGCACGGCTGGCAGTTCGACAACTCCTGGGCGAGCGCCGCGGAGCGGGCAGCGATCGCCGCGGCGCTTCCGGAGCCGGCGCTCGCGCGCTGAGGCGGCGCTACCCGGCGGCGGCGAGCCGGTCGAGCTGCGGCCGCAACTGCGCCAGGCTCGCCTCGAAGGCGGCAAGGCGCGCGCGCTCCTGCGCCACCACCGGCGCCGGCGCGCGCTCGACGAACGCCGCGTTGGCGAGCTTGGCCCGTGCTCTGGCGATCTCGCCCTCGAGCCGCGCGATCTCGCGCGCCAGGCGCTCGCGCTCGGCGCGCGCGTCCACCGCGATGCGCGCCATCAGCCGGTGCGGGCCGGCGGCCGCCACCGGCGAGTCGGAGGCGGGCAGTTCCGCCACCACCTGCAGCTCGGAGGCGCGCGCGAGCGCGGCCATCGCGGCCGCGGTCGCCGCCGAAGGCGAGCCGGTGATCCAGAACGCGATGCGTTCCTTCGGCGCCACCTTCATCTCGCTTCGCAGGTTGCGCGCGGCGTTGACGACTTCCTTGGCGAGCGCCACCTCGCGCTCGGCCGCCTCGTCGAGCTTGGCCGGATCCGCTTCCGGGTACGGCGCGAGCATGATCGTCTCGCCCGCGCGTCCGGCGAGCGGCGCGACGTTCTGCCACAGTTCCTCGGTGATGAACGGGATGAGCGGGTGCGCAAGACGCAGCGCCGCCTCGAGCACGCGCACGAGCGTGCGGCGCGTGCCGCGCTGCGCGGCCTCGCCGCCGGTCGCGAGCTGCTGCTTCGCCACCTCCAGATACCAGTCGCAGTACTCGTCCCAGATGAAGCGGTAGATCGCGGCCGCGACGTTGTCGAAGCGGTAGCCGGCGAAGCCCGCGGCAACCTCCTGTTCGGCACGTTGGAGCGCGCTGACGATCCAGCGGTCCCAGGCGGACAGCTCCACCGGTGCGGCCGGATCCAGCCCGCAGTCGCGTCCCTCGGCGTTCAGCAGCACGAAGCGCGCCGCGTTCCACAGCTTGTTGCAGAAGTTGCGATAGCCCTCGCAGCGCCGCAGGTCGAAGTTGAGCGTGCGCGAGAAGCTCGCCAGGGCGGCGAAGGTGAAGCGCAGTGCGTCGGCGCCGAACGCCGGGATGCCCTGCGGAAAGTGCTCGCGGACGTAACGCTCGATGCGCGCCTTGTGCTCGGCGCGCAGCAGCCCGACGGTGGACTTGGCGAGCAGCGCCGGCAGCGTGATGCCGTCAATGAGGTCAATGGGATCGAGCGTGTTGCCCTTGGACTTCGACATCTTCTGCCCCTCGGCGTCGCGCACGATGGCATTGATGACCACGTGCCGGAACGGGACCTTGCCGGTGAAGTGCAGCGTCATCATCACCATGCGCGCGACCCAGAAGAAGATGATGTCGAACCCGGTCACCAGCACCGAGGAGGGCAGGAACACCTCCAGGTCCTTCGTCCTCTCCGGCCAGCCGAGCGAGGAGAACGGCACGAGCGCCGAGGAAAACCACGTGTCGAGCACGTCCTCGTCGCGCCGCAACGGTGCGCCGCCCGCCTTGCGGCGCGCCTCCTCTTCCGTACGCGCGACGTAGATGTTGCCGTGCTCGTCGTACCACGCCGGAATCTGGTGGCCCCACCAGAGCTGGCGCGAGATGCACCAGTCCTGGATGTTCTCCAGCCAGTGGTTGTAGGTCGCCGCCCAGTGCTCGGGGAAGAACTTCACCTCGCCGCGCGCCACCGCTTCCAGCGCCGGGCGCGCGAGCGACTCCATGCGCACGAACCACTGGTCGGTGAGCATCGGCTCGACCACGACTCCGGTGCGGCCGGAGCGCGGCACCCGCAGGCGGTAGGGGCGCTCGGAGACGAGCAGTCCCTGCGCCCTCAGGTCGGCGAGCACGCGCTCGCGGGCTTCGAACCGCTCCAGCCCGTCGTAGGGAGTGCCTCCGGTGATTCTCCCCTCCAGGGTCAGGATCTGCACCAGCGGCAGCCCGTGACGGACGCCGACCGCGTAGTCGTTGAAGTCGTGCGCCGGGGTCACCTTGACGCAGCCGGTGCCGAAGCCCGGGTCCACATACGGATCCGCGATCACCGGGATCTGGCGGCCGATCAGGGGGAGCCGTACGCTCTTGCCCACGAGCCCGGCGTGGCGCGGATCTTCCGGATGCACCGCCACCGCGACGTCGCCGAGCAGCGTTTCCGGGCGCGTGGTCGCCACCACCAGCGAAAAGCCTTCGCCAGGGTAGCGGATTTCCCAGATGCGGCCGTCCTCCTCCTCGACGTCCACTTCGAGATCGGACACCGCGGTGCCGAGCACCGGGTCCCAGTTCACCAGGCGCTTGCCGCGGTAGATCAGGCCTTCCTCATGGAGGCGCACGAACACCTCGATGACGGCGCGGGACATGCGCGCGTCCATGGTGAAGTAGCCCGCCTTGAGCCCTTCGGTGTCGGCGTACTCCCAGTTGCCGGAGGCGCCGAGCCGCCGCATCTGGCGCGTGATCGTGGCGCCGGACTGCTGCTTCCACTGCCAGACGCGCTCGATGAACTTTTCACGGCCAAGGTCGCGCCGCGTCAGGCCTTCCTCCTGCAGCTGGCGCTCGACGACGATCTGTGTGGCGATCCCGGCGTGGTCGGTGCCCATCACCCAGTTGGCGTTGTAGCCGCGCATGCGGTGATAGCGGATGAGCGCGTCCATCAGCGTCTGCTGGAACGCGTGCCCCATGTGCAGCGTCCCGGTGACGTTCGGCGGCGGAAGAAGGATGCAATAGGGCGGCTTCGGCGAGTCGGCGCTGGCGCGGAAATAGCCGGCCTCCTCCCAGCGCGCGTACCAGCGACTCTCGATCGCCCTCGGATCGAAGCTTTTCGCCAGCGTCACGGGCGGCTCCGGTCCCGCGGGTTCGCTGCGCGCGCCGCGAGCACCGCGGCGACCGCCTCGCGCACCGCGCGGCGCACCTCCTTTTCCATCTCCGCGCGCAGTACCGCCAGCCGCCGGTCGAGATCCGGCGCAAGGCGCGCGAGCAGCGCGCGTTCGAGATCGGCGGCGAGCGCCCCTTCGGCGGGCGGCGTGCCAGCGCCGGGCGACGCCGTATCGGCGATCTCGGTGAGCAGCGGAACGTCCTCGGGCGCGGTTTCGCGGCCGCGCAGCAGCTCTTCCACCTGCCGGATGAGGGGGTTGGTTTCGCGCGCGGTCACGCTCGCCTGCCCGTTCTCCCCGCTCATGCGCCGGACCTTGCCGCGAGGTCGTGCGTGCGGATGGCGTAGCCGCGGTCGCGGTACCAGCCGTAGCGCACGCGCCCCAGCCGCCGGTCCTCGTCGTCCGTCGAGACGATCTCGAGCACGCGCTCGTAGCGCTCGAACCGCGGCGGGCACTGCGGACCGAGGTTGAGCAGCACCTCGCACGCCGGCGCC
>Ga0073934_10009281_pt1 | contig 12668 bp, 8 predicted proteins | sample LarsenN4metaG_FD_76834 | JGI IMG/M metagenome (GOLD analysis project Ga0073934, IMG submission 76834) | Hot spring sediment bacterial and archeal communities from British Columbia, Canada, to study Microbial Dark Matter (Phase II) - Larsen... ...
CGCCTGAAATTGATTGACCAACCAACCTTCGTAGTAGCGGGTACGATTCAGTTCCAAACGGGTGATCCATTTGCCAAAAAGGGTACGGCTATGAACTACGGCCTGCTCAAAGAGGTGGCTGATGCAATCCACGCTATCCCAAACAATGGGGATACCCCTGCCGGTGAGAGCCAAGCCATAATGAGATCCTCGGAGGTGTTCAACATGGATTACGTCGAAATGCTCAGTTTTGAGTAAGGTCTGAAGAGCTTCCTTTAAGTTGGGTTGCCAGCAGTAAATGGCCTGGAGCGGTGTTGATGTTGGCAGTACGCCAAGGCAATTCCTTAACGAACGGAGGCGTGGAAGTGGCACGGCCAGGACCTTTAGACCTAGATTTTCTAATGAACCCAGTTGCTTGCGCTCAGTTTTGCTGCTCCACAGAGTAGCCAAGGTTACTTGGTGGCCCCGTTCGACCATGGTTTTGAGCAAATTATATGGACGAACCCGGATGCGAGTAGGTACATAAGGAATAATAAAAAGAATACGCAATTTAGACTTCAACTTTCGGAATTCGGATTTTATAAATGTTGGTTTGGTCCATATCAATCACAGCCCACATCTTTGAGCAATCTACTGACAATCCTTTTGGCAGCATGGCCGTCGCCGTAGGGATTGATCGTCCGGGCCATAGTTTGATAGGCTTCGGGGTCGGCTAGGAGACCAAGGGTTTCAGCGACCACCCTCTCAGGATTGGTTCCGATGACCCGAGCAGCGCCCGCTTCTACGCCTTCTGGTCGTTCGGTAACCTGACGTAATACCAGGACCGGCACTCCTAGACTGGGCGCTTCCTCCTGAATCCCCCCAGAATCGGTCAGGATCAAGGCGCTACGTTTCATAAGCTGCACCAGAGATAAATAGTCAAGCGGGGGAAGGAGAGTGATATTGGGGGTGTTGGCCAATAATTGATGCACCGGCTGATAGACATTTGGATTGCGATGCACTGGATAAAAGATCTGTAACTCGTTCCGACCTTGTCGAGCAATCTCTTTAAGTGCATAACAAATATTCTGGAGTGGACGGCCAAAGCTTTCCCGACGATGGGCTGTAACGAGAATAAGCTTAGGCTGGCCCGGTTGTCCATTGCAGTGGCTCCAAGGGTAGAGTGGATGCGTTGGCTCAGGCGCCCAAGGCTGGTTAGCGACTTCAAGCAGAACATCAATGATAGTATTGCCGGTTATGAGGATGGACTCCTCGCTAATGCCTTCCCGCAAAAGGTTATCACGGGCAGATGCGGTTGGAGCAAAATGTAAGTCGCTAATAGCATCGGTAACGATCCGGTTCATCTCTTCTGGGAAAGGGTTTAGAAAATCACCGGTGCGTAGACCTGCCTCGACGTGACCAACCTTAATCTTCAGATAACGAGCAGCCATCGCCGCGGCCATGACCGTAGTCGTATCGCCTTGAACCAGTATCCAATCAGGACGCAGATCATTAAGAAGAGGGTCCAGTTCCAGCAGTACTCGCGCTGCTACCTGCGTAGGGGTCTGGCGAGGGTGCATGAGATCCAGATCATAATCTGGGATGATGTTGAATAAATCAAGGACTTGATCAAGCATTTCCCGGTGCTGGGCTGTAACGCAGACGTGACTGATGACTTTGGCGCTGCGTCGTAGTTCACGGATCACTGGGGCCATCTTGATCGCTTCGGGGCGGGTACCAAAGATCGTAAGAATTTTCAATGGCTTCATTGTTCTCCAACATGAGCTGTACGGATCCACAAGGCGGCTCCCTTACCAAAACGCACCTTCAAAGCTAGCCAGCTTCGCCAGATAATGAATAACATTCCCGACAAGATTGCCAGATAGGCCTTAAGCGGGGCTTTTTCAAAGGCCAGACCGATGAGCGGATAGATAAACAGGGCGGCTACGATAGCTAACCAGAGTCCGATCAGACCCCATGAAAAGATTGGGCCAACTTGCCAATTGATCAGTAGCTGAAGAAAGAGGAACATGACGCCGAACATGGTCAAGGTTGAGTAGGAGGGGAGATAAGCCTGGAATGCACCGTCCAATATGGCCAAGTCTCGACGCTTAAGGCCTTCCAGGAGCAGGCGTTGCGCAAATTGTTGACTAGCCTCGCGGGTACCACGTAGCCAGCGCATGCGCTGGGCGCGCGCTTGAGCCCAGGTCAGTGGCGCTTCTCCCCGACCAATGGCTGCTGGCTCATAGGTGATTTTAACTCCTTCCAGGAGGAGGCGTTGCCGTAGCTGGTAATCCTCGGTCAGACCCTCACCCCAACCTATCTTCCGCAATATACCCGACCGAAAGCAGATTGAGTCTCCCATGTTCTTGGCTGACCAGCCAAGATTAGTTCGACCGAGATTCTGGAACCGGTTATCTACTAAGAACATAGCCCAGGCCAACCTTGGATACCAGCCGCCGTCTGGATTACTGATGAGGTGTTGCCCCTGAATAACCCGATCTCCCTGTGCCAGGCGCACATCCATGATCTGCAAAAAAGCCGGGTCCACCCTTGTATCGGCATCAAAGATCACAACAGCGTCACATTCTTCATCACGGAGAACCCTTTGAAACAACCAAGAAAGCGCTATTCCTTTGCCGGTTCTTGGGCCCGTATCGCGTTCATGGACAAATGCACCAGCCTCGCGGGCAATCTCTGCCGTTTTGTCTGAACAGTGATCAGCAACTACATGAATGCTGAAAAGATCTTTTGGATAGTTTAAAGCCTGCATCTGACGGATCGAAGTTGCGATCACGCTTGCCTCATTATGCGCCGGGATGGCAATGATGAAGCGATGAGATGGCGGCCGATTGGGCGCAGTTTTTGGTCGTTGAAAGCTGGCCGAGGCTAGCGCGAGTAGTCCTAGATAGGTTAGGGGCAGAGCGACCAAAAATAGACCAATGATTGAAAAACCGGTCATATTCAAATGCTCCTTTCCTCATTTAGCTTGACTTAGAACAAAAAAACGGGCGATAGTTGCCAGATGGCGATCATATCAAAACGCGCTGACAGATGCCCGAAAAGATGTGGTGACGGCCTTAGCAAGTAGACTAGAGGTGGAGCAGGTTTGGGGGATGTTTTGACTGAATTGTCCTGATATTTGGCTGAATAAGCTTAGTTGATTTATCGGCAAGGGAAGAGGATCGGGCCAAACTTCATTTGCGGCTATGGAATAGAGGGAAGTAACCACTAGATGTAACGACTTGTCTGCTTTGTTGACAATGCTCATAAATCCTTAGACTAAGGTTATGGGTTTCAGGCTTTGGATTGTAGTAAACGAGAAACTTTTGCTTCGACCCATCAAAAACCATTTCGTAAGACGAAACCAGAGAATAATTGTCTTCAGATCTTGGTAGCTGCTTATCTACCTGTCCATGTCTGGGAACAAGGATATGGATATAATCTGCAAATCGAGCTTGATTATACCGTTGATGACAGTGGCGATACGATACTAATTTCTCATAGATATATGAATCCTTGAAGGTATATGGTAACATTCCTGCTGCGAATGTAATTATACGGGGACGGCGATTCTTATCTCCTTTTATGTTATCCCAATGCCTCTCAATATCGAGCGCCTCCTGTCTAAGCGTCTGCAAGAATTTAATATAATCATGGACACCAAGTGATCTGTATTCACCGATTGATGAAATTCCGTTAACCGATTTATTATAGGTATATACAATTTGATAAAACTGAAACAGCGATAGACACAAAAGAAAAGTTGTGAGCAAAGTTACAGGTCTCCCTGAGGACAGATCCCGTTCATCCGTTTCGAATACAAGACGAATAAGATCAACGATGATGATCACCGTCGAAGGTAGATAGGGGATAAAGAAGCGGAAAGAGAACATCATGTGTTGGGTTGCCATAGTGAGTCCATAGAAAAGCTCTAACAATACGCCTAAGTAGAGCCACCCCATGCTCTTGAAATGCCCATATAGAAGATGAAATGCTTTGGGTTTTGACCACAGCAGAACAGATGCCAGGGCTAATACGGGAATTATGCCAACATAGAAAAGGTAAGATGCGATATATATTCCATTGAAAACTAAATCACCCAGATTACCTGTGGGAGTTTTAACGTAGAATGAAGTTGGGAGAAGATCACCGTAGTACAAAATACTTACTGCGAACCAGGCTATGGGCAAAATTGACGCTTCAACTAAGGCAATAACAACATGCTTAATTGAGCGTACTTTCGCTGCTACATGAACCATTATTGGAAGGAAGAATAAGATCGAATCATAGCGGGTAAGAAAACCCAATCCAGCCAAAAAAAATACTCCATAAAGCAAGTTAAGGCTGAATTTGTGACTACGATCGGTTAAGAAGACCGTGAAGGTTGCCAGAAAAAGAAGAACAGGAGTTTCCAGTCCTCCAAATGTCCACAGCAAAACAGAGGGAGGCATCAACATTAATACCAGGGCCAATAGTTGCAGTTGCGGATGATTTCTAAATCGATACCAAACGAGTAGTGCGGAAAAAAACAATAATAATAAAGCAATTATCTTATTGGCGATAATAGTATGGCCCGTTGCATAAAATAATGCGGCTGAAAATATGGCGTGAAGAGGTGAAGTCATTGCATTGATGGGCTCGCTCTCATTGTAGACCAATGATCCGATATTGACCCAATTCTCAGCATATCGATAAGTTATGTAAGCATCTTCAGCAGTGAAGTTGAAATAGAAAATCGCACTCATGGTTATGATTATGAGGATAGGTAGATGGAGATAGTAATGGAATTTTCTTATACCTGCTCTTCTCATAATTCTGGAAACACCTTCAACAATTGCAAGTAATAGCCGGCCAGAGTCAAGTGTCGCTGGCGTTGGGGGGAACGTTCCAGCCATGCCAGGGGGCTGAGTGATAACCGAGCCAAGGCGGCGGCCGCCAGAATCAGCTTGTAAAGTTGAGCTGCCAGCCAGCCATGATGCTTTCGGAAGTAAAGTAGCTTGCCCTGGTAGAGTCGTAAGAACATATCCATCGCTACTTGGCGAGTGCTCTGACCACCGTAATGGATCACCTCAGCTTCCGGCGCCCAGTATAGCGGCCAACCGGCTTGCCCCAGGCGATAGCAAAGATCGACTTCTTCAGAGTAGATGAAGTAATCTTCATCAAATAAACCAACCTGATCCAAGGCTTCTCGGCGCAAAAGGAGACAGGCGCCTTGAACTACATCGACTCTTCGGGGGAGGTTTAGATCCCATTCAGTCATCGGGTAAAGGGAATAGGGCCAAAGCTTATCCAGGTGAAATAATCGCCACAGCTCGCGAGGCAATGTCGGAGATGGATGGCAGGAGGGTTGGAGCACGCCGTCTGGGTTGAGCAGTCGCGGCCCCGCCGCACCGGCCTGAGGGTGGACCTCCATGAAGCGGACCAATGTCTCCAGTGCGCCAGGTTTCACCTCTGTGTCTGGGTTCAGCAGGAGGACGTAACGCCCCTCACTCTTCCGAATAGCTTGATTATTAGCTCGGCCAAACCCAACATTCTCTCGGTTTTCCACCAGCCTCACCCAAGGGAAGTGCGCTCGTACCATGTTAGCACTGCCGTCGATCGAGACATTATCTACCACCCAGACCTCAAACGTAAAAGATGGCAGGTGAAGTATGGTTGATTGTGGCAGCAACTTTGGAATTTGCAGATTAAGACTTGTCACCACCGACTCCAGGCATTGCGCCAGTAAGTCGCCGGCATTCCAGTTGACGATGACGATGGAAAGATCAGGGTTCGTCTTAGCTTGAAAAGCATTTGATCGACTCATCTTGACCTCGGTGACATTTCCGTACTCTCTCCAGCTTCAGTTTCTTTTTGGTATATTATTTGCTCTACACTCACCAATCCACCCATAAATAGCCAGCCTAGCATGCTGGTTCGAAATCCGCTTAAACCAATGTTATAGAAAAAAGGCAACACCCAATCCCCTAACATTCCTACTACAACCGTTCCTGCTAGCCCACCCAAAGCGCCATAAACATAGGCTTGGGCAAACCCGGCTGGCGCCCGCTCTCGTAGCCGCCAGCCCAGCCAGCCCATCTCCCATAAAAACCATAAAAAGCAGATCAACCCCACCAATCCGGTCTGGGCGACAATGTCCACGTAGTTATTATGAGAGTTGAAACTCACCGCATAGCCTCTAATAGGAAAAAGCGGTGTATACCAATAATAGTTGGCAAAGCCCAACCCCAAGATTGGATTAGTTTTGATGATCTCAGCCATGATCTGCCAGGCATCATAGCGCGTCGCGATACTGTAGCCATCTTGATCAACCACTCCCGCCACCAAATACCCGGCTGACCCGGCCCCGACCAGGGCCAGCGCTAACCCGGCCCGCCAGGAGCGAAATCCGATGATAGCGGCGATACAGACCAGTGACGGTAGCCAACCTGATTTGATGACAAATCTTAAAAAGAATAGATCGTAGAAAGTGATCAGGACCAGGCCGCCGAGCGCCAGCCGCCAGCCCGGATGCAATTCTCGATTAAAAGCAGCCTGGCTAAAAGCCAGAGACACCAGCCAGATAAAATAAACGCTACCTGTCGGCTGAATCAATTTCTGTGTCGGTAGCCCTAACTTTGGTAACACCCCTCCAACAACAATGGCCAATACGGCAAAGGCAAAGAACATCCAGGTCATCCTGCTCAACCAATAGAGGTTAACCATCTGGTTGGCCATTAACAGGAAACCACCTGCTGAGAGCACGACAATGGACAGGCCGCCTAATTGAGCACCCAGGGGTGCATGGGGGGCGAAAGTAAACCACGGCAACTGACCGACCCCAAACGATAGACTGGCTACGACGACGAAGGCAAGTAACGGCCATATCGTCTGGGAAGATACAAATCGTATTACACGCTGGCGAACCACCATGTCCATTAGCCACAGGCCAAGCAGCAAGGCCGTCAAGATCACGGTCACGTTTAAGCCGCTAGGACCAACGAAGGGAACAACCAGCCCAACCACAGAGGCGACGCTTAACCCGAGAGGCGGCCAGCGCATAAAGGTCAAAACCAGGCCAACACTTCCAAGTAGGACAAGAACCAACCTCAGTTGGTTTGGGGAAGCCTTAAAGGCCAAGGCAATGCTAAACAGCAGCATGCATATGATGACTAATAGACGCAACCAAAGCTGCGGGTTTTGGATCAAGTGGTGGTGTAATAGCCTAATAGGCGATAGACCCATCATTGTATCTCAACAGATCAAGATAGCAGAATTGGTTCATTCTTGTTATCTACCTGTTCAAACTGATGTAAGCCTTCCCGATAGCCCTGAAATATATAACCGCCAATGATATAACGGTACAGAAGGGGAAGTAGAGTAGATGCTGGGTAGCGCTTCTCCAGAACATTTACCACTTGTTCCACATTCCGCAGAATCGGCCGGGATGAGGCCAAGGAGCGAGCCAATTTACGAGCAATGAGGCGTGGTGGATCTTGCTTCCAGCTAATTGGCGTTTTGTCATAAAACATTGGAAGATGACGAGGCAATTCGGGGTATTTTTGGAAAAGAACAACCGCCTGATAAGCATTTGTTCTTATAAGCTTTTTATAATCATCCAGGTTGCAAGCAAAAGAGTCTCGGTGCCAACACCTGGCTCTGGTACTACGGCGAAAGTCGAAACCTTGCTGATATGCGCGATAAGCAAGATCAACATCACACCATCTACTGGCGCCTAGGAAACGGAGATCTTGCATCATACCAACCTCGAAATATGCTTCCCGTCGGAGAGACATGTTGTTGCTGTAAACATCTGTGAACGTCAAGTCCGCTGAGTTCTGGTTCGAAGCCAATGAAGTATCTAAAGTTTGGGCTAAGGGGGTTATCTCATCGGGCCGGATGCTCACTGTCCCGACCACAATCCTGTTTTGAGATAGGGTCTGTTCGCGGATGAGGTAGGTTAGGTAGTCCGGTTCCACCAAGATATCATCATCCAAAAGCACCAGAATATCTGCTCGGCTCTGTCGGGCTCCCAAGTTACGTGCTGCGGCGGCGCCCTGGTTACTCTGCCAAAAATAGCGTAGGGTAAAGGGAAAAGCCTCCGTGGCAATCTCTTTTGTCCCATCTGTCGAGCCATCATCTACAATGATGACCTCAAAACAGTCGCTGGGATAAGTCTGCTGGGCGAGTGAATTTAGTAGTTCACGAAGCAAGTCTTTACGGTTGAAGGTAGGAATAATAACGCTAACAGTAGGTAGAAACTCTATTGTGGAGCCTTCTTCTTTTTCAAATTGACTGGTCTTCTTTTGAGCTGAGGTACTGGCAACTTCTTGGAGATAACGTTCGATCTCATCCATCATTCTCGCCATTGTGAATCTTTCTATAACTGTTCGCTGGCCTGCCAGGGCCAATCTTCGGCGCAACTCGGACTCAGTAGCCAAGCGAATAATCTTTTGGGCCAACGCTTCAGCGTCACCCGGAGTGAATAACAACCCATTTTCGCCATCCGTCAAAATCTCAGCTGTTCCCCCGCTTGGAGTGGCCACCACCACCAGACCCGAGATCATACCTTCTAACACTATTCGGGCAAAAGGTTCCGGCCAAATAGAGGGCACCAATAGTACGTCAAATTGCTGTAGCAACTGGGGCATTTCTTCTGCTGGCACATGTCCCAAAAACGATACATAATCGTTCAGTCTTGCCTGGGCAACTAAGTGGCGCAAATGGTTCTCGTAGTCCATAGAGGGGCCGGATCCTACCACGCTCAATCTTACATTCCGCAGGTCTTGATCAAATATAAGTTTTTCCAGCGCCTTGATGGCAATGTCCACCCCTTTCTCTGCAACAAGCCGCCCCGCGTAAAGGAGATTAAGGTTTTGGTTGTCCTGGCTTAGCTGGTGTTTATATTGGCCGTTCAAATAGTGCTTGACCTCAAGGCCAGTATGGATGACTCGAGCATTCGCGAGAGGTAGCCCAGCCTCGATCAGTATATTTCGAGTCGCAGCGCTGACACATATAGCATGCTTAAAATTCAAAGGCGGCCGCTGATCTTCTTTGGCCAGCATTGTCAGGGCAATGTGGCTCAACAGCTGCTTGGGAAGCCGGCTATACCATTTCCGTCCCAGGGCGCGCCAATAGAATTCGTGTTGGCTGGGTAAGGTTGGCCAGTATGTGGCAAACCGATAGATCACTTTGTCCGGGTACTTGGCTTCAGCTAAAGCTGCCAGCGATCTGGGCAGGTTCCACATGCCCCAAATGAAGATGATGTCCGGTTCGAACTGTTCAAGAACACGCTCAAAGCACTTTAAATTATGCTTTTCCCTGGCCTTTCTCTGGGTAAAAAAGGTTAAGCTATGGCGCCATGGGATTAAGTCCATCTCCAGGTACAAGGCTCGGTAAATCCCATCTGCTTCCATAGGTACATTGTTTGTACCATGCATGCTGGTCAAAACTAAGGTAATATGGCCCCGCTGCTGTAAGCCTCCCATCACTTGCTGACACGATATTTCCTGTCCGCCCGATGAATAAGGCGGGTAAAAATTGCTGAGAAACAATATTCGCATGCTTTATCCTCTTATAAGATTAATGATTTATGGCGGTGGTACCGACTTGGCTACGCCAGCTATCAGTACTATGGGTGAGGTCGTTTATTACATCTTGAAGGTAAGCTTCAATCTCTTTCACCATTCTGTCAATAGTGAACTCCTCTTTTATAGTCTGGCGGCCAGCTTGCGCCAAGCAACGACGTAAGTCAGGATCAGCCATAAGACGGGCAATTTGTTCAGCCAAACCACTGGCATCTTCCGGCGCAAAGGTTAATCCGGTTTCACCATCTTTCAATATTTCTTTAGTACCCCCGGTGGTCGTGCCAACAACCACTAAACCGGCGGCCATGGCTTCCTGCGTTATCCGTGCTAGAGGTTCTTCGTAGATGGAGGGAAAAATAAGCCCATCAAATTGCTGCAAGAGGGCCGGCATTTCATCTTTTGAAATTGGATCGTGAAAAATCACATGGTCCTGCAAGCCCTCCCTCTCAACCAGGTTGTGTAGGAAGGCTTCATAGTCGGGATGGCCTGACCCAACTAAGGTTAAGTTGATTTGATTGATCCCTCGTTCATTTATCAGCCTCGCCATTGCTTCGATCGCCGTATGAACACCTTTATGCTGGACCAACTGACCGGCATAGAGTAATTTCAAATCTCCAGCTAGATAATCTCGCTCGCGAACATTCATGAAGCGTTGGACATCTGTACCGCCATGGATGATGCGGGCATGCCGGATAGGCAAGCCGGCATCAACGAGAAGATCGCGTACTCTACCACTGACGCAAATCACATGCTTGAGTTTTAAGGTAGGCTGGCTCTCTTTGACGAGCATTGACATGGCAATTTTGCTTAGGATCTGTTTTGGCAGTTGCATAAGCCAACCTCGGGCCGGCAACTGCCAATAGGTGGTGTGCATATCCACAGCCGAGGGCCAGTAATCAGACAGATAATAGACGACGCGACCGGGCAGTAGTTGCTCTGCTAGAGCCGGCACCGCTTTTGATATGGCCCACATACCCCAGACAAAGAGTAGATCTGGGGTGAAATCCTTAACAATCTGTTCAAGAAATCGTAAGTTCTCTCGGTGCTGTTTTTTCCATTTAGTGAAAAAATGGAGCGGTTGGTAGTAAATTAGATCTCCTTCAAGGTAGAGGAGACGATAGATATTCTGTTCGCTAGCCGGCGCCTTCTCCCGATCATGGCGACTGGTCAATACTCCAATAGTATGACCCCGCTCCGCCAACCGCTCGGCCACTTCGTGACACCACTGGGTATAGCCGCCTGGCCGCGCTGGGGGAAAGAAGTTAGAGAGAAAAAGGATACGCATTAAAGTCTTTAATACCAGATTATTGGCTTGAAGAGATCTGTGAGTTTACCTGCCAGATTTGAATCGATCTACCCGATCCATCGTTGAGAGGAAAGCTGTGTACAACCGGAAAATCTGGGATCGAATCATAGATATCATAATCAACAATATAGTCCACTCTATTTTCAAAGAGGTAATCTGTTAACGGAATGGAGCCCCGTAGGACCCGCTCATAATAATCGACATGGTTGATCACTCCATCTAGATTAATAAAAGTTCGATTGGAGAAAAAACCGAGTTGCCCAGTATTCCACGAAGCAAAGATTGTGTCCGGAGGAGAATTCTCCGCTATCCAAAGGGCAGCGTTATATCTCGCAACATACAGCTCTGAGGTAAAGTTTATACTTCTCGCAAACATATATATGGCAACAGCAAAGATGAGTAGACTAACACCAACCGGGGCCCACTTAAAGATTTGAAAGCGGTGTATAACCAGCTTGATATAGTCGAAAGTAAAGAGGGCTATAAGAGACATGGTAATAATCCAGAAAATAAATGAAGGAGAGCGGTACCAGATAAAATAGGGGGTATACTGTACTCCGGAAATAGCAATATAAAGGTGATATAAGATCTCCCCGACCAATAAGCAGGACCATAGGTTTAGAAAAGCCAATAATTCTTCTGGATGGTTAGGTATGATCACTCGTGCTCCTATTACGAGCAGTATGCCAAAAATTCCCAGTGAAACTAGAGTAAGGGCGGGAAAGCGGCCTTGAAGCATTGAAGGCATGCCAAGTATAACTATCTCTATTAATTTATCTACCACTCCGGTCGACAATCTCCAGCTTACATCGCTCGTTTTGACTAAAGCTGATACCGGCAGAAAAGAATCGCCCATCAGCCAAAAGGCGCTTAACTGAGTAACAAGCCCAAAACTGGCGAATAAACTTGAGCCAGCTATGGCTTTAAGATGCTTCTGCAAAAATATTCTGAAGTTGTTCCGATAGGTAGAGGCTAACATTACGATGCAGAAAGTGTACAAAATGACCGACAGCAGGGCCGAATCGAGACGTGTCCATACGTTAAGAATGAGGACAACCGTCAAACCCCAGAAATTCGGTTTAACCCTATTCTGCACCCGGATCAGAAATATAGTGCTCTGCCATATAACGCACCAAAATATCAAAGCATGCAATGAATTCTCCATGCCCATCGAATATATTCTAAAAGGGAGGCTCTGCAGTGACCATAGGCCAGCCATAAATAGGGTTAGCGTTGGTCGTTTCAGTATCGCGCCTATTTTCAGGATAACTAAATAGCATAGCCCATTGAGTAGAAAGCTAACGACCATTGTAGCAAATAAAAGAGCCATTTTCGTTTTTGCCAGCATGGTGAGCAAAAGGATAATGACAAACCAGGACAGTTGGACGCCATTTGTAGGATGGAGACCATCAAACGTGACAAAGCCTAACTGCTTGGTGTTCCATGCCGTCTGTAAGTAGTAGTATGTATCATCAATGACTAGCGAGGCTGCGACATACTCCACTCCCCTAGCGAGGAGGCCCACTTGTAAAATGAACTGCCCTACCGCTAAAAAGAGTACTACAAATGTAGCTTGCTTGAATGTAATGCTTGGACTCAAAAAAAGTCTCCTCCAGCAAACGCAAAAAGTGGTACGATTAGAGATGAATTTTCCCGTTTTCAGCGTTCAGATGCGGTTATAGTAGCGACGAGCTTTTGCAGAAAAAAGAGGTCACCGCGATCAAAGGCTGGCACATCCAGATATGGCTCCAGTTCAACCCCCGGCTCCTGCAAAATCCAGGCTTTGGCTAGAAAGATCCCGTGAGCATCGTACAACGGCGTCAGCGCATTCTCGC
>Ga0073934_10009282_pt1 | contig 12668 bp, 16 predicted proteins | sample LarsenN4metaG_FD_76834 | JGI IMG/M metagenome (GOLD analysis project Ga0073934, IMG submission 76834) | Hot spring sediment bacterial and archeal communities from British Columbia, Canada, to study Microbial Dark Matter (Phase II) - Larsen... ...
ACGCCACAAACGGGCGCACCTCGTGGACGAACTATGCGCCCGAAGCGCACGCGAAAATCTCCGCCGCCTTCGTCCACGGCCGCCGCTAGAAATCCCTCCTTGGTGAATCGTTAACGCGCGCCGCGCTCCTTTGAGTCTTTTGCGCGACACATGGCGAATTTCTCGCCCGCGCCCCTCGCGTCGGCGCGCGAACGCCCATAGCCTCCTCGATGAGTGAGTTTGGCGTCCCCTAATCGGCGGCCGAATGCGCAACGACAAACCCTGTCACGCCTTCAAGCGGCCTCAGCGCCATTCCCTCGACGCTCGCCTCCCCACGCCGGTCCATGACTGCCGCAACGCCGATCCCGGCGGCGCGGCGTATTTTTCATGTAAGAGGAGACTTTGATGGCGAAACGCTCCGCCCAGGCCCGCCGCCGCCACCAGCGGCAAGGTCCCGAGTTCCAGGGCCAGCACGACGAGAGCCGCTATGGCGACAATGTCCGCCGCCTGTTTGACGAGCCGGCCTGGTCGCCGCTGGGGTCGCAGGGCGCCAATGAGGAGCGCGAAACCAAATACCGAAAAAACATCCGGCCGCAGAATGACGCGCAAGGCGCGCTGATCGAGGCGATCGACCGGTCGCCGCTCGTCTTCGCGGCAGGCGCGGCCGGCACCGGCAAGACCTATCTCGCGGTCGCCAAAGGCGTCGAGGCGCTCGAATCGGGGCGTGTGCGGCGCATCGTCCTGTCCCGACCGGCGGTTGAAGCCGGCGAGAGCCTCGGATTCCTGCCGGGCGACATGGAGGAGAAGCTTTCGCCCTATCTCCGGCCGCTTTACGACGCGCTGTGCGACCGGCTGTCCGGCAAGCGTCTGAAATCGCTGATGGCGGAGAGCGTCATCGAGATCGCCCCCATCGCCTATATGCGCGGCAGAACGCTCAACAACGCCTATATCGTGATCGATGAGGCGCAGAACTGCACCTACGGTCAACTTAAAATGCTGTTGACCCGGCTCGGCTGGAATTCGACCATGGTCGTCACCGGCGATCCGGCCCAAACTGACCTCCTGCCCGGCATGTCAGGGCTTGAGGACGTGATCGCCCGCCTCGGCGCCCTCGAGCAGGTGTCGGTGGTGCGCTTCAGCCGCGCCGACGTCGTGCGCCATCCGCTCGTCGCCGAGATGATCGACGCCCTCTGAAATTTGGAAGGCCGTGCGGCGCCGTGCTATGGCTCTGCCGGTCGTCCATGAGTGCAAGGCGTCGGGCTGAAGGCATGTCGAATTACGGGATCGGCGGCGAGGAAATCCGCCAGGAGTCAAGTTGGCGTTATCCGTTGGGGATCTTCCTCGCGACCTTGGTCCTGTGCGCGATCTTCCTTTATTATTATGTCGGTCCGAGCGTCGACGAGATCGGCGGCAACGTGCCGAGCCCGGCGATCAGCGAGGAACCGATCGCCGTCACCGTCGGCGACATGACCTTCAACTTTCCAGCAAATTACACCGTCTATCCGCGCGACCGCCGCGGCGGCGTGCGGGATGAGGTCTGGCTCTATGCGCTGTGGCCGACGCTGTCCGGTTATTCGCCGTCGCGGCGCGAGGATTTCATCGAGAACGCGCCCGACACGCGGCGCATCGACATGCTGATCGCACAGCGCACCTCGCCCTTCACCGAGCGCGAGCGCATCGACATTCTCTATATGCCCCAGACGATCGACCAGCGCGGCGCGCGCACGCCGTTCAATCTCATCAAGTATGATTTTCGCGAGCAGCGCGCGAATGTGCCGACGAGCGGCTATTCCGACACCGAGCTCTATCTTGGCGAGGGCGCTAAAGGCGAAATCCTCGCCATTTTTTGTTTCAAGCAGCGCGATGACATCATCGCCCCCGAATGCTGGCGCGAACTTGAACTCAGCAAGGGCGTTTCACTCACCTACCGGTTCAAACGGCCCTATCTGGCGGAATGGCGCAAGATCGACAGCGAGGTCCGCGCGCTCGTCGCCGGGCTCGTCAAGCAGTAGTCAGTCCCGGCCGAACACGGCGCCCATCGCGGTCATCAACGGCGCCGCCGCCAAGGCGGTGATGAGCGCCATCGAGCCGGCGAAAAGCGCCGCCTCGGCCCCTGCGCTCCAAAGCCCGCCGGCTTCGGCCGACGCAAGCGCCGCGAGCGCAAGGATGGACGCCGCAACAAAGCTGAACAGACTCTCCGACAACGCGCGCTGCGTCACCTCGAACGCTTTGCGGCGCCCCCCGCGATTGTCGCGCCAGGCAAGAATGAGCGGCGCGGCAAGCACTGCCGCGAGCGCGATCGCGACGATGCGGACGTTTTCAGGGGGACCGCCGGAGAATAGTCGCTCGGCGCCCCAAATCGACAGACGGCTTGCGACGATAAGAATCACGACGAGAAGCAAGGCGCTGCGAACCGACACCAGGATCAGCAGAGCAAACGCAAACGTGGTCAGAATCACCACGATCTCCGCAAGCGAGGCCGCCGCTTGCGAGTCGAAGCCGGCCACGACCGTCATGATGAGCAGGATGGCGACGGCGGCGATCGATGAACTTGGCGGCGCCAATCTGCGAACGCGCCGCATAAGGGCCTGCAGCTCGGCGCGGCGCCGGTTTTCTTCAACCGTCGTCGTTTCCGACGGCGTCTTGAGGGCGAGCGCCGCGACACCCATGACCAGGGTCGGCATCAGCCCGGCTGCGGGAGCGCCCGCGCCGACGAGCGCGGCCGACTGCGCCGAGCCGTCGACCAGAAAGGCCCCAGCGGCGAGCGCGATCGTCGTCAAGGCGATGCCGAGCAACGCCGGCGCGAAGACGCCCTGGGCCGCGCGCGCGGCGGCGCTTGATGGCGCGTCGCCGGCGGCGAAGGCGCTGGCGAACCCCGCCGAAAGGAATACGGCGAGCGCCGACGACGCCGAAGCTGCAGAGCCCAAGGCCGCCCCGGCCGCTGGAACCGCGCCCTGGCGCGCTGCCTCGATTGCAACGATAGAAAGCCCGCCGGCGAGCCCCAGCAGCGACGCGCAAAGGCCAACCAGCGCCAAACGAAGATGACCGCGCCACAAGGGCGCGCCGATCGACAGCACGCCTGAAGCGAAGGCGGCAAAGCCGAGCGCGGTCGCCACTTTGACCCCGCCGACCTCAACGCCGCTCTGAAGGGCGAGACGGCGCAAGGCGAGGATGAGGCCGGCGGCGACGCCGGCGTAAAAGAGGCGAAGCCAGAAGTTGCGCGGCGCGAACGCGGCGATCGCCGCCGGCGCAATCGTCATCGCCGCGAAAGCGCCGAGAAAGGAATAGGAGACGGTCGTAAAGGATGGCGGCGCGCTGCGGTAGGCGGCGGCCGCGAGCGCGGTTATTCCAAGGGCGACGACGCTGGAAGCAAGGACCGGCCGGGCGGCCGTCATCGCGCCGAAAAAATTCATCCCACGCTCGCGCACGCATCTCCCCGACGAGGCGTCATCAGCCTGCGCGATCGGGCAGATCCTCGTCGAGGATCGCCATGTTGAACTGGTAGCAGAGGTCGCCATCCTCCTCGTCACGGAAGATCACGCCCAGAAACTCGTCGCCGAAATAGACCTCGGCGGAATCCTTCTTGTTCGGCCGCCCCCTGACGCTGAGATTGCCGAGCCCGAACTTGGTGCGGAAAAATTGCTGAAGTCGAGCGATTTCAAAGGGATCCATGGCAAATCATTTCTCGCTGATACAGGCCTTCTTAGCCCTATCCGCCTTGGGCGCAAATGGTGGGCGGCCATATCCCGCCCCGCGGCATCTCGCGATCTCGCCTTTTCTGGCGGCGCGTGGGAGACTTTGGCGAGGAGACAGAAGGACTCATCCGATGAAAGCCGCCCTGGTTCTTGCCGCCGCCCTCGCCCTCGTCGCCTGCGCCAGGCCCCAGACGGCTGAGACCAAGGCCGCCAATTGCGCTGCGGCGGAAGGCGGCGCGCTCAGGGTCGAAAAAGCCTGGGTGCGCGCGCAGGCAGATGCTTCCAGCATGAGCGCCGCCTATTTCACCCTCTGCAACGCCGGCATGACCCCGGTGACGATCGAGGGCCTGTCGACGCCGGCGGCGGGCCTCGTCGAGCTTCATGAAACGACGCGCGATTCGAACGGCGTCGTTTCAATGGCGCCGACAGGACCGATCACGCTTGCGCCTGGCGAGGCGGTCGCGTTCGAACCGGGCGGTAAGCACGCAATGCTGATGAGCCTTGCAGAACCAATCGCCGAGGGCGTGACCGTCAGCCTGACGCTCGAGCTTGCGGACGGATCGACGATTGAGACTACGGCCGAAGCCAAATCCGTCGCAGACGCCGCCGCGCACGATCACTAATCGAAACGCTGGTCCATCGAGATCGCCGGCGATTTCGCGCAATCGCCGACAGGCTTGGCCGGCACGCCGGCGACTGTGCAGCCGGGCCTGACAGGATGAAGCACGACGCTGCCGGCCGCGACCTTCGCGTTTTCGCCGACCTCGATATTGCCGAGCACCTTCGCGCCGACGCTGATAAGGGCGCCGCGGCGGATCTTCGGATGCCGGTCTCCGACTTCCTTGCCGGTGCCGCCGAGCGTGACGTTCTGGAGAATCGAGACGTCGTCTTCGATCACCGCCGTCTCGCCGATGACGACGCCCGTCGCATGGTCGATGAAGACGCCCTTGCCGATCGTCGTCGCCGGGTGGATGTCGACCTGGAAAAGCTCTGACATGCGGCTTTGCAGATAAAGCGCAAGCGGGCGCCGCTCGTGACGCCAGAGCCAGTTGGCGACGCGCTGCGACTGCAGCGACAGATAGCCCTTGAAATAAAGGAAGGGCTGCACGAATTCGTTGCAGGCAGGATCGCGCTCATAGACGGCGATGATGTCCGCCAGGCCCGCTTCGACGATCTTCGGCTCATCGCGATAAGCTTCGAAAAAGATCTCGCGCCACAACAGCGCGTTCATGTCGGCGTCGGCGAGCTTGTGCGCAAGGCGATAGGACAGCGCGTCGTCGAAGGTCTGATGGTTAAGCACGTTCGCATGGAGAAAACTCGCCAGCGCCGGCTCCAGCGCCGCCGCCGCCGAGGCTTCGGCGCGCATGCGCGGCCATGTCTGATGGTGGGCGAGCTTGATGATCTTCGTCGACGACATCGTCTTCCCCGACCTCTTCCCTGCCCGCCTTTGCCTCATGGGCGCATCAGAATGAGGCGGGCGACGTCCGCCGGCAACGCCCCGGCCCGGGCCAGCGCCGCCGCCTTCAGGACCATGATTATAGTAAGGGAGTCGCGAATGTCGCCCTTCAGCACCATTTCGTGAAGCTCAGAAAAGCTGACCCTGCGATAAGCCAAGACCTCGTCCGGCTCCGGGCGGGGCGCGCCCGGCGTCAGCCCCCAGGCGAGGAAGCAGACGCCCTTCTCGTCGGTCACCGAATTCGAAAGGTCGAACTCGGCGAATTTGAACCAATGGGCGGCGCGGTAGCCGGTCTCTTCCAGAAGTTCACGTTCCGCCGAGACTTGCGGGTCGATACCGGTTTTCCCGCCGCCTTCGGGCAGCTCCCAGCTATAGGCGTCATGCGGAAACCGGTGCTGGCCGACGAGCGTCGTATGGCCATCGGCGTCGAGCGGCAAAACGCCGACGGCGAGGTTTGCGAAGGAGACGACGCCATATTGGCCGAGCGCCCCGTCCGGCCGCGTGACCACATAATCGGTCACCGCGATCCACGGGTTCGCATAGACGGCGCTCGATGACCGCACCGTCCAGGGGCCGACCTGGTCGCCGTTTCGATATCGGCTCAATTTACGGGCTTGTCCATTTTCGAGGTCGCGCGAACAGGAACCGGCAGCTGGCAGACATCGAGATAATCCGGCCGGAAATGAAAGAAGGCTTCGGGCCGGTTGCGCCGCGCTTCGGCGTAGTCGGCGAAGACCGGTCTCGCGCTGTCGAGGATTTCAAACGTCTCGCGCTCGGAGGGCGGGATGTCCGCAGCGACGCGGATCGAGACGATCGTCTCGCCGATATCGTCGGTCTTTTCCTGCGGCGGCTCGACACGGCGCAGCGCCTGCAGATGCTGCATGCCGGCGATCACCCGTCCGAATACGGACATGTTGCGGTCGAGATAGCGTTGCGGCTGCAAGGCCACATAAAACTCGGTCGATGCGGTGTCGCGGCCGTCTTCCCGGCCGAAGGCGAAGGCGCCGGCGCAATGAAGATGCCAAGCGGTTCGGCTCCCCTCGTCGAACCCCGTGGGCAGGCTGGCGACGAAGCCTGCCGCCGGCGCGTAGCCGTCGACATCCTTCAGCGCATTGAACGAATAGCCCTTGGCGAGCGGACCTTCGAATTCAGCCTTCAGGATCTTCTTCGACGTTTTGGTTTTCTTCTCACCGAACGGATCGCCGCCCTGTGCGACGAAACCGTCGATCACGCGGTAAAAGGAGAGCCCATCATAAAAGCCCTCTCGGGCGAGCTTTTTCACCTGCGCGACATGCTTCGGCGCGAGCGCCGGCGACAGGGCGACATAGACCCGGCCGCGCGCGAGCTCGATGACGAGCATTTCTTCGGCGGGAATTTCCCGCCAATCCTCGGGCGCCGACTCCGCGAGGATCTCGGCCCCTGATTTCTTCCCTTCAAGCGGATCTGCGAAGGCGGACGCTGCCGACAAGGCGCCGCATACGGACAAGATAGCCGCTCTCATGCCTCATCCTCTTCCGCGATAAGGCGAAACGCCGGTGTCGGGGATCCACAGCCCCTTCGGCGGCTCGCCGGTCTGATAGAAAACGTCGATCGGAATGCCGCCGCGAGGATACCAATAGCCGGCGATGCGCAACCAGTGGGGGCGCGCCGCGGCGACGATGCGCCTCGCGATGCTCACAGTGCAGTCCTCATGAAAAGCGCCGTGATTGCGGAATGAGGCGAGAAAGAGCTTCAAGGACTTCGACTCGATGAGCTTCCGCGCCGGCGCATAGTCAATGACGAGATGGGCGAAATCAGGCTGGCCGGTCACCGGGCAGAGCGAGGTGAACTCCGGGGCCGTGAAACGGGCGAGATAAAGCGTGTCGCCTTGCGGGTTCGGCACGGTCTCAAGCACCGCCGCCGCCGGCGAGGCGGGCGTATCCGTCACGCGGCCGAGCTGGCGCAATGACGGCGTCGCGCCGCCTTTCGCCGCCGTCAGCCGCCTTGCGGATTTTCCGCCCTGCCCGCTTGTTCGTTCCGACGTCATCGCCGCCCGCTCTTGGAAAACGCCCGAGAGGTATCGGCGCCCGCCGCGCCCGTAAAGCAACCGATGGCGTCGCGCTTGCGATGCCCGCCCCGGGGCCCGCAACCTGGGCGCCGGAGCGGTGGACAAGCCGCCAGCCCTTTCCTATAAGCCGCGCTCCGCCAGCCGGACCCCCCAAGGTCCCAGACGGCGCGCCCAGGTAGCTCAGTTGGTAGAGCAGCGGACTGAAAATCCGCGTGTCGGTGGTTCAATTCCGCCCCTGGGCACCATCGTCCCAAGGCCTTGCAACCGGACCTCCGGACTTTCTCGCTGACGTCAGCCTAAACGAACTCGGCCAGCCGCGGCGGCGCGCCGGGCCGGCCGCATTCAAGCGAGCGTCCGTGTCACTTCTTCGTCTTCAGCGAACTGAAGTCGAAGAGGTAGAAGGACTGCGTTGATGTGCCGACGCGGCGGCATTCAAAACCGCCGGCCCCATCATCAACGAAGGAAAAGGTAATGAAGGCGAAATCCGACGTCGCCTGGATGGCGTCGAGCAGGTCAGCGTCCTGCGTGAAGCACAGGACCTGATCGTCCGCCGCATCGCGGGCCTGGCAAAAGCCGGTGCGAATAAGGGATCCGCCGCCAGTGCGCGTCGTCCGCGTCCCGCAGCCGATGAAGACATCGGGGTCGGCGTCGATTCGCGCAGACAGCTGGTCGCCAAGCGCGACCCCCGCCGCCAGATCGACATCGACAGGCGCCGGCTGGGCAAGGCCGGCGTAAGCCGCCGATCCCATGACGACGGCAAAGGCGGCGCCGATCGCCAGATGTTTTCTCATACTCATTCAGGCTCTCCTCTCTCCAAAAAAACCCTCACATGCGCGCCTTCAGCGAACCGTTGGAAACGGCCCGGCTGAGCTGAGACAGCGCCTCCCGGCGCTGATCGGCGGGAAGCTCGGCGATCCGGGCTTCAAGCACCGCCATTTCCTTTTCGCTCGCCGACCCTTTGGCGATCAGGCGGCGCATTTGCTGCTGAACGTCTGTAAACGCGCGGTCAGTTTGTGCGGTGCGTTCGGGCGTGGGCGCGGGCGACGGCGCCGCCACGGCGCCTTCAGCGAGCGCAGCCTTCAGCGCCGCGAATTCGTCGCGCAGGATCGCGCGGACTTCTTGTTCCGAAAGGCCCGCAGCGCCAAAGGGCAAGGCCGAAGAAACGGATTGCGAATCCACCGCCGTCGGCGACGACGACGCCGATATCGTTGCGTCGAGCTTTTTCTCCAGATCCGTTGTCCGAAAAAACAAGGCCGCGACGAGTGCTGTCTGCACGCCGACCAGAATGAACAGCGGAGACCTTACTGCTTCCAAAGCTTCCCCCCAAACGAAGCTTCGTGCCAACCCTGCGTCCGGGTACCGGTCAGTCTACCTCGTTTCGGCTTGAATGCAATCGGCGCGTTTTACGGCCGAGCGCGGCCGCCAAGGCTTTGCAACCAGAGGGAGGTCTTGCGTGTTTCCCCCGCTGTCCAGCCTGACGCCTTTGGAGCGCCCATGGCGCCGCCGAGAAGAGGACGACGGGGCCGATGGCGCGCCGGCGATCAGTCGCGTTCCGATTCCTGCTTCAGATAGGCGATGATGTCCGCGCGCACCGAGGGATCCGAGACGGAAAAACCCATACGCTGGCCGGGGATGAAAGCCTCAGGCCCTGACAGCCAGCGATCGAGGCTCGCCGCCTCCCAGACGACGCCCGACGCTCTTAGCGCCGGAGAGTAGTCGAAATCAGCGACCGATCCGGCCTTCCGTCCGTATACGCCGCGATGCATCGGTCCGATGCGGCTTGCGTCAAGCGAGTGACAGCCGCCGCAGCGGGCGTCATAGGCCGCGGCGCCGCGGGCGGGATCGCCGGCGGCGAGGATTTCGGCGGTCGTCGCCGGCTTCGCCGCCGCGTCCGCCGCGGGCGGAAAAAGGTTCGCCGCGGCGAAGGGCGCGGCGAGAACGAGGCCGGCCCAGATGATCCGGTGCGCCGCGCGATGATGTGGGGTCATGGATCAATATCCTCCTTGGGTTTTGGCGAAATGAGAAGCCGCCCGCTTTCGACCCGTAGCGGATAGGCCGGCACCCTGTCCTTGAACGGCGCCGGCGCGCGCCCTGTCCGCAGGTGAAATTCGTAACCGTGCCAGGGACACCGGACATAGCCGTCCCTGACGCATCCCTCGCCGAGCGGTCCCAACTGATGAGAGCAGGCGTTCGAGAGCGCGAAGAATCCTTCACTCGTGCGAAAGATTGCGGCTTCGCGATCATGCGGCAAACGGACGATCTTCGCACTGCCGACCGGTATGGCGTCCGCGGATCCCGCATCAAGCCAGTCAATGCGCCGGCCGCGGCGCGCCCGGGGCGGCCCCTTCGGCGCAAGACCCGACAACAGATGAAGCGCGCCCGCCGCGGCGGCAGCGGCGCTTGCGCTTGCGAGCAACAGGGCTGCGTCCTTGCCGGTCTGGATGATCCCCGCCGCGACATGCAGGAGGGCGAGCGCGAAGGCGGCGTATACGCCCATATGCAGGCGTTTCCAGGCCGGCGGCCCAAGCCGGGCCAGCCAGAAATCGTGACTCGTCGCCGCCATCAGCCCGAAGATCGCAAAGGCGGCAAGGCCGAACAGCCGAAAAGGCGCTTCGGCGAGCGCGCCGCTCTCGAACGGCGCCGACACGCGTCGGATCGAAAAGTCCTCGGCGAGGGGCGCCGCTGAAGGGTCGGTCAGGAACAGGGCGACATGCGCGCTCATGAGTAGGAACGCGATGACGCCAAGATGCCGGCGATTGAAGAGCGCGGGCAGGAAAATCTTCGGCGCAAGACGCGCGAGCGGCCCGATAAGCATCGCTGCGGACACGAGGAAAAACGCGGCTGCGCCGAGCGCGCGCGCCAACGCCTGCCGGTCGATGTCGGCGCCGTATAGGGTCGCGATCCGCAAATGAGCGGCGATGAATGCGCACGCCGCAGCAAGGACGATCAAATCGTAAAAGAGTTTCCGCCGTGTCCAGGCGATCAGCCGAAATCGCTCCGCCATGCGCAGGCCTCACATCTCCCTCAAAAGGGGACGCCGCTGCGCCCGAACGTAAGGCGCAGCGGCGTTTTTTCGGCCCCGAGAGGGGGAGTCTCAGGCGCCGAAGGTGAGCGCCGCCTGCGGAATGGACTGACCAAGCGCCTGAGCGAGCGCTGTCCAGTGCATGGTCTCATCAGCCGCAAGGCGCGCGGACACTTTCGCAAGATCCTTGCTCATGAAAGAAGGAATGACCCCGAGATAGGCGTTCGCGGCGCCGAGTTCGAGCTTTGCGGCAAGCTTCAGGACATCCGCTTCCGACTTCAGCGCGGCGACGTTCAACGATTTCTCATAGTCAGCGCGTTTCTTTGCGGCGACCGGCTTGCCGCCGAGCTGGCCGATGGTCGCAACCAGCGCGTCGCGATGCGCCTTGTGATGGCTCTGGAACAGCACCGCCGTCGGCAGGACGGCCTGGGTGACGAGCCCGCTCTCGGCGCCGATCTGGTAGGCTTCGATCGCCTCGTGCTCGAGCGCCAGCGCGACATTGAGAATCGCGACGTCGGCCGACGAGGCGTCCTTCTTGGCGCCCATTGGCGCGGCGAGCGCCGGCGCGCCGGCGATAAGCCCCACCGCCGCAGCGGACAGGAAGCCGCGGCCGACGACGAGACGGCGCGACGGATTAACGACATTGGACATGATTCATTCCCTGTTTGACCGGATCGCCGGCCTGTTTCGTGACATCTGGGAATACGGCGGGCTGACGCGCCGGCGCGTCCCCTGCGCGAAAAATTTCTCCGGCTTCGGCGATCTCGCGAACGCGTGACCTGCGTCAGCGGCCGAGAAAAAGTTGTGCGAGCCGGGCGGCAAGGCCGGTCGGCGCAGGCGGCTTTTCCGACACGACGAGCGCGATGCATGGATCAGGGCTGATGATCACCGGCTGATGCGGCGCGCTTTCGTCGCCGCATTGGACGTCGCCAGTGCGATAGACGCCCGTTTCGTCCTCGTAGGCGCCGGAGAGGACATAGGTGATCTCGTCCGACCGATGACCGTGATGCGCGAGCGTGCCGCCAGGCTGCGACCTCAGCAGCTGCGCCGTCGTTCCATCGGCCCCCGTTTCGATGACCGCCCGTTCGACGCCCGGCCCATAAAAGCGCCAGGGCAACCGCTCGACATCAACCACGCCGGTGCGCGCAGCGATGAAATCCGCCATCGGCCGCGGCGCCAGGCGATGAAGCGTGCCCGTCGGGCGCGGGGCCGGCGCCTCTGGGCGCATCGCGGCCGCCATCGCCGCCTCGGCGCCGGAGAAGTCCGGCGCCGTCGAAACAGTCTCGCTCTCGAGCAGGGCCCCGCCGATCATCTCGAGACGCGCCACGTCGCGCCGGCAGGCGGGACACAACGTCAAATGCGCGGCGATCACGGCGTCGGCGGCTTCCTCGATCGTCCCTGAGGCGTAGCCGGCGAGCCAATCGAGAGTCGGGTGATTGCTGGTCATCAATCGGACTCCATCGCCCGGCGCAGACGCTCGATGGCGGCTCGCGCGCGGTATTTTACGACTGCGAGCGGCAGACCGAGCGCATCGGCCGCCTCGCGGTGGCGACGGCCGCCGAGATAACAGAGCCTGACGATCTCCGCCTGATCGGGCGGCAGCGCTTCGATCGCCGCCGCCAGACGGCGGGCGAGGCTTTCCGCCGGCGGCGCGTCATCAGGCGCCGGATCGGGATCCGGCACGAAAAACGGGTCGGTCAGGTCAACCGACCGGCGCCTTTCCTTGCGAATGAGATCGATATGGGCGTTGCGCGCGATGGTGAAAATCCAGGTCGAAGCGCTCGCCTTTGACGCATCAAAGGTTTCCGCCTTCCGCCACACCGCGACCATGACCTCCTGGGCGATCTCTTCGGATATACGTTCATTTTCCCCCCTGTTGCGAAGGAATTTCGCAACGCGCGGGTGGTAATGCGCATAAAGGCGCCGGAAGGAATCAGGGCAGCGACGCGACGCGACCGCACTCAGCCATTCCGATTGGGGATCTTCGCTGCGCGCCATATCGCTGCTCTCGCCGCGCCCTCCTAATACGCAGCGCCAGACGATGAAAGCCCGGCCCCCGCGCGCTTTACTTCCGCGCTGTGGGCCCGATGTTCCGGCCATGCCGCGCCCGCGAGTTCAATTTTTCCCAATAAACAACCGCAAAATTTCGCGAAAACTCGAAAAGGAATACCCCGCCCGGTCGCCCGAGCGGGGTCAAGTCGGTCAATTCCGAATCCTTCAGTAGAAAAGCTACTTTGCCGTGGCTTTCCTACCGACTTCCCAGTGATCGCAAGCATTGAATGGCGACCGGCGCTTGTCAATACTCCCCATGAAAATATCCAGAAATCGGGGAAGGAAATGCCGGATAGAACGCTGGGTCTCGACATTGGAATCGCCTCTTGCGGCTGGGGCGTTGTTGACGCCGAAGCGCGCGCAATCGTCGCCACGGGCGTGCGCTGCTTCGATGCGCCGCTCGTCGACAAGACCGGC
>Ga0073934_10009284_pt1 | contig 12667 bp, 18 predicted proteins | sample LarsenN4metaG_FD_76834 | JGI IMG/M metagenome (GOLD analysis project Ga0073934, IMG submission 76834) | Hot spring sediment bacterial and archeal communities from British Columbia, Canada, to study Microbial Dark Matter (Phase II) - Larsen... ...
AAGGATCCGATGGCGTCCGAACTCTTTATTGTGGAGGGCGACTCCGCCGGCGGCTCCGCCAAACAAGGACGCAACCGCGAGTTTCAGGCCATCCTTCCCTTGCGTGGAAAGATCCTCAACGTGGAGCGCGCACGGCTCGACAAGATGCTTGGCAACGAACAAGTTAAAAACATGGTCATTGCGCTGGGCACCAACATTGGCGAACAGTTCAACATCGAAGACTTGCGCTACGGCCGCATCGTTATCATGACCGACGCAGACGTCGACGGCGCGCACATCCGTACCCTGCTCCTCACCCTGTTCTACCGCTACTTCCCTGACCTCATCACCAAAGGCCACATCTACATCGCCCAGCCGCCGCTCTACCGCGTGCAGGTGGGCAAGGAATTCCGTTATGCCTATACGGAAGAGCAGAAGCTCCGCGTCGTGGAAGAGATGACAAAAGGAAAAGGCGCGAAAGCGGAAAAAGCCGAGAAACCCGAAACAGCAGAAGGCGGTTCCGAAGGAGGCGAAGAGATAACCTCCATGACCGTCGGTGGAGTAAAGGTGAACATCCAGCGCTACAAAGGTCTCGGTGAAATGAACCCGGAACAGCTCTGGGAAACGACCATGGATCCGGAAAAGCGCGTGATGCTCAAAGTGACGATCGAAGATGCCGAGAAGGCCGAGGAAGTCTTCGACGTGCTGATGGGCTCCGACGTCGCCCCACGCAAACGCTTCATTCAAACGCATGCCAAGAACGTCCAGAATCTAGACGTTTAGCGCAAAAGCGGCCGAATAGGCCGCTTTTGTCTTGACGGATAACCGTTTTTCTGTTACCGTATGTGCGGTCGAACAAGGAGGAGTTGTGTCGATCTTCGAACACGAACGCGGAGACTGCATCGCGGCCAAGACGGTGGCGGAAGCCATTGTGCACGGACTGATCGTCGAGGCTCTTTACTGGGGTCTGTACGATTATACGGGACTGTGGGGTGATCTGTTCGCGGTTCCGAGCGTGATCATCCTGACTCGGTCGGTGATCCGCCGAGTACACGCCTTTGCGGACACGGTTCCAGGGCGTCGCATGGAAGGAGCTGAGATCGACGTGTCGATCATGATCCTTCTGCTCTTTTCCCTCTATACCTACGGCGCTATTGTCGGGATCCCCATGATGTGGGCTCACGCCTGGGCCGCTCAACCCTAAGAGGGGTATTTTTGTTGACAAAATCGCATTTTTGTGATATATTATTCCGTTCCCATGTTCGTCAAACGCGCAGGAAATTGGCTGATCTTCGGCCCATTCCCCGCCCTTTTGACGAGCTCGCGTGGTGCGGGCGCTGACGACGGGTATCGGTTTCCCCTTTTACCGACGTCCACGTCGGTTCTCCACGGAGTCTCACATGACGCATCTGTTCGGCCTCCTCGTGTCCGTTCTCTCCCTCATCGGCCTCGTCGCGATCGCGACCTGGGCGGTGAAGAAGATGAAGGGGCTCGTGGGAGTCGCCATCGTTCTCGCGATCACCGGATTTCTCGGGTTCGCCCTGGTCAACGGCCTCGTGTCGTTGCAGGGGGTGTCCTGGCCAGTGGATCTCGTGCCGGCAGTGCTGTCGTCGATCGGCGTGGCGTGGCTCGTGAAGCAGCTGTTCCCCTCGGGGAGCGGCGGCGGTCACGGCCACGGCGCGCACGGTCAGGGCGGCAACCATCGCCGGGTCGACTGGCGCGCGCAGGTGGCAGGAGTGATCGCGGGCGCCGCCGTGCTCGTCGGGATCTGGTGGGGCTTCCTCACCAACCTGCCGACCACGACGACCGCCTCGTTCCCCGCTCCCGCCCCGGCCACGGTCACCACCCCGACCCCTGCCGCTTCGACGGCTGCTGCGGACGCGTGCGCCAAGCTGTCCCCACGGGGACGCAAGGCCGCCGGCTGCAAGTAGCCCAATCGGCAACGGCCGGCCCTGGATTTCTCCCAAAACTCGGGAGCGTCCAGGGCCGGCTTATGCGTTTGAGGAGCCCTTGCATCTTTTCCAGCCGAGGCATATACTTTCGCCAACCCCCGCAAGGGGTTTTTAGAAACCTATGAAAAACCCCATTTCCTGGCTCATTCGCTACTTCCGCGAGGCCAAAGAGGAGCTCGCAAAGGTCACCTGGCCGACACGCGCCACGACCCTGCGCTATTCCTTATTGGTCATCGCCGTGAGCGTTGGCACGGCCGCATTCTTTGCGGGACTCGACTGGGCGCTCAACCTCGGTCTTGAAAAACTCATCGAAATTTCCGCTTAAGCCAAGGAGGTATGCCAAAGCAAATAGCCAAACACGGCCGACGCTGGTACGCGATCCACACGTACTCCGGTTACGAGGAGAACGTCGCGGAAAACCTTCAGCAGCGCATTGAAACGATGGACATGGAAGAGAAAATCTTCGCGGTCCTCGTGCCGAAGGAAAAAAAGATCAAAATCAAAAACGGCAAGCGCAAAACGATCGAAGAAAAAATCTTCCCGGGCTACGTGCTGGTGGAGATGGTCGTCACCGACGACTCGTGGTATGTGGTGCGCAACACCCCCAACGTGACCGGCTTCATCGGAACCGGCACCACGCCAACGCCGATCGCTGAGGAAGAAATCCAGGCGCTGCAAAAGCGCATGGGCGTCAACGAACCGGAGTATGCGCTCGATGTCGAGGTAGGCTCCCCGGTGCAAATCACCGACGGTCCGTTCAAAAACTTCGAAGGCAAAGTGGCCGAAATCGATCAGGACCGCGGCAAAATCAAAGTCCTGGTCAACATGTTCGGCCGCGAAACGCCGGTCGAACTCGACTTCCTCCAAGTCAAAAAGATCTAACCTCATTTACTCACATAGCATGGTCGCTCTCCGCACACGGAGGGAATCCATTAACCAAAAACCGCTATGGCCAAGAAAGTCAACGTCCAGATTAAGCTCCAGATTCCGGGAGGCGCCGCCAACCCGGCCCCGCCGGTCGGTCCGGCGCTCGGTCAGCACGGCGTCAACATCGGCGAGTTCGTGAAGCGCTTCAATGACGCCACAGCCGATCGCCGCGGCGAAGTCGTGCCAGTCATCATCAGCGTGTACGAAGACCGCACCTTCGACTTCATCATGAAGGTCGCCCCGGCCTCGGACCTCATCAAAAAGGCCGCCAAGATTGACCGAGGATCCGGAAAGCCGCTTACGGAAAAGAAAGGATCGATCACCAAAGACCAACTGCGCGAGATCGCTCTCAAAAAGATGCCGGATCTCAACACGACGGACGTGGAAGCCGCGATGAAGATCATCGCCGGCACCGCGCGGCAGATGGGAGTGGATATCAAGTAACTCTGGTGATAGGTTATAGGGAGTGGGTGTCAGAAACGGCACCTAAAACCTCTAACCCATGACCTAACCCCTGCTCTATGTCCAAAGGAGGCTCCGTCATTCTGCGCATTTACTTCTCGCTGGTGGCATTTGTCACGCTCATGATGCTGATCTTCTCGGTCTCCGACCTGATCAACATCTCGCTCAAGACGTTCGTGTTCCCAGCCGCAGATGCGCCTGAGTACACGATGTACTGCGACCTGCAGTACCAGACGCAGGAACAATGTGATCTGCAGAAGGCAAACGAAGCGCAGGCAAACAACGTTCGCAAACAACAGTCTGCCGTTCGCGACATCTCGATGCTGATCGTGTCCGCTCCCCTCTTCTGGCTCCACTTCCGCATCGTGTACCGCGATTGGATGGAAGAGCTCGCGCGCAAGCGCAAAGAGAGCGAGGACGAACCAGACGAAAAAAAGAAATAATCATTCATGCGTGGGAGGTGCATAACCGTTAACACCACAATCTCTATGAAAGGCAAGCGATATACAGAGGCGGCAAAGCTGGTAGACATCAAGAAGGTCTATACCATCGACGAAGCGCTCGCGACCCTCAAAAAAATGCCGAAGGCGGGTTTCGACGAAGCGGTCGAGTTGCACGTAAAGCTCGGCATTGACCCAGGCAAGAGCGACCAGCAGGTGCGCGGCACCATCGCCCTCCCGCATGGCGTGGGCGGCAAGGCCAAGCGCGTCGCCGCGTTTGTGGAACCAGCAAAGGAAGCGGAGGCTAAGGAGGCCGGTGCCGACATCGTTGGTGGCGATGAGCTCATCAACACGATTGCGACCAAGCAGACCATCGACTTCGACGTCGCGGTCGCGACCCCGGCGATGATGCCTAAGCTCGCCAAGCTCGCCAAGCTCTTGGGTCCCAAGGGCCTCATGCCGAACCCGAAGACCGACACCGTCAACCCCAACGTGGGCAACATGGTGCGCGAACAGAAGGCCGGCAAGCAGAGCTTTAAGAACGATGCGACCGGCAACATTCACCAGATCTTCGGCCGCGCGTCCTTTGACGAAGCCAAGCTCAAAGAGAACCTCACGACCCTGCTTGAAACCATCAAAAAGCTCAAGCCAGCGTCGGCCAAAGGTATTTACATCAAGAAAGCATCCGTTGCCGCGACCATGGGTCCTGGCATGATGATCGACCCCAATAGCTAGACATAAAATCCCCCCGGCGATACGCTGAGGGGGATTTTGCATATGATCCTCACCCGCTCCGACATTCTCGCTCAAATGCACTCCGGCGGCATTCGCTTTGCGCCGGAGCTCGATCGGTTCCAGCTCCAGCCGCACGCGGTGGATTTGCGCCTCGGATATAAGTTTCTCATTCCCCGCAACTGGACGGTGGACGAGCATGGCCGGCGCGCCATCAAGGTGGCGATCGATGACGTTCAGGCGCATCGGGAGCAGTTCGACGAAGTTTTGCTTCAACCCGGACAATACTTCGAGCTACTGCCAAACGAATTCGTCATCGGCACCAGCCTCGAGCGCATCGAGCTCAATGCGCCCAATCTCATGGCGATTCTCTTCCCTCGCACGTCCACAAACCGTCGCGGCATCGATCTCTCCCTCTCGGGCATCATCGACACCGGCTACAAAGGCAACCTCATCTTCCCGATGAAAAACGAGGCTGGCGACCAGGTGATCCGCGTCTATCCGGGGGAGCGCGTATGCCAGGTGATTTTTGAGGAACTCAAAACGCCGCTCACGCCCGAGGAAGCCAATCTCCACGGTGTCTCGGCCGCCAAATACACCGAGGGTACCACGCAAACCTTTCAGCTCGACAAAGACGACGAACGCAAAGCGCTGATCGAGGGTAAACTCGACGACCTCAAAAAGAAATTCCCGGCCACCTAGGCCGGGAATTTTTATGCGCCGTACTTGGCGCGGATTTCCTCGGGATAATGCTTGAGCGTTTGTGCATACACGCGCTCGCGCGAGAAGCGCTCGTGCGCGTCGTCGGTCACGTACACATCGCGCACCCCTGCGTCGATCATCGCCTTCCAACACGGCTCGCAGCACCACCAATGACCGTACATGTACACGTCCGCGCCGACCGTTGCGATTCCTGCCTCTTGCGCCGCTTTCATAAGCATGGGCTCCGCGTGCCCTTCCGCATCATGCAGGTGACACAAGTCGTACCCTTCTCCAGTCTTGCATCCGGCAAGAATGCGCGGACACAGATGCGGCTCGCCCGGCCCCTTGTTGAATCCGTTTCCCGCACGGGCCACAACAGCCCCGTCGTGCACGAGCACGATACCGACCGGAAACAACGGGTCGCCGGAGCGTTCCTCGCGCGCCTTCGCAGCCTCGAGCATGAATGGATGATCTGCCGGCACGTACTTGAGGTGCCGATCTGCTGGCATGTAGGGGTATTGGATGTTGGGCATACATTACCGCTTGGCAATCGGCGCTCCGAGAACGAGCCCCGCGAGTTTTGGATCCTTTTCCAGAGAACCTCCATCCCCGCCCTTTTGCATATCCTCGCCTGCAGCAATGAATCCGTCGCCGAGCGCGGTAAGAAAATCCGCGGTGTACCCGGCTTGCTCCGGATCATCCTGTTGGGCTGCTTCCCTGAGTACATTGCCGACCATAATGTTGAGCGATCCTTCCGCATAGCGCTTCGCTTCCAGCAGATCTGGAGCATGTGTCTCGAGCGCTTGATCGATCGCCGCTTTATTCTCGATGTCGTACGCCACCTCCGTTCCTTTGTGAACCCCGGCAAGAAACGCCACCAGCATTCCGGCCGTCTTGAGCGACGACGGAATCTTCATCGAAAAAATTCGGCGCGTACACGTCCCCGCATGCGTTCCTTCGGGATACCCGCAGCTTGTGCACTGATTTGAAAGGCGTTCAGACATAGCTACTTGCGCAAAGAAAAATGCAGAAGCACCGATTGCGTACCGAGCATAGACGTTTCGAGAAGTTTCAGGTCCACCCGGTCAAACCCGACCGCAAACGGAACCCCCTCGCCGAATAACACAGGCTCGACAGTGAGATACAGCTCATCTACCAACCCTTCTTTTAAAAACGCCCCGTAGACCTGTGCGCCGCCGCACAGGGCGAGTCGCTCGACTCCATCCTTCGAGAGCCGTTCGACGAGTTCGCGAGGCGACTCCCCGGTGTAGTCGACGCCTTCCACGCCCCCGCGGCGATCCCGTGTCATCACAATCGTCCGCCGCTCGCGCAGGGGCTTGCCGATGGTCTCAAAGGTCTTCCGTCCCATCACCACGGTGCCGATCTCTTTGGTTTTGGAAACGAAAAAATCAAAATCTTCTTTTGAGGTCCAGTCCGTGGATTTCTGATCTGCGCGCTGGGCGATTTTTCCGTCCGCGGAAATGGCGGCGATGAGTGTAACGATCATACAGCGATTTGGACTTTCTTCATCGGGGGGCCTGGGTTGTATTGAGAGGCAAACATCTCGATCAACTCGTACACAAGCGACTCGTCGGCTTCCAGGGCGCGCTTGTAGGTGTTTGCAGGCAGTTGGCACGAAATCTCCGGGTGCGGTGCAACCTCGCGCGAGAGCATGTCCTCGACCTGCTCGTGCTGATTTTCGTAAATATGCGCGTGACTGATGGATACCGTGAGCTTGCCGACCGCGACCCCGAGCTCTTGGGCGAGAATCGCCTGCAAAAGAGCGAAGTCCGCCACGTCATTGGGGTTGCCGAGCACCATGTCGTTGGAGCGGATGATGACGTGCAGGTTGAGCTTGTTGGCGATAATGTTGGCCGTCCAACTGAACGGACACGGGACGTTTTTCTTTTTGGGAGCGCGTAGGCCGTCGGAGGCCGGGTCCCACATGAGCACCACACCCTGGCGCGAGGTCGGTTCTTCGCGCAAGTGCTCAACGAGGTCTACGAGCTGGTCGCGGCCGAAATGATGGCGCCAACGATAACCATACGCCGTTTCGACGGTCCCATCCTCCTCCAAAAATGCGTCCCAGCCCTTGGTAAACTTCTGCAAAAACCCGGCGTGCTTGTGGCCGGCCAGAAACCACACGATCTCCGCGCAAAAAAACTTTGGAAACATCTTGCGAACGGTCAGCAGTGGAAATCCCTTTGCCGGCTCGATCTCATAGGTGACCCCCGGGATCGCCTTCGTCGAAAAACCCGTGCGCTCGCTGTGCACGGTTTCGCCAGCCTCATAAATCCGGCGCAGGGTGTCGAGATAAAGGCGGTCAAAAGAAGTCATACTCGCCCATTACATTACGCCCCGACACCCCGCCCGGCAAGGCGTTTTCATCCCCAGCAGAATGGGCTAAGATGGGCCGCGTATGCCGATCCCTGTTCGCATCCTCAAGACCCACCCCGACGCCGTCATTCCGGAGTATCATACGGCCGGCGCATGTGCATTTGACCTCTCAATCATCGAGGACGCAACGATCGCTCCAGGCCAGATCGCCCGCCTTCGCACTGGTTTGGTCATCTGCGTTCCAGAGGGGCATGTCCTATTCCTTTCCGCCCGCTCATCGCTCCCTATGAAGCGAGGCCTCAATGTCCCGCACGGATTCGGACTCATTGACAACGACTATTGCGGCCCCGAAGACGAGCTGCTCTTGCAAGTTCGAAACTTCACAGACCAGCCGGTTGAGGTCAAGAAAGGCGACCGACTGCTACAAGGCATTTTTCTGCCGTTTGAACGGGCAGCATTCGAACAAGTCACCCAACTGACGGGCCCCACGCGCGGCGGATATGGAACCACTGGCTAGCGATTGGTCATTCCCCTCTCGTTTTGATAGAATTTCCCTATGCCTCGCGGCGCATTTATCGTCATAGACGGCACAGACGGCTCTGGCAAAGCCACGCAAACCAAGCTCTTGGTTGAACGTTTGCGTGCAGAGGGCAAGGCGGTCGAGACCATCTCGTTCCCTCAGTACGGCCAGAAGTCCTGCGGACCGGTAGAAGAGTATCTCTCGGGCAAATACGGCTCCGCCAGCGATGTCGGTCCGTATCGTGCATCCGTCTTGTACGCCGTAGACCGATTTGACGCCTCGAGCAAAATTCAAGGATGGCTCGACCAAGGCTCTGTCGTTGTCGCAGATCGGTACGTTGGCTCCAACATGGGGCACCAGGGCTCCAAAATTGCGGACCCAGAGGAGCGCAAGCGATTCTTCGACTGGGAGATGCATCTGGAGCATGACCTGTTCGGCATTCCGCGCCCAGACGTCAACGTGGTCCTGCACGTCCCTTCCGCGATCTCACACGAACTCATGAAAAACCGCGAAAGCAAACATGGACTCAAACAGGACGTACACGAGCAAGACCCACACCATCTCCGTCTCGCAGAAGAGGCGTACCTCGACATGACACGACAGTTTGAAACGTTCCAGTTGATTGAATGCGTCGAGCAAGGCGCCCTCCTCTCTCCGGAACGCGTCCACGACAAGGTCTGGTCGATCGTCTCACCCTTCTTCCGCTCCTGACCCATTGCGCTACAACCTACTGCGCTACGGCGCTCTCCTCCATATGCCCAAACAACTCATTTCCATCGGCGAGCTCATCGACAATAGCTGGGAGCATTATCGCCGAACGATCATCGACCATTTGAGCATCTCCTGCTGGCTGCTCGTGAAAGCACTGCTCGACATCATTGCGCTCGCGCTGTACCCCACGGTTACGACACTGGCCACAAACGCCGTGCTTTCGCCAACAGAGCAAGCCGGGATTATCTTGTTTGTCCTCAGCAACGCGGTCATTGCCCCGCTTATTGGTGTATGGGTCCTCGCCGGACTCGTGCGACTCACGCGCGGCCAAATGATGGGCCGCGGGGATGTGCGCGCAGCCATAAAGGACGCCCGTGCCTATTTCGTTCCTACATTGATCGTCAGCGTTCTGCTCGCACTAATTCTGCTGGCTGGCCTTGCCATCGGCTTTGGCCCCACACTGATCCTCGCTGGGCTTGGCGCCTGGATGAACAACGGCACTCTCATTATTCTCGCCAACGTTCTTTTGATCTTTGGCGTATTTGTGGCTTTCGTCATCAACTTCCGCTGGTCCGTGTACTACGTGATGTCGCCGTACGCGGTCCTGCTCGACGACGTGGGCGGAACGGCCGCCCTCAAGCGCAGCCGCACGCTCACCCAGGGTCGGTTCTGGAGCGTTCTGGCGCGCTATGCCCTGCCTAAAGTCGTCTTCGTGCTCTTTGGCCTCGTAGCCATGGGCATCCTCTCGTACATCGCAACACTCATCGTCAGCGCGGCCGCGGGATTGAACCTCGACGTCCAGCTGCGTCTGATCACCATCACTTCCAGCGTGTTCCCGGTCGCGATCGCTGCGGTCGTCAATCCGCTCCTCGTGATCTCTGACGTAATGCTCTATAAGAGCATGACGCAAAAATAACCTATGCCGACCCCGATGATGGTGCTGTTGAGGGGGAGTCTGGCGCTGTATAAAACGCATGCTTCGCTCCTGGCCGGGTACGCGGCTTGGCTGCTCTTGCCATACGCGGGTCTGATTCTCGTGCAATCAACCGGCAATGAGCAGTGGCTCATGGTGGCGGTCGGGATTTTCATCGTCATCGAACTCTGTCTTTGGATTTGGATCCACATTCTTTTGACGTTTGCCGTAGACGGGATTGTTTCCGCACAGAAACGCGAAATCTCGCAGCTGCACGAGTCGGTCCGCAGCGTGATCTGGCCGGTGGTGCTGGTGAGTTTCCTCCAGATGCTCGTCGTCCTTGGCGGGACGCTGCTCCTGATTGTTCCGGGCGTGATTTTTTCGGTGTGGTACTATTTTGCCCCGCTTTCTGCGATGCTTGACGGCAAACGCGGAACCGAGGCACTCTCGTTTAGCCGCGAGCTCTCGCGTGGGCGATTCTGGCGCACGGCTTGGCTGATTCTCGGCGGTCCGCTCGTCATTTCGCTGGTCTATTACCCCATCGTCTCCCTACTCATCATTCTCCTTGCCTCGCTCACCGGAACAGGCATGGACGCGCTTGTGAGCGATAATCTCCCGCTGTGGGCGGACATCATCGCAACGGTCGGAGACGTCTTCTTGCTTCCACTCACCGCAACCTACTTTGTTCTCGTCTATCGTGAACTGCGTGCCTCGATGAAACCCCTATGATACTCGAACCCGTGATCGGTCTGGAAATTCACGTCCAGCTCAAAACCAAAACCAAAATGTTTTGCGGTTGCCCGACGCATGATTCAGCCGTGGCTCCCAACACCAACATCTGCCCGATCTGCATGGGTCACCCGGGCACGCTTCCCGTTCCAAACGAAGCAGCGATTCGCGCGGGCATCCGCGTTGGTCTCGCGCTCAACTGCCAGATTGCACCCACATCCAAATTCGACCGCAAGCATTATTTTTATCCAGACCTGCCAAAGGCGTATCAAATTTCGCAATACGATCTTCCGATCGCCTCAACCGGATGGTTAGAGGTAGACATCCCAACAAAAGAAGGCCGCGCCAAGGCGCGCATCGGGATCACGCGCGCCCATTTGGAGGAAGATGCCGCCAAAAACCTGCACGACGCTTCTGGAAAAACATTCGTGGACTTCAACCGCGCAGGAACGCCGCTCATCGAAATTGTCACGGAGCCCGACTTCCGCTCCCCTGCCGAAGCCAAGGCGTTTTTGCAGGAACTGCGCCTCATCATGCGCTATTTAGGCGTGTCCGACGCGGATATGGAAAAAGGCCACCTGCGTTGCGACGCCAACATTTCCTTGCGCGAGCCGGGCGGCGCATTCCATCCAAAAACCGAGATCAAGAACCTCAACTCGTTCCGCCACGTTGAGCGCGCCCTGGAACACGAAATCCAACGGCAAACCAAACTCTGGGAAGCCGGATCGCCGCCGAGCATCTCCACCACGCGCGGGTGGAACGACGCCAAGCAGATCACCGAGGAGCAACGCACCAAAGAAGGCGCGGAGGATTATCGCTACTTCCCCGAGCCGGATATCCCGGCCCTTGAACTCACGGATATCGCGGAGGAACTCCGCGGCTCCCTCCCCGAGCTTCCGTCCGCGCGCCGAGCGCGCTTTGTTGCGGAGTACCGTCTCAAACCCGAGGACGCGCGCGTGATTTGCGACGATCCGGCGCTCGCCGATTTTGTGGAGAACGTATTCTCCGAGACACAGGGGTGGCTCAACGCCCTTCCTGAGCTCGATGGCGCCGAGGAGGCCGTGTGGGAGAAAGAGCGCACAAAACTCGCCAAGCTCGTATCTGGCTGGCTCATCAACAAGCTCGGTGGCCTGCTTTCTGAGCGCGGGATCGACGTGCGCACCATGAAAATCAATGCAGAAAATTTTGCAGAGTTCATTACGCTCATTGCCACCAACAAACTCAACACGGCCAACGGCCTCACCGTGCTTAGCGCCATGCTCGATGATGGCTCGGACCCAACGCACGTCATTGAGGAAAAGCGGCTCGGCAAAATGCAGGACACCGCGGCCTTGGCCGACATCGTGGATCGCGTGCTCGCCGCAAACCCGCAGGAGGTCGCGCGCTACAAGGAAGGCAAAAAAGAACTTCTACAGTTCTTTATCGGCAAAGTCATGAAAGAAACCGAAGGCAACGCCGACGCCGCTCTCACGCGCAACATGCTCACCGTGAAGCTGGAGAGCTAGTATGGATCGGTTTAAGCTTCGTGCAACCGCGAGCGCGATTGTGGAACGCGACGGAAAAATCCTTGTGACCATCGAGCCCGCAGACCTCGATCACATGGACGGCCCACGACACATTGCCAAGCCGGGCGGCCATATCGAAGACGGAGAGTCCGTGTTCGACTGCCTGACGCGAGAAACGTGGGAAGAAACCGGGTATCGCGTGCGCCCAACGGCACTCGTCGGTATCTACCTCCAGCGCTTCTCCGACAGCTCGTCCGTCAACTTCACGTTTGCATGCGAGCTCGAGCGTGAAATACCGGAGCCCATTACCTCCCCCGACATTCTGGAAGCCACGTGGATGACCCGCGACGAGCTCCTGGCGCGTCGCAGTGAATGGCGGCGCGGCTCGACGATCGATTCCCTTGAGGATTACCTCGCAGGCAAACGTTATCCGATCGACTTCATCAAATATCTCGACCACACAAAAACGCCCTGATGGGCGTTTTTGCTTATACCGTTTCTTACTTGAACGTCATCGCAGAGGAATACGGCAGTTTGGAGAGGTCTGTATCGCTGATCCCAAGGCTCAGATAGCGCATGGTGTCGTATGCGGCTTGGCCATCGCGCAGGTAGATGCGGTGGCAAAGCGTCGGGTGGATGTACCAGGCTTCGCCGTGCTGCTCGACCTGCAGGAGAATTTTTCCTGCCAGACGCTGTGCCGTGTCGTTGCTCGAACAAACCTCCGTGACCGCTAGCATGTCCGTTGCCTCTTCGACGGA
>Ga0073934_10009285_pt1 | contig 12665 bp, 14 predicted proteins | sample LarsenN4metaG_FD_76834 | JGI IMG/M metagenome (GOLD analysis project Ga0073934, IMG submission 76834) | Hot spring sediment bacterial and archeal communities from British Columbia, Canada, to study Microbial Dark Matter (Phase II) - Larsen... ...
CCGATCAGCTGCCAAAGCTGCCTCGCGCGCCTCGACAGCCCATCACCTGGATCACCATCCTGCTGCTTAGCCGGCACCAGCACACCAGCCTTCAGCTCAACCCCATCCTCCAGCCCGCTGTAGAGAATGCGATCCTCGATCTGGAAGTCGAGAAGCGTCCCCTCGGTCCCGTCCTTGACCTTCTCGGCAATGAGCCGGCGGGAGTGGCCGGTCTTCTCGACGGCCATCACGAGATCAGCCGCGGCGAAGAGTGCGGTACTACCCCGGATGGCGCCGACCTTGTTGGCGTGGTGGAGAACAAGGACTGCGGCCCCTGTCGCACGCTGCAGAGCTCCGGCACGCCGCTCCACGAAGTGCGAGATATCGCCAGCGGAGTTCTCGTCGTCCCCGGCCACTGCGCGCGCAAGTGTGTCGAGCACGATGAGGCTCGTCGGCATCTCGCACCGCTTGCTTTGTTCCTCCACGGCCTGGACGATGGCCTTCAGTCCTTCGGGGCTGTCCTTCTTTGCCAGCCGCGGTGACAACTTCAGGCGGGCGAACCACTGGCCCGGGTCGCCATGCTCTTGCGCATACGCCTTCATCCGCCGGCGGAAGCCGCCAGTGCCTTCGAGCGCGACGTAAAGCACGGGACCCTTGGTGACGGGGCGGCCGGCCCACTGCTTCCCCAACGCGACGTGCCACGCCATGTCCATGGCAACGAAGCTTTTGCCCGACCCGCTGTCGCTGTAGAGCACCGCAAAGCAGCCGGGGGTGAGGAACGGCCGCACGATGGAAGTCAGGTGTTCGCCGACTAGTACATCGATGTCGATCTCGAACGCTGTCTCGAAAAGGGGGGTGAAGGGATGGATCACTTCTCTGCCATCCAACTCTTCGTCGCTGATAGTTTGCCGAGGCAGGCGGAGGATCGTGGCGCTCATTTGGGCATGGTCCTTGAAGATGCTTGGGAACTCCAGGTCGTGAAGTTGTTCTGCTAGATCGAACAGTCGCCGCTCTCCGTCTGGCTCGGCCCACGGATCTGACACATCACCGTCGAAGCTTGCAGCGAGAGCGTCGGCTGGGAAGACGTAGCGCGTCACCGAGTCTGCGGCACGATCCACCCTCGCCACGCTCAACCACGTCCCGTGTTGGCAATGCGGACGCCCTGCCTCTTTTGCGAGCCACCGATAGTCGAGTGGCTCGGCAAAGGCTGCTTCGTGTGACGCTTCAGGGTGGTCGGCGAAGTATCTGCAGTGGGCGCGACGACTACGCCATACAGTGTCCTCGCTTGACCGTGGCGGTCGTGATGAGCGTAGCGGAAGTGCAGCCGGTCCACCGGCAAGGTGGATAGGCCGAAACGACGTGACAGACACGATCCAAAACTCCGTTTGTGTCCGGAGCTTCGGAGCCAAGAACGCCTTGATTCTTTCCGCACTCTGCGCTATGAAGGAACCGCATCGATCTTCTCCGTTTCAGCCGGACTTTGATGCAGCCTCGATGAACCCAATTGGCGGTGGCCGGATCCCCTCTGGCCACCGCCTTTTTTCGTTCCGACCCCACGGCTGCTTGAGGAGCCGGAACGACGGCACTCTAACCGAATCGATCGTCACGGTCCAGAAGGTCCGTAGTAAGATCGACTAGATGTAGTCTCCCACCCCGATTGAGACTGACGAGTGCTAGTGGTGTGTTAATTTCCCGCCGAGCCCGGCTGCTCACCTCTCGCTCGATGCTTGGGGTATCTTTCTGTTCTGTCTTTCCCGTGTATCCCGGTTACTCGGTTGCAGGGCGCGAAGCAGGTCCAGCAGAACGCCCTGCCGGCGGGGCGGCACATTGCTTCGCGACGTCGCGATTGGTGCGCACAGCGCGGCGCCACCAGTGGGCTTAGTCAGGGCGTAGCAATTGGATGTCTGGCACGTCGTGAGGATGCGCTCAGGCTCTCCGGTGATTGGGCTGCGCCTCATGATCGAGCGGCGCACGACACGCCTCACCACCCGCAATATGCCGACCCGCTCCAAGCGAGTGATGGCGTTGGCGATGGATTTGCGGGTCAGGCCGGTGGCGCGCATCAGCGCGTCGTATGAAGGGAACAACCGCCCGTCTCGACCCAAGAACTTGAAGAGCATGGCGCGGAGCAGTTGCAGGCCGATGCGGCTGATCGAGCCGTTATGCCGCCCGCGCTGCCGCGTGCGGGCTTCGATCGCCTCGGCGAGCGCCATCAGTCTCGCCCGCTCATTCCGGTCGAGAGGGGTGGCGATACAGTCATCGGCCGCGAAGATCGAGCGGGAGCGATAGCGTCGGCCCGTAGGGCGGGCTGCTGGAGCCGGCACCAATGCCAAAGCGGCGCCAAGTTGAGTTGCAGGCATGCGTTTTCGTTCTGCGCCGGGGCCGCCGGCGCAGTTCCTCTCGGGTTAGGCCCGAGAGGCGCGTTCATCTCGCACAGCCGTCCTCGCTCTCAGAACTTGCGCTCTGAGTCTTGACGAGGGTGGATCGAATCGCGGCTTGATAGCGTTGCTAGACGTCGATCAAGCCGGGATCTCTCCGGTGCGCGACCGGTCCGCCTCAACGGGCCGGTTTCGCTTTTGAAGAGCACTCACACGCCACGAACAAACGCAGCCGCTAGGCCGCAGAGCCTCGAAGCTCCGCGGGCGGCAATTCCTTTCCGGCAAGGGTGAGAACGTGCGTGGCCCAGCGCTCCAGCGCTTCGCGCTTCTCTGCCGAGTACGGGTTCCGGTTGTAGATGCGGGCGATCCCTTTGATCGTCCCAGAGCGGTGATTCAACGCGGCCTCGATCACGTGCGGCGCCACACCGATCTTCGCCATGCCCGTCGCTGCGGTCCGCCGCAGATCGTGCAGCCGCCACGGCGCCAACTGCCGGCCCGAAAGAGCTTCGATCGCGGCGTCCAGATCCCGCTTCACCTTCGAGAAGTATTTGATCGACGTCTTGCCGCTCGGGTGGGTGGTGAGAACGAAAGAGCCAAGCCGCGGCAGCGACGCCAGCTCATCGAGGACGGTCGGCGCCAGATGCACTTCATGCGCGTCGCCATTCTTGGCGCGGCCACCTGGGATGATCCACGTCTCGCCGGCCATTTCTCGCCACTCGATCGCGGCCACTTCGTTGCGGCGTTGAGCGGTGAGCAACAACAGGCGGATGAATTGGCGGTGCGGCGCTCGCAGCGCCTCGGCAGCACGCCACACCAGGACAAGCTCATCATCGGCGAGCACCCGGTCGCGCTGCTTTGTCTTGGCCGGTGGTCGCATGTCGGCGCATGGGTGCGCGTCGACGTAGCCGTGCTCTGCCAGCCAGCCGAAGAGGCTCTTCAAGATCGCGAGCCGGTGCACCGCGGCAGTGTGGGTGCCGGCTTCCATGAGCTGGTGGACCGCACGAGAGACATCGGCGCGGGTGATCTCATTCGCCCGACGATCGGCCCAGCTAGACGCCAGCGACTTAGGAATGACCGTGAGCTTCCATTCGGCGGGGACGTTGAGCCGCGACGTATTTAGCTCGCCATAGTAGCGGGCTCGCAGCCCAAGAAGCCGCGCCTGTTCCTGCCAGCTGCGATTGCGGACCATGGCGTAGCTTCGGATGAAGCGCTCAGCCAGCGCCGGGAAAAGCTCATCGGTCGGCGGCTTCTCCCGGGCGGCCTTGCGCTCGGCGGCCGGATCGCGCCCCTTGGCGATCTGCACGAGGTATTCGCGCGCCGCGTCGCGTGCGCCGTCCAGCGACAGCCCGGGACTCTTCCCGAGCGTAAGCCGGCGCTGCTGACCAGCGTGGCGGTAGCGGAGAAACCACGTCGCTCCCTTCGAGGAGCGGCACGTCAGGACCAGGCCGGGCACCACAGCGTCGAAGTGGTCTATGGGGTAGCTCGCAGTGTGGCTGTCGCGGAGCTTGGTGACGAGCTTTTCGGTGAATTTGGTCGGCATACAGATAGCCTCGCCCGAGTAACAGTGAAGTATCGCGGGATGGCGAAGTGTCGAAAAAGACACATGCCGTCGAGAGTGCCTGATGCGAGGCGAGTTGTCGTGCCGGTTCAGGGGTTTGAGGCGCAAAAGCCGAGAGAGCGTGTGGGGCTCGACTTCACAAAAGATAACGCCCCACGAAATTGTGGATCTGGGGGTCCCCCGTTCGAGCCGGGGAGGCGGTACCATTTATTTCAATGGTTTAGTCAGCCTTCGCTCTGAGCGGATCGTTTTCGAGTTCGATCGGCCGCCCGTGCGGTGTCGCTTCGGCGGCCCGGGACCATGAAGCTGATAGGTCTTCGATCAAATCGGGCGTCGCGGCGCCCTTCGCCACCAAGAGCTTCTCGAGCGCGCCGAGCCAGAATTCGTAGTAGCGGCTGCCGTCATCGGCAGCTCCGCTGGCCTTGATTTCGGCCGAGATCGCAGCGGCCCATTCCGGCCAGGTGAACAAGCCCCGCTCGTTGAGAGCCACGGCCATGGCAAAGGCCTGAGCTTGCCAAGGCTCGGCGAAAACGGGCCCTGCGCCATCGCACGGCAGGGGCACGATATCGTCCAAGGCGCGCGAGACCTCGCGGTGGCGGTTCTCAGGCAGGTTCAAGATAGGCTTCCCAGGCATCGATACTGACACTGACCGTCGCATCCCCGCTGCGGCCCCAAAGCTCGGACGCATCGAAGCGCACGGTGTAAAGCCAATCGGGTTGCTCTCCCGCGCCGTGCGCATTGGTGTCGGGGAAGACGTGCGCCCCGTGAAGCAGTTCCACTGTACCGACTTTCCCCCGGGCATAGCGCGGCAGGCGCGTGTGTCCGCTCGGATGCATGACGATCGTCCGGACACGCTGCCCCACCGAGAAGCGCGGCGCACCCGCCTTTGCACGATCCGTCGGTGCGCCCCGCGCCAAGGCACCGGCAACGGCCTCTGCCTTGAGAACGCGCTTCGGAGGAGGTGCCGCCACCTGCGGTACACCGGCCGAGAGCTCCTCCGGCGTCACGACGCCGTGGCGAAGCAGCAGCCGCTCCAGACCCTTGATCCAGATCTCGTAGTACGTGGAGCAGTAGTAGTCTGCGGGATGGAGCGACTCGCGCGCATGGCGGCTTTCGTCGAGGGACCAGTGCCCCATGGCGCCGGCACAGAGCGTAAGCGCGAGCGCTCGCCGTTCCCATTCGGCATGGAAGATGGGCTCGTCCGTTTCCGGAGCGACCGGCCCGAACCCCATCTGGCCACCGAGGTCTTGCGGACCGTTCATGACGCGACTCCCTCAGGAGACCGCGCCAAGCCGGTTCCGATCATCGAGTCCCGCGTCACCAGCTCGACCAGCTGATCCTCAGTCAACCCATCTGTTCCGGCGGGTCGCCGAGGAATAACGAGATACCGGGTCTCCGCCGTCGAGTCCCAGACGCGGATGCGTGTCTGCGCAGGAAGCGTGAGGCCGAACTCCGCCAGCACGCCGCGAGGATCCATGACCGCACGCGACCGGTAGGGCGCCGATTTGTACCAGACGGGCGGCAGCCCCAGCACCGGCCACGGATAACAGGAACACAGAGTACAGACGACCAAGTGATGTGTCTGGTCGTCGTTGAACACGGCGACCATGTGCTCGCCCTGACGCCCCGTGTAGCCGAATTCAGCGATCGCTTGTGTCGCATCGGCGCGCAAGCGGGCAGCAAACTCCGGATCGACCCAAGAGCGAGCGACCACCCGCGCCCCGTTTCTCGGGCCGACCTTGTGCTCGTAGATCTCGATGATCTTGTCCATCGCCTGCGGATCGACGAGCCCCTTGCCGACCAGAATGGTCTCGAGCGCGCGGACCCGCGCCTCCATCGGCGACAGGTGGCTATGGTCGTCGTGGTCGTCGTGCCCGTCGTGAGCCATCACGCCCCCGGATTACAATGTATCCGCGCAAACTAGCCGACCCCGGCGACGCCGAACAGGGATGTCCGCATCTGGCCCTCGTCGCTGGCCGACAGAGCAGTCCGGCACGCCGGCCATTCCGTCCACAGATCCAGTGCCTTATCATGAGCGCTCACACGAGCCGCCGAAAGCCCATGGGACCGGCATTCTTCGAGTCGAGTTGAGACCATGACGGACGAGCAGCGCGACATTTACACCGAGGTATGCATGGCGAGACCGATCGCGCCATCGCGAGCCCTCGTGTGCCCGCCATGAAGCAAGGGATGGGAAGCTACACGCGAAACCTGCTCTGGGGCGCGCTCTTCATCGCGGCCATGCTCTTCATCTTTGGCCCCGTTCTCGGTCTCAGAGAGACGGGCCGTGAGATACGGAGCCGACAGATCGGGGAAGAGCAAGAGCGCCGCATTCGAGAGACCCTCGAGTATTCCGAACGCGAGAGACGCCGGAGTGAGGAAGACCTGAAGCGGTACCAAAAAGAAATCTTCGGGAATCGATAACCACGTCCCGAGGCGGCGGATCACGATCGGCCCCGCCGCGTCACCCACCTACCAACCGCAGCTCGAACGCCCCACCGTTTCCTTGGGCGTCCTTGTCAATGACGCCGGCGAACGGGCCGAGAATCATGGTCGGGCCGAGCGCCGCCTCGCGCGGCACAACCTCGATTGCATAGGCTGCCCCCGCGCGCGCCTCCAAGCGCATCGTCCATTCCTTCGGATACGACCACGACGACGCCGTGATCGTGCGCGCGCCTGCCGGCACATCGAACGTCGCGCTGCTGCCTGGCCAGACGTTCGCCACGTTCTGTCCATCGACGGCGATGCTCGCCGGAACGCCCGCATAGAGAAGCCCCGACGGCCGCGTGACCGTCACGCGCGCCTGACCGACCGGCACAGGACTCGACGGCGTTACACTCTTCGGCGACGCCACGGCAGGTGCGGACGCCGCGCCACCTCCAGCGGCCGGACCGGTGGAGGCCGTCTCGAGCGGCGGTGATCCAGCGCAGGCGGAGAGACCCACCGCCGTGATGAGCCCCGCAGCAATCGTCCATTGCCTCATGTGACCTCCATCTCGGTCCCGAGGCCCGATGCGTGTGATCCGCAGCGCGCGGCCCAGAAAGACCTTGCCCCCAATACGCGCACTCTCGGTGCGCAGACGGTCAGGCTAGGCACCCGCCGAAGTCACCAACACCAACCGGAGGTTTTGATTCACATCGTCGGGGGCGACGCGCGCGACACAGTCTCTGTTTTCCCCTGTCCACACCTGACACTCGGCGCAAGTCATCTTGACTTAAGTCAAGGCGGGTGGCTCATGGCTGAGCCCCAATAATGGCGGGGCAAAGGGCGAGGCGGTCATGGCGTTGAAACGCTGCGGAAGGCCTGTCGCAAGAACCGAAGCCGTCTATTTCACGATGGCCGACGGCTCACCGGATCCGGTCGTGTGCCGTGTCTGGAGCCATGCCCTCGCCAAGCTCGCTCGCATCGACGACGAAGCGTTGACGGCGGGCGATCTGGAGCGGGTCTTCCTCGCCTATCGCGATCGTGTTGAAGCCGCCGCGGAAGCGAAATTCGCGCGCGGCGTCCGCTCCATCAGCGTCGGCCCGAGCGATTTCAACTAGACGGCAAATTCAGCGTGCCGCTGCGAGGGCCTGGGGCAAGCATTCCGCGAAGGCCGCGAGATCGTCGTCGGTGCCGACCGAAACGCGGATGCACCGATTGAGCGGCGCCACGCCCGGCATCCGCACGAACACATCGCGGGCGATCAGCTGTTCGAGCACACGCTTCGCGAAGGCGCCGTCGGCCCGGCAGTCCATGGTGACGAAGTTGGTCGCAGACGGCAGCGCCTGGAGCCCATGCGCCGCGGCGATCTCTCCGATCCGCGCGCGCCCGCGCGCCACCGCGTCGACCACCGACCGGAGATGCGCCTGATCCGCAAGAGCCGCGAGCGCGCCGGCCTGCGAAAGGCGCGTCACCGAGAAGTGATTGCGGATCTTGTCGAAACTCTTGGCGACACCGGCCTCGGCGATCACGTAGGCCACGCGCGCACCCGCCATGCCGTAAGCTTTCGAGAAGGTCCGATAACGGATGACATTCGGGCGCGAGACGTCAAGCTTCGGCGCAGTCCCCGGCGGCGCGAAATCGACATAGGCCTCGTCGAGCACCAGCACCGTGTCGCCGGGCAGCCGGTCGATGAACCGCTGGACGTCGTCTCCTGACCACCACGACCCCATCGGGCTGTCGGGATTCGCGAAGAAGACGATCTTCGGCCGCTCTCGCCGCACGGCTTCGAGCAGCGCTTCCGGATCTTCGCGGTCGTTGGCATAGGGAACGGTGACGAGGCGGCCGCCATAGCCCGCGACGTGGAAATTGAACGTCGGGTAGGCCCCGAGCGAGGTGACGACGACATCGCCTGGCTCGACGAAGAGCCGCACCGTGTAGCCGAAGAGCGAGTCGATCCCTTCTCCGACGACCACGTTTTGCGGGGCCAAGCCGAGATGCGCAGCCAACGCGACTTTGAGGTCGTGATTTTCCGGATCGCCGTACATCCAGCATTCGGTCGCCGCCTGCGCCATGGCCGCGACAGCCTTCGGCGATGGCCCGAACACGCTTTCGTTGGCGCCGATCCGCGCACGGAACGGCCGACCGCGCATCCGCTCCTGGGCTTCCGGGCCCACAAAGGGCACCGTCGATGGCAGTTCGGTGGCGAGGCGGGTGAAGCGGGGAGCGGTCATCGTGATCGGATCCGTTGCGAAGCGGCGCACCATAGCGATCCGCCGATCGCCTGAGAAGCAACGGAGAAAGCCTTGACGTCACGCCGATCTGCGGGTCGGTAATCACCCTCGCGACAAATCCGGAGAACCGACCGATGGCGTCCGAACCCATCCGCTACGATGCCGCGCAATTGACATCGTGCGCCACGGCCCTCCTCCAGGCAGCAGGATTGGCGGCGGCACCTTCCCGAAGCGTCGCCGAAACCCTCGTTGAAGCCGATCTCATCGGCCACGACACGCACGGTCTCGCGCTGCTCGCCCCCTACGTCGGCGAGATCGAGCGCGGCAGCATGCAGCGGCACGGGGAACCCACCGTTCTCTCGGATGCGCCGGCGGCCATGCTGTGGGACGGCCACCGCTTGCCCGGCCCCTGGTTGGTGCACACCGGCTACGAGCAGCTGCGATCGCGAGCGCGCACCACAGGCGTCGCAACGCTCGTCATCCGGCGCAGCCATCACATCGCATGCCTCGCTGTTTACCTTCAGCGCGCGCTCTCGGATGGCTTTCTGATGCTGCTGACCTGCTCCGACCCCAACACGGCGAGCGTGGCACCTTACGGCGGGACCGAAGCCGTTTTCACGCCCAACCCGATCGCCGCCGGCTTCCCGCTCACGAACAGCGGCGTGATGGTCGACGTCTCGGCCTCGATCACCACGAACGGCATGACGGGCCGCAAGCACAAAGCTGGCGAGACCTTTGAACATGCCTGGATGATCGACGCGACGGGCCGGCCGGCCAAGGATCCCGCTGTCCTGTTCACCGATCCGCCAGGAACGATCTTGCCGATCGGCGGCCTCGATCACGGCCACAAGGGGTACAGCCTCGCACTCCTTGTGGAAGCGCTGACAGGCGGGCTCGCAGGACACGGGCGCGCCGACCCGCGCGAAGGGTGGAGCGCGACGGTTCACATGACGCTTTTCGATCTCGCGGCGTTCTCGGGCGAAGCGGAATTCGTGCGCCAGATGGATTCGATTGCGGGCGCCTGTCGCGGCAATCGACCGATCGATGCGTCGAAGCCCGTGCGTTTACCGGGCGAAGCCGGATTGCGCCGCCGGACTGAGGCACAACGCGACGGCGTGCGCTTGCATCCGTCGATCCGCCCGATGCTGGCGCCGCTCGAGGAGAAGTACGGCGTGTCGTTCGACGCCGCACGGGCGTGATGCAGTGCGCGCATGCCGCCGTTGACCGAAGTCATTCAGCAGCAAGGGCGCAGGCTAGACACTTCCAGCGTGAGCGAGGGTGGCACCTGTGCTTGGCCGATCGAGCGACTTCCGACGAGTGTTTTGCGCGACCCTGATGCGCCGCTGTCTCGATACGCGAGCCGACAGCACTGACCCTTATCGTGACCTCAGCCTTCTCGCGTTCCGCAGCGTCAGCACCAAGCACGGCCTGTGCGAAGCGTGCGAGAAGTCGGGCGTGTGTCGCCAGCTGGTCGACCTCGATCGGCCGAAACATCGTTCAACCAATGTCGACTGGACCTGCCCAGGCGCGCAGTTCCTCGTCTCGGCGGAATGAATTCGCGAAGATTTTTATCTAAACATTGTTCTAGTCCGGACAAACTTCAAAAGTTTGGAACAAGACAATCTCGAACTTTGCTCAAGTTCGCCAATTAAGTTTGCGGCCCGCTTTTGGTTCACAAATTCTTTTTTCGTCCGCAATGTCGTTTGGGTACGGAGGTATCGATGGCCGACCCTGACGACATCACGACAGGCATGGGCGCCTTGTTGGGCCGCTCGATCGGCGAGCTCAACGGATTGCAGCGTCGCGTCGACCTGCTCGAGAAGCAGATGATGAGCATGCAGGAGCACCAGCAGGCGCGTAGCTTGCGGCGCGAGTTCCGCTGGCATGCGGCATTCGTCGTCTTCCAGCTGCTGCTCGTCGTTGGCCTCATTGCAGGACTGTCGACATGGCCGGCCCTTCGCAGCGTGCTTTGATCGTTCAGCCCAACGCGGCCGTGACGGCGCGCGCGTGCCGTAATCTGCGGACCGTGCTGGCACGAAATGCGATCGAACTGCGCAAACCCGAACCTCGCTTCCGGTGGAGCGACTTTTTCGACGACCTCGGCGAAGGCTCGGACACGGCGGAGTCACGCCCGATCGAAATGGGCCGTCGCTCGTTCCCGACACTGACGAACGAAGCGCGCGACGAGTCGACGGCCACCATGCCCGGAACGGTCGCCATCGCCGTTGTCGCGGGCGCGGCCGCCGCGATCCTGTTCGGCTCCTTGATCTGGATGCCCGACATGCGGGCGCACTGGGCGACGGCGGACTTGGCTCGCACCCCCGAGACGTCCGACAAGCCTCGCAATCGGACGCAGATCGCATTGCTTTCGGTCGAAGAACCGTCGCGCCTTGCACTTTACGCGCCGCTCGAAGAACTCGTGCTTTCCGACGTATCACCGATACCCTATCGCGTGATCGCGGAGCAGACCGTTCAATCGACCCCCTCCACCGCCGCACCGGATGAGGAGAGCGATCCCCCCGCCGCTGGTTCACAAGGAGAGTTGGAGACGGCGCCGCCGATGCCGGCCACAGCCCCACCGGTCCGCAAGACCGCGCCGCGCATCGCAGACACGACGAGGAACAAAGATCAGCGCGCCCGGCCCAAGGCTCCGGCCTCGACCGGCCAGACCGTTGCGTCCTCTTCGGCGGGCCACACGCGCCAGGCCGCACCGGCCCAGCAAAAGACGGTTGCCGCGAGCCAGGAACTCAAGGGGCCCTCGATTTTCAATCCGCTCGCAATGCTGCTCGGCGGCCCGTTCGAACCGTCGCCGCCGCCGCAGGACCGCTAGCGCGCTCCGCCGGCGCACGCGCGCCGTCAACCACACCTTTGAATTCACGGTAGAATTTTGCACTGCAACGGCCTATCCTGTCCGTGCGGTGGCGCTCGGCCGCCCCGACCTCGCGGACGAGTGGGTGACAGCATGCGGACGCAGCCTCTGGCCCTTGCAGCCTTCTTTTTGATGCTCGGCATCGCGGCAGCGACGTCGGCCGTTTACCTCGTCATTCAGCCGTCGAAGCCACTCGTGGCGACGACGGACGCCGAGCCGCCACGGGTTGCAGCCGCCGCCGTGGTCCCGGCCAATCCGCTGCCGGCGGCGCCGGAGAAGTCGGCAAAGCTTCCCGCTCTCGACTTCATGCGGATCGCACCGAGCGGCGGCGTCTCCGTCCTTGCCGGACGTGCCAAGCCCGGCTCGCATGTTTCCGTGGTCGAAGGCGGCAAAGTGCTCGGCTTCGTCCAGGCCGACGGCAACGGCGAATGGTCGTTCGTGACCGAGCACGCTTTTGCGGCAGGCGAGCCGAAGATCGAACTCCGCGAAGGGCGGCCTCCGGCGCCGGAGATGGCCGTGGCCGCACGGCCCGCGCCTGTGACCGTACCGGCCGGGCCACCCCGCAGCGTGACAGCCGTGGAAGCGGAAGTCGTCCGCAATCTGGAAGCCGCCGTCTCTGCAGCCCGCGCCGCCGCAGCAATCGCTTCACAGAACCGCACCGAGCCGCGTGTGGCCTCGGCGGACACGGCCGTCGCACCGAAAGTGGTGACGTCTGCGACCGATGTTTCTCAGCAGACGCCCAATCCGACGACGGCATCCCGTCAGCTGACGGAATTCCCGGTTCCGATCACCTTCGTCTATCGCGAAGCCCGCCCGACGCCGCTCGGCGAGAAGGCGGCGCGCCTCCTGGTCGACTACGTGCGCCTCAAGGGGGTCGACAGCATCGAGCTGACCGGCCACGCCGACGAACGCGGCAGCGACGACTTCAATCTTCAGCTGTCGCGTCAGCGTCTCGAAGCGATCGAGAACGTCTTGCGCACGGGTGGCTATCAGGGCCGCATCGTTCTCGTTCCGAAGGGCAGCAGCGAGCCCTATCGAGGAGTCGACCGACGCGCGCTTCCGCTTGAAGACCTTTATCAGCTCGATCGTCGGGTCGAACTCCGCCGGGCAGGCTGATCAGCCCGTCGCGGCATCGGCATCGCCGTCCGCATCCGCGTCCGGCAACGTACCGGCTCCCGGCGTCGCCTCTTCGTCGGTGAGTTCGGGCGTCGCGTGCGGACCGGCCG